>PPYE01433046.1_pt1 | contig 19763 bp, 19 predicted proteins | sample 1559881 | NCBI WGS metagenome assembly PPYE01 (sample SAMN08240022, study PRJNA423297) | Human gut metagenome, whole genome shotgun sequencing project. | reverse complement strand
TCGCTGACAGCCCCCTGATACATCGAAGATGTATCGCAGAGAGGGGCCAAGCCTAGGTAGCGCCTTTTTCTACAAGCTGTAGGCGGCGGGATTCCCGCCGCCTTTTGCGTTTCTATTCTTTGAAATGGAGAAGCCGGAAGAAAAACGATAAAGTATTGGTTAAATTTTACAAAAATATGACGTCATTTTCTACTTTACTTTTTTCCGTTCCTTGCTATAATTTAATTAGACGAGGTAGATGGCGTTTGAAACATTTTATGCCATGTGTTAAAAACCAGGCGGTTGTATTGCGATAAGACTAAAAAAGAGAGGAAGTGATTTTATGAAACGGCGCATGGTTTCCAAAAAAATTCTGGCGACTTTAGCGGCGCTGGCTTGATGCTGGGCGCCGCCGCTGTCACGGTATTCGCTGGGCCTTCTGCCCAGGAGGGCAGGGTGGTGGATACCCAGCAGTGGGACAACGGCTTTTCGGTGACCTATGCCTATGACGCAGCGGAGTAAACTGCATAGTCCGGCGGCGGGTTTTCCGCCGCTGTTTTTCCCTTCGCCTTCCTTGCACTTTTCCCCCGTAGAGAGTATACTATCAGCAGAACCGGACAAGGAAGTGCGAGCAATGGCAAAGACTCAAAAAACCAACGTGATGCGCCTGCTGGACCAGGCCAAAATCCCCTACACCCACCAGGAATACGACATCTCCGACGGGCTCATTGACGGCATCAGCGTGGCCCAAAAGCTGGGCCAGGACCCGGCCCGCTGCTTTAAGACCCTGGTGGCCCGGGGACACAGCGGGGGCTACCATGTGTTTTTGCTGCCGGTGGCAGAGGAGCTGAACCTGAAAAAAGCCGCCAAAGCCGCCGGAGAAAAATCGGTGGAGCTGGTGCACGTCAAGGAATTGCTGCCCTTAACCGGCTATGTCCGGGGCGGGTGCAGCCCCATCGGCATGAAAAAGCCCTTTCCCACCCTCATTGACGAAAGCTGCCTAGGGGGGGAGGAAATGATGATCAGCGGGGGCAAAAAAGGGGTGCAGATTACCCTCTCCCCCCAGGACCTGCTGGCCTACACCGGGGCAAAGACCGCTTCGCTGACGGGAAGGGAAACCCCGTGAAGATTGCAGTGCTGGGCTTTAGCGGTGCGGGGAAGTCCACCCTGGCCGCCCGGCTGGGGCAGGCGCTGGACCTGCCGGTGCTGCACCTGGACCGGGTCCACTGGCTGCCCGGCTGGGTGGAGCAGGAGAAGGGGGCGGAATTGGAGCAGGTGGGGCGGTTTCTGGACACCCATGACCGCTGGGTGATAGACGGCAACTACCTCTCCCTTTGGGGGGAGCGGCGGCTGGAAGAAGCGGACCTGATTTTACTGCTCCAATTTTCCCGGTGGACCTGTTTGAAGCGGGTGATTCGGCGGCAGAGGGAAAACCGGGGCCGTTCCCGCCCCTCCATGACCCAGGGGTGCCCGGAAAAGCTGGACCAGGAGTTTCTCTGCTGGATTTTGCGGGATGGGCGGAACGCCGCCCGCCGGGAGGAATACCGGGGCATTTTGACACGGTACCCCCAAAAGGCGCTGCGATTCACTAACCCCAGGGCGTTGGAGCATTGGAAAAAAGAGTGGATGGAACAGAGGACGGGGGACGCCGCTGCCCGCCGTCCCCAGGAGGAGCCATGAAACGGATTTGGCGCGACGTCCGCCGGGGGGCGGAGTATTGGAAAAAATTTTTGTTCTGGGGGCTCTGCGCCCCGGTGGTGGGAGCCATCGGGGGGCTGGTGGGAGCCGCCTTTTCCTGGTGTTTGAAGTATGCCGGGCTGTGCCGGGAAGGCTTCTGGCCCTGGATTTTGATTGGCCTGCCGGCGGCGGGGCTGCTGATTGTGCTGCTCTACCGGGTGTGCGGGCTGGAAAAAGACCCCTCCACCAACCTGGTGCTGGCCTCCATCCGGGAGGCGGAAGCGGTGCCCATGCGGCTGGCCCCCTTAATCTTTGTGGGCACCGTGCTCACCCAGCTCTGCGGTGGCAGCGCCGGACGGGAAGGGGCCGCCCTGCAAATCGGGGGGAGCTTGGGCAACTTCCTGGCCCGGAAGGGAAAGCTGGAACCGGGGGAGAAGCGCATCCTCACCATGTGCGGGATGAGCGCCGTGTTTGCCGCCATCTTCGGCGCCCCGGTGACGGCTATGGCCTTTGCCATGGAAGTGGCCAAGGTGGGGTCGGTGCTGTACTCCGCCATCCTGCCCTGCGCTTTGGCGGCGGTGATCGGCTACGGGGTGTCCTGTCTCTGCGGGGTGGAGTTTGAGGCCTTCGGGCGGCCGGACTTTCCCGGCCTGGCCTGGGACTCGGTGCTGCAATCGGTGGCGGTGGCGGCGGTGTGCGCTTTGGTGAGCATTCTATTCTGTGCCGCCCTCCACTGGGCCATCCGGTTGGCACGGCACTATCTGCGCAACCCCTACCTGCGGATTGCTTTGGGTGGTGCGGTGATTGCCGGGCTGCTGGTGCTGCTGGGCAGCCGGTACGGCGGGGCGGGCCAGGAACTGATTGCCCGGGCTCTTTCCGGACAGGCCCTGCCCTGGGATTTTGCAGTGAAGCTGCTTTTGACAGTGCTCACCATTGCCGCCGGGTTTAAGGGCGGAGAGATTATCCCCGGCATGGCTGTGGGCGCCTGCCTGGGGTGTGCCCTGGCGCCCCTGCTGGGGATGGACCCGGCCTTTGGCGGCGCAGTGGGAATGGTGGCCCTGTTCTGCGGCATGGTGAACTGCCCCCTTTCCGCCATCCTGCTGGGAGTGGAGCTGCTAGGCGGGGAGGGCATCCTCTACTACGCCGTGGCGGCGGCGGTAAGCTATTTGCTCAGCGGGTATTCCGGGCTGTATTCCGGCCAGCAGTTCAGCCAGTCCAAGTTGGAACCAGAGGAAACCAACTGATTTTCTAAAAAATACACTTGTTTTTTTAAATTCTTTTTGAAAAAAAGAAAATGCAAGCTAATTTTAAAAAAGGGTTGACAATCCGGGGTTCCTTTGGTAAAATAACTCTTGTCGCTGGTCAAGACACCAGAAACAACGAGGAAACAGGGGAGTATAGCTCAGCTGGGATGAGCATCTGCCTTACAAGCAGAGGGTCACAGGTTCGAGCCCTGTTACTCCCACCATATCTGGCCTGTTAGCTCAGTTGGTTAGAGCGCTAGCCTGTCACGCTAGAGGTCGTCGGTTCGAGCCCGATACAGGTCGCCATCCGCCTCTGTAGCTCAGTCGGTAGAGCAGAGGACTGAAAATCCTCGTGTCATTGGTTCGATTCCGATCGGAGGCACCAAAAATCACATCATTTCGATGATGTGTATGCAGGTTTAGCTCATCTGGTAGAGCGCCACCTTGCCAAGGTGGAGGTAGCGAGTTCGAGCCTCGTAACCTGCTCCAGCTAAAAACCATCCGAATTGGGTGGTTTTTCTTTTTTGCCGCTGAAAAGATTTGGTGGTGGAGAGGCGAAGCAAGCTCCCTGGGTTTTTGCCGCAGGCAAAATACTGCCTATACGGCAAGGGCAGCAAGAGGGGACTTGGAAACGTCACAGACGTTTCGCTCGTAACCGCTTCCAGAATAAGCAGTCATCCATCCGGGAGATCGTTTCGCCTTAGGCGGAAATCGGACGGGCAGGTTCCGGCGGTTTTCGCTCCAGGCCGTTGTTCGGTTTCCTGCTTTGGAAGGAAAGGATCTTTCCGGCCGGGGCGGAGTTTGTTGGAAAAGCTCAGCTGTAATAAAAAATTCCTTGACAACCGCCCTGCTGTCCGGTATAATAAGCATCGTTGCCGACAACGCAGGTTTAGCTCATCTGGTAGAGCGCCACCTTGCCAAGGTGGAGGTAGCGAGTTCGAGCCTCGTAACCTGCTCCAATTAGAAGCCACCCAAAATCGGGTGGTTTTTCTTTTTGCCGCTGAAAAGATTCAAGGGGCGGAGAGGCGAAGCAGGTTCCCTCGGTTTTTGCCGCAGGCAAAATGCTGCCCATAGGGCAAGGGCAGCAAGAGGGGACTTGGAAACGTCACAGACGTTTCGCTCGTAACCTGCTCCAAAACAGCCACCCAAAATCGGGTGGTTTTTTATTTTTTGTCCCACATCAATTCGGAAGGGGAGCGGCGCCGCAAGCGCTCTAGATGTTGCAACGCAAAATTGCGGCTTCACCGGAGCCCAAAATGGGCCGTCCGTCCGGCTTTCTTTTTGTCAAAAAATCCCGGATTCGGTTGACAATGGAAGAAAATTCCGCTATGATATTTTCGGATTCTTGCGCCTATGGGGCGCTTGGAAGGGGAAAAATAACCATGGAACTCAAGGAAAGAGAACAGCTGGACCGGCTGTTTCTGGCCATGGCGGAGTACGAAAAGGGAGTGCCTCACCGCATTGCCCACTTTGCCAAGGTCCACACCTACGCCGCTTTAATCGGACGGCAGGAAGGGCTGCCGGATCGGCTGCAACTGATCACCGAAGCCGCCGCTTTGGTCCACGACATCGGTATCCGCCCCAGCCTGGAGAAGTACCATTCTTCGGCGGGGAAGTACCAGCAGATAGAAGGCCCCGCCCCGGCGGGGGAGATGCTTACGAGACTTGGCTTTTCGGATGAGGTGACCCGGCGGGTGTGCTGGCTGGTGGGCCATCATCACACCTACCATCCGGTGGAGGGGCCGGACCACCAGATTCTGCTGGAAGCGGACTTTCTGGTCAATGCCATGGAGGAAGCCATGAGCGAAGCCGCCATCCGCACCGGACGGGAAAAGGTGTTCTCCACCAAAACCGGCCTGGCTCTTTTGGATGCCATGTATCCTCCCAAAACCGATTCCCAGTAAAGAAAGGAACGTGCTTTCATGAAACGACTGCTCTGCGTGCTGGTGAGCCTGGCGCTGCTGTTTTGCGCCGCACCCCTGGGGGCTTTGGCGGAAGGCGGGGTGACCCAGCAGAATCTGGATGCCTCCCAGTTTACCGCCGGGGAGGAAGAAGGGCTGCCGGCGTTGACTGCCTATGCCAGCCCTACCCCTTCCCAGCTGGCGGCCCAGACCCCCAGCCAGGAGGATGTGGAAAATGCCCAGAATGTCTCCGTGACCCTGGATACCCAGGCCCTCATCGACCAGGCCGGGGTGTCCCCCTACGGGTTTTTGTATCCCGACACCTACTGCGTGCTGATGGACGCTTCCACCGGCCGGGTGCTGGCTGAGCAGAACAGCCATGCCCAGGTGGCCCCCGCTTCGGTGACCAAAGTGATGACCATGCTGCTGCTCTGCGAGGCCATGGAAGCCGGGCAGATTGGGGAGCAGGACATCGTCACCGCTTCCGCCTACGCCTCCTCTATCGGGGGCAGTCAGATTTATCTGGAAGAGGGGGAGCAGATGACGGTGGAAGACTTGATGATGAGCCTGGCCCTTCCCAGCGCCAACGATGCGGCAGTGTGCCTGGGAGAATACCTTTGCGGCAGCGAGGAAGCCTTTGTGGAGCGGATGAACCAGCGGGCTCAGGAGCTTGGGATGGAAAACACCCACTTCGCCAACCCTCACGGCCTGGATGAAGAAGGCCATCATTCCTCCGCCTACGATGTGGCCCTGATGACCCGGCAGCTGCTGCAATCTCAGCTGGGGCGCAAGTACGTCTCCACCCAGCGGTACGTTTTGCGGGAAGGCACCGGCCGGGACTGGACCATGATTAACAGCAACCCCCTGCTGGCCACCTACGACGGCTGCATTGGGGTAAAGACCGGCTTTACCGATGCGGCCCACTACTGCCTGTCCTCGGCGGCGGAGCGGGACGGCTCCACCTTCATTGCCGTCTGTCTGGGAGCAGTGACCACCACCTCCCGGAACGAGGAGTGCCAGGGGATGCTGGACTACGCCTTTGCCAACTACAAAACCGTCACCCCCGAGCCGGTGACCATCCCGGCCCAGACCCTGCCGGTGGAGCTGGGGCTCTACCAGCAGGCCGCAACCCAGCCGGTGACCCTGACCTTCACCCCCTTGCTGATTCCCGCCGGGGCGGAGGCTGCGGTGGAGACGGACTTTTCGGTGCAGCCCTCCATCACCGCCCCCCTGGAGCAGACCGCTTCGGTGGGGGAGATCACCGTGACCCTCAACGGGGAGCAAGGGTATTCCCAGCCCATCACCCCTGCCCAGCCGGTGGAGCGAAGGGGCTTTTGGGCCGCCTTCGGGGCACTTTGGCAGCGGGTGTTCGGACTATAGAAAAGTAAAGTTTAGGTCCACCCTTTTTAAAGGGTGGTGGGGTGTGGGGCAAAGCCCCACAAATAAAATGGAGTTCTTTTTCACCCGGTGCGGCACTAAAATTCAGTCGCTACAGCTGGTGGAACTCGGCCCCGGAATCCGCCCGCCCAACGGCGCAGAGCCGAGGGCGGGTCCATCCGGAAACAGCAAGACCCTTTTTCCACAACCTCAGCGCTTCGGGTTTCCGGGGCGCTTTTTTGCGCCTTTTTTACAAGAAAAACAGAAGATGATACCTTTTTCACCTGGATTGGTTGTACGGACGAAATATCCGTGATGTTGCACAAAAAGAAAGTATCAAATTTTACTTGACTTCCTTCCCCTAATCCGGTATGGTAAAGATAGGAAAAAGTCGGAAAACCCCGGTTTCGGCGGGGCGGAGAAGGTACACGGCCGACAGCTCCTCTTTAGCGTTTAACAGGAAGAAACCAAATGAGAAAGGAAGGGAATGAAAATGACAAAACAAAAAAAGAAACGGCTTTGGATTCTGATTGCCGCCGTGGTGCTGCTGGTTGGGGCGGCGGTGGCGGCCGTGGTGCTGCTACTTCCCGGGCAGGCACAGCCCAAACGTACTCTGGTGGACATCAGCGCCTACGACGCCGGGTCCAGTCCTATGTATACGGTGCAGGGAGGGCTGACGGAAAACCTGGCGCCCCTGCCCCGCTATGGGCTCACCGGCGTCCCGGAGGGCTACACCCAGATCCGCAATTCCGCTCAAACCGCCAACCGCTTTTCCGTCACCTACCAGGATGCTTTTTTGTCCCAGGAGGAAAACCGGGTTCAGCTTTCCCAGCAGACCGCCGGGGAAGGGGTGACGGTGCCGTTTTTGGACCAGGTCCAGACGGTGGACTTTGGGGACATCCAGGTGCTTTACTCCGCCGGCACCGGCTTCTCTTCCGCTGCCTGGATTTATGGGGACACCCTCTTTCAGCTAACCGCCGACCCCATCCCCCTGAGCCTGGAAGAGACCCTGGCGTTTGTGAACCTGGTGGACTACTCCGCTGCCGCAGAGCCGGAAGTCCGCTCCCTGGAGTTTGTGGAGGGAGGCGTTATCCTGTTGGGAAGCGGCACCACTCACCTTCCCTGGATGGTGGGGGGCAATCCCCAACTGCCCGGCCAGATTGAATACTACTCCTTCCCCCAGGCCCCGGAAGGGTACATCGAAACTCAGCCAATCGGGTCGGTGATTTCCCCCCTGGATAATTTCCCCGCAGACCACCCGGCGGTGGCGGGGATTACCGACGGCCCGGAGGAAGAGCGGATGGAGGCCTACCAAAATGAGGAAGGGGAGGTGCTCACCCTGACCAACCGGATGGTGGGTACCGGCAACGATTACATTTTTTCTACGGTGAATGATGTTTACCTGGGTTCCTCCAATCCGGACGGCTCTTCCGTAGAAGGCGGCGAAAGCCGGATTCAAACGGTCACCGTCAACGGCATGGAGGGAAGGCTGTACAGCGGGGAGGATGCGTCTCAGCTGGTGCTGCTGGGGGACTACCTGTTTTTGGAGTTCACCTACCAGGGCAGCATTTCCCCGGAGGAGTTTCTGGCTTTGGCGGCGCTGGTGGAGCGATAGGATTTCAGGTAAAACAGGAAGGAGGAAGGGAACATGGTGCGGCAACGAACGAAAAAGAAGCTGCTTTGGATTCTGATTCCGGCGGCGGTGGTGATTGCCGCCGGGGCGGCGCTGGCTTTTTGGCTCACCCGGGAAGAGGAGCCCCAGGCTTATCTGCGGGACATCAGCTCCTACGACGACATTACCAACTCGGTGCTGCAGGTGAACAGCCCCTGGGAATGGGAGGAACAGTCCGCCCCTTTGCCCCGCTACCCCTCTGCTGCGCCGGAGGGGTATGAGCAGCTGCTGGATTCCGACGACCTTGCCAACCGGTTTTCCACCAGCTACACCGACGTCTACCACAAGGACGGTCAAATCGTATATGTGGAGCAGTCCTACGCCTGGAACCGGAATGAGGTGCCTCTGCTCACCTACGCCCACTTTGAGACGGTGGAGTTTGGAGGCCGGGAGGTGTTCTGCTACACCGAAGAAGACTACTCCGGAGCAGTGTGGCTGGAGGGGAATCATTTGATGGAAGTTTTGGTGTACGGCGTCATGGAGCGGGACGACCTGCTGGCCTGGGTGGCGGGGGTGGACTCCCAAAACCCGGTGGAGCCCGGGGTGCGCCCCCTGGAATTTGTTTCCGGCTTCCATATTCAGGCGGGGATGGATGAGAGCGGTTTTCCCCGCTGGGAAACGCAGTTTACCTCTGTCGGCGGCAACCCCGCCCCGGCGGAACAACCCACCCAGCGGGCCTTTGCCCAGGCGCCGGAAGGGTTTACCCTCCAAGGGGAGGTTCTGGACAGCTGGGAAGGCCAGTATTTCGGCTGGGAGTACCGGGATGCCCAGGGCAACCGGCTGGTCCTGGAAAACCGGGCCTTTTCGGATTATAACCCCGTCCACACCATCGGCATCCAGTATAACAATGGAGGTGAAAACTGGGAAAACACCAGCCCGGTGACGGTGGACGGCCGGGAAGGGCGGCTGTACAGTCAGGAGGAGGCCAGTGAACTGGTCTGGCTGGAAGAGGATTATGTGGTGCATTTGATTTATGAAGGCGCCGCCGCCCCGGAGCAGATGCTGGCCTGGGGAGAAGAGACGGTGCTTCAGCCCCGGGAGGAGTGGCTCCTACAGCCGGAAAACGGGGATTGACTTTTGCCAGGCCCGGCTTTTTCTAAGAAAGAGTTTTTGCGAAATCCCTTCCCTTTTTTCTTTTTGTGAGAAATGTGCAAATATTTTCCGGAAAGAAGATGGAAATAAGAGATTTTGCTGTTTTGCCCCTTGAAAAACCAATTCCGTTAGTGTACAATAAAAGCATACCGATTTCCCCCTTCGGCGGGGAAACGCAAATGCGAGAAACGGAGGAATCTAGCATGGCGATTACACTCAATGATAAGCATCTGGCGGGCTTTGTACGCTCCCATGAGCTGGATGGGATGGCCCCCCTGGTGAAGGCCGCCCATGAAATGCTGCACAATAAGACCGGCCTGGGCAACGACTTTCTGGGCTGGGTGGAGCTTCCCACCAACTACGACAAAGAGGAATTTGCCAGAATCCAAAAGGCGGCGGAGAAGATTAAAAAGAACTCCGACGTGCTGGTGGTTATCGGCATCGGCGGCTCCTATCTGGGGGCACGGGCTGTGATCGAGGCGCTGAAAAGCCCCCTGTACAACAACCTGCCCAAGGACACCCCGGACATCTACTTTGTGGGCTGCAACATCAACCCCACCTACTTAAACCAGATCCTCACCATCTGCGAGGGCAAGGATATTTCGGTGAACATCATCTCCAAGAGCGGCACCACCACCGAACCCGCTCTGGCCTTCCGGGTGTTTAAGAAGCTGCTGGAAGACAAGTACGGCAAGGAAGGGGCCAAGGAGCGGATCTACGCCACCACCGACAAAGCCAAGGGAACCTTGAAGGGCCTGGCGGACCGGGAAGGCTATGAAACCTTTGTGGTGCCCGACGACGTAGGCGGACGGTTCAGCGTGCTCACCGCTGTGGGCCTGCTGCCCATTGCCTGTGCCGGCATCGACATTGACGCTTTGATGGCCGGCGCCCGGCAGGCGCAGAACGAGCTGTGCGACACCGACCTTACCAAGAACGACTGCTACAAGTACGCCGCTTACCGGAACATCCTGCTGCAAAAGGGCAAGAAGGTGGAGATGCTCATTTCCTACGACCCCGCCTTTGCCATGATGAACGAGTGGTTCAAGCAGCTGTTCGGGGAAAGCGAAGGCAAGGACCAGAAGGGCATCTACCCCTCCAGCGCCATTTTCTCCACCGACCTGCACAGCCTGGGTCAGTTTATCCAGGACGGCAGCCGGATTATGTTTGAGACTGTGGTGAACATCCATACGCCCCAGCAGGACTTCTTTGTAGAGGACGACCCGGAAAACCTGGATGGGCTGAACTTCCTGTCCAACCAGAACATGAGCGTGGTCAACGAGAACGCATTCAAGGGCACCGTCATCGCCCACACCGAAGGCGGCACCCCCAACATGATTCTGGAAATGCCCCAGATGGACGAAACCAACCTGGGCTACCTCATCTACTTCTTTGAAAAGGCCTGCGGCATCTCCGGCTATCTGCTGGGTGTGAACCCCTTCAACCAGCCCGGCGTGGAGAGCTACAAAAAGAATATGTTTGCTCTGCTGGGCAAACCGGGTTACGAAAGCGAAAAGGCCGCTCTGCTGGCTAAGCTGGGCGAGTAACCCAGCACCCCCTTTCTACCGGCAAAACGGCAAGCGGCGGCCGGGGAGAGAGATTTACTCCGCTTGAGATTGGAGCGACAAAATGATTAAACTGATCGTAGGGAGCAAAGGCTCCGGCAAAACCAAAACCCTGATTTCCATGTGCAACGAGGCAGTGAAAAACACCGACGGCTGCGTGGTGTGCATTGAAAAGGCTATGAGCCTGCAATTCTCCATCGTGCCCCAGGTGCGGCTGATCCATGCCGACGCCTACAACATCAGCGGCTACGATGAATTTTACGGATTCATCTCCGGCGTGCTGGCGGGCAACTACGACATCAAGGACATCTTCGTGGACGGCATACTGCGCATCGGCAACCGGGACCTGGATGGCCTGGGCGTGCTGCTGGACCGGATCCAGGCTCTGGTGAAGGACGAGGTCACCGTGGTGGTCACCGTGTCTACCGATGTGGAAAACCTCCCTGCCAGCGTCAGCAAGTATCTGGACTAAAATCCAATCCAAAACGAGAGAGCGGAGTGCGTGAGCACTCCGCTTTTTGCTGTGGAAAAGGTTTTCGGCAGATGGCACAGAGGCGGGTGACTGGGGGCGGGCTTTCCCATCCTTACATGGCATCGCTCATGATATTCTGAATCTCTTCCAGATAAAGGTACCGCACCCGGTAATACTGGGTTTCCTCTCCGGTTTGGATGGTCAGCTGGAAGTTGGCCCCGGTGTTGATTCCCACTAGCATCTGGCTGCCGTCGGTGTAGGTCAGCCGCAGGGTGGAGGGACCGCCGGCCATGGGCTGCAGGTCCGGGTTGGAGTGGGGGGTGGCCCGGATGGCGGAAAGCAATTCCACCGTCTCTTCCAGGTCAGGGGAGGACAGGGGGGTGAAGCCAGGCGGGTCGAAGTTGTCGGTCTGCACCGCCAGTTCGGTGAGTTGGTCCGCCGTCAAATCCCCAAAGGGCTGGGTCACCGGCTGGGCCTGTTCCTCCTGCAAGGTCAGGGACACTACCTCATCCTGGGAAAGGGTGAAGGTATAACGAAGCTGGGTGTCCAGCACCTGTTCATAGACCTGCTGGGACAGGTCTTTGGTAAAGGTCAGGGTCACCAGCTGGTCCGCGCTGAGCTGGTCAATGCTGACGGAATTGCCCGCTTGGTCCAGGCAGGTCAGCCCCTCCAGGGGGATTTCATAGAAGAAATCCGTGTCCTGGTGCTTGGGGGTCTGCCACAGGGTGAGGGTGCTCCCGTCGTCCATGACAATGTCCAGATCCGCCGCCGTGGATACCCCGTTCTCGTCGGTGGTGATGTTGGGCTGGGGAGTGGAGGTGTCAGTCTCTTCCGCCGGAGTGGAACAGCCGGACAGGGGCATGGACAGCAGGGCCAGGGACAGCAGCAGGGGGAGGAATTTTTTCATTTTCATAAAAGCACCTTCTTTCATTCAGGTTGGGAGGGTTGAGGTGAGAAGTGGGAGCAGATGATTTCCCGCAGGGGAGCCAGCTGTTCTTCCTCCACCGCATAACAGGGGGCAGGCAGAGGGCCTTCTTGGTCCACCGCCAAATCAATTTCATCGGACACATCCAGGTACAGCCGGGTTTGGCTGCCGTTTGCAAAGGTGAGCTGCAAGGTGGGGCAGCCCCCGATGCTCACCGGCATCTCCTGCCCCGGCAGCAGCACCCCGGACAGGGTGGGGAGCAGCTCTTTGATTTGCTGCAAGTTCTCCTGGGAAAGAGGGCAGGCGGGTTCCATGGAAACCGGCTGGGCGCTGGCCTGCACCAGCTGGCTGGGGTCGAAGGAAGGGTAGACCAATTCCTGTTGGGCGGCTTCCTCCGCCGGGGGCTGGGATTGGGGAAGGCAGCCGGTGAGGGGTGCCAGCAGAGCCAGGGCAAGGAGCGGAACAAGGAATTTTTTTACCTTCATGGATCGCACCTTCTTTCTCAGAAACCGGTTTTATAACCGCACATTGTCATACCCTAAAACATGGTTGGTCAGCAGGATCAGATCGTCCAGATACACTCCGCGGATGCAGTAATAGCTGGTGCCCTCTGCCGTCTCTACCGACAGGGTGTAGTTGACCCCGCTTTCCCGGCCCAGAACGATCTGGCTCCCATCGGTGAGGGTGAGCACCTTAACGGAGCCGCCTACGGTTTCTTGACTTTGGGGCTGGGTTTGGACGGTGGCTTGGATGCCTTGCAGGCAGGCCACCATTTGATCCAGCTCCCGTTCTCCCAGGGGGACGGTATTCCCCTGGCTGATCTCCCCGCTGACCACCTGGGAGCGGGTAAGGGTTTCAAAGGGAGTAGCTTCCGGACGGGGGTCGTTGACCAGGCGCACTGCAAAATCCCCTTCCCGGCGGTACAGCAAATGGTAGATAAACTGATTGTTATCGCCGTTTCCTTCCCCAGGAATCAGAGCGGGGGTGCTCAGGGACTGGCTTTGCAGCACCAGGGTCACCGGAGTACTCTCGGAAAACTGTTCCGGGCTCACCGGGCTGCCCTGGGCGTCCTGCAAGAATTCGCTGGACACAAACGGAACATTTAGCTGGTAGAAATAACGGTTTCCGCTGGAATCGTTTTCCCCTTGCAGCGTCAGGGTGGTGCCCCGAAAGTCGGATACGGTGAGATTGGAGATGACGGTGCTGCCGTCCTGGTTGACAGTGAGGTCGGCGGGGGAGGGTTGGATGGTGGCGTCCTCCTGGCCGCAGCCGAACAAGGGCAGAAGGAGCAGGGCCGCTGCCAGCAGGGCAAGAAATCGTTTTTTCTTCATGGGGACACTTCCTTTCCGCAGAGAATAGAGATTCAAACAAAGATGCTCTTTTTTTACAGTATATCAAATAAAAAAATAACTTTCTATTGACAATTTTCCCAATTAAAAAGAAGTTTTTTGTCATATCACACAAAAGAGAAAAAAGATGTACAGACAACTTAAAAAAGGAATCCCGGTTTCCCTTTTTACCCCAAAAGTGGGAAAACCGGCGAAGTTGGTTACACCAAAACGGCGCAAAAAAAGAGCGTGCCGAAGCACGCTCTCAAAAGACAATCAAACTCGTTCCATCATTTCTCCGATGGTGATTTCCGGGTCTTCCACGGCGGTGAACAAAATCCGCATGAGGTAGTAGTACAGTTTCTGGATGTCCTCCTTGGTGTACAGGGCGGACTGGTAGCGGAAGTAGAAGTCCATGCCTACTCCCAGGGGACGGTGCATCACCGTCAGGTAGATGGGCAGCACTTCGGTGCCGGCATCGTACCAGGTGAAGCGGTAGTCGATGTGGTTGAGCCGGTCGTCGCTGAGCCGCATGGGGAAGGGCTGGTAGGTCAGGGAGATGCTCTGATACCAGGAGTTGGCGGGAGCGCCCCACTTTTCCTGGAGCATCTGGTCCACCAGAATGGGGTCGAAATCCTTGTGGCGGAAGATCCGGCTTTGCAGGGCGGTGATTTTCCGCACCCCTTCCAGGAAGGTGATATCCGGTTCCATAATGGTGCGGCAGGGGTAGACGTGAATCCGGGTGCCTCCTGCTTTCCGGTCCAGCTTGGAGGTGCGCCGGGAGACGTAGCTGCGAAGGCCGATATCCTTCTGGCCGCCGCACTGCTTGGACAGGTAGGTTCTAAGCCCCATGAGCAGCAGGTTGTTTAAGGAAATGCCCTGTTCCTGGCAGAATTCCAGCAGCCGTTCCGAGGGGTTGGGTTCCAACACATAGGTGTCCTGACCCACGCTCTGGATCTTGTCCTCCTGATAGGCCCAGCGCTTGCCGGGGGCGGTGTAGCCGGTGCCCCGGATGTCGCTGTAAAGGGGCTCGCCGTCGGCTTCCACCATCTTTTCCCAGAAGGCCTGATCCTTGGCCAGACGCTTGGGGTCCTTGGCCCGTTCCAGGTCGTTGAGCATGGACTGGAGGTAGGAGGTGCGCTCGGCGGGCTGGGGGGTACCCAGCACCTTGGAGGCGTACAGCTCCACAATGTCGCAGACCAGCACAATCATGGCGCAGGAATCGCAGATGGTGTGGTCGGTGTGGACGTAGATGCCGTTCCAGCCGTCGGGCATGGCTACGGTGACCACCTCGCACAGGGGGGAATCCCAGCGGTTTTCAAAGGGCTGGCGGCTCCACTCCCGGAGGATGCCGTCCGCTTCCTCCCAGCTTTTCTGGGTGAAGTCCTCATGGCGCACCGGGGTGTCGTCCGGCGGGACAATGTATTGTTCAATGCTGCCGTCTTCGTTCTTGGTGAACCGGGTGCGGGTGGAATCGTCCCGGGCCATGGCTTCCTTTACCGACTGGGCCAACAGGTTAAAGTCCACGTCCAGCTTAATCAGCAGACTGACGCAGACGTTCAACACCTGTTTGTGCTTGGCCCCTTGTAGCATGGTCAAAAGCAGGTTTTGAGCAACGGTGATGGGATAACGCTTGAGTTCCATATTTCATCATCCTTTCTATGGTCCTGATGGGGAAAGCCCCGTGTTTCCCTGTTTTCGGGGCGCCCGGCTCCTTTGAGAGCGGCGTCCCTTAGGTTTTATTATACGGGAAGCGGAAAGGGATTGCAATGGAAAAAATGAAATAATTTGCAAAGAAATTCAAAAAAATCTTCAGTTATTTGACAGGTGTCGACAGAACTCTGCCTTATACGCTCAGGTAGGAAGCCAGGGTGCAGAGACAGGCCGCTCCACCCAGCACATAGTGAGCGGGAGCAGATTTTTTGCGGTGCAGCTCCAGCTCCCGAATCAGGGCGAAGTAGAGCCCTGCAGCCAGGAAGGGGAGGATGCCCAGGTACCGGTGGAAGAAGTAAGGCAGGATGCGGGGCACAAACAGGGCGTTTTGCAGCACCACCCAGATGGCAAGCAGCAGCAGCACCAGCTCCACTACCAGCAGGCGGCGGCTGTCCCCCTTTTGACGGAAGCTGCGGATGAAGTACACCAGCAGAATCACAAATTCCAACGCCAGCAGGACGACGGCAGGGATGGCTAAATAATGAAAGAAAGGCTTAATGGCTTCCACAAAAATCCTCCTCACCCGGACGGGCAAATTCTTTTTCCCAATTATCTTCATTATACACGGTTTTTGGTGGAAGTCAAAGGAAAAAACAAAGAGAAAAGGGGTATTTTGTAAAGTTATGGTAAGGAAGGGGAAAAATCGGGGTCAGGCCCTTTACGCCAGCCAGCACAGCAGGGCCAGGGCCATAGACACACCCCCCAGTAGCCGAATCGGCCAGCGCTTCTCACCTTTTCGGTAGTCGGGGTGATTTTGTCTGGGAGCGCCCCAAAAAAAGGCCATGACGGCAAAACTCCAGGGAAACAGGCAGGAGGTGGTGAGAGGGAGTAACCCGCAGCGGCCGGCCAGTTCGATTAAGGCCAGCAGGTAAACTGCGGAGTAGCTCCCCAACCCCAGAATGGCCCGCCGCCGTTCCGGTGGGGCGTAGTCCTTTTTGGCCATGGGAAGGTAGCGGTAAAACAAAATGATGAGCTGGGCGGTGAGCAGCAGCACCATGGGAACGGCGTACCAAAGGGGGGAGAGGTTAGGGAACAGGTTCACGGGGCATCCTTCTTTCTATATTTGTTGTTTTGAGGAAAGGAGTCTGATTCCAGCATAGCATTTTTGCCGGGAACTGCAATCTTGGTTTCGTAAAAAACAGGTTCGGATTGGGTAAAAGGAATCATAAGAAAAGGATTTTTAATCTGGAAAAGTAATTAAAAGTAGATGAAAAGCTAAAAAATAAAATTAATTTTAATAGATAAGACAATCTTGAACTTTATTTATGCAATTTTAATAAAATCAAAGCAAAATTTTTTACTTGCGGCGCTCAATCGTTTTTGATATAATGGAATCAAAGGAAAAACGGCATTTTACAAAAGGAAAAACAGGGAGAGGTGATTCCCATGGACTGTTTGCTTTTGGAAGAAACGGCGGGGAGAAAGACGGCTGTCCTGCCGTAGAAGGGGCTTTGCCCCCGCCCCGGTTTAGACATTGCACGACCGCCGAAATGAGAACTTATAAAAAGAAGAAGGTGACCCGATATGAAAAAGCGGAAACTGCTTACCTTATTGCTCAGCACAGCGATTTTGCTGGGAATTTTCACCGGATGCAGCTCCACCCCCGACCAGACCCCCTCTCAAACCCAAGAACCCTCCCAAACGGCGGAGTTGGAGTCCATGGGGCTGAGTCCGCTGGAGCCCACTCAGGAACAGATGGACAACGCCCTGCCGTCCTCCACCGAAATCAATTCCTATATGTTCAGCTCCCAGACCCTGGAGGATCTCTGCACCAACGCCGGTGCGGCGGTGCGGGGCACCATTACTGACCGCTATAACGCCGTGTACGGCGGCGACGCCTACACCGTTTACACTATCCAGGTGGCGCAAGCCTATTTCGGCGGGCCGCCGGTGGAAGAGACCGTCACCATGGTGATGGCCGGAGGCTATGTCCCTCTGGCCGATGTAATTCAAGCCAATGGCAGCGCCGACCGGTTTTCCGATATTCCCGAAGCGGAATGGGAAACCACCCTGGTGCATCAAAGCATATTGGGCGCGATTATGCCGGAAGCAGGGGAGGAGTACGTCTTTTTCCTGATGCCGGACCAAGGGCTTTCCGGTTACTACTATCCCTTCAATGATGGGCAGGGGATTCTGCGCTTCTCCGCTTCGGAAGGGGTTTACCACCGGATGGTGGAGAACGAAACCGGATTGGAACTGGTTCCGGCGCAGACAGCCCAAGACTTTGATGCACTGTGTGTTCAGATTCGTTCCGAAGTGCAGGGGTAAGCCGCAGTCCAATCCCAGACAGAATAAGAAAAGATTCCACTGCTCAGGCCGCCGGGAAACCGGCGGCAGTTTTTCGGGAAAAATCCCGGTTTTTTCAAAAAAAATCATTGACAACCCTTCCCCTTTTCGCTATAATAGTTAGGCGCGCATGTGAGGTGAGTCGATGGGATTGGATTTACGCAGCGTCTTTGAAACCGAAGGCTCCAAACAGGAGATTTCGGAACAGCTGGACGAAAGGGAATACGAACTGTTTGGCACCAAGCCTTTTGTGGAACGCATTTCGGTGCGGGGCGAAGTGGCCAACCGAGCGGGAGTGGTAACGCTTTCGGTACAGGTTTCGTTTCCTCTGCGGGTCGCCTGCGACCGCTGCCTGGAGGAGTTCACCCGGCAGTATGACTACACCTTCACCCACACCCTGGTGCAGCAGCTCCAGGACGAGTGGCAGGATTACATCCTGGTGGAGGATGGCATGCTGGATTTGGAGGAACTGATCCTCTCCGACATTTTGCTGGAGCTGCCTACCAAGCTCTTATGCAAAGAAGATTGTAAAGGGCTGTGCCCTCACTGTGGATGCAACTTAAATCATCAGTCCTGTGATTGTAACAAAGCCTATCACGATCCCCGTTGGGATGTGTTGAACACCCTGTAAACAGGGTGACCGTAGTTTGAAGGAGGTGCTTAAACCATGGCAGTCCCCAAGAGAAAAACATCCAAAGCCAGAAGAGACAAGCGGCGCAGCGGCGTCTGGAAACTGAAGCAGCCCGCTTTTTCTGTCTGCCCTCAGTGCGGCGAGCTGAAGGCTCCCCACAAGGTTTGCGCAAGCTGCGGCTACTACAAGGGCGTCCAGGTGCTCAAGAAAGAGGCCTAAGCTGCTTGTATACCGAGCCGGGATGTCCCAGGATGGACGTTTCGACGCGAAAGAAGAAGGTTTCCCCGCGGGTCACTCCCACGGGGCTTTTTTCTACCATTTTTTCTTCTTCTCTTTAGGAGGTGCCCTATGGCAGTTGTGGTCAAAAGTGTGGTTCCCCATTCCCCCGCCGCCAAAAAAGGGATGCGGGCCGGGGATGTGCTCCGCTCCATCAACGGAAACCCCATTTCCGACGTGCTGGATTATGATTTCTATATTACGGAAAGTAAATTAATGGTGGAATATGCCAGAGGGGATAAAATTAAGACGGTTCATATCAAAAAAGAGCAGTACCAGCCCTTGGGTTTGGAGTTCGAGACCTTTCTCATGGACGCCCAGCACAGCTGCACCAACCACTGCATTTTCTGCTTCGTGGACCAGACTCCGCCGGGGATGCGTCCGTCCCTGTACTTTAAGGACGACGACGCCCGGTTGTCCTTCTTGATGGGCAACTACATCACCCTCACCAACCTCAAGCAGCCGGACATCGACCGAATCTTAAAAATGCACATCAGCCCCATCAACGTGTCGGTGCACACCACCGACCCGGAGCTGCGCTGCAAGATGATGGGCAACCGGTTTGCCGGGGAAAAGCTGGACTATCTGCGGCAGCTGGCGCAAGGGGGCATTACCGTCCACTGCCAGTGCGTCCTCTGCCCCGGCATCAACGACGGCCCCGCCCTGGAGCGCACCCTCAAAGAGCTGGGGGCGCTGTATCCGGGGGTGCAGTCCATCGCCTGTGTGCCGGTGGGGCTGACCAAGCACCGGGAAGGGTTGTACCCTTTGCAGCCCTACACCTCTGAGCAGGCGGGGGAAGTCATCGACCTGCTGGAAGGGTTTGCCGCAGATTTCTACGCCCACCACGGCACCCGCCTGGCCTACGCCAGCGACGAATTTTATCTGCTGGCCGGCCGCCCTCTCCCGGAGGAGGACTACTACGAGGACTTCTCCCAGCTGGAAAACGGGGTGGGAGTCATCGCCACCCTGTTGGCGGACTTCCGCCGGGCCTGGGAGGAGCTGCCGGGGGACGACCGGCCCCGGCGCTGCTCGGTGGCCACCGGGGTGTCCGCAGCCCCCTTTTTGCAGCAGCTGACGGCCAAAGCCAAGGAGAAGTACCCCAACCTGGACTGCCGGGTGTACCCCATTGTCAACCATTTCTGGGGGGAGACCATCACCGTGGCGGGGCTGGTCACCGCCGGGGATATTATGGAGCAGCTGAAGGGGCAGAAGCTGGGAGAGGTGCTGTTTCTGCCCGACTGTATGCTCCGGCACCAACAGGACTTTTTCCTGGACGATAAAACGGTGCAGGACGTGGAAAGTGCTCTGGGGGTGAAGGTGCAGGTAATCCCCGCCGGGGGGGAAGAGTTTGCCTGGGCCATTACCGGGGAGGAGACGGTCTGCCAAACCCCGGAATAACAAAAACCCCAATCCGGCGGAAGAACAGTCGGAGTGAGGGTGAGTGAATCTTGACAAATAAAATTGGATTTTGTATCATAATAGCACGGCATTTGCCTACTCGCTTTGGCGGGGGAGGACAAGCACGACAATTACAGCGGTACGTCCCTGATTTTCTATTTCTTTTTTGCAAAGAAAGCGGAAAGGGGGCACTTGTTTTTACTCCTTTCCGTTACGGAAAGGAGGGGAGA
>PPYE01233377.1_pt1 | contig 19779 bp, 20 predicted proteins | sample 1559881 | NCBI WGS metagenome assembly PPYE01 (sample SAMN08240022, study PRJNA423297) | Human gut metagenome, whole genome shotgun sequencing project. | reverse complement strand
ATCAATAATTGATTTTAAGAATCCGAACTTATAGCTTGAATCATTTCTTGATTTTGAAGAAAAAACACACGCAAAAGCAGACCACAGCTCATCGTCTGAGGCATTTCGTACTTCATACATTCCTTCTTTCAAATCAAATCCAGCCATCTAGATTCCCCTTCTCTTCTTTAATAATTTAATCATCTCTTCAGGGTTGTCCAATAATGCCTCTATCTCTGTATCATAAGCATCATCAGAAACCGGACTTTCCAACGCAGTTTGAACAGTAAGTCTGTCATTCTCTGTCTCAGCTTCCTCTGCCTGACGCATCATCTCGTCAGCCTCAAACAGCAGTTCATATGTGTTTACTCTATTAGATTTGATAAATGATAAGTTATCCTCTACTTCTTCTAATAGAGTGGCAAAAGACGTTACCGAATTTGTCTCGAACATTTGGCGGTATCTCTCTTTTTCACGTATCATATCAACGCCAAGTTCTCTGCCAAGATTATCAATCTCCTCTAAATAGGCAAACTGCATCCCTTGCCTTTTAATTATCAGCATTTCATAATCATCATCATGAGAATCACCACATGTAAGAACTCGACAATAATAATTATAGAAATCTATAAAGTCATCAGAACTTCCTAAGAAAGAGAGTTCATCCTGAATTTGCTCAAATTCCATTTGAGTCATAATCGGTCTTGATAATGTACAGTCGTTCTTTCCGGTTTTATCAAATATTTTGCATCCAAACAAAACACACTCATCTGTCACAAAGAAAAATATATTAAAGCCATCTAATGCCTTATCAATAATCTTTTCAAAAGAAACACATGCTTTGAGCGCATTGTGACCATCACAGCAAATTCTTGTTGCTATCATTAGGATTCCCATGAACATAAACCAACTTTTCCATGTTACATACTAGCTTAGGCCTTTTTTCAGAAATCAATCCCGCAGCTAACAAAGCATCCGTAATATCACTTTCCGTGCATTCTTCGGCTACAAGGTTTACTGGTTCTATGTGTTCTTCGTAACCATCATATGATTTCTCATAATCATCATAGTAACCCATAATCCCTCATCCTTATTTATTTAATATTTTATCAATACCGACCTTTAACGCATCACCATCTTGCTCTTCGTTAAATTTCTTTGTAAACTGATACATCTTAAAAAGATATTGGTCCCGATCAATACATTCTCTTACAAATTGCTCATGCAACACTTCAACACCACCAAGAAAATACGCATTGAAAATACGCATATTTTCTACGACCATTGCTTTATCTTCATCTGTTTTCTCAGAGAAATTAAAAGCTCTGTAAATACGCTTTTCCTCATCAGGCTCAGACTCTTCATCAACCAACATCAAAATCTGATAAACATACTTCAGTTCCTGACTTCTTTTAATCATCTGCTCAGCCAAAATACCTACGTCACCATCAGCAGCACTTCCCATTTTACCTTTACGACTATACTGATATCCAATGAGCGGACATAATATATACGCGTCAATATACGCCTTAAAAATCTTAAAATTATTATGCTGATCTTTATCTGCAACATTTCCACGCAACTCACACAAGTCTTTAAGATAGTTGGCGTGGATTCCTGTAATATCAAAATTTGTATTAAACATTTCTCATTCCTCCTACCTAATATGTGTAGCGGTATCAATTTCTTTACCGTCAGCATCTTTGTCTTTTGTAATCGTGTAACTTTGTCCAACAAACTGACCAAGATTAATGGATGCATACTCCCAGTCTTTCTGCATTACAGCCATAATAACCTGATTTGCGGTTTTAGGAAGAATCTTACAAATATTATCAATATGGATTTCATCCACATTTGAGAACGGTGCATCCATTACTAAAGGATATACCTGTCCTAATTGCATATCTTCATCATCTAGTATTCTATCCTTTGCCATTGAAACAAGACTAGCAATAAATGCAAAACTCTTAACAGCTTTTAATCCGTCAGATTCTTCAGTGGTTACGTCAGCATATCTTACACGATATTTATCATCTATAGAGATGGAACGTTCACCATGATACATCTTTGCAAAATTATCATTAACTCTTTGTTGTAATTCCGTTCTGACCTTTCCCTCTTTTTCTTGATATGTCTCTGTCAGCCAATTCTGTACCAATGTTGCATATGTAATATATCTAACAAGACGGCGATTCTTTGTACTGCTCTTTGCATATTTTGCAATTGCATCTTCACAGTTTCTTATGTCACGCTCACATCCGCCAATATCTCTAACTGCCTGATCATAATCGGATTTAGCTTCGATGTACTTAGTATGAGCATCTCTTCTCTTACCTTCAATTGCCTTAGCATCCGTATCATCAATTATAAGTTTTGACTGTTCTTCTGCTTCGTCTTGAAGTTCACCAATATGTCTCTGAATTCCACGAATTTCTTTATATTTCTCTTCCAAGTCAGGGAAGAAAGATTCGCTACCTGACAAATAGCCCTCCGCTTTATTCTTATAATTCATTACGACAGCACCGATAGTTTCCGGTGGAAGTTTTCTACGTTCTTGCATCACAGACTGATAAGGCTGACTTCCCGGATCCAAATGAGTGCCACAGATACATGTCCCACGCTTAATTAAATAATCAATAGAATCCTGATTCATTCCTGGAACGCATTCAACCTGATCATTTACATTTTGAAGTATTTCCAATGACTTCTTAATCGCTGGCATTCCAAAGAATGCATATGGTCTTCTGTTAAACCAATCCACATAAGCTCTTATTGCATTCTCTAAACGTGTTCCCTCATTCGATATAGCCTTAGATATTCTATCTCGCTCCATCTTTGCCTTCTTTACCTGTTCAACGTTACTCTTTGAAAGTTCAACGCTATATTCATTTTCCTGCTGTTGGTAATGTTCCATCTCAGCCTGCGCATTATCACGCGCCTCAATGTACTGTTGAAGTTTTTTCTTTGCCGTCTCTAGGCTTGCTTGCGCTGCTTGCGCTTTAGAATCTCCAGATGTATCAATCCTGCTCGAAAATTTCTTTAACGCCTCCTTTATATGGTCGCGAGCATTTTCTAAAACATCCAGTCGCATTAATCCACGTACAGCCTTTGATAAATCTGTTCTGTTAGCAATTCCAGAAATTCGTTCTCCACCAAAGAAGAAATAATCCGAAAGATCCTGTGGAAGTACTCTATCGATAGATTCTGAAATATTCTCTCTTCTGATTGCTGTCTTTGTCTGTCCATCTGCCTGAAGATATGTTAATGACAAATCTTCCTCCGGCTTTTTATTTAAACCAACAACTAATTTTCCTTCTGCTTTAGTTCTCTCATTGCACAGATATGTAAACTTACGTTTTAAAGTATACATCTTCTGCCCGTTTGAATCCTTGTGCGAAAATGTAACAGCCACCCATACTTCCTGCCTATCGCCAACATTCATGTTATCTCGTACTTCACTATTAAGAAGAATCGGGTCTTCAAAACCATTCTTACCGTATAAACACCACTCGAATGCTCTGATAATTGTCGTTTTACCAGAAGTATTAACACCAATTAGTACCGTTACATTCTTCTCTGAATCTGTAGAAAAAGACACTTCCTGCAGGTCGATATACTGTCTGAAATTGTACATTTCGAGCTTATGAATAATCATTTCTTATCTACCTCCTGCATAATCAGCTTATAAATTTTATCGATCATAGCTGCTTTTGATTCCTTTTTAACTACGTTATCAGTTTCCGCTTCGAGAATTCTCAACTTAATTGTATTAAGCTTTTTCTCATCTACATTTTCATCATTCAAATTCGTCGCCATCGTAGCTACCCTCCAATTCCTCAGTGGTTATAGAATATGCGCATTCCAAATCGTTGATTAAATCATCGGAATCTCTCGAATTTAGAGCAATCTCGCCAAATTCCTTTATTCTTAACAGTTCCCTTCTTGCTAAGGCTCTTTCACAATTGTAGTCTGGGCTATACGGATTAACCTCATCCACAGGTCCTGTCAATGTAACAAAATCATATATTACTGCATATGGCTTATCCTTCGCCAAGCGCAACACACGTCCTCTTCGCTGTATATACTCCTTTGGATTTGTTGTGCTTGCTAAGATAAAGGCTGTTTTTATACTTGGAATATTTACACCCTCATCCAAACATTTAATAGCAACTATAGCCTGGTATGGTTCAGCTGTTGAAAACCTTCTTTTAATCACTTCTCTTTCCTCAGCGGATTCATTGGCTGTAAAATGAGTAACTTTCATACCAAATTCATTTCCAAGTATTTTAGATACCGCTACTATCTGGCGTTCTCCCTCTTCATCTTCTTCAGAACTATCCGCCTCAAAAGTCTGTACTCGTGTAGCTCCACAATATACCAGCATATGAGTATCTTCTTTGTACTTGTCCATCAATTCTCGTAGCGCATCTAACTTAGATTTTGCACCAGCCACAATACGTGCTCTCTGAAGTAGAAGTCTTTTACCCTTTTCAGTAATATTTAACTTGCCTCTCTTATCCTTATGGCATTCTTTAGATGCAAGATATGAGATTTCTTTGTATTTCTCCATTTCTTCATCATCCAAATACACAACAATCGGATAGTAATAATATGGCGTAAGCTTCTTTTCTTTTATTGCTCTGTTAAGATCATATTCAATGCACTTTTTACCAAAGTAATCTTTTAAGGCTTGTGTACCCTCCTCGTCTCCATGTCTATCAAGTGTCGCAGATAGCGCTAATCGATAATCTATATTCGGATACAATTTTTTTTTCAAACTTGGTGATCCAAAATTATGCGCTTCATCTACCAAAAGTAATGTATCTGGTCCAAGCTGTCCCATAAGATCAGAAATAAACTTCGTTGAGTAAGTAGCATTTGTCGTGACAAAACAAAATGTATCAATGATTCCTATCGAAAAATCTAAAACATCATTTTCCAAGCGCTTCTTCCAGTTCTTCTGTTTGGATGCTGAATAACCAATAGTTGGAGTCATGTTAAATAACTCTATGTCTTCAACCCACTGCTCAACTAAATGCTGATACGGGCAAACAATAATTATTGCCAGACGTTTTTTCTCTTCAAAAAGTCTAACAACAGCGCCTAATCCTGTATAAGTCTTACCAGTACCAGTCGCCATATCAAAAATTCCATGATAGCCATGGTCTCTCCAAGATTCTATCGCATCAGTTTGATATTCTCTCAAAATGAAACCATCTGGAATATGTGGTATTCCCTTTTTAAGCTTAGGCTGAGGATTTTTTTCTTCCTCCTCATCGATATCAAGGTTTAGCTCTTTTTTTCTTCTTACCCTAAATTTTTCCTTAACAACATCTGGAAATTCTATTATCTCCAAATCACCATCTTCATCATTCCAGAGCGTTTCAAAATCTTTCTGCATCTCATCAGCATATTCTTTTGATTCTTCCCAGGAATTAAATACAACAATAGATTCGTAATTGTTATGAAAGGCGTTGATTGTCTCATTAAGTGAACCAGTAAATACAATTCTATTTCCAAATTCATCCGTGACAATTCCAACCTTCTCATGGTACATACCCATCTCTTTATTCGGAGGAGTAAAAGCAACCTTTATTTCCAAAAATCCTTCTTCTATCAAATAGGCTAACCAATTTAATCTTTCTTCTTGGAAATAATTTTCTGGTTCTCGGAACTCACGCATCAATGCTTCACCAATTATTTTTTTCTTTTCATAGCCCTTATTAATTGCATCTATATCTTCCTGAGATAACAATGGAGATACAATAAACTGTATTCTTCCACCATTTTTAATCATACCAGAAATACCTTTTGTCAAATCAATAAGTGCAGTGGATGAAAAGAATCCAACAGCTCTCTGATATAGAACTGCTTGTTTAAGCACTGGCGTGTAAAATTCTTTTATAATGTCATTTTTATATGTTTTGTAATGCTTTAACAGCGACAATTCCTTAAAAGACAATCCAACACCTCCTCCCAGTCAAACAGAATCACTCTACAATTTCATACTCCATATCTTCCATAAGGTCTTTTGCTGCTTGATCTTCAGTTTCAATACAGACTCCACAATATGCTTTATCTGTAACTGGCGTAGGAACAACCTTACATTCTATTTTTGCATCATTTAGTATTTCTTCTGCTCTAAACACATTACTTGTGCTAAAAAAAACAATATGCATTTAATCACCTACATTCCTTAAAATATCCAAAACAGTGTCTATTTCCTGCTCGGTATTCATATAATTCAAGCTCAATCGTACAGTACCTGTTGAAACAGTGCCAATCGCCTCATGTGCTATAATAGCACAATGAATCCCACCTCTAACGCAAACCCCATTTTTATCTAATAAAGCCACTAATTTGTCAGAAGCCATACCATTTACGTTTATACTGCATGTAGAAACCCTTAAAAATTCCTCATCATAAACTGTAACAGTTTCTATTTTCTTCAAGCCATCCATTAGATGAGCCATTAATTTCTTTTCTGTTTTGCTAATTTCACTGAAATATTCATTTAGATAATCAATAGCAGCATGAACACTCCAAATTGCAGGCATATTCAAGGTTCCTGCCTCATATCCCTCTGGAAATATGTCCGGATTAGTGTATTCCTCTCCATGAATGCCTGTACCACCTTGTACAAAAGGCTCTATGTGTTCCAATGATTCACAGCAAAGTCCTCCTACACCAGGAATAGCCATTAAATCTTTATGTCCTGTAAAAGCCAAAAAATCAATTTTCTGGTCTTTCATCGATAATCTAACCTTGCCCGCTCCCTGCGACGAGTCAACAAATGTGGTGACTCCTTTTTCGTGGAAAAATTCATAAATATCATCTCTGAAAACTATTCTTCCCGTCAAATTACTTGCAAGCGTTAATGCTAACAGCCTTGTATTTGTCTTAGCGTATTTTTGATACAAATCATCAGCAGATAAGACTAAATCATCCCTCTGAATAATTGAATAATCAATTATTCCTTGCTCTTTCAGTTTTTGTATCGGTCTTAAAACTGCATTATGCTCATAGCAAGAAATAATCACATGATCACCTTGATGCAAAAAACCATTAAAGAAAAGATTAATTGCCTCTGTTGAATTCTTAGTAAAAACAACCTTGTCAGGTCTACTCATGCCAAAATATTTGCCGACTGAACAACGTGACTTATATAACATTCTAGATGCTTCTATTCCTAAGCCATAACTACCACGACCTGGGCTGACTCCTATCTCTCTTAGATAGAAGTTTGCAGCCTCATATACAGATTCAGGTTTATATTTAGTTGTAGCTGCATTGTCAAAATATATCATTGGGAGCCTTTCTTCGACGAAAGAACATCGCACATAATACAACCGTTATAGAACTTTGCTATACAGTGTTTACAGTGCTGACATTTATTCTCATCTATTGTGTATTTACCATGAATGGTATCTATCGCCCCATATGGGCATGTTGAATCACAAGCGGAACATCTAATACAGAACTGATACTTTCGCATCTGGCATTTAATTCTGTTTACCAAATTTGTTGCATCTATTCTTTCTTCCGGAAGAACCTTTATGACTGTGGTTCCATAAGTAATTATTAGTTCACAAATCTTTCTATATTCACCGGATTTATCATTATCAAAAATATGAATGTATGTGGCATCCTTTTTTTCAACAATCTTCAAGTCTCCGAGAGGCTTAAACAACTCTATTACATCCTTTTGCAGACGTTTCTCTACGATAACATTTCGTGCTCTATCAGAAAGATTGCATGCTGTATCGGCAATGGTAACATTTTTAACTTTTAATCCACTTGCACCTCTTCGTGTTCTCCATCTGCCTTCTTCATAATAATCATCTGGATCTGTTTTTCCGGTACGCTCAGCGAATTCATAAACCATGTCTTTCCAGCGTTGCATATCATCTGGATGATAAATTTCCGTAAGCATCATTGACCAGTCTGAGTTGTTTGGGCAACACCAACACCCCACTCGTTTATAACCATACTGATAGCAATCGTTAATTAGCAAATTTTTTGCCAAAATATACAGCCACACATCGTAATCTTTCCAGTTGATAATTGGCATTGCATTTACCTGTGAAGAAATCTTTGATGTTTCCTGCGTTCTGTCATATCCTGCTCTAGCAACAGACTCACTATGTCTAATTCCAAGAAATGTTAAGCTATTGCCTGGCAAATTTTCATATTCCTTATTAAGATTACTTGTCTTAAAGATTGTACAGCACCATCTTTCATGCTGACTTGGAGGACCAAACACCTTACACATCTTAAAAAAGTCATTTTCCGTCTCGCTCGGAATCATCGGAACCCTTGGATTCTCTCTTCTGAACTTTTCATTAACATAGATATATGTTTCATGAAACTCCAGTGTTGTATCGCCAAACATATGGATTATAGTATTATCCTGCAAAGCATCCATAACAAGTCTGCTTACAACAGAAGAATCTTTTCCTCCAGAAAACGAAACGGTTGGTATATAATTATCTGGTCGATATTTATCCACAGTTTGAACAATGTACTGTTCTGCCTCATAAATTATATTTTTAAGATACTTCTCATTGGCTCTCACAACTGCCATATAAGGACTATAATCACGTTCAACCTCTATATCGCCACGCAATTCTTCCGCAATTGCCAAATGTTTTTTCTGCTTATACCACTCTCTGTAAGGTACTTTTACTATCTTCCCATCTATCAGATATTTGCTAGCTCCCAGGTACCATATACCCCCTTCTCTAAAGTCACAGTCCATGATTTTCTCCAGCAATTTTTTCTCCTGCTTAAATACTGGATTACATACTGAGCTTTCTGATATTTTTGTAATTTTCCCGTCACAAGAGCAACTATGTAAACCTTTATCAAAGATAGGTGTTTTGCATTTTTTGCACCAGTAAATCATAGACGGTCACTCCTAGTTAATAATTTCTTTTAATATTTGCGCCACGATAGCTATTTTTTCTTCGTAACTTATAGATCCTCCAAAATTCCCCAAAGTGCCCTTCATCTTGTTCAGCATCATCTGACCGGTTGATGATAATTCACTCTGAGAAAACTGTGAGATAACAGGATTTCCATCAGCAGACTCGATGGTAATTTTTATTTCGCCTTCCTGAAGGCCTTCTGTCGGATCGTATTCATTCAATCTATTAACCGTGTCTTTTAGGATTTCTTCAAAATCATTGATTTTATTATCTGTCCAATAACTCAGTTCAAATCCCGTAACGGCTTTGGCTAATTCATTTATGAAATCTTCTTCCGTATAATCACTGGCTTTAGAAACAAGGTCAAGAACTCCATTTGTTGTATAATCAAATGCCCTCTGACTCTTTACTTCCCAGCTCTCTACATAAAGTGTATGTAGTGCCGTCAGCAAATCCTCATTTTCATCTATGTTAAATACCTGTTTTACTACTCTAAGAGCTCTCACATATTGCTTTTCACTCACAGACTCCAATTCATTCTTAATATTGGATATCTGAATAACCAGCTCTTGAAGATTACCGTTCAGTGAGGGCAATGTTTCAAAGAAAAAGCTATTATAATCTTTATAAGATAAATTCATTATCTTTCTATATGCCTTCGCTATATCAGAAACATACACTTCTGTTGTACGTGCGCTCTTTGAAATAGAAGCATAATGGGCATTTATTGCTCTAAACAATTCTTCCAATCTGTTCAATCCATCTCCATTCGGAAGATAATTGCCAAACAGTTTCTCTAATGCTTCAATATACTCAATTTCTTCTTCATTCCAATTACATATAAAAAGAGTATAATTTTCAGGTTCTTCTAAAGCCTTAACAAGCTCATCTACAGTATAGGAATGTTCATTTCCATGGAAATAGATTGAAACATTCTGGTATCTCCTAAGCGCATATGCAACCAGTACCGGAATATATCCGTCTCTTAATCCAAACGGTTCTCCTTTGAGCAATTTATATAACTCGCTCAATGGCATCTTTGTACTTTCAGCCTCAATAAGTTTACTGAATATTGTCTCCATCAAAGGCTCACCAGAAACAATTCCGTCCTCAAATTTATTAAGGCTATCGACGTCCATTCTATATTTCGGATTTTCTACCTCTTCATTCGAAATAATTCCATTCTTGGAAAGTGTTGCCCTTATAATATTAAACTCGGGTGAAAGATAGCTACATTCTGCATATACATCGTCTTGACCCATAATGTATTCCAGTGCTTTCTTTCTCGCCTGCTTTATTGCTCCTGAAAGGATATTTTTATTTAACAAATCATTATTAACAATCAATGTACGCCCGAAAGCATCATCCATTATGTCTGAAAGGATATTTGAAAGTTCTTTCTCGGTAGAAACATCTTGTACAATGCCGTTCAGCATTACAAATGTTCCCTGAAATTGAAGCGAACGCCACTTTCTTATTAACTCTGATACAATTGACTCCTGCTCATTAAGATATAATGAAAGCTCATTAACAACTGTCGGATCATCCTTTGCAAGTTCATCTTTTTTTGAATAATAATACCGAACTGCAATATATCTCTTGACTTCTGCCTCAAGGATTTTTGACTTACCATTTACAATAAGTAGTGTTCTTTCTGGCATACCCTCGATTTGCTTATATTCTTCCTCATCCGCTTGAGCATCAAGTACAAACATAACCGCACCATCATAATACTTAGGCAACTTATTCTGAAAAGATTTCTTAGCAAGATCCGATTTGTGCGCAAATGCAGGAACAAAAACTCGATTCATATGGAATTGCTCATTGTATCTATAAGGATATACTGCAAAGTCTGCAAACTTTTCATTGAGAATGCTTATAACAATCTCATCACTGACACCATCAACCTGTTCTTCAATCATTGCTTCTAAATCAAAGATGCTACTATCAAAGAAATCGTAATATCCATACTGACGCATGAATTTTATAATCTTCTTCTTTTCAAGTTCACTGATTGCCAACTGTACATCCTTCGGGTCACCATCAACAACGCTTGCAAGTGTTTCCACATCAGCTATAAGCGAATCTGTATCAGCTATAATATTTACGGCAGCTATTGCTTTTAATATTTTGGTTTGATATCCAGCATCATCAAACCCAAGTTTGCTTAAAGCATATTGCAATTTCTTATATACATCATATGATTCGTCTGTTTTGAATGCTTTGATATTAATTTCAAAGTAATCATATATTGCATCGAGTCCAATGAAATGGAACTCATTCAGATCATACTTCATTAACTGTGAAAACAAGGAATTATCTTCATCGCCTGCCAAATATGTAAAAAATGTTCTTTCATTCTGGGCAACCTTTTTTGACAACCTATCGAGAGCAAATAATGTGATTGGATGAAGTGGATATCCATTTTCAAACGGATTCTCCCCTTCTGATTCAGGAGGCAACATAAATCCCTTGAAGTCCCATGCTTGGTTATATAAATTGTTTAACTCCTTATCAAACTTTATCTTAAAGTTCTCCCATTGATTTGTTTTTGGAATAATATGTCCAATCAAAGACAAGCACTGATCATATTTCACATTAATAGAAGTAGACTTGAATCGACCTTCAACCTTCTTCCATTCATCACTAATACTTTTCTTCATCGTAGATGTGTATAATGATAATGTTTTATGTGACACCAAAATCACATAATTATCATAATCAGAATGATCGCAATACTCTGCTAAGTCCTGTACGGTTTTAACCTTTAATGTCTCGCCATAATCTTCAACATATCGTCCAAACTCGTCAAAAATAATAACAATTCCTCGAAATTTGTCCTTAACTGCCTCATTTGCTGTATTTAAGTTATCAATAAGGTTTCCAGCTGTACTATTGAATACTGCACCATATGTCATTCCCGCATAAATAGCGTTAAATACTTTCTCATACGCCTCATCGTAAGTAGATAATCCTTTTTTCAGATTCTTGACCTTTATCTTCTTTTTAGCACACTCTTCCTCCAATCTTGCCGAAGACTCTTCACCGTTCATCCACTTTTTCAAAAGTAAAAGTGCTTCATCATAATATCCCTTGAAACAAACTGAAATGCCATTTCTCTCAAGTTCCTTCTTTAATGAAAAAGTAATACACTTTCCAAAATCATCATAATCCGCATATACAGGAACAACCATGTAAGGTTTTTCTTCTTTAGCAAATGTGCGAATATCTGATGCCAATTCCTTATCATACTTAGAAATCAGTTGTGTAAATGACTTAAATCCCTTGCCACTCGTATTTATATGACCAAGCACAGCACTCATTACTGTGAGTAAATGGGATTTTCCGGTACCATAAGAACCATATAAAATACGCGAATGTGTATCAGCGTTTCCTCTGATAACACCACCTAAATATTCTCTGATAATTTCTGTCGTTGTAAGATTTGGGATGAAATCTGCCAAACGTTCTTCTGCGCGCAAATCAAGACAGATATTAACGGAATACTTATATTGTTTTTTCTTTGAAACCAACTTTGTATAATTCATTTAATAGCCCCTATTCCGCATAATATTCATCCAATAATCGTGCATATTGAATGTCTGCAAATTCTATGTGTCTGTTGCCGAAATTATTATTTAAAGTAAGTAACTGCTTATTCTCAGCTTCCATAAGCATTTCAATTAGTTTTGAATATCTGATGCCAAAATATTTTCCAACCTGCTTTTTGTCTTCCATTAATTTATCAATACTAATCTGTCCACCAGTTGAGCTTTCTTCCAGATTGTCCATAGCAATGGCATAAGCCAAAATCAGCAATGGGATATCGACTTTAGATAAAGAACACTTTTCATATTTCTTTTCATCATTAATCCGAAGCAAATGCAGCGGAGCAAGCATTGGATATGTATCTTCATCCGCAACTGTTTTAATATCGAACTTCTTTTCTCCAATATATGTATTTTTGAAACAATTAAATTCCTTATCAACTGCTGCTTTTTTAATTGCCATTCCGTTTACAGCAAGATATGAATGTAATCCATCAACAAATTCTTCCTTAGTAAACGTCTGTTTTTCAAATTCATTGAATGCCCAATACCAAGCTGTTGCATTCTCATCATTTCTGGCAAGATTTCTGTGAAGTAATAGCAAAGATCCCGGCTTTTGGAAATATCTGTCATGTGCATCAATTAATCTATATATATCGGTTCTTTCCTCTCGAATTCCACCTTGAACCTTCTGTTCACTTGTTAGTCCTGTTGCATCAGCCCAGTATCTCAATGCCTTAATCATTACTCGTCCAAGACCTATATTATCTACCGCCTGCATCTCATTCGCAGGTGTGAATATCATTTCATTTTTATTAACAGCCTGGATAATTTTTGTTCCCCAGCCACTTCTCAAATAGAAACTTCCATGTTTATTAATAACCATCGCGTTTACTGCCTCTTTCCTGTGTCTATATTCCTGATTTACTAATCATGGCATAATCTACCGTGTTGGGTAGCAACGCCTAGTTACCCATACCAGCACTTTCTTTAATCATTATAGCCATTGTAGTGTCCATAGAAACGGACTTGTGCCTTGTTATTATGATATACTGGCATTCTTTCCGTTATTTTTCATCCATTCATCAATCTCATCTTTATCAAATCTCCAGATACGATCAATCCGATGAGCTGGCATGCTTTTATTATTTATCCATTTAGTCGCAGTATCTCTACTTATACCTAAATATGCGCAAAGCTGCTTCATTGACATCCATTTATCCATTATATTTATCTCTCCTAAATCAAGCTAAACCATAAGTATTTTATCATAAGTAATATTACCATTATTGTATGGTTCTTTCAAGATTATAGTCGTATTTTGCATCATTATATATAATTTAATAGTTTTATTTATGTTTATGCTGTTTTGTGTATGCTTATATTGTTATCTATATCTTTCGTTCATCTGCTATTTATCATAATTCTTAATGTTTCCAATCGCCCGGTGGAGCTGTTTTCTCCTCCATGCTGATGATATGGATAACTAAATATATATTTATGAAATATGATAAAGCCCTCTATCAAAACTCTGTACAATGTAGATGCCAATAATGTCCAGTATTGTAACTCTGTATCGTCATCACTATCATCTAAAGTTTAATATTTAAATACACAAACTCTAACTGCGCAAATTGCTTTTCGTCAAACATTCACACCTTTCATGCGTTTCCAACTCTGTAAGGTCTTTTGCCACCGCCGGACGATGCCAGTTCTGGGAGTAACGTTTTAATTCTTTGTCATCAATGATAATGGAATGATTCACAAATAAATCTTCAAATGTACGAAAGAACTCTCTGTAGTTTTCCGGGTCTTTCTGACTGCTGAACCGATAATTCCATTCTATTCCTGAGGTCAACGCACTTCTGGAAATATTGGAAGAACCGATATAAAGTCCACTGTAATCTGTATAGTGGAAAATGTAAGACTTTGGATGAAAGGAACGTCCTTTTTCACAATAAAATCTAAGATCAACTCTGTCACCAAGTTTTCTTTTGATCAGATATAGTGCTGATGGCTGTGTAATTCCAAGGTAGTTTCCTGTCAGGATTCGGATTTTGGCTCCACGTTTCAAGGTATGTTCCAGTTCTTTCAGCAACATTCTCACCCCAGATTCCATAAGAAAAGAGACAATGATATCAACGCTTTCTGCTTTTTTCATACTCTGGATCAGCTGATAATATAACTGTCTTCTTTTATCCGGTCCGCCGGTCATTGCATCTGTGGAATATTCGTTTTCATACCCGATGTTTACTTTTTCTGCAGAAGTAAATTCAGCCATTTTTCCTCACCTCTTCCCGGTCGGACATCTCCTGTGATCCAATGTTCTTCTATTTTAAGGCCATGCATGTCATGTATGAAATTTTTAAATGTATCTGTCGTAAAATCGGTAAAATATCTTCCGTTTCGTTCACCTTCAAATTCTCCGTATTTGAAAGAGGTATAAATCCATCCTTCCGATTTCAATGCTGCATACATATTTTCCAAAACTTCACGCAGTTGTTTTTTCGGCAAATGGAGAATAGATGCACAAGCCCATATGCCATCATATTTTTCTTTTTCATCCAATTCCTGAAACAACTTCTGTCTGACTTTGATTCCCGTATATTCACTTGCAATCCGACACAATTGTTCTGAACCATCAACTGCATCCACCTGATATCCACGACTCAGAAAATACTTTGTATCTCTTCCCGCGCCACAGCCAAAGTCGAGAATATACGCATCTGGGTTAAGTTTCTCCAGAAATTTATCTTGCACTTCTGTAAACTTTACCGAAACAGTCCCAGAGGCAAAAGACTGCGCATTTTCGTTGTAATATTTTAATGTTTTATCTATATCTGCCATATATTCACTCACCAAACGCCATCCCGCACTGATTTCACTCCTGTTTTATCTGCAAAATACCTGTTTTGTTTCTTATGCCTTAATTTTTCTGATAAATTTAACTTCTTTGTGACATATTATACATTTTTTTGACATAAACAGCAACAATTTTCGTCAGACATTTTTTGTTATATTCACTTATCTATAATACGCAAAAACTGTTGCATATTTCTTTTTTGATATCTTTTCTCTTTCATCAACTTCCATATAAAAAAGAAAGCCAGACTGCACATAGGTTTCTTCCCCTACATACAGTCTGGTTCTCTGATTCCATCATTCATTTCTGGTAATAAGTCAATAAATCAGACATTCTATTACTCTTCCGCATCCATCTCCGCCTTAATCTCATCCTCGCAGTCTGCCATTGCCTGTAATGTCATAGTGAGCAGCCTCTGCAGTTCCCAGCCGAGTTGTTCGGCGCCGCGCTCTATGACTTCTCTGGAGCATCCTGCTGCGAAGCCTTTACTTTTATATTTCTTCTTGAGGGATTTGAGTTCCATGTCTTTTGTGCTTTTGGATGGTCTCATAAGTGCTGCTGCCCAGATAAGTCCTGTAAGTTCGTCTGCTGCAAAGAGTACTTTTTCCATTTCGTGTTCCGGTGCTACGTCAATGGTTGCGCCACATCCTACTGTGATGCCGTAGCCGTGGCATACAACTGAATGGATCACGTCTTCGCCTACGCCTGCTTCGCGGAGCATTTCCGGAGCTTTCAGACAGTGTTCTTCCGGATATAGTTCAAAGTCGATGTCGTGGAGGAGCCCTACAATTCCCCAGTATTCTGCATCTTCGCCATAGCCAAGTTCATTGGCATACCATTTCATTACTGCTTCTACAGTCAGGGCATGCTGAATGTGGAATGGATCCTTGTTGTATTTTTTTAATAATGTAAATGCCTCGTCTCGTGTAATTGTCTTCATTATTTTGTCACTCCTCATATCTGAATTGTCAGGTGGATAAAATCATCTGCTTTACTGCTTGTTTATAACTGAATAACCGCTCTGCAGTTTATCTGTCAATCTGAATCTGGCATACTTCCATTGCTTTCAGTGCATTCTCATGACTTTCCGGTGTTACGCCTGCGCAGCATTTAGCGTCTACGATAATCGGAACTTCCGGGAGAGATGCTTTAACCAGAAGTGCATTGGAAATAACACAGATGTCTGTGCATAAACCTACGAAGGTGATACTTTCAATTCCCTGATCTTCATCTAACATCTGTAATTCTCCTGCCAGAGTTGTGGAACCGAAAGTTTCTTTGTCAATGGGTTCTGTTTTTCTGAGTGCATCTAATTCGCTTCTGATCTGCCATCCTTCAGTGTCACGGATACAGTGCAGTACAGGAAGCTTCTTTCCTTCCTGGGTGTCGAGATAATTAGTCTCGTGAGTGTCCCTGGTAAAAAGAACAACTCCATCAAAATTTTCAATTTTCTCTTTTACACCAGGTACAATGGCAACTGCTTCTTTTGTTCCAAGAGCTCCGTCGATGAAGTCATTCTGCATGTCTACAACTAATAATACCTTCTGCATATTTCCTTTCCTTTCGTTCTTTCTGCACATTTTTTCAGATAATGCTATAAAATCTCTGGAAACGTATGCTGTTATTATTTGTTATTACTATACAACGACAAAGTGTTTTTGTACAGGCAAAAGTGCCTGTTTTACTATAGCAATTCCATAAAATATCAATCATCTATTTTGCAGAATATTTTTCAAATCTGTACTTCTGTTTAATATCCGGATATTTCTCTCTGTCTACTTCACTCATAAACATATCATAGGGTCTGGCGCAGATTTTGAAAGGTGCGTAGAGCGCCTGGTAAATCATCAGTTTTTCACCGTTTTCTGTATGATGGGCTACTGCAAGGACTTTATAGAGATATTCGGAAGTATCCGGGGATACCCATTCTCTTTTGAAATGCTGTACAATGTCGCCTGCATGGATATCGTGTTCCGGTGGTTCCGATGTGTTTTCATTTTCTGTACTGTCAGGTTCTTCTGGTTCTGTGTTAAGTTCCATATATTCTTCTTTATCAAGGGAAACCGGGATTCCGGAACGGCCATTGATGTGGACGCCGCCATACCAGGTGCCTGTGACCTCACAAATATCGCCTACTTCGTATTCCATGCTACAGTCATTATTTTTCTTTATGATTCTGATCTTTGCCATTTTATCATCTCCTAGCATATAGTTCTTATTTCATGCAACCAGAAAAACACTCTAACACGTTAGATTATATTCTCCAGCAAGTTCTTCATTTAAAACAACCACCTCAACGCCCCATATTTTTCTGACCTTAAGCAATCTGGCTCTTAATTCTGCCAATGGCCCGGCTAGCCACGTAATATCTTCTGCGTTTTTTACAACCAGAATAAATTTTAATTTTACATCTTTCATATTGCTTACCGATCGAAGATTGTCTCCTATCTCTGACGTATCCTGATATCTATTCATAATTGCCGCCAGATATATCTGCAAAGATGATATAAACTTCTCAGTTATTGAACCATAATATTCTTCGAATTTCAGTTCTTTTTCCTTCGATTCATATCGATTCGCCACATTTGGACAACTTTTCTTTGCTTCCAGAAACACTATATTATTTCCATTATATTTCAGGATAAACTCCACTGTTGGGATTCCATCTCCAAGTTTTTTATAAATTTCAGATGTCTCAATATGAAATAAATCTTTTTCATCATATTTTCCAAAATTCATTCCTGATTCTGGTATAACGCTCACTTTAATGCCACCCCGATTTCTTCTCGATACAACTGACGGAATGTATCCATAATTGCATTATGTTCCAACAATTCAAATTCCGGTGCTATCTCACATAATACTTTGTTGTTTTCATTTTTATATAAGGAAATGTACTGCAGTTTACTGTCCTGTCTCCGCTTTACTTCAATATATTTAGATAAAAAATAGTCATGTGTAGAAACAAAAATCTGTACACCTTCTGTCTCCAGCATGATCAACAATTCAGCTAACACCGGAATATATTTCGGATTGATATTTGCTTCTGGCTCGTCCCAAAACAAAACGGATCCCTTCTCCAGTGTCCCGTTTTTTATCAACTGCCATAAAAGAGCAATTTTACGTAATCCTTCTGCTACCAAATTAAATTCTAACTTTGCCTGTGTACCAGGTTTTAAATAAAAACGATCCTCATGCAATGTTACTTTCCCATTACTGATTTTCTGTAAAATATCCAGATATTTTTTCCTTACAGTTGAATCCACTCCTCTGGAAATATCAATTTTGGCAGCCGCAATAATATCCAGATACGTATCATCAAATTCCACATTTCCCATTTTTACTGCAGCATCCAGATTCCAGGCATTTGATAAAATCTCTTTTGCCGGAATAAATACGCTTGTGAGATCAGACATCTGCTTTTCCCATTTCTCTTCTGAATTAATCTCTGCATCCCATTTTCGTGTCTTGGTTGAAAATGTCATTCCTATTTTGGCAGTATCAGATTCCACAGAAACCATGGCTTTATTGCTTCCACTCTTTCCTCTGTTTACCAGACGTCCAATTCCAGACTGATCAGGACGAAATAACATTGTTGTTTTCTGCGAAAAAGACACATCATGTTTAGAAGCCTGACATGCTGCATAGGCTAATTTCATAATATGAGTCTTTCCCACACCATTTTCACCAACTAATACATTTAATCCTTCACAAAAAGGAATCTTTATATCTTCAAATACTGTAAAATTCTCTGCTGCAATCTTTGTTAATGGCATTTCCATCACCTCAATATTTCCATTTTTATAAATCAGTTCATTATATCTGTTGCACGACAATATAATATAAAGTAACTTCTATAATAATTTTATATTATAACACATATAAATATGTCAAACAGCTATTTTCTTCAATATAATATTGTAAAATCTGAAAGCTTGTAAAAGGCTATAACTATCACTTCCAGCTCTTCCAGATCTCCGGCTGATATCCTACTGTCGCCTGTTTTCCGTTTCTTACCACAGGGACTTTGATAATACTCTGGTTTTCGAGGATCTTCTCTGCTTTGTCTTCCTCCGCAATATAGGTGATTAATGCCAGCAGATCTTTGTCCTTGCAATCAGTATCTATCAGCCTGTTATAACCACCAATTGCCTGGCAGACAGACTGGAATTCACCTTTGCTTAAGCCTTTTTCTTTTATATCTATAAACTGATATTTAATTCCCCGTTCTTTGAAGTAGCGTTCTGCTTTTTTGCTGTCAAAGTTTTTCTTTGTACCAAAAATCTGTATATTCATAGTCTAATGCTTTCTCCCATTTTTTTAAGGATTATTGTTCCTGCTATATTTTCTCTTTTCCTGCCTGTTCACTTTAAATTTCCATTCATTTCACAGTTTTTTCAAATTCTCACCACATATTTCTCACATTTCCTGGTTATATTATTACCTGTACAGAGCAAAGAGT
>PPYE01643745.1_pt1 | contig 19787 bp, 18 predicted proteins | sample 1559881 | NCBI WGS metagenome assembly PPYE01 (sample SAMN08240022, study PRJNA423297) | Human gut metagenome, whole genome shotgun sequencing project. | reverse complement strand
CCGGAGGGACCGGAGGGCACGGGCGGGCTTCGAGGCGCGGCGCCGAACGAAGTGAGGCCCTAGCCTCGCGGGCGGCCGGTCCCTCCGGCGCCTGGAACACCCGTGGGGCCACAAGCAACACCATCAATTGGGCGGGCAGGCCGCGCGGCGCGGACGGCGAGCGGGCGGGCAGGCCGCGCGGCGGCCGGAGATCTGTCGGGGGAGGAAGCGACAACTGCAGGATTTACTCGCCCGCGAGGCGGTCGACCTCGTGCATGATGAGGCCGCACACGGCACTCACCCACGCGACGGCTGCGACGCCGAGGACGCGCGAACGCCAGGGCCGGATCTGCAGGAAGTCCTCGAAACCGTAGCCGGATCCGGGGGATGCGGCCGACATGCTGAAGCCCCACATGGCGGCGCCGGTGGCCAACAACGCGATGACGATGAGTGCGAGGCTCGCCCACACCATGACGCGTTGGACTTTCGCGCCGTGCCGGGGACGCCGCTCGATGGGCGACAGTGCGAGCGCCCACGCCCCAGCAATGAGGGCGGCGGTGATGACGTCGGAGGGCCGGTGCCAACCTTCCATCATGACGGACACGCCCATGAGCGAGGTCCACGCCCACCCGATCCACGCGGAGGGACTGCGGAACCATTGGGGTGCGACCACGATAAGGGCCAGCGACAGGGTCACGGCGACAGTCGTATGCCCGGAAGGCAGAGAGTTTCCGGCCCCCGTCGTAACTCCGAGGTTGGGGCGGGTGAGGATGTAGTCCTTGAGGATCTGTGTCGTGACGTTCGCACCGACGACGGCGCCGAGAGCACGTCCGGCGAGCGTGGGCCGACGTCGCGCGGCGGCGACGACGGCGACAACGAGGCCGGCCGCGACCATGACGGGCACGGACACAATGCCGGTGATGAGTGTCGAGAAGGCCTCGTAGCGGCTCGCCGAGCGCATCGTGCCTTCCATGAGGATGGTGTCGAGGACCTGCCCGGGCGCGGTTGCGAGCGCCACGTGGCTGATGAGCATCGTTAGCAGCAGGCAGATCGTGACGCCCCCGAGGCGTCGGGCAAGCTTGCGCCGGTACCAGGAGTCGGACAGGAGTCGACGAGGCTGGGGCGCGTTCACCGTCGGAATGTCGGCAGGTCCGGACCCGGGGGCGCGCCCTCGGGCGGGCCGCTGGGTGACGGGAGCGCTGTCCGCTCGGGAGGGGCGGCCTGCTGCGTCGGCGGGTGCCGACGAACGGTTGCGGGGGCGCACGGGGCGAGAGCCCTTGGTGTAGGACTCGTCGACGGTGGGGTCGGAGGGCAGGGCGGCGTTGGGGTCGTCCATGGTGTCCTCCGTTCGTGTCGATGCGATATGTCGTATCCACTGTAGTGGAGGGACGCGCGGGCGCGTGTATTGGTTCCGCTTTCTCGCGAATCGAAGGCAAGCACACAGCGGGTGGGTGTCCCGCGCACCCGCCCTAACCTCGTCAAAGAGTGACGGGAGGCCCCATGTCAAGACTTGTTGAACAAGGTGGGCGCGCGCAGGACAGAGGCCTCGGTTACAGTGGGGGTGTCCGATTCTGTACGTCTCACGCGGGAGTTGTCAGTGGCTGCATCTTCACCTGTCAGCACCGATCGCATTCGGGATTTATTGCGTTCCCGGGACGTGCGTTTCGGTGACTACAACGAGGGCGAGCTGGCGTATTTGACGCCGAACGCCGCTTTTTTCTGGAATGCGACGAACCCTCAGATCCTGCAGTTGCGCGCTCAGTGGCGCGGGATTGCGCGCACGCCTGAGCAGTTCGGCGAGCTCGCACGCGAGGTCGCGGCTTGCAATTCGACGCGCACGGGCCCGAAGGCGTACCTGGCTCCCCTCGAGGATGGCACGCAGTACGGCCTGATCGCGGAGTGCAACGTCGTGGTCATGTCGGGGCTCACGCAGGCTCAGTTGGATAATTTCTTTGAGACGTCCATGTCGATGATCATGGGTTTCTTCGCGGATCTTGAGGTGACGTTGCCCGGGTTCGTGGATTGGGATTCTCAGGGTCGGGAGGTGTCGCAGTGAACGTTCCGTACGTGGTGCCCGAGGATGAGGTGACCCCCTACCCCGCCGATTTCGAGCGCGTCGTGGACGCCGTGCGCGAGATGGGTTACGCGCTGGACGTGATCGAGAAGGGTCACGCGGCGGGCGCAATTTTTGACGACATTCCGTTCCTGGTGTCTTTCGATACGGCGGGGCGTTTCCTGTCGATTCGCGCGCTGTGGGAGTCGGATCTGCCGGCCGAGAGCGCGGAGCCCGCGCTGTTTGCGACGGCCGACAATTGGAATCGCGAGAAGTATTTCCCGACGGTGTACACGTCGACCTCGCCGGAGGGGACGCTGGGCGTGTACGCGGACTTCGTCGTCGACACGGAGGCCGGCCTGTCGGACGTGCAGCTGCGTGACGCCATTTCGTCGGGTATTTCGACGGGTATCGCGGCGATCCAGTACGTGAAGGAGTCCGCCTCCGAGGCACTGGGGCTCGGTGAATCCGGGCGCGAATGAGCGCTGACCTGCCATCTTCTTCGCAGGCGTCTTCGTCGCACGAGGCCGGGGCTTCCTCGCCCGATCAGGCACGCCAGGGCGCGTCCTCTCCTTCTCCCGCACACCTGCTCGATGTTCTGGAGCGCCTGAGCGACGGGGATGATCGACTGCTCGGCCACATGACGCTGCCGGGGAGGAAGGGGCGGATCGCGGATTGGCCGCAGTGGGTCAGCCCAGCGGTCGTGGGCGCGTGGGCGCGCCGGGGCGTGGAGCGCCCGTGGATTCATCAGCGCGAGGCCTTAGAAGCTGTGCGCGAGGGCCGCGACGTCGTGCTCGCGACGGGAACAGGCTCGGGCAAGTCGCTGGCCGCGTGGACGCCGATCCTCTTCGACCTGGTGGAGGCCGAGGATTCGTCGCGTATCTCCGCGATACACCGCCGCCCGACGGCGCTGTACCTGGCTCCGACGAAGGCTCTGGCGGCGGATCAGCTGGCCTCGCTCATGGCGCTGCTCGGCCAGGACGACAGACCGGACGTCGCACAAGGGAAGTTCGCCCCGGAAGGGAGCCCCGGCCTCGTCGATGAGAGGCTGCGCCGCGTGCGCGCGACGACGGTGGACGGGGACACTCCGCGCGAGGCGAAGGAGTGGGCGCGGGCGGGGGCCGACCTGATCCTGTCGAACCCTGATTTCCTGCACTACGTGATGCTGCCGTCGCACCAGCGGTGGTCGCGTTTCCTGGCGTCGCTGCGCCTCATCGTCATCGACGAGGCCCACCATTGGCGCGGCGTGACCGGCTCGCACATCGCGCTGGTCGTGCGCCGCCTGCTGCGCGTTGCTCACCACCTGGGGGCGGATCCGCGGGTCATCATGCTGAGCGCGACCGTGCGCGACGCGGCGGCGGTGGGCCGCGCGCTCACGGGGCGCGACGCGGTCGCCATCACCGAGGACGGCTCGCCGGCGGGTGCCCACGAGCTGGTCCTGTGGCAGGGCGCGATCATGGCCGACGAGTCCGAGGTCGACATCTCTTCCTTCCTGGAGGCCCTCGACGCGCCGCCGGGTACGGCCACCCTCAAGGTTCCGATCGTGCGGCGCAGCGCCGGGGTCGAGGCCGCCAACCTGGCCACCGCTTTCGTCGAGGAGGGGGCGCGCCTCCTCGCCTTCGTGCGCTCGCGCGCGGGGGCCGAGGCCGTGGCCGCTCAGGTGCGCGACCGGCTCTCGGCGCGTGGTTCCGCGAACGCGGGACGGGTGGGCGCGTATCGCGGCGGCTACCTGCCCGAGGAGCGCCGGGCGCTCGAGGAGGCGATCCGCACGGGAGGAGTGCGGGCGCTCGCCACGACGTCGGCGCTGGAGATGGGCCTGGACATCTCGGGGCTGGACGCGACGATCACGGTCGGCTGGCCGGGCACGCGCGCGTCCCTGCGCCAGCAGATCGGCCGCGCGGGTCGCGCGGGAGCGCCGGGCACGTCCGTACTCATCGCCTCCGACAACCCGCTGGACGCGTACCTGGTGCGCCATCCGGAGCACATTCTCGGCGAGGTCGAGGCCTCCGTCATCGACCCCTCCAACCCGTGGGTGTTGGCCCCGCACATCGCCGCCGCGGCCGCCGAAATACCGATCACACCGTCCGATATCACCTACTTTGGCGCGGAATTGCGCGGCGTCACCGAGCGCCTTGTCGCCGATGGGTACCTCAAGCGACGGCCCGCCGGATACTTCTGGGACGCCACTCGCCCCGAGCGCCCCAGCGACCTCACCGACCTGCGCGGAGCCTCCGGCGACATCCAGATCGTCGACGCGGCCACCGGCACCGTCGTCGGCACGATCGACCAGGCCTCCGCCGATGCCCACGTCTTCCCCGGCGCCATCTACATCCACCAGGGGCGCACCTTCCACGTCCTGAGCCTCAGTTCCCTCACCGCGCCCGCCGCTCCCGCCACCCAGGGGTGGCCGCGCGCACTCCTGCCCGAGGCGCCGGGCGGCACCCGGGGAAGCGAGCACCTCGGGGACGGGGAGCGCGAGGGGGCCCAGGCCTCGTCGATCATCATCCCGCCCGCCCGGGCCGACGACGCGCGCGTCGCCCTGGTCGAGGAGGTGCGCACTCCCCTGCGCACGCGCTCGGCGACCCACACGAGCGTCGAGGTGTGCGCGATCGAGGAGACGTACGTGTGCGACGACGGCACAGTCACGTGGCATCACGGGCCGACGAACGTGTCGACGCGGGTCACCGACTACGACCTGCTGCGCCTGCCCGGGCTCGAGTTCATCCGCAACATCGAACTGTTCCTGCCCACCCACACGCTGCCCACGAAGTCCACGTGGTTCACCCTCACCCCGGCGGCGCTGGCCACGATGGGGATCGAGGCCGCGGACCTGGCGGGCACCCTGCACGCCACCGAGCACGCGATGATCGGGATCCTGCCCATCGTCGCAACCTGCGACCGGTGGGACCTGGGTGGCCTGTCGACCGAGCTGCACGATGACACGGGCGCACCCACCGTCTTTATCCACGACGCGTTCCGAGGCGGCGCCGGGCACGTGCTCGCCGGCTTTCACAGCGCTCGGTCGTGGGTTGCCGCCACCCTCGAGGCCGTCTCCTCCTGCGACTGCGAGTCCGGGTGCCCACGCTGCGTCCAGTCCCCCAAGTGCGGCAACGGGAACGAACCCCTATCCAAGGCGGGCGCGATCACGCTACTCACCTATTTACTGCAGCGAGCACCCGGGGCGTTATGAGTCCCCATTTAACTTGTATTCAGCGGTTAACCAACATATCCTGAGCAAAATCCCATCTTTGTTTCGCCGGACACAGGTTCGACGGTTTCTTCACACAGGAGGTAAGCCATGGCTGACGTCGGTTTCAACTCCTCAGATCACAAGCTCACGGAGTCTGACGTTCCTCAGGGCGAGGAAGGCCTGCAGAAGAGCTCTCAAGCGGCCGGGGGCCTAGCCAAAGGACAGGAAACGGATTACTGGACGCCCGAACCTGCGGCGCAGCTTCTTCGTAAGGCCGTCACCGACTTCTTCTCTGCCTGCTACAAAGCCTTCGATCAGGAGAAAGACGCTCTGGACGAGTTCGGCACGAACGTCGACCTCGCCATCGCAGAATTTGCTCGCGTCAACCAATCCACAGGCGATGAACTGAAGAAGATCCAGGACAGCATTACCAACCCTGAGATCAGAGAGAAGCTCGGAAAGGGACTGCCACAGGCGGGGGCCCCCGCCGCTCAGGAGGCCGATGAAAGCGGTGCCTCGGCCCAGACTGACGGATCCGACACGTTGGCAACCGAGGCAACCGAAGCACCCACTGGTGCGGATGCCGTGTCTTCGGGTCCGTCCCACTTCGGCCAATCCGCGCCCGGCGGCCCCACGATCACCGGCCAGTAATATCCCCCTGCGGTTCCAGGAACAAGGAGAGGTTTCATGGTTGCCAGCCCGAAATACGAACAGCTGATGCGGTTCGCCCAAGCAGCCGAAAAAGGCTTGATCCAGCTAGAAGAACACGACCCCCTTCATAGGCAGACCATTGAAGGGCTCACAGCGATGGTCGAGCGCGTGAAGCATTTTCGCGAGCATCAGGGGTTTGAAGGCCTGACTGGTGACGCTATCAAGAAGTGGCTTGAGGCCTCACTATCCCGTTATGACGCTGAATTCTCGGGGTACGTCAGTGGCTTCTCGCACTACGTGGAAGCGCGCCGCATGCTGAAGCACGCCGCCGAGGACGCGCAGCTCCTCCCACACGCCCTCCTCGACTCAAAGACCGCGGCGATGCGCGACCTCGCGCAGGTCGTAATCCCAGTCACAAAGAACATGGGACTTTTGGGTTTTCCGTTCAATTCCCTTGCGACAACGGGCGAGGCCTACGTTAACGCCGTCGAGGCGCAGGCGAATGCGGCACGCGAGGAACAATCTGAAAAGATTCTCGCCCGAATAACAAAGGCCTCGTTCTCGCTTGCCTCTTCCCTGCATGAATGCACAGAAGCAATGAAGAAGATCCCCGATTCCAAGAAGGCCCAGCAGTTCCCCGTTCCTCCCCCGCCGTCACCCACCCCTGTCGTCAAAGAGATCAAGCGGGGCAACGTGCCGGTGTCTCACCATGATCCAAGCGTCTACGGTGGGGACCGTGACACTGATTTTGGCCGCTCCGACCAACGCGACCCGAAGTCTGGCGTGTATCCGGATGGTTACGACGAAGGCGGCCGAATCAGCGATCGCATCATGTCATCGAAGCGGATCCCGAACACGTTTGTCCCAGAAGGTGAACTCGGCTCTCGTCTCAACCCCGTGACGGACCCCAACGATCTTATGAACATCGATCTGCTGCATTCCCGAGTAAACGGAGACCGGCACGCGAACGGCGTGATCGGCGGGCACACCCCCGCCTCGCCCATCGACCGCGAGCACCCTCTGTGGCGTCTTAACGGAGGCCCGGCAAAGGGCTCCGGCCTCGGCGCAGGCGCCCTTGCCGCGGGTGCTCTCGGTGCCGGCGCACTCGGCGCAGGCGCTCTGGGGATGCGCGGCAGCTTGTCTCTCAACAGCGCTACCGCGGGAGCAGCCGGAGCCGGAGTGGGAGGCGCGGTTGGCGCAGGCGGCGCGGGTGGCGCGGGCGCAGCTGGTGCTGGCGGCGCGGCAGGGCGGCCCGGCATGGGCGGCTTCATGGGTGCCGGTGCCGGCGCGGGCGGCAAGGGCAAGGAAGACCGCAAGGCTCGTCGGCACAGGTACACGCCGTTCCGCTTTGAGGACGATGAGGACGAGCTGCCCGAGGGCTACGTGAATCCCCTGTCGCAGACCTACGGGTCCGACAAGGACCTTTCGCCCGCACCACGCAAGGACGACGGATGGGACCCCCGCCAATGGTGACACGCACGAACAGCACGAAGCGCCTGCTCGGCGTTACGGCCTCGACTCTGGCGCTCGCCACAGGTGCGACGGCTCTGCCGACCGGCCCCGCACACGCCGCCGACCCAATCACGGCAGCAGACCAGTCGTATTTTGCCTACTACTACCTGAGCGAAGCCCGCAACATGGGCTTGAGGGGTAAAGGGGTCACGATCGCGCTCATCGACGGCGAGGTCGACACGACAGCCCCCGAGCTGGCGAAAACGAACATCATCGACAAGACTCCCTGCACCGTCACCTCCAGCACACAGAGCAAGACGCACGGCACCGCGATGGCCTCGATCATTGCCTCGGATGCCTACGGCGTTGCCCCCGACACGACGATCCTGTCGTATCGCACGTCGTTTCCCAACCAAGGCGACACGTCCGGGAAGGACTGCGAGGACGACGACGTTGTTGGCGTCACCAAGGACGATTACGCGTCCCTCATGAACCACGCCATGAACGACGGGGCGACGATCATCAACATGTCCGTATCCAGCGACGACCACCAATACTTCCTGAAGTGGGCGGTGGCCCGCGCCATCTCCCAGGGCGTCATTGTCATTGCCGCAGCCGGTAACACAGGCAGGTACTCTGACCAATTTGCACTGTCCTGGTGGGCGGGCGTCGTTGGCGTCGGAGCGATCGACACCCAAGGAAAGGTGGTCGATTCTTCTTCCAGCGGCAAAGGCCTCGTGTCGGCGGCCGTGGGCACCGCGACCGTGCGCGACTATTCGACGGGAGCAAACACGACGGTGACGGGCACCTCGGTGTCCACTGCGCTGGTCTCGGGCTTCATGGCTCTGGCCCACGAGAAGTGGCCCGAGGCGACCCCGAACCAGCTGCTCCAGCTCCTCGTCCACACCGGGACGAACCCTAATCATGAGTGGAACGATCGCACGGGCTACGGCCCCGCTGACCCCGGCGCCATGGTCAATACGGATCCCAGCCAGTACCCGGATGAGAACCCCCTGATGACTAAACGCTCGGATGTTGAACCCACGCCCGAGGAGATCCAGCAGTACGTGGACGGGGTCGTCTCCCCCTATGAGATCGCCTACGACAACTCCTACACGTACCGCGGCTTCGACGAGAGCGTGATCGGCGACTGGCTTAATCACTACCCCACCCACCTGGGGACCAGCCCGCGCTACCACGCAAAGTAATCCGACGGAGTGCGGGGCGTCGAAGGGCGCCGGGCACCGCGCATCCGGGGCTATAGGACACTATGTGTTGCTGTGTGGCTCTGGTTGTTGCTTGTGGACCCACGGGTTGTCTGGGCGCCAGGCCCGGCTGTGGGGCCGGGCTGCGCCCTGGGCGGCCCACGTGCCCCGCAGCCAGGCCCTGCGGCCCCTCCAGCACCCTCCGCACCGGTGGGGCCTTCGCGGCTGATGTTGGTCAGTACATTGCCCTGATGCCCAGCTATGGCTGTCAACCAGCAATTTCGCACGTAATTCCTCAATGACTTATTCAAACATCGAATTTGCACCGTTGGAATTGCAACGTTTTTGGGGCATCTCGAAAAATGACCGCGATAAATTACGTGCGAAATCTATCTGGCGGTGGTGTCGGTGCCACCCACGGGTGCCGCAGCCCACGTGCCCCGCAGCCCACGTGCCCCGCAGCCAGGCCCTGCGGCCCCTCCAGCACCCTCCGCACCGGTGGGGGTGAGGTCACGGTTCGGGATGGTAAGGTGCCCAAATCGCAAACCACCTCGGTGAATAACATTGAAAATGGGGGTTGCGGCTGAGGTGGTCTGCGTTTTGGGCACAACGGTGCCGGGCCTGGCGTGTTGGTCGCACGCGAACCCCTGAACATGCACGTCAGCCCCTTGATACGCACGTAAACCCGCTAATTGGCGCGTTAACCCTCTAATCTGAGCGCGGGCGGGGCTGCCCAGGCTCGCATTAGCGGGCCCACGTGCGCATTAGCGGGCCCGCGTGAGCGGCGAGGAGCGCAGGCAGCTCGCACGCCGCGGCACACGGAACGCGTCAGCACATACTCGAAGGGGCCGGCCATAAGGCCGACCCCTTCGAGTATCCCATCAACACAGTGCAAGTCTTCCGATGCGCTCCCTTTCTCGGCTCACCCTTTGTGGGTGTCGCCCTTGGCTTGATGACCATCAATGTACGGATCCCACCTGTGGGAACCATTGAACGAACCTGGCAATTTCCTGTGAATTTCTCACCGCTCCGGTCCGGCGCGCGCCCGAGCGCTCACATTCGTTGAAATACCGGCGATTCTGACTGGCTGCGTGAGGATCACCAGGCAGTCGAGATCACGCACCTCGCAGGACTGAACGCCCGCGCCATTCGCTGCGGCGACGGCGGAGGCTGCCCCGCACGGCCGCTCCCCCACGTCCTCCCAGTCAGCCGTGGCCGACTGCTCTGCCCCAGCCAGGGCCGCTAGGTCAGCGACAGCCTGCAGGCGCACCCGCTCGCGGTGGGCAACACCGACCCCACCGATGGCCACCGCGAGCGCGACGGCCACGACAATGAGCCCCACGGAATTGATGGTCCCGGAACCTTCCTCGTCGGAACGTTCGCCGGCGTACCCATCCGCGACAGGCCCACCTCGAGACACGGCTGCACGCGGGGCTGTCGGTTCAAGCGTCACGGCAGGTCCCCCTCGTCGATGGTGGTCACCGAGCATCGGGCGATGCCCCCGACCCAGCCGGCCGCCCCGCGGTAGGGGGCGGTGCCGGTGACGCTCACCCACCCGCCGGAGCGCGAGACCGCGTAGGATCCGGGCGGGTAGGCGGCCGAGGCCGCTCCCTGCGGGTCGGCCGCTCCAATGGAGGCGGCCCGGGCACCCTCGCGCACCGCCTGACACAGGGACGCTCCGGTCATCCCGGCCTGCGCGGCGGCGACGATGACGCCGACGACGAGGGTGACGGCGACGAAACCGATGGCGTGTTCGACGGTGACGTATCCGCGCTCGTCGCTGTTCATCGGGTGCTGAGCGCCTCCTGGATGATGGATTCGAGGGCGGCGCGCACGGTGTCCGATTTGAGGATCACGATGAGCAGGCCAGCGAAACCGGCGGCGGCGATGGTGCCGATCGCGTACTCGACGGTGGTCGCGCCCTCCTCGGGATCGCGCCCCTCGGTGGGATCGGCCGTGGTCCGGGGCCGCAGGGTCCGAGCTCCCTCCTGAACGGCCGCCATCGCGATGAGCTGTGCGCGCGTGGCTGCGCAGTCGATTCTGTCGATGATCGTCATTGATCTGTCCTTTCTTCCTTCGCGCGCGGTCGCGCGCAAGGCCAGTGTGCGCGGGTGCCGTCCCACGTTTCCACGCGGATTCGAACCCCTGTGGATAACCAACGAGGCACCACACCCCCTGTGGATAACCCGACTACACACCGATTCCTCCCACGAGGTGCGCGAGCAGTGGTGCGATACCCAGCGTCAGGAATGCGGGCAGGAAGAAGGCGCCGAGCGGACCAACGAGGCGGACGCTCAGCTCCTCGGCCTGCGCCTTCGCGTCGACGAGGCGCGAGCGGCGCTCCCACGCGGCGCTGCGCGCGAGCAGCATGTCCGGGGCAGTTCCGCTGGTCCACGAGGCCTCGAGCGCGTCGCGCAGGGGACGACTCCACTCGGGGGTGCCCTCCCACGCGTCCGCCCAGGTCGCCCCGAGCCGCAGCGAGGCGGCGGCCCACGACAGCGATTCGGCGGCGCAGGCCTCGGCCAGTGCTTCCAGGGCGCGGGGGATGGCCACGCCGCAGGCCAGGGCGGAGGCGACGAGGTCGCAGGCGAGCGCGCCGTCCATCCCCTCTTCGACGCGCCGACACCGGGCGAGAATCCGTCGGCACGAGGCCACCCCCGCCGCCCACGCGGCCACACCGACGAAGGCGCACATCCGCCCCGCTGCTCCTCCCGCGTAGAACTGCCAGGGCGAGGCTCCGAGCGCGAGCGCGGACGCAACCCCGACGAGGGGAAGGGCGGCAAGGACGCGCGCGGACATGAGCGGGCCGGCGGCGGCGACGCGACGCGCCTCCTCGAGCGCCTGCGCGTCGTCGATGGCGCTGCCGATCGCGTCGAGCACGTCGGCGAGCGGAGCGCCGAGGCCGTGGCTAAATCGGCAGGCGAGCGCGACGGATGCGGCGCTCACGCGGGATGCGGCCGCTCCCGGTGCCCGTTCTGCTCGACGCAGACAGCGCCAGCGCGTTGGCGCGCGCGCCCACTCGTCGAGGACGGCAGGGTAGGAATCATCCACGCCGACGCTCCCTCCCGCATCGATGCGCGCCAACGCGAGGCCCCAGGCAAGGGAGGTGGGGGCTCCCGCGCGCAGGCGGGTCGCGACCTCGGCGACGAGGAGGGAGAGCTCGCGCGGGGTGGGCGGGCCCTGCGCGCGGCCTCGGTGGCGCGCGGATCGTTCCTTCCCGGGATGTAGCCGGCCCCACCGCCCCCGTGCCTCGCGGTCCGGGCTATGCACGCGTGTCGGCCGCGCCCACGCGCGCACGATACGCTTCTCGCGCACCCCCCGACACACGGCAATACAACACTGTAAACACAACACAAACACGCATATAACGAACACGCTGACCGCCGCCAACTCGCCGATGCCCAGGTAATCCGCGAACGCATCCCATCCCGCCTTCATAGCCCCACCCTTCGGGCGAGGGAAGGCCAGGCCTCGTGCGTGGTGACGCAGCCGTCGGCGGTGGCGCTGAGCGCGAGCGCGCACTTGAGTGACCCGCGAGCGCGCGTGAGGACCCCGACCTCGGACACCCAGCGGTGCCCATCCACGTCGCGCCGCATGTGGAGGACGGCGTCGATGGCGCTGGCGGCCTGGGCGGCGACAGCGCCCTCCCCCATGCCCGCGAGCGCTCCGAGGGCAGCGAGCCTCGCGGGCACGTCGCGCGCCCCGTTGGCGTGGATCGTCGCCCATCCGCCGTCGTGCCCGGTGTTGAGGGCGGTGAGGACGTCGCGTACTTCGGGACCACGACACTCCCCAAGGACGAGGCGGTCGGGGCGCATGCGCATGGCCGCGCGCACGAGGTCGGCGAGGGTGACCGCGCCCCTCCCCTCAACGTTGGGGGCGCGCTCGATGAGGTGCACGCAGTGGGGGTGGGCGGGTGCGATTTCGGAGACCTCTTCGATGCAGACGATTCGCTCACCAGTGGGAACAAGGCAGAGCGCGGCGCTCAGGAGCGTCGTTTTTCCGCTTCCGGTCGCCCCGCTGACGAGGACGTTGGCACGCGAGGCGACGAGGGAGCGAAGGAGCGTCCCCACCGCACCGGGCAGCGTCCCGCAGGCCTCGAGATCCGCGACGCCCAGCCGACGGGTGCCAAGGACGCGCAGGGAGATGAGCGTGCCGGATCCAGATACGGGGGCGAGGACCGCGTGCAAGCGCACGCCCCCGGGCAGGGTGCCGTCGGCAATGGGGCGCGCATCGTCCAGGCGCACTCCGCACGCGCTCGCGAGGCGTATGGCGGCGCGGCGAGCATCGGCCTCGTCTCGGATGCCGGCGTCCACGCGCACGAGGCCGCCCCCTCGGTCGACCCACACCTGGGTGCCGTTGATGAGAACGTCGGTGACGGCTGGGTCGTCGAGGAGCCGCGCGAGGGGCGGGTCCATGCCCCGTTGGCGTGCGCGCAGGATCTCCAGCGTGGAGGCGACCGCGACGGCTCCGCAGCCAGGCTGCGCGCACGCGGCGGCCGCCCGGGCTGGGCCCTCACCGCGGGCGAGCAGGCGTAGCGCGTCACGCATGGCACGCCTCAATCGCAAGTAGCCCGCCCGTTGATGAAGCAGCCCCGCCTGCACTCGAGGAGGAAACGGAATCGAGGGCGCGCATGAGGACGCGCAGATTCCGACCGGGGCGAGTGGGGGCGCGGAGGATGGGCCCGGGGGCACACTCGCGCACACCGGCTCCCCATCGCTCACCAGCGCACACAAGCGTGATCGCGGGGCATGGAGGCGGAAGGGCCGCGCATGTTGCCGACAGCGCGGCGGCTCCCTCCAGGTCCCCGTGGGTGACCAAGACGAGCGCGTCGGCGCGGATCGCGGACGCGCACCGTGCGGCCCGCGCGTCCCATCGGCCCGCGTCCACGACCAGGGGCGCGTCCAGGGAACGGCACGCCGCAACCACGCGGGGATCGTCGGCGGCGCCGCCGCCTCGGGAGTCACCGACGAGGGCACGCACTCCCCCAACGACGGGCAGATGATCGCGCAGCGACGGCAGATACGAGTCTTCGGAAGGGTCCAGATCCGCCCACCGCACGCCGGGAACGTCGTGGTCACCCGCGAGCGCGACACCGGGCACGGACCCGGACGCGTCGACGACGACCGCGTTTCCGCCCCGCTCTCGGCGGGTGCCGCGTTCCCCGCGCCGCCCACCCCATCGGGTGCCCCGACGACGCCCACGCTCGCGGGCCAGCAGCCGAACGACGCGAGTCACCCCAACCCCTCCGGCGATCCCAGCAACCACCCACACCGCACCCGATCGGCGCGTGCGGGAGGATGCCTCGGCGATGAGGGACACGAGGAGCGCGGTATCCCCCGGCAGCCTCACCTGACCGCCCTGCCCGACGCGCACGCAGGGCACTCCCTCGGGCACGGGAGCCGATGCTGAGGCGAGGATCAACGAGGCCTGGCCCGGGTTCGAGCACACGCGCGCCCCCGCGAGCACAGCGGCATCCCGCGCGCCGTCGAGGTCGGGCGGGGCGAGGCCGACGAGGGCAACGGTTCCCCGATGCTGGGTGACGTGGGTGTTCATAGGACGACGATGCGCCCGCAGCGCGCGGCCCGTCCACCCGCGGGCGCGCCCCTGTGGACAACACGAATCCGAGGTGCCACGCTGTGCATAGAGGGATCCGATGGAGGACCCCTGTGGATTGAGCCAACGCTGGAGTAGACGCAATGGTACGCGCGGCCTTTTTCGACCTGGACAAGACGATTCTCGACACGTCCTCGAACGTGGCGCTCTCGGGTCCCTTCATCGAGGCGGGCCTCATGAACCGGCGTACCGCTCTGACCTCGGTCCTGGTTCAACTGCCCTACCTGCTCGCGGGCGCGGACGAGTCCCGCATGGAGCAGATGGCACAGGCGCTGGGGCGCATGGGGCGCGGCTGGAATGCCGCGTTCCTTGAGGCGACGGTGGAAGACGCGCTCGAACGCACGATCCAGCCCGTCTGCTACGCGCAGGCGCTCGCGCGCATCGAGGCGCACAAGCGCGCGGGAGACGTCGTCGTCATCGCGTCGGCGTCGGTCGAGCAGGTGGTGCGCCCGATCGCCAAGATGCTGGGGGCTGACGAGGTCCTCTCCTCGCGCGCTGCGGTCGACGAGGACGGATGCTTCACGGGCGAGATCACGCACTTCAACCAGGCGCAGGGCAAGGCGGATGCCTGCGAGGCCCTGGCTCGCTCGCACGGCTGGGATCTGTCGGAGTGTTCGGCGTACTCGGATTCAGTGTCGGACGCGCCGCTCCTGCGCCTCGTCGGCCACCCCTATGCGGTCAATCCGGACCGCGCCCTGCGCGAGATGGCGCAGCGCGAGGGCTGGCCCACCCTCACGTTCACGTCCACGGTGCGCGTCCTGCCGCGCGAGGTCCCCACGCCAGCGAAAGTCGCGGTGCCCTTCATCGCCGGCGTCGCGGTGGGCGCGGCGGCCTGCGCGCTGCTGCGCCGCTGAGAAACAGCCCTAGGAGAGACGGCCCGCCTGCACGTGGCGGGCGACATCGCGCCCGACCTGGGAGCCGTAGACGACTCCCGCGCAGTAATGGATGATCCACCGGGCCAGGCCGGCCTCGTCGGCCCTCACCCAGCCTGCGAGTTCGCGTCCCGCGCGCGCCGGGTCAAGCGCGTCGTAGGCGGACGGCACACACACGCCGGTCGGGTCAATGCCCCGGGTGACGAGGATCCACCGCGCCAGTCCGCCGCCCACGACGGACGAGGCCGGGTCGAAGACGCGCCGGAAACGGAAGTGGGCGGTCAGGGCGGCTGCGACGGCGAGGCCGGGGGCATCGCATCGCGTGTAGGCGAGGGCGGGCGCGAGCAGGGACGGGTCGGCGGGCACGGCGACGGACCGCGACTCGACGAGGCCGGCGGCAACGAGCCCCGAGCAGGCATCCCTATGCAGTCCCGCGATCAGCGCGGGAAGGGGTGTGGGGGCGACGCGCGCGCCGCCCTGGGAGCGGGTGTTGAGCGCTGGGAAGCGCGAGGCGAGGTTCCACTGCGAGCGCCAGATCCCCAGCGCGAGGGCGGCCCCCGGGTCCGAGGCCGCTCCCCCATCGTCAGCCATGGACAGGGCTCGCACGTCGTCGACGCTTGTGCGAGCGCCCTCGATGATGGACAGGGCGGCGGCCTCGCGCACGGCGGCCTCCGCGCGCGCCTCCTCCCAGCCTCGGCGCAGCCCCTCGCTGAAGCGCAGGTCGGCGAGAGCCGCGTGGGCCTCGTCCATGGCGGAGGTGACGTCGGGTCGGGCTGCTGCCGCGGACAACACGGCGGGTGCGGGGTCGACGAGGGCTTCGATACTCACCCCTCTACACTAGGGGCATGACGCTTTTGCAGCATCGAAACCTCTCCGCGCGCCTGCGCTCGGGGTTGTTCGCGTTTATTTTCGCCCCGATCGCCCTCGTGTTCCTGGGGTCTTCGATGGTCGACGTGCAGGCGTTGGCCTCGGTCGGCCAGCCCCTGGCCTCGGTCGAGGGGCTCATCGGCATGGCGCTCGCGTCACTGCTGCTGGCCCTCATCGCCCTCAATTGCGAGGAGTCGAGCGCGGGCATGGTCGTGACCTTCGTGTGGTCGATCGTCGTGGGAGTAGCTCAGTTCTTTGGTGTGGCGCGCCTTCCCTTTCTCATGAAGTCGTCCGTGGGTGCCGAGGATGTCATCGCGGGCGTGTCCTGGTGTCTGTACCCGGTGTGTCTGTCGCTCATGCTCGGCGCGTGCGCGCTGACGATCAAGTCTGTGCGGGTGCGCGCGGGCAAGAGCACGCGCGTGCCTCTGGCCCGCGTGCACCGCCACGGATTCGGCACGACGGTCGCGCTTCCGGCGGCGGTTGCGGCGGGCACGCTGATGGTCGCGGCGGCCCCCTCGGACACGACGAACGTCGCGGCCATGGGCCTGGAGGGGGTCACCGAGGGCTTCGAGCCAATGCACTGGCTCGCGCTCGGAGCGGGCGTCGCGTTCGCGGTGCTCGTCGTGAGCGCCCGCTGGTCGATCACGGGCACGCAGATCGCGAGCTGGTTCATCCTGGTGCTCCCCACGTACGTGGTCCTGCCCGTGTGGGCGTCGCTGACGGGCAACGTGATTGTCCCGGGATCATCCCTGCTGACGAAGATCGCGCTCGCGAGCCCGCCGCTGGCGGCGCTCGGAATGGCGACCGGCTGCGCCTCGATGGGCGTCCTGTGGGCGCGCGTGCGGGCGCTCAAGAAGCTCGAGGCTGATGAGGATTCGACAGCAAAAGAGAGGCCTGCCGAGGGCTAATGCGCGCAAGCGCTCACCCTGACCGTAATATGTGGGCAGATATAAGGAGGAAGCATGTCTGATAACGAGTTTGACACCCAGCGCGACCGCGCCGAGGAGGCACCTGACAATCTGGTGCTAACCGGCGAGGAGATCGAGCTGCCCGGTGAGGATTCGGACGCGTCGGCGATCATCGGCGAGTCCAGCGAGCCCATCCACACGGGCGAAATCGAGGCAGTCGCGATCGGCGGCCTGACGGGCCGCGTGCCGGCCGCGGCGCCGCTCAAGCCGACGATCGAGGACAAGATCTCTACGGGCGAGCTGCCCGTCGTGTCTGCCCCCGAGGGCGATCTTCCGGTCGTTTCTTCCTCCGACGAGGCCGAGGCCGCCCCCGAGCAGGAGCAGGCCGAGCAGGAGTCCCCCGCCGACGCTCCGGCCGCCGATCAGGGAAACGATCAGACCGCCGAGGCCGACGCTGGGGCCGCAGAGGCAACCGAGGAGCCCGAGGCCGCCGAAGAGGCCCCTCATGAGGCTCCCGTTGAGGAAGCGACCGAGGAGCAGGCCACCGCAGAGGACACCGCTTCCGATGAGCCCGCCCCCGCCTCGTCGAACGAGGAGGGCGAGCAGCCCGAAGCCTCCGAGCACGAGACGGAAGACACCGAGAATTCCTTTGCCTCCCTGCTCTCCTCCGCAGACGAGGACGCCGCAGACGAGGCCGCCGAGGACGTGACCGAGGATCCGGAGCCCGCGCTCGCCCCCGTGATGACGCCCGCGCAGGCGGCCGCCGCCCTGAGCGAGGCGAACGACGACGCGTCCGAGGAGGCCAGCGACGAGGCCGAGGCCCCCTCCAGCGAGGATGAGCCCGCCGAGGGCAAGGTCTCCGCGGTCGGTGGCGCAGCCGCCGATGCCTCCACGCACTCGCCGTCCTCGCGCCGCTCCATGATCTTCGGCGACGACGAGACGCTGTCCCCCTCGATTCCCGCGGTCGCTGCCCAGGAGAACGCTCCCGCCGACACCTCCGCCGAGGAAGAGACCACGGTCGAGGAGGCGACTCCCTTCACCGAGCCGACGGCCCAGCTGCCGACGCAGGGCACCGAGGCCTCGTACTCCTTCGAGGATCAGGATGCCGCCGAGGCCGCTCGCCCGCGCCGCCGCTCCCTGCTGGGTGAGGGCAACGAGGACGCCGAGGCCGCGACCCTGGCCGCCATCGCGTCGACCGCCGCGCGCGGCGACAAGTCCGGTGCGCCTTCGAGCCTGGACGACGAGCTGTTCTCCGCCGCGCCCGAGATCACGGAGATGCCCTCGCGCACGGGCGCTCACTGGCTGTCCTTCCTCCTCTTCCTGCTGCTCGTGCCCGTCGGCTGGTACCTGGCCGCCGACGCGGGTGCCCGCATGACTCTGGCGGACGCCGCCCCCATGTACACGGGCGTCGCCTCGATCGTGGCCCTGGGCGAGATTCTCGGCGCGATCATCATCTCCGCGATCCTTTTCGTGGTCGCACGCCGCTCGTCGCTGGGCGCATGGCTGATGGGCATCGTGACCTTCATCGTGGGTCTGCCGTGGCTCATGGCCCCCGGCATCACCGCCGCATCGGTGCTGTCCGCGCTCACCGCGCTGACCAACACGGGCTCCCTGGGCGCGAACCTCTCGCACCACCTGCAGGCCTCCGGATACTCCGGCCGCTTCGCACTGCTGGGCATCGCCCTCATCGGCCTGGCGTACGTGTCCCACTCGGCGCGCCGCACCGGCCGCGCCGAGGAAGCCCTGCGTACTTCGATTGAAGCCACCAACCCGGCGGGCGCCTTCTACTCCAAGCGCGCCCGCAAGAAGGCAGCGAAGGACGCGGCCCGCAAGTGAAAACTCTGATTCCCGCCAGCGCGATCGAGCTCGAGGGCCCCTGGACCCATCGGCACGTGAGCGCTGGCGGCGCCGCATTCCACGTCGCTGACATGGGCGAGGGCATGGACCATGCGCTCGTCCTCCTGCACGGCTTCCCCGAGCACTGGTGGGCATGGCGCGATGTCCTGCCCGCCCTCGCGGAGTCGACCTCGCGCGTGTTCGCCCTCGATTTGCGAGGCTTCGGAACCTCCGACCTGACGCGCGGAGACTGCGACCTGCAGCAGATGGCGAACGACGTCATCGGCGTTGTGCGCGCGCTCGGCGTGGCCTCGTTCTCCGTGGCCGGCATGGGAATCGGCGGCACGGTCGCGTGGATGATCGGCGCCCTGGCGCCCCTCGAGCTGCGATCGGTGGCCGTCCTGTCGGCGCCACACCCCCTCGGCGTGCAGCCCGTGATCGGCCGCGCGCCCTGGGCGGGTGGCCGCGTCCTGCAGGGGCGCCTCGCACTGCCCACCGGGCGTGAGCGCGCGCTGCGTTCGGGCGCTCTCGTGACGACCGTGTTCCGCGCGTGGGCCTCACCCGGAAACGTGGACGGCCTCGTCTCCCAGTCGGGCACGTACCGCGCCGCGCTGCGCCGCCCCTTCGCCGCGCACACCGCGCTGCGCGGCCTGAGCGCCGCACGCAAGATCTCGCGCGAGGAGCGACGCATCCTCTCCGAGCCGTTGCACGTGCCAGTCCTGTCCCTCGTGGGGCGCGACGACGGGGCATGGTCGGCGCTGGATCACGCGGCCGACGCCCAGTTCGTAGATGCGCCGCTGACGCAGATCGTCATTCGCGAGGCTGGACACTTCCTCCCCGAAGAAGCACCGCAGGCTGTGGCCGACGCCCTGTCAGAGCACGTCAGCGCACACGCCAAGTAGCCTATTTTTCATTAGACAGGTCACACAAAACGCGAAATGAAGCCCATTTCACCTGATAGATAGGGCATAATGGTGTGATGCGCGGTACCTCCTCGTGAGTGGTATTACGTATGGGATCCACTGCGCAATCCAAATCGAAACGCCCGAGCAATCGGGCACGAGCGGAAGGAGCTCCGCACCATGATCGGTGACGGAAACTTCATCAGCCAGGTGCCGCTGTTCGGTGGCCTTGATGATGCACAGCAGGTGTCCCTCCAGC
>PPYE01662099.1_pt1 | contig 19789 bp, 26 predicted proteins | sample 1559881 | NCBI WGS metagenome assembly PPYE01 (sample SAMN08240022, study PRJNA423297) | Human gut metagenome, whole genome shotgun sequencing project. | reverse complement strand
CCGGCAGGGCATAAAAAAACGCCACAGGTTTGTGTTACCCATGGCGTTGCCCCGGCAGATGGCCGGTCTGTATTCAGTTGTTCCCTTAAATTTTGGGGACTTACTCCTCGTTCTCCTCCATCCCCAGCCAATCCTCAAAAGATTTTCTGGAAATGCGGATCATGTTTCCAATCCGGATCGTCTGAAACTCGCCGGAATTTGCGAGCTTATAGGCAGAGGATTTTCCAATGCCGAGAATAGCGGCGATGTCCTCCACGGTGTAGGTCCTGTTTTTCGGCGTCTGCTTTCCGCCCGATGCACTCATAATCTGCCTCCTGTTTCTTGTCGGCATTTTGCCCATACCTGCCCGGTTTCCCTGATGGGAAAGGCCCTGTCAGACACAATTCCTGCTAAGAATTTGCTAATTTGACTTTCTGAACGCCCCGTCACGAGGCGGCATCACAGGGATTTTTGTGCAGATTGACCAGTAACCAGGCAATACAATTTCAGATAAAACAACAAGGCAAATTATGAAACGGACGATGTACCAAGCGGCACGCCATACTCCTAAGCGGTAGGTCGGAGGTTCGAATCCCCTCAGGCGTGCCAAAAACCGCAGCAGACCCCATGCCGGGCCTGCTGCGGTTTTTCTTTGCCCTCTCAGCTCAGAACGTTCCGTTTTTATATTTTTCCTTATGGGCTTCGATGAGCCCCGGGTCATCAAAGTAGTTGATCTTCATGGCGGCCTTGACCTCGTTCAGGGTGACCTGGGCGATAGCCCGGGCCTCGGCGCTGCCCGCTTTGAGAATGTCATAAACCGCCCCAATATCCTTCTCGTATTCCTTCCTCCTGGCCCGAATGGGGGCCAGCTCCTCCTGGATGATGCTGTTTAAAAACTTCTTGATCTTCACGTCTCCCAGTCCGCCTCTCTGATAGTGATCCTTCAACTCGTCCAGGTTGGCGTACTCCGGCAGATACTCCCCGAAATGTTTGTCCTGGCAGAAGGCGTCCAGATAGGTGAACACCGCGTTGCCCTCAATGTGTCCGGGGTCTGAAACCTTCAGATGGAGGGGGTCGGTGTACATGGCCATGATCTTCTCCCGCACCTCCTCAGGCGAATCCGCCAAAAAGATGCAGTTGCCCAGGGATTTGCTCATTTTTGCTTTGCCGTCCGTTCCCGGCAGCCGCATACAGGCGCTGTTTTCAGGCAGCAGCACCTCCGGTTCCACCAGGGTTTCCTGGTAGATGGAATTGAATTTACGCACGATCTCCCTGGTCTGCTCCAGCATGGGCAGCTGGTCCTCACCCACGGGGACGGTGGTGGCCTTGAAGGCGGTGATGTCCGCTGCCTGGCTCACCGGATAGCAGAGAAAGCCGGTGGGGATGCTGGCCTCGAAATTCCGCTGCTGGATCTCCGACTTGACCGTGGGGTTGCGGTAGAGCCGGGCTACGCTGACCAGATTCAAATAGTAGTAGGTCAGCTCGGTGAGCTCGGAGATCTGGGACTGGATAAACAGGGTGGAGCGGCTGGGGTCCAGACCCACCGACAGATAGTCCAGCGCCACCTCAATGATGTTCTGCCGAACCTTTTCCGGGTTGTCAAAATTGTCGGTCAGGGCCTGGGCATCCGCGATCATGATGAGGACCTTCTCATATTCCCCTGAATTTTGCAGGGCTACCCGCCGTCTCAGGGAGCCCACATAGTGCCCCAGGTGCAGTCTGCCGGTGGGCCGGTCGCCAGTCAGAATAATTTTGCTCATTTGAAATACGCCTCTTTCTACATTGTTTTGGAGTTCATGGGGTTCCGCCAGGGGCGTGTTTCAAACAAAAACGCCCTTGACAGACCTATGGTTCTGTCAAGGGCGAATAAAATATCTTATCCGTGGTGCCACCTTGATTCATAAGGATAACCCTTATGCGCTTTACAGGATACCAACATATCCCTGGTAACTGACGTATACCCACACGTCGCAGAATACTCTGTAAGTAATTTCACCTACATTTGACTGCGCCCTCAGCGGTCCATTTGACAACTTGTTTCCTGCCCGGTTCTCAGCAGCCCGGACTCTCTGTAAAGGCATCATTGCCGTTATCTCCGCCTCAACGGTTTCAGGATTCCGTATTCAATTGTATGCATAGGATCATATCCCTAAGCCGGGCTATTGTCAATAGCCTGAAAAAATAAAATAAAATGCAGCGCAGCGTTTACGGGTTCTGGGACTCCTCTTTCTGACGGCCCATTGCCTCCCGGGTCATCTTCCCATCCTCATAGAGCTGGATCTTATAGTTGAGCCGGTCCAGAGACTGCTGGATCTCCTCCATCCGGGCCAGCAGCAGATCCCGCTGCTCCATCAGCAGGGCCTTGCGGGCTTCCAGGGTGGCGTCCCCCTGGCGGAACAGCTCCACATATTCCACCAGCGCCTCGATCTGGACCCCGGCGGAGCGCATACACTTCATCAGTTCGATCCACTGGCAGGATTCCTGATCGTAGTCCCGGATGCCGCTCTTGTTCCGGGGCACCGGGGGGATCAGGCCGATCCGCTCATAGTAGCGCAGGGTATCCGCGCTCAGGCCGTACTGCCGGCTGGCTTCCGCAATGGTCAAAGAGATCGCCTCCTGTTCTGTTGCCGGTATTGTAGCATCTGGAGTGCACTCCAAGTCAAGCGATTTTAAAACTTTATGGAAAAAGCGCAAGAAGCGCTTGACTTGGAGTGCACTCCAGGTGGTAGCGTAAAGACAAACATCCAACAGGAGGAATCAAGATGGTTTATCGGGACTTTCAGGGAATCAAACTGTCCGCTCTGGGCATGGGCTGTATGCGCCTGCCGGTGGTGGATGGAAAAGACGACCAGGTGAATCAGGCGGCGGTGGAGGAGATGGTGGCCTGCGCCATGGACAGCGGCGTCAACTACTACGACACCGCCTGGGGCTATCACGGAGGCAACTCGGAGCTGGCCATCGGTAAGGCCCTGGCGGCCTATCCCCGGGAGAATTTCTATCTGGCGGACAAATTCCCCGGCTACGACCTGTCCAACATGGACAAGGTGGCGGAGATCTTTGAGGCTCAGCTGAAAAAGTGCCAGGTGGAATACTTTGACTTTTATCTCTTCCACAACGTGTGCGAGATGAATATCGACGCCTATCTGGACCCCAAGTACGGCATTCTGGACTACCTGCTGGAGCAGAAGAAAAACGGCCGCATCAAGCACCTGGGCTTCTCCTGCCACGGAGCCATGCCGGTGCTCAAGCGCTTTCTGGAGGCCTATGGGAAGCACATGGAGTTCTGTCAGCTCCAGCTGAACTATGTGGACTGGCAGTTCCAGGAGGGGAAGGAGAAGGTGGAGCTGCTGGGACAGTACCACATCCCTGTGTGGGTGATGGAGCCCCTGCGGGGCGGGCGGCTGGCCCGGCTCACCCCGGAGGAGGCGGCTCCGCTGAAGGAACTTCGGCCGGAGGAGGGGGCGCCGGCCTGGGCCTTCCGCTTCCTCCAGACCATCCCCGGCGTGGTGGTGGTCCTCTCCGGTATGTCCGATCTGGCCCAGACCAGGGACAACCTGGCCACCTTTGCCACTGAGGCCCCCCTCAGCTATAGGGAATGGGAGACGGTGCTGGAGGCGGGCCGGCGCATGACGGGCTCCGCCGCTCTGGCCTGTACCGGCTGCCATTACTGCGTCAGCCACTGTCCTCAGGGGCTGGACATCCCCCATCTGCTGGCCCTGTACAACGAGCACCGCTTCACCGGCGGCGGCTTTATCGCCCCCATGGCCCTGTCTGCGCTGCCTAAGGAGAAGCAGCCCAGCGCCTGTGTGGGCTGCCATAGCTGCGAGGCGGTGTGTCCCCAGCAGCTGAAGATTGCCCAGGCTATGGCGGACTTCAGCGCCAAACTCTGAGCCGGGCGGGGAAGGGGCCGGTATTTTTCCCGGAGAGAAGTCGTTTTTCAGGCTGGTTTCAGGTTGCCACGGTATGATAAAGTGAAAAATGAGGTGGCAGCCGTGAAGATCCTGATCGTGGAAGACGAACATTTGCTGGCGGAATCCATCGGCGCTCTGCTGGAAAACCAGGGGTTTGAGGTGGAGATGGCCTTTGACGGGGAGACCGGGATGCAGTACGCCGAGCTGGGAGTGTACGATCTGCTCATCCTGGACGTGATGATGCCCGGCCTGGACGGCTACGAGGTAGCCCGGCGGGTGCGGGCCCGGCGGCTGGGCGTGCCCATCCTGATGCTCACCGCTAAAAGCGGCCTGGAGGACCGGATCGAGGGGCTCAACGCCGGGGCGGACTACTATCTGACCAAGCCCTTTGATGTGCGGGAGCTGCTGGCCTGTATCCACGCCCTGCTCCGCCGCCAGGGGCCCCAGGTGGACCAGATGGAGCTGGGCAATACCACCCTGGATCTGTCCTCCGCCCTGCTGCAATGCGGCAGCAGACGGGTGCGCCTGTCCGCCAAGGAATTTGAGGTGATGCGCTTTTTGTTCCAGGCGGGGGGGCGCAACTGCTCCAAAGAGGCCATCCTGGCCAAGGCATGGGGCTACGACTCCGACGCGGTGGAAAACCATGTGGAGGTGTACATCGGCTTCTTGCGGAAAAAGCTGGCCAGCATTGGCTCCAACGTACCCTGCTGCCCTTTGAGCCTATCTTTTTTGAAGCCGGCCTCACTCTGGACAGCCAGGTGAAGGAACAGATTGCCGTCTCGAGGGATGCTCCTCAGCTGGGCCGGGTGCTGGAGGCCCTGCTGGACAACGCCCGGAAGTATGCCAAACCCGGCGGCAGGGTGTGGGTGCGCCTGGAGCGGCGGGGCAGAGGCCGCTGTCTGCTGACGGTGGCCGACCAGGGAGAGCCCATCCCGCCGGATACCCTGGAGCACCTGTTTGAGCGGTTTTACCGGGCCGATCTGGGCGGAGAGCCGGGCGGGGATCAATTCTTTTTTTGTGGAACTGCCCTGTATTTGAAAGGGAGCGGCGCCATGCGCCGCTCCCTTTTTGCCTGATTTAGGGTCCTTTCAGCACCGTTTCAGCATGGACCGCTATAATGGCTCCGATACCAGCGCCGGCTGCTGCCGTGCGCGGCAAGGAGGTCCAATATGATAACCGTGGAACATCTGACCAAATGCTATGGGGATTTCCTGGCGGTGGACGATCTGTCCTTTGAGATCGACGAGGGCCATGTATATGGCTTTCTGGGGCCCAACGGGGCGGGAAAATCCACCACCATGAACATCATGACCGGCTGCCTGTCGGCCACCGGCGGTCATGTGAAGGTGGACGGGTACGATGTGTTTGAAACGCCCAAAGAGGCCAAACGGCGCATCGGCTACCTGCCCGAACAGCCCCCCCTCTACCTCAGCGAGACGCCGGAGGAGTACCTGCGCTTTGTGGGCCAGGTCAAGGGTCTGAAGGGGCAGGAGCTGGAGGAGCAGATCGCCGGGGTCATGGAGCAGACCAGGATCACGGAGGTGCGCCGCCGGCCCATCTCCGCCCTGTCCAAGGGCTACCGGCAGCGGGTGGGCATCGCCCAGGCTCTGCTGGGGGACCCCAGGGTCATTATCCTGGACGAACCCACCGTGGGACTGGACCCCATCCAGATCATTGAGATCCGGGAGCTGATCCGTCAGCTGGGGCAGAACCACACCGTCATTCTCAGCTCCCACATCCTGTCCGAGGTCCAGGCCATCTGCGACAAGATCCTCATCATCAACAAGGGAAAGCTCATCGCCTTCGACACGCCGGAGCGCCTGGAGAAGCAGCTGCTGGCCCCCAGTGAGATCACCCTCACCGCTGAGGGGACGGAGGAGACCGTCCGGTCCATCCTGGGAGAGATTTCCCACATCACCAGCCTGGAGACGGTTCCCGACGGGGAGGAGCGCACCACCGTCCGCTTGAAAACCGACCTGGAGGATATTTACAGTCTGTCCCGGCAGCTGTTCTTTGCCTTTGCCGGGCGTCAGATGCCCCTGCTGGAGCTGACCCTGAAGAAAACCGACTTGGAGGACATCTTCCTGGAGCTCACCGAGCAGCCCTCCGAGGAGTCCGCGGAAGAAGGGAAGGGGGAGACCGTATGAGCGCCATTTTCAAGCATGAGCTGCACAACTATTTCCATTCCCTTACCGCCTATGTGTTCGGCGCCTTCCTGCTGGCCTTTGCAGGCATCGGCGCCATGTACTACAACATCCAGGCCGCCATCAGCAACTTTGAGTACGTCCTCAGCTTCGGCAGCCTGGTGTTCGTGGTCATCGTGCCCATCCTCACCATGCGGGTCATCGCCGAGGAGAAGAAGCAAAAGACCGACCAGCTGCTCTAAAAAGCTTCTTTTGCTGCTGGGTGTCCTGGCGGTGGTGTGCGTGGCTACCTTCTGCGTCAGCCGCTATCAGGAGCACAAGGAACAGATCAAAACCAGCGACCAGGTCATTCTGGAAATTCCGGAGGAATCGGTGACCGCCCTGTCCTGGACCTATGAGGGCCAGAACCTGGCCTTCCACCGGGACGACGCGTGGTATTACGACGCCGACGAGACCTTCCCGGTGGATGAGGACGCCATCAGCACCCTGCTGGAGGTGTTTCAGTCCTTCGGCGTCTCTTTTATCATCGAGGAGGTGGAGGACTACGGCCAGTACGGCCTGGACGACCCGGAGCGCACCATTACGCTGGACTACACCACCCAGGATGAGGACGGCAATGAGACCGCCCACACCGTGTCTCTGGCGGTGAGCCGTGCCCCGGCGGAGCGGTGGGACGACACCCAGGCCGACGCCGAAACGGAAACCGGCGAGGAAGAGGAGGTCACCGCCTACGCCCGGGTGGATGATTCCCCCATCATCTACAAGATCACCACCCAGGAATACCGTGCTCTGATGGACGCCTCCTACGACACCCTGCGGCACAAGGAGATCCTGCCCGCCGACCTGGAGAATGTGTCTCAGGTGGACGTGACCCTGGACGGCACCTCCTATACCGTCACCGCCAGCGGCCAGGGGGGGAGCCCACCGTGAGCATCCAGTTCTGCCGCTATGACGGCGCCTATTGCCTGGCCGTGGTGGACGGCCAGCCCACCGCCTTGGTGACCAGAAGCCAGGTGGTGGACCTACAGGAGGCGGTGTATGCCGTGGTGCTGGGGGAGAGCTGACCCTGTAAGAAAACTGAAAGAAATGTTCGGAAACTTGTAGGGTGCGGGAAAGAAAAAGCAAAAACATCAAACGCCTTGCTTTGGTACCATATGGGTATCAAAGCAAGGCGTTTTTTGCCTGTTGGGAGGAATCTGCAATGAAAACCATTCTGGTACTTTTCGGCGGCTGCTCCACGGAGCACGCTGTCTCTCTGCAATCGGCCCATGCCGTGGTGAGCCATATGGACCGGGAGGCCTATACGCCCCTGCTGGTGGGCATCACCCGCTCGGGACAGTGGCTGTACTATACCGGCCCTCTGGACCGGATGGAGGCCGATACCTGGCAGCAGGAAAACTGTACCCCCTGCATCCTCTCCCTGGACCGGGGACGGGGAGAACTTTTGCTGCTGGACGGTACCGGAACGCGGCTTCATTTTGACGGGGCCTTCCCGGTGCTCCACGGGAAAAACGGGGAGGACGGCACCCTCCAGGGCCTGCTGGAACTGGCGGGGGTGCCGGTGATCGGCTGCGGCACCCTGTCCAGCGCCCTGTGTATGGACAAGGACCGGGCCCACAAGCTGGCCGCCCTGGCGGGGGTGAAGGTCCCCCGGGGGACGGTGGTGGACCGGAGCTGGCGGGAGGACGACCTCCAGAGGGCGGCCCGGGACCTGGGCTATCCCCTGTTCGTCAAGCCGGTGCGGGCCGGTTCCTCCTTCGGCATTACCCGGGTGACCGGGCCGGAGGCCCTGGTGGGGGCGGTAAAGGAGGCCCTGAAGCACGACCGGGAGGCCCTGCTGGAGGAGGCGGTGCCCGGCTTTGAGGTGGGGTGCGCCGTGCTGGGCAACGAGGAACTGACGGTGGGGCTGGTGGATGAGATCCAGCTGTCCCAGGGCTTCTTTGACTATGAGGAGAAGTACACCCTCAAGACCTCCGCCATCCACTGTCCCGCCCGCATCCGGCCGGAGCAGGCGGCCGCCATCCAAGCGGCGGCCAGGACCATCTATCGAGCCCTGGACTGCCGGGTGTTTGCCCGGGTGGACCTGTTCCTCACCCCGGAGGGGGAGATCTACTTCAACGAGGTCAACACCATCCCCGGCTTTACCGCCCACAGCCGCTATCCCAATATGATGAAGGGGATCGGACTGGACTTTTCCGCCCTGGTGAGCCGCCTCATCGCCCTGGGGCTGGAGCCGTGAGGGGGGAGGGGACGGTCCGGGACCTGACCTGTACCGGACCGCTGATTTTGGTCAACGCCGCCCACCCTCTGAGGGTCCCGGCTGATCCGGAATTGGTGGAACTGGAGGGCGGGGTGCAGCTGGAGCGCCGGGCGGCTGCGGCTCTGAGGGCCTGCCTCCGGGCGGTAGGGGGGACGTCGGGTATCCTCCCCGTGTCCGGCTGGCGCAGCCGGCCGGAGCAGCAGGCCATCTGGGACGACACCCTGGCCAAAGAGGGGCAGGCTTTTACCCAAAGCTATGTGGCCATGCCCGATTGCAGCGAGCACCAGACCGGTCTGGCCATCGACCTGGGCCGGCGGCAGGAGAACGTGGATTTCATCCGCCCCTATTTTCCCGACGAGGGAGTGTGCCGGGCCTTCCGGCTGGCGGCCCCCCGGTACGGCTTCGTACTGCGCTATCCCGCCGGGCGGGAGGCCGTCACAGGCATCGCCCATGAGCCCTGGCACTTCCGCTATGTGGGCCCCATCCACGGGGAGATTATGGCCCGGCTGGACCTGACCCTGGAGGAGTATCTGGAGGAGCTGCGGAACTATCCAGCCGGCGGGGCTCCCTTCCGCTTTTCCACGGCGGAGTGGGAGTGCGCGCTTACCTATCTCCCCGGCGGGGTGGGAGAGCCCTTCCGGCTGGCGGGCCAGCAGGGGCTGCTGTGCTCCGGCGACAACTGCGGGGGCGTGGCGGCCGCCTCCTGGCGGTACACAGGGGGGTGAATTCATGGTGATGGACAGGCTGGTTGCCCGGTCCAGAGGGGATGGACTGGGCTGGTTCTGGCGGCTGTACCGGCTGCGTCGGAAAACGAAGCATCGGCTGGTGCGGAGCTTCTGCACCTATCTGATGTGCCGCAGCGCCCACCGCCACGGGGGCTATGTGGGGCCGGGGGCGGAGTTTGAGTCTCCACCGGTTCTCCCCCACGGCCTCCACGGGGTCTTCATTTCCCGCTACGCGGTGGTGGGGGCAAGGTGCAAAATCTATCAGAATGTGACCATCGGCGAGGTGGACGGAAAGGCCCCGACGATCGGCCCGGACTGCCTCATCGGCGCCGGGGCGGTGTTGGTGGGAGACATCCGGGTGGGGCGAAATGTCCGCATCGGCGCGGGGGCGGTGGTCTGTCGGGACATCCCCGACGGCAGCACCGTGGTGGCCCCGCCGTCCCGGATCTTGGAAAGGAAGCAGAGGGTATGAAGTACGAGGAAGTGAGCACTGCCCGGGCCTGGCGGGAGGTGGATCTGGGAGCCGTGGCCCACAACGCCGCATGGCTCCAGGGGCGGATGGGCCCCGAATGTAGGCTGATGGCGGTGGTCAAGGCGGACGCCTACGGCCACGGGGCCGGGCCGGTGGCCCGATATCTGGAGGAGCAGGGGGTAAAGGCTTTCGCGGTGGCCTGCCTGTCGGAGGGGATCAGCCTGCGGCGGCAGGGAGTGGAGGGGCTCATTCTGATCCTGGGCTATACCCCGCCGGAGGAGGCGGCGGAGCTGGCCCGGTGGGAGCTGACCCAGTGCGTGGCCGACGAGGCCCACGGCAGAGCCCTGTCGGCGGCGGGGGTGCCTCTGGAGGTCCACCTGTCTCTGGACACCGGGATGCACCGGCTGGGTATCCCGGCGGAGGACCATGGGGCCATTGCCCGTACCCGGACCCTGCCCAACCTCAAGTTTACCGGCACCTTTTCCCACCTGTGTGTGTCGGACAGCGCCAGCCCTGAGGACCAGGCTTTCACCCAGACCCAGCTGGACCGGTTTTACGGGGCGGTGGCCCGGATGGCCGCCGCCGGGCTGGACCCGGGGGCCGTCCACATCCAGGCCAGCTACGGTATCCTGAATTTGCCGCACCAGCCCTGTGCCTGGGCCCGGGCGGGCATTGCCCTGTACGGCGTGTACAGCCGGGAGGAGGACCGGCCAGATTCCGACGGTCTGCGTCCCGCCCTGTTCCTGCGGGCCCGGGTGGCCGCCCTGCGCACCGTGTCCGCCGGGGAAGGGGCCGGGTATGGCCTGGCCTTCCGGGCCAGGGGGGACACCAAGCTGGCGGTGGTCACCGTGGGCTACGCCGACGGCCTGCCCCGGATGCTGGCTCAGGCGGGCGGGGAAGTGCTGATCCGGGGGGTACGCTGCCCTATGGTGGGGCGGATGTGCATGGACCAGCTGCTGGTGGACGTGACCGGCGTACCCCAGACCGCCCCCGGCGACGTGGTTACCCTCATTGGCCGGGACGGCGGGGCGGAGATCCGGGCGGAGGAGGTGGCCGCCCGGTGCGGCACCATTACCAACGAGCTGCTCTCCCGGCTGGGAAGCCGCCTGCCCATCCGATATTGTCCATAAAAAATACCCTCTGCCCAGGGCAGAGGGTATTTTTGCGGTTACAGGAAGAACTCCGGCTGACGGGGGACGCCTGCCTTTTCCGTCAGCATGGCGGTGGTGGCCTGGAGGGCAGGGGCGGGGATGGTCCGGGCTCCACGGGGGCAGAGGGAGACACAGCGCATACAGGTGATACACCGCTCCGGGTCGGTCTCCTTAGGGCTTCCCGCCGGAATGGCGCCCACCGGACAGCGGGAGGCGCACAGGCCGCAGGAGATACAGCTCTCCCCGGCGGCGGGGTGGAAGGGGACCCCCTTCCAGTCCTTGTAGGGGGTGTTTCCCGGCACAGTTACCGGGGCAAGGGGATCGGGTCCGGCCAGCTTGTCCAGCACCGCCCGGCCGAAGTTGGCGGCGGCCTCCAGATCGGCCTGGTCCGGGCGGCCCTGGGCAATGGTGGGGGCGATGGAGTGCTGGGCCACAAAGGCTGCCGCTCCGATCATCTGAAAGCCGCCCGCCTTCAGGGCGTCGGACAGTTCCAGCAGGGCGTCCTCATAGTCCCGGTTGCCGTACACCGCCACGGCGACCGCGGGGCCGCTGCCGCTGAGGGCGGCCAGCCGCTCCAGGGCCACGGCGGGGATACGCCCGCCGAACACCGGCGCGGCGGCCAGCAGCACGGTGTTGCCCGCCACCGGCGTGGACGGCGCGGGGACGGCCAGATCCACCACATGGCCCTGGCCTCCGGTAATGGCCTTGGCGATGGCGGCGGTGCCGCCGGTGGGGCTGAACACGGCAGAAATCCAATGAAGGTCATTCATGATGGGACTCCTCCTCTTTTTTTGCAATAAACTCCTGGGAGAATTTAGCCAGCATATCCTTGGGCGGCACCGAGTCCTCCCGGCTGAGCAGGAACTTCTTGATAATGAAGATCAGGGCCACTGCCGCCACCCCCAGCAGGGTATCCATGGAACTGGAGTGGCTTACCACCAGCTGACGGGCAATGGCAAAGAGCAGCACGTCGGTGACCGCCCGGGGGGTGTGGAGGATGAGCATCTTCACAAACTCCAGGCATACCACGATGTTCATGGTATTGGCCAAAAACTCGTCCAGGCTGAATTGCCCCAGGGCCAGATAGTCCAGGGAATCCATTCCCGTCAGAACCATCTGCACCACTGTAATCACCAGAATAAACAGGGCAATGATCAGTTCCAGAATCCAGGCGGTTTTCAGAAGGAATTTTATGACGGTTCCTTTCATGGAGGACGCTCCTTTCCGGTGTGCCTTCTGTACAAATTATAACGGATGGGCCATGCGCCGTCAACGCCGGGAGGTATAGGATGGAATAATTCGGGAATTCTATCAAAATGAGATTGACTTGCCGGTCAAACTGTGCTATGATGGCCGCAGTTGAAAAGGGAGTAGTTTAAAGTCACACTGCCAACAATCACGGCTGTCACCAGCCTGGCTGTGTGCACCCCATGGGTAACAAGACTTTTCGACAACTGCCGTGCTATGCCCGGCGGTTGGCGTAGGGTCTTTTTTTATTTGCTCTTCGCCGAAAGTAAACTGTAAGGGAATGAAAGGTATGACAGAGGCTTATTACCGGAAAACCACCCAGCAGGCGCTGGAGGCCCAGCAAGCCGGGATGTCCGGCCTCAGCGATCAGGAGGCCGGACGCCGGCGGGAACGGTATGGTCCCAACAAGCTGTCCGAAGGGAAAAAGAAGAGCGCCATCCAGGTCTTTGCCGAGCAATTCAAGGACCTGCTGGTCATCATCCTCATCATCGCGGCTATCATCTCCGCGGTGTCGGAGAATGTGGAGAGCACCATCGTCATCTTTGCCGTGCTCATCCTCAACGCCATTCTGGGCACCGTCCAGTATCTGAAGGCGGAAAAATCGCTGGAGAGCCTGAAGGCCATGTCCTCCCCCACCGCCAAGGTACTGCGGGGAGGTGTGCGGGTGGAGATCCCCTCCGCCGATGTGGTGCCCGGCGACATCGTGCTGCTGGAGGCCGGCGACATGGTGGTGGCCGACGGACGTGTGCTGGAAAACTTCTCCCTCAAGGTCAATGAGTCCTCCCTCACCGGCGAGAGCGAGGGCGTGGATAAGACCGCCGACGTGATCGACGCCGACCAGGTGGCCCTGGGCGACCAGAAGAATATGGTGTTCTCCGGCTCCCTGGTGACCTATGGCCGTGCCACCGTGCTGGTCACCGGCACCGGCATGAACACCGAGCTGGGCAAGATCGCCGCCCTGATGAACCAGACCCAGCAGCGCAAGACCCCCCTGCAGCAGAGCCTGGACAACTTTTCCGCCAAGCTGGCCATCGTCATTATGGCCATCTGCGTCGTGGTGTTCGCGCTGTCCATCTTCCGTACCGGCATGGGGGTGCTGGACTCCCTCATGTTCGCCGTGGCTCTGGCGGTGGCCGCCATCCCCGAGGCCCTCAGCTCCATCGTCACCATCGTGCTGGCCATGGGTACCCAGAAGATGGCCAAGCAGAACGCCATCATCAAGGACCTGAAGGCGGTGGAGAGCCTGGGCTCCGTGTCCGTGATCTGCTCGGATAAGACGGGCACTCTGACCCAGAATAAGATGACTCCCCAGAAGGTGTATGCCGACGGCTCCCTGCTGGAGGGCGACGACCTGGAGCTGGTCAACGACGTGCAGCGGCTGCTCCTCAAGGCAGCCCTGCTGGCCAGCGACGCTACCAACAACGCCGAGACCGGCACCTCCATCGGCGACCCCACCGAGGTAGCCCTGGTGATGCTGGGCGAGAAGTTCGGCATCGACGAGGAGGTTTACCGGTCCCAGCATCCCCGTCTGGGCGAGCTGGCCTTTGACTCCGACCGTAAGCTGATGAGCACCCTCCACGACATCGACGGGACGCCCACCATCTTCACCAAGGGCGCTATCGACGTATTGCTGGACCGGTCCAAGTGGCTCCTCACCCGGCAGGGCAGAGTGGAGATGACCCCCGAGCGCAAGGAGGAGATTGCCCGGGTCAATATGGAGCTGTCCATGGAAGGCCTGCGTGTGCTGGCCTTTGCCTACCGGGAGCTGGATGCTGTCCGGCCCCTCACCCTGGAGGACGAGAACGATTTTACCTTTATCGGCCTCATCTCCATGATTGACCCGCCCCGGCCCGAGGCCATCCAGGCGGTGGCCGACGCCAAGCGGGGCGGCATCCGCACCATCATGATCACCGGCGACCACAAGGTCACCGCCTCCGCCATTGCCCGCCAGCTGGGCATCTTCCAGGACGGGGATGAGGCGGTGTCCGGCCTGGAGCTGGACCAGATGAGCGACGCCGACCTGGATGAGCGGCTGGCCAAGATTTCGGTCTACGCCCGGGTGTCCCCCGAGCATAAGATCCGCATCGTCAATGCCTGGCAGCGCCGGGGCAACATCGTGTCCATGACCGGCGACGGCGTCAACGACGCCCCCGCCCTGAAGAAGGCGGACATCGGTGTGGCCATGGGCATCACCGGCACCGAGGTGTCCAAGGACGCCGCCTCCATGATCCTGGCCGACGACAACTTCGCCACCATTGTCCGGGCGGTGGTCAACGGCCGCAGCGTGTACACCAACATCAAAAATGCCATCCAGTTCCTGCTCAGCGGCAACACCGCCGGCATCTTCTGTGTGCTGTACGCCTCCCTGATGGGGCTGCCGGTGCCCTTCCAGCCGGTGCATCTGCTGTTTATCAACCTGCTCACCGACTCCCTGCCCGCCATCGCCATCGGCATGGAGCCCGCCCGCAAGGGCCTGCTGGACCAGAAGCCCAGAGATCCCAAGGAGCCCATCCTCAACAAGCCCCTGCTCTCCCGCATCGGCGGACAGGGCCTGCTCATCGCCATTGTCACCATGATCGCCTTCTACCTGGGCTACCAGAACGGGGACGCGGCGCTGGCTTCCACCATGGCCTTCTCCACCCTCACCCTGGCCCGGCTGTTCCACGGCTTCAACTGCCGGGGCGCCGAGTCCATCTTCCGCCTGAAGTTTGGCACCAACAAGGCCTCCATCGCCGCCTTCTTTGCCGGCGTGGTGCTGCTGATGCTGGTGCTCTTTACCCCCGGCCTGACCAGCCTCTTTATGGTCGCTTCCTCTTTTGGCCTGATGAATCTGGGCGAGATCGTGATCCTGGCCTTCCTGCCCACCCTGGTGATCCAGATCGTCAAGGTCATTGCCGGCCTGAAAAAGGGCAAGGACTAATTGCAAAAAAAGGCGCGCCCGCAGGGCGCGCCTTTTTCACGCATAAAACCGGGGCGCGGTGTTTCCACCGCGCCCCTTACAGGATCGGAGTTCGTTTGATTCCACTCCTTTCGCCTTTCGCCAGAGGGTGAGCTCACCCGGCACCGGCTTAAAAGGAGATGCAAGAACCAGCGGTCATCCGGTCCAACATCAGTATGCCCCGATGGCGGCCTGAAATACAGGAAAAAAACGGTATAGAACCGGACATAATTGCCCAAACTGGACATAGGATAAAACCGGAAAGCCCGGAGCAAGGAGGAGGATCGTATGCCGGAAGCCACCAAGCGCTTCAGCCTGCGCCGGCGGGAGAGCGAGCGGGAGGGGACCCGCCGGGTCCTGCTGGAGGGACTGAGCCAGACCAGGGCCCTTATCGCCCAGGCCTATCAGGGCTTCAACGACGCCTGTGACCCGGATCTCATCGAATCCTATGTCTTTGAGATCAACGCCCTTCAGTCCCGGTACACCTACCTGCTGCGCCAGGTCAAGGAACTGGAGGGCGGGCAGACCGTCCGCACCGGATAAGAGGGGCCCGCCCCGCCGCCAAGGTTCTGGCGCACAGAAAGGAGGTGGCGGCGGTGGAACCGCTGCTCAACGCCCTGCCATGGGTGGCGGGAGGACTGTTTCTGGTGCTGCTGTTGGCAGTGCTGCGTAAGCCCCTGAGCTGGCTGGGCCGGCTGGCCGCCCGGACGGGCGTGGGGCTGGGAGTGCTGTGGGCCCTGCGCTGGGCCGGGGGCATCCTGGGCCTCCAGCTGGGGGTCAACCTGACCAACGCCCTGGTACTGGGGCTGTTGGGGCTGCCCGGATTCGGCCTGCTGGCGGCCCTGGAGTGGATGCTGACTGTGTGACAAAAAGGACGCCGCCCGGAGGTGCGGCGTCCTTTTTGTAAAATTATTTATAAATGGGTCCTTTGGTGTTCATAGTTTTTTAAAATCCGTATCGTAAAATAAATAATACTCGATTATAAGGAGTGGACCCACTTGAAAAGACGACTTGCGGCGCTGACCTGCGCCCTGACTTTATGCGCCGGCCTGGCGCTGCCCGCCTCCGCGGCGAATTTTACCGACGTGCCCGCCGGAGCCTGGTATGAATCGGCGGTGAAGGAGTCGGTGGAACAGGGGTGGATGACCGGTGTGTCCGATACCCTGTTTTCTCCCAACGCCACGGTGACCCGTTCCACCGTAGCCATGGTGCTGTGGCGGATGGAGGGGGAGCCCACCCCGGTGTGGCGGGGCCATTTCCCCGATGTGCAAATCAACAGCTGGTACGGCATTGCCGCCGACTGGGCCTGTGAGGCCCGCATCATCAACGGCACCGACAAGGGCACCTTCAGCGACGGCGTGGTGACCCGGCAGGAGCTGGCGGTGATGCTCAGCCGCTATGACACATATAAGGGCCGTACGATGGCGGAGGGCGCCCTGAACCTCTACAGCGACGCCAACCAGGTGGCCTCCTGGGCCAAGGAGGGTATGTCCCATGCCATCGGTATGGGCTGGATGGAGGGAGACGGCGGCAAGCTCTCCCCCAAGAGTACCACCACCCGGGCCCAGCTTGCGGTGATTTTACAGCGGATGAATACCCAGGCCATGGGCTGACCGGCCCCTTACGGCACGGGCAAGAGAAAGGAGAACGCCCAACATGGAGCAAAGCAGTCTGTTCATATCTTATCTGCGGGTGACCCAGCATATGTCCCAGCAGTTTCGCAGCCACTTCGGCCGGATGGATCTGACCTTTCCCCAGGCCATGGTACTTACCGTACTGGGTGAGGACGGGCCGGTGCCCATCAGCACCCTGGCCGAGCGGACCGGCAGTGCCAACAGCACGGTGTCCGGCATTGTGGACCGGCTGGAGAAGCTGGGGCTGGCCAAGCGCCAGCGCAGCGAGACCGACCGCCGGGTGATCTACGTCAGCGCCACCGAGAAGTACGCCGCCCTGCGGGACAAGGCGGTCACCGATGTGAACAGCTACTTTACCGCCCTGATGGGGAATATGCCGGAGGAGGACCGGAAGCTGGTGGCTGCCGCCCTCCAGAAGCTGGACGAGGCGTTGAGCCAGGTAGAGGAAAAGGGAAAGTGATCCCTGAGCTGAGAGGAAAGAGTGAGGTGTCCTGCCGTGAGGCGGAATGGTTATGAATCCTACCATGGGCGCAGCCGGGGACGTAATGCGCTGAAAGTGCTCATCGGCGTACTGCTTGTGCTGCTGGTGCTGTCGGTGGCGGCGCTGTTTTTCCTGGAGCCGTATATTCACTACTCGGCCGATGGAGTCCGGGTGGAGCTGCCTTTCTTCGGCGGCAGCGAGACGGAGACCGAGCCTGACCCGCCGGCCGGCACCGTTCCCATTCAGATCACCACGCCGGAGCCCACCCCCTCCCCCACGCCGGAGCCGGAGGTGGATTTCCGGGGCGTGCAGCTGCCTGCCGCCGCCCTTACCGACGGTACTGCCCAGACCCAGCTGGAGGCCAACCGCGGCACCGCCGCCATCTTCTCCATGAAGGAGGCGGACGGCACCCTGGGTTATCAGTCCCAGACCACTTTGGGCACCTCCTCCGATCAGGAGGGCATCAATGAGGACATCCAGACCCTCAACGGAGGGGAGCTGTACACCGTGGCCCGGATCTCCTGTTTCCGGGACAACGCCCTGCCCTGGAACGACCGGGCCCTGGGCATCCACAGCAATTCGGGCAACTGGCGGGACGACGAGAGCGTCCGCTGGAGCAGCCCGGCAGTGGAATCGGTGCGGACCTATGTGGCTCAGGTATGCGGCGAACTGGCCGGGCTGGGCTTTGACGAGCTGCTGCTGGACAACTGCGGCTACCCCACCCGGGGCACCGTCAGCTATATCAAGAGCGACAGCAACTACGATCCCAACACCCTGACCCAGACCATGGAGGCCTTCTTCCAGACGCTGGACCAGACGTTGGCCCAATATCCTGATATAAAGGTATCGGTGGTGACCAGCCTGACGGTGCTGGGCGGCGGCTCCGACGGCAGCGGCCTCACCCTGGACCTGCTCAAGCAGTATGCCGACCGGGTCTATGTCCAGGTGCCCGAGGGAGAGACGGTCCCCACCGTCGAGGGGCTGGAGATTGTGCCCATTGTGACCCAGAGGACGGATACCGGCAGCTGGGCCCTGCTGAGCTGACAAAAAAGCTGCAAAAAAGTTGAAAAATGCTTGACTTTTAAAGATTGCATTGATATACTACTAGAGCCGCTTTGAATGGGAATGAGAAGCGCGGAGACGCCCGGGAGCAGGGCAACAGCGAAACACGCAGGCCAAAAAACAGGCCAGCCAGGGGCTGGCGGCATTTTTGGCGGAGGGTTGAGCAGTTGGCCGTTGCGGAGGGCGTGCAGCGTGACAACCAAGTGACCGACGTGACTGATGTGACGTCACGCTTCGGCCCTCCCCCGACAGCGAGCCCGTAATGAAGGAGTTGAAAACGTAATGCACGCAATCATCGAGACCGGCGGTAAGCAGTATAAGGTGGCTGAGGGCGATACCCTCTTCATCGAGAAGCTGCCCAACGAGGCTGGCGACAACGTGACCTTTGACAAGGTTCTGGCTGTCATCGACGGGGACAAGATCACCGTGGGCACTCCCGTGGTGGAGGGCGCCAAGGTGGCCGCTTCCGTGGTGAAGAACGGCAAGGGCAAGAAGATCCTGGTCTTCAAGTACAAGCCCAAGAAGGGTTACCGCAAGCGTCAGGGCCATCGTCAGCCCTACACCAAGGTGACCATCGGCGCCATCTCCCTGTAAGATGACTACCGTCTCTTTTCACATGGAGGGGGACCGCATCGTGGGCTTCACTGTGAAGGGCCACAGCGGTTACGCCGAGGCGGGGAGCGACATCGTCTGCGCCGCCGTCACCAGTGCCGTCCGCCTGACCGAGTGCGCCGTCAACGACGTGCTGGGCCTGGGGGCGACCGTAAAGGTGAAGGAGCATGACGCATCCATCTCCCTGCGTATCCCCGGCGGGCTGAGCCAGACCAGCGAGAGCACCTGTCAGACCCTTCTGACCGCCCTCATGGTCCACTTTACCAGCCTGCACGAGGAGTATCCCGAAAATATTCTCGTACTGGAGGAGGATTGACCTCTCCGTACGGCGACTTTTTAACACACAAGTTTGGAGGTGTGACACCATGCTGAACATCGGTCTTCAGTTCTTCGCCCATAAAAAGGGCGTGGGCTCCACCCGTAACGGCCGCGATTCCGAGGCCAAGCGTCTGGGCGTGAAGCGGGGCGACGGTCAGTTCGTTCTGGCCGGCAACATCCTGGTCCGCCAGCGGGGCACCCATATCCATCCCGGCGTCAACGTGGGCAAGGGCAGCGACGACACCCTGTTCGCCCTCAAGAGCGGCCGCGTGAAGTTTGAGCGCCTGGGCAAGGACCGCAAGCAGGTCTCTATTGTGGAGATCGCCCAGTAATTGCCCGCAATATGGGTACACTAAGCCCCGGACGGACTCCCGTTCCGGGGCTTTTTCTATCGCCTTCCCCTGGGGGAAGGTGGCTGGCCGTAAGGCCAGACGGATGAGGGGAACGGCCGGGCGACCACAAGGGTCGCCCCTACGAGACAAATCACCCCTTGGCAAGGAGGTTTTTATGGCAGCACCCTTTGTAGATACCGCCCGCATCACCGTTAAGGCGGGCAACGGCGGCAACGGCGCGGTGGCCTTCCACCGGGAGAAGTATGTGGCCGCCGGCGGCCCCGACGGCGGCGACGGCGGCCGGGGGGGCAATGTGATCCTGGAGATCAACCCCCATATGTCCACACTGATGGACTTCCGCTACAAGCGCAAGTATGTGGCGGGCAACGGCATGGACGGCCAGGGCAAGCGCTGCTCCGGCAAGGACGGGGAGGACCTGGTCATCAAGGTGCCCCGGGGCACCGTGGTCCGGGACGCCGAGACCAACGAGATCATCTGCGATATGTCGGAGACCGACCGCTT
>PPYE01643744.1_pt1 | contig 19791 bp, 21 predicted proteins | sample 1559881 | NCBI WGS metagenome assembly PPYE01 (sample SAMN08240022, study PRJNA423297) | Human gut metagenome, whole genome shotgun sequencing project. | reverse complement strand
TCCATTAATCAATCACTCCCCGCTGTTTTAATATTTGAGTTACTACAATCTCGATGGATTCCACGTCGGTCCCCAACAGAATGCGATTGATTCGCTCTTTCAAATCTTTGTTATTTTCTTTAATCATGTTACGCAATTCTTTAAGCATACTTTCCAGGTCTTCCTTGCTGACGAAATCACTGGTGTCGTCAGAATCTAGCCATTCAATAATGGCATTGATTGTTTCTTCAGTAGTTTTGAAATTGCCAACCAATTGTTTCCTGTTCCCATCATCCAGAGCATCAGTTAAATCATCTGTCACTAAATTAATCGTTTTTAAATTATTCATCCTTATCCTCCTTAACCGGTAGGAGTTTACCGTCATTGCTAATCGTAATATTAAAAATGGAACCATCAGGCGATTTCATCGGAATCTTGTCCTGTGGTCCCATTAATTTATCTAAATTAGCTTTATCTTTTTTACTCATCAATCCATCTGTTTCAGTAGTTGCAACATCCGGAATTAAGTCGTTCACAAAATCATTAAGTCCAACAATTCCTTTAACATGGGTGACAACATAGTAGTTATCGCCTTTTTTTAATCCTAAAGAGTCATTGTCTACTGGCGCCGTTAATTGGATAATCTTAGTCAACTTCACCAACCACCTTACCTGTTAGTCTCGAATTCAGAGCAACTTCTGCTTTACTAGAAGCATCTTTAGCTGCTTTCGAAATCTGAGGCATTGATTTAATTTGCTTACGTTCATCACTTTGAAGTTGAGTCAATGTTTTCTTTCTAGTGCCAAACGTTAATTGCGGTACCAATTCTGGCTCTTGCGGGTACCAAACATTACTTGTTACTCGAACTTCAACATCTAATCCAAACCGATTCCTCAACCACCCATAGTTACCAGGGCTAACGTTGTTAAAATCAGCTAATGGCGCACCCTTTGAGAAATTAGCAAAGTCCATTGTGTATTGGATGTCTGGCTGATCGTTTAATTTCGTTTTCAAATATTCAAGTAACGAATTACTATCTGTAAAACGGTCATCTTGAATCGGTTCAGCATCAATTTTGCCATAAATATCTTTTAGCGGGCTTGAATATTCGGCACTTGGAATTGGTTTTTTCGCCATTTTATCCCCCCTAAACACCTAGGTATGGCCTTGGGTCAATAAAACCAGCTGTCGTATTACTACCTGCAATCGCTGTAGCTAGTCCCTGTTTGGTCATGCCAAAATGTAAATGATTATTCGTCATATTGGCGATATGGTCACCAGCTTTTACTATCTGTCCAACCTTTACAAACGTGTCAGCAGTCCAAACATTGGAATATTCTTGACATAACCACCAAAGATTTCCCGTTACGCCAACAATCATTCCATGCGCCCATGGTTGATCATATCCAACGTACACAATCTTGCTATCATGTGGCGCTACAATCGTATGGCTCCAACCCATTAAACTACCAAAATCTAATCCATCATGAATATTTCCTCGTCCCACAGTATCACCAAATAGTTGACCAGCCATAAAATGGCCACCCGTTCCAACGGGGCTAATCCATTTGCCGCTTGGGTTAGTATCATCACCGTTATCATTAGAATCAGAATCATCACTATCATCATTGGGATCCTTACCCGTTCCCTTGATATAGGTCTGAATATTGGTATAATCCTCTGTCTTATTAATTTTCGAGATATTAAGGCCATCAACAAAAACAAAGGCATTACTTTTGCCAACGGTCTTGTAGATATCAATCTGATAATTATTAAATGAGAACTCAAATCCAAAATCAGGAGCAAGTGTATTAATAAATAAATCATCGGCATATCCGCCACCAAAGCCATCAGTAAATTCAAAATTACTGAATTTGTCGTGAATGGTGTACTTAAATTTAGTACCAGCGACAAGAATTTTCATACAGTCATCCAGTGATTTGCTACCTTTTGCAACATTTTCATCAATAAATTTATCGTGCAAATCAGATGCAATATGGGTGGCCGTTACCGTTATCTGATTAAAATTGCCAACCGAAACACTAGAGATATTACTTAAACGGTACATTTGCTTAGTCTCTGGAACCGTAACTACAGCCCTAGGTCCTAACAATCCCGCTCCATAAGTACTGATATCAGCGGCATTAACAACAAACGATAACTGACCAATCTCACCGAGATTATCCGTAACTGCTACCTGTGTTGCCCGTAATGGCGCTTCATTCCCAACTGGATCGCGAATTAATAGCATTATATCTTCCCCCTAATAATAAAAGTGAGTTTCAAACGAAATTGTGAAGTCGCTAGCACCACTGACCGTAATATCATTCCAGCCTCGCATGAAATCAAGATAAGCATGATTACAATCCTTGTAAATTTGTGTTCCATTAACATAAGGAACCAAGCCTTCAATCACTAACTTATCTGTCTTTTTTAAGGCATGATTAATGGTTAATGTCTGACTAGTGGTTTTATTAGTAATTGACAGCGAATTTCCAACAACGCCATTAAAATGAATCTTAACTGGTCGTTCTTCTGCCAATAATGGAATATTTGATGCATTGAAAAAACGAAATGAATTAGTGTTAGTAAATTGATATTCTGGTTTCGGATTCTTAGTTAAGTTCATACCCAGCCCCCACTTACCAGTTGAAGTTAATGGGTCTAGTGTCGTGGCAACTGACTCAGCGTAACCATCACTGCAGACCATGGTCACTGTAATATCATTACTAGCTACATCAGATGATTCGTAGCGTGGTATATTAACCGAACCTTGCACGGCAACCTTCCATCTTAGATATGGAACCCTAGTCGACCAAATATAAAAAGCTCCCGGGGTTGCAAACAACCCTAGCAGCTTCAAACGAATCAACTCAAAATCATATTTATCATCAGCTAAAAAATCAAAAACTAATGTTAGTGTTAATTCACCAACCTTGGACGACGTCGTCTGGGCCCCATAGATACCAACTTGAGTCGTTTCTTGAACCGAATTGGCACTGGATGGGTCAAAACTAATTACTCGAACGCCCCAGTCTTTCAAACGAATGACTTCACTATCGCGTTGAATTACTACATCATCGCTCATCTAGTACCACTCCTTAAATCAATATTGACGGTATCATTACCTAGCAAGGCGTTAATTAACGGAATATTCTTAGCAATCATTGTTTGACTATCGATGTTGACTGTAATATTCATACCTTTACCAGAAATCTTTTCTATTAATTCACTAATCATTGATTTATCTGTGTTCTGTGAAGGACTACTCTTCATTGGCCGATATGGGCTAATTGATTCAGGCGTTGCCATCGCCATTTCTGTTGGTAAGCTAATGTTTTGATCAATATTTTTCATTTCTTCCGGCAAATCAACCGGTGCAAAGGCTTTATTAAACTCATTTGGTTGCAACTTCGCGGTTGCCCCAAGCGCTTCTTTAAGCCACTTAATAGCCGATTTACGATGTGGATTAACCACAATTTCATTCTCACCCGGAGTTTCGTTAAAAATATTTAACTTACCGTTTTGACCCCAGCCACCATTCGCGTACCAACCAACAGAACGTCTGAACGCCAGAGCACGTCCAATGCTGCCGTAACGGCCATTAACATAACTCTTCATCCACTTTAACTGGGTGATTGGATTAGTGCGCCAATCTGAACCAGCCGAAGCCATTTTGGAACCTGGCAACGCTTGTGGTAGCCCATAAGCACCAGAACTAGGATTTGTTGCATGAGGATTCCAGCCCGATTCAGCTGCAATAATTTGTGAATATCCAGCCATTTCATTAGCTGGAATTCCAGCTTGTGCCATCCAGTTACGATGTCCGCCAGTTGGTGTTGGACTAACTCCACCATTAGTAGCTTCTGCCGGTTGGAATTTATTAGAAATCCAATTAAGCGCTTTGCTACCTAATTCTTGTTTGACCAATGCTTTTAACCGTGGTGAAACCTTCGGCATATTCGGGTCCTCGTCGTGCAATTGGTTAATCCGGAAAGTACCTTTCCAAGGAATACCAACATCACCCTTAATTGGGTCATATTTAGCGTGTGGTGGTGTTTCGTTAAACATCTTACCCGCACCATTATGGTTCATCACAATTCCAACGTGTCCTAATGCCCCATCGGCATTTCCCCAGATGGTCAAGTCACCGGGCTTTGAATCACCATAACCAACGTGTGACGTGGTAGTCTGCATCTTAGTTGTGGTTCGTCCAATGTCAATACCGAAATGTTTAAGTGCTGCAGCAACCATACCAGAACAATCGTAATAGGTTGGTCCGTCGCCACCCATCAAGTATGGCTTACCCATGTAGTGATCAACAGCGTACTTCAAGAATGCACCACGAGAACCGGAACCAAGTCCCATTTCATCTTTAATAACATCCCAAACCGCTTGATACCAAGGGACACCTTGTTCGGAAATAGCTTTTTTTGCTGATAAAGCCATCGAACGCGCCATATCTGGTGTGATTGAGTCATTAACCTGATTAGAATAATCCGTGTCCCATGCCTTGGCTGGATTCTTAATCTTATTCTCAACCATTTTTTCCAATTGCTCATCGGATACCGTACCTTTTGCGTAAGGCTTTACCAGTCCACGGTTAATTAGGTAGTTAGTTTGCTGACCATTAAAAACTCGTTCGCCTTTTTTAAGCGGAATTACCTTATTCCGATCCTTATGCATCGTAAATGAGCCATCATTATGTTGAATCAATTCCCGATAATTAGGGCCGTGGCCATCATTAATTAGAGCCAGTTCATCCTGTGTTAGACGCCCAGCAGTACCATTCGCGTATGCTGGAATAGCGGGAAGGATTGCCGTATTACCGCCAAATTTACCAACTAAACTGTTGATGTTACTAATCCCGTGATTGAGCTGACTAATTGTCGCATTCATATCATTACGAGCATAACCACTAATTTTACTTAATTGGACGTTAAAATCGGACGCCATGTTACTCCAATCAGCATGCCACGTTTTAGCAGTTTGCCTATCTAGGCTAGCTAAAGACTTGTTCAAGCCACTGATGTTATTGATGCCAGTATCCTTAATACCCGTAACCTGCTTGTCAGTATCTTTAAAGATGTCTTTCCAATTTTTGCTACTAAAGGAGTTAAACGTTTGTAACTTCTTAGTAGCTTTCTTGGTCATATCAGTAATTTCATTAACAACTGACTTAGTTTTCTTGTTGACGTCCTTATCCGACATTTTGACATTGAAGTTAGCGGTAGTGATACCACCTGACTTCTTAGTATTAAATACCGAAGCATCACCTGTTCCGCCAGCATACGACTTTAGACTATTAACTGACTTGCCTTTCAATGCCTTTTTAGTTTGCGAAGCAGTTAAAATATGTTCGCCAGCGTAAACGGTGGTTACTTCGGGTCCATACTTACCAAGTACTCTTGCCCGACCAGTTTTCTTGTCATAGGAAAGTTCCGGGCCTTCTTCGCCTACTAATGCAGTATGTGTTTGTGCTATGGGCCCACCTAGAGCATGAGATTTGCCCTTCTTACCGGTCCCTTTGCCACCACTAAATACTTGTTTAATACTTGCAACAATTGAGTGGGCAGAAAACCAATCTGCTAAACCACTCCACCACTTCTTTGCGTCACCTGTATTAGTGTCATATTGGTCACTGAGTCCTTTTGTTGTTTTCTTAGCTTCTTCAACAATTTGCTTATGCTCTTCCGTTGCTTTTTTAACAGTTTCTGCTTTTTTTTCATTAGCAGCCTCAATAGCATCGTTATACTTTTCGTCAGCACTATCTTTTAATTTTTTTCTAGCTTTTTTACTAAGAACATATTCACCATTATATTTTTCGTTTGCGATTTTTAGAACTCGCTTATGTTCTTTTTCAGCAGAAGTTATAGTTGCAACCCTCGTTTTTTCAGCATTGCTGATTTCTTTTTGCTGAGCTTTGTATGAACTCTTAATCAAAGCAGCAGCCTTTTTGTTACTAATTTTTTCAGCTGAATTTTTTAATTGATTAAGAATTGACTTTTGCTTTTTTGAGGAAGATGTTTCTATAGAAGCCAAGTCTTTTGCTAGTTTTCTCTCGGCAGACTTGATTTTGTTGTCGCCATCTTGATGTGCTTGTAAAATATCTTGCTGTTTCTGCTTCTCAAGCTTTTTTACTTCACTACGTGACTTGCCTTGTTCAAGTTTCTTGTATTCGTTGTTGATAGCTTTAAGTTTCTTGTTTAAATCTCGTCTTGCCTGGACAACTGCTGCTGAATCTTTTTTAGCTCGGCTAGCCAATGAATTCTTATTACCATTTATTTTCGCTATATCAGCGTTATATTCCTTCTGACTAATTTTTCCACTTTTAAGTAACCACTTAAGCGAATCAGCGGCATCCTTTTTCTGTTTGTTTGTTTCAGAATCAATCTTTTTATTAACTGAACTTTGGAATTTTTCAAACGTGCTTAATGAATTGGCAGAATAACCTGCAATGGATTGAAAAGCGTCTTTCCATTCGCTCTTGAACTTTTTAGCTCCCTTTTTAGCTTGATTTTCTGTACCAGTTGGCACATACCCTAAACCAAGAGGGACTACTTGATTAGTTGTTGGATTCTTAGGCTTAGATGAATTTTCAAACGATTTGCTTACATCTTTAACCTTGATGTATTTACTAATAGCGCCTCCAATAAATTCTCCAGCAGCTGCTCCCGCTGGGCCACCTAGTACACCTCCAACTGCTAAACCTAAGGTTTTGCCGCCACCTTCCCAGATGGCTTGATTCCTCTGCTCGCCGGATTGAGCTTTAACTGCACCCCAGAATGATGATGCTGCGTCAATTGCCGCTCCACCGGCTAATAGCTTAGAACCTATTCCAGCAGAAGCCCAGCGAGATTTATTGGCATTATTAGCTACACGGCTTCCAGTTTCTGCAACTGTACCTGCACTACCGATTGTTGTGCCTTTAGTTGATTCAACTCTCAGTCCCTGTTGCGAGTTAATCTCCTTGAGTAAAGCTAGTTGCTCGCTGTACGCATCATTTTCTAGTTGAATTTTAGAAAGAACTGTAGAATTACCAAAGAAACGCTCAATTGCTCCAATCCCGCTGTGGATATTTCCTATCAACGAAAAGATTTTCCCGCCAATCGATAATATTGGGCCTAAAGCAGCTACTACTAAGCCAGCCCTGACAATGAACTGCTGTTGATCCCCATTGAGTTTGCTAAAAGCTTCAATCCAATTTGTAAGCATCTTAATTACCGGTGTAAGTGATGGTAAGAGTTTTTGACCAAATGAAATCTCTAAAGCTTTGAGAGTGGCCATGAATTGCTGTTGCGTGAACTCATTGGTTTGACGCATAGTTTTGTTGTATTTATCAACAGTCCCAGTGGAATTCTTAATTTCACTCGATAAAGACTTATAGCGACCTAGGTTGGCGTCCATTAAGGTCATCCCAACCTTCATATTTTCTTGTCCGACAACGTCATACATGAACTTCTGACGCTCTTCATCATTCATACCTTTGTATGCTTTTTGCATCTGACCAAGGATATCAAAGACGTTCTTCATCTTACCAGCGCTGTCAAAGACTTGGATATTGTACTTCTTCAAATCTTTAGCCGCTTGTCCGGTACCAGTTCCAAGGCGTGTCATCATTGATGATAGCCCAGTACCAACTGAACTAGCATCAATTCCGGCAGATTTAAGTCGTCCGGATAATGCCAAAAAGTCACTAGTTGAAACGCCCATTGCGTGCATTGCAGCACCAGCATTACCACTAATTGTTTTTAAATCATCTAGTGACATCGCCGACTTATGGGTGGCTTCTGTCATTTGATTCATTAAAGCATTACCATTAGCAATAACTTTGCTGTTTGAACCAATATTCTGTCCGAATTGTTCCAACATCGAGGAAGTTAACTCAATGGATTGTCCCGCCTTATCGCCATTGGCAGTCATAGTTTTAAGAAGCATTGGCATCATACCCATAGCTTGCTTAACGTTATAACCGTTAGAAACTAGTTCGAACATTCCCTTATTAATTTCGGTTGTTGACGCCCCAAATTTGCGAGACCAGCCAAGTGTTTCGGTTGAAAGTTGCTTCATAATTGAATTAACTTGTTGTGCTGAATAACCCTGGGCTTGAACTTCCTTACGGATATCTTGCAATTCATACTGATATTGACTAGCGGCATGCGTAGCTAACCCAAATGCGCCAACAATCGGGGCAGTTAAAGTTAGATTAGCTGTTCGACCAATATTGGTCATTGAGTCGCCAATTCGTTTCATCCGTTGGCTGAGAATCAATTGTTTATCAATCGCAGCGGCCATCTTAGGCGTCAAGTTGCCATATTTCTTACCTAACTCGTCGACTTTTGCGCTCATCAAAGTCTGTTGTGACCGTAATTCAGCTAATTTACCCTTAGCTTCAACAACGTGCTTATCATTTTCATCGTAAGCTTTAGTCAACAAGTCAATGTTCTTCTTCTGGGCCTCAATGGCTGTTTGATTCTGGCTCATTTGCGTTTTCAAGCCTTTGAGACGGGTAACGTTGGCTGAAGTCTTCATTCCCGCAGTCTCTTGAGCTTTAGCATAATTAGAGTAAGCAGTAGCGGTTGAACGTAGGCTCTTGCCAGTTTTTTCGATCACATCTGGGGCTTTAGCGTCCATCCCTCTGCCAATCTTATTCAATTGTTCGTTGAGCAACTTAACTTGCTGTTGAGCTTCCTTTGTTAACAGCTCAATATCAATCCGAACTGTGTTTGTGGCTCCTGCCATACGCTATCCCTCCTTCTGCTTTTCAGCTCGCATTTTTGCCAAATAAGCAACCTTATGTGGCAAATCCATCTCTGCAAATGACTGATTTTCGCCGTCTTTTTTCAGCGCATACTTGCGTTTCATCTCGCGATAATAGTCTTTCTGTTCGTCTGACATATCATCCGTAATCTTAACGCCACGAAAAAAGACAGCCTGACCAAACGGGGTCTTGCTGTCTAAATTAGAAAATAGACTAAGGAAATCATGCCAACGTAGGTTTGCAATAACCTTCTTATCACGGATATTGATGTTGTACTGCTGGAGTATGCTGGAGTAAATCAAATCATTATCTTGATCAAAATCATAGTTCTTAGGCTTAGTAAAATCTTCAGCAGACTGTTCGCCATTCGCGATTTTTTGATCATAAATAGCTTTAACAACCTTGGCTTTTTGCTCAATACCTTGGTCAATTTGGCTTTTAGGTCTAACTAACATCTGATAAGCAGTATCTAGCTTTTCGATTTCCGTTAATCCATCATCTTGCATTAATTCAAAATATAAAAATACAGCTGGAACGCTTACATTACAGTCATACTTGACCCCCTCGACTTCGACAAGGTCTTGAACAGCTTCTAATAATTTCATGATTAATCATCATCTTCGTTGTCCGTTTTGTCGATTTCTGCCAGCTTCTTAATATACGTTTCACGGTATTGATAAATATCATTTTCGCGATTAAATTCCGTCATGATTTGGAAAATAATTTTGGATAAAGCAATTGTGTTCCGGTCAATTAAATTGTAGAGATCGTTCCCAGTGCCTTCGCCAAATAGGTAGTCTAAAAAGTCAATAGCTGATTTCTTAGTGTGAATATCAAGCTCTTTGTTATTCTTGTCGACTTCACTTTGAAACTTAGCAATCGTGGCTTGGCGTTTCTTAAATTCTTCCTGATTGCTCATAGGATTATCAGTAAGTTCGCGCTCATCGCGTTCTTTTTCAATCTTGTCAATCTCATCTTGGTAACGTTTGATTACCATTTCCGTTGAATCGCCTTTTTCATCTTCGAATTTAGTAATGGCGTCGTATTTCTTATTAATTCGAGCTCTTGATTTGTCGGCCAGTGATAAGGTATATGTTTTAGCGCCAATCTTGAACTCAATTTTGGTTGCTGGTAATTCCACATCAATTACATGTTTTGTCATTACATACACTCCTTCTTAATAACCGCCCCATTCGGTATTGTGAATTTCTTCGGCGATTAGATAGTTAAATTAAGCAGTTGTCGTTACTGTCACATCAATCGTTGATTTGTCCGACAAGGTCGCTTTACCGCCGGTAACTTTGCCGTCACCATCAACTGTTAACGCTAGTGCGGTTAATGACACTCCGTCTTTACCATTTTTCCCATTGGTGCCATCTTTACCGGCGGGACCCGGAGTAGTTGATGCTGTAGCAATGCCTTGTTCCATATTGTTTAATTTGGTTGAGGTGATTGTGTCACCTGCCGACCAGTTATTTGGTGTATATGCCATTTTTATCATCCCTTTCTTGATTAATTAGCAAGTTTTGCGTTCCCTACAACAGCTGTTCCTGCTGTAGGGTCGGTTAGTTTGGGTCTGATCCATTGGGAACCAAATCAACGTGGAGAATGTCCTTGTTTTGACAAGGATTATCATTTTGCAACGCATCTAGTTCCGCTGCATCGTCCTTTGCTTTAAGCACGTGTGGCTTAGCATTGTACGTAATCGTGCACTTAAAACTACCATTATCATCGGCAGCCCCACCACCGGCTTGGATATCTGAAACGGTTGCTTCACCATCGTAAGCACGAGTAGCTTGAAGCTTGTTATCATCGTTTAGGATGTATTCAATTCGCCGGAATTGAACGACACGTGACTTGCCGGTCTCACTATCCATATCAGCAATAATGTCTTGGGCAGTATTTCCAATAGCACGGTCACCAGTCACATCTAGTGAGAATGTAACCCCAGTTACTGTAGTCCCTTCTGAACCGCCACCATCGTAGTAAGCCGCTGTTTTCTTTTTATCGGTAGGTTTAAAATCAACTTGGGTAATCCCATTTCCTAAGAAAAACCATTCTAAATCACCATTGGCTGTTGGTTTAGCAATCCAATGCTCGTTTAAATAGTTATTTAAAATGTCACCTTTAACATCTTTGTATGTGCTTGCCATAATTACTCTCCTTTATTAAATAATCACAGTCACTTCAAAACTTCCTGAAATAACCGCACGTTCTATTCCTTTATCATTTACAATTCCCTGATAAGTTGGGTTATTTTTCATGGACGAACTGACAAAAGAAAAAGAACCCGACAAACTTTTCAGATTGTTAGGTCCTCTTATTTCCATTAAATCCATAATTTCGTTCAATAAATTAATCGCTTTAAGACTATTAGTATCTTTAACTGAAATCGTAAATAAATAATGCTTTTTGCGTCTGCCGTCATAATATCTTTGACCAGGACTTCCTGCCCCCATTAGATAAGAGATTGAATTACCCGGCTTGATGCTGTCGCCTAAAGCAATATCTTCGGGTAAATCAATGTTATTCGTAATGTACGTTAAGATTGAGCGCTCAACATCCTTTTTAACTTCTTTATCCATGGAGCATCGCCTCCACAACCACATTCTCTAAAACGTCCGGATGATCGTTAAGCGCTCTTTGGTCCCATTGTGGACCTGCTAGTGGGTGGCGAGCTGTACCGTACACCAATGGCTTACCAGTGGCATGCTTAGGCTTGTTGCCTTTCATCGCCTGTCCCTGATAAATGTAATTAGCATATTCCAGTGGATATTCAATGTAGGTTGTTCCCACACTTGAATGGATTGTCGGGCTAGCCGCTGTATCACCACTTAAATATGGAACGTACGGGTCAGATATTGATACTAATTCTTCAGCAGCCGCTTGCTTTGCTTTTTCAGTCTGCTTTAGCATGTTAAAAATAGGCTGAATATTAACTTCACTTTTAGCTTTCATTGTAGAGTCACCTCCCAATGATTAATGCCGTTGTCACTATATAACGAGCTAACAGCTTGGACGCTTGCACTAAAATCCGAATAACCGTCACTCCATTCAACTAAATCACCATTATTAGGTATTTTGTCTAGTGGAAATGAATGCTTAGCATCGATATACAATGTATACGTTCCTTGGATAGCCGTAACTGTCCCAGCCGTTCCTTCAGTAATCGACGCTAATCCTTTATTGCTATCAACTCGGCACTGGCTAATTGTGTAGCTATCAGTATTAGCGCCCACATCTTGCCAATTATTTGCATCATTAATTGCATCAGCGGGCGTAATTTTGACATCATGAATTAGCCATTCTAGTGGCATGCTTTCATCAATCATATTGGCCCACTCCTCTGTATAACAATCCCGTAGGTGCTAAATATTCGATTGCTTGTTCAGAAACCATTGCTGTGGCTTTGCCCAAGCTAACGTGGCTATAGCTCTTAGTTGTATTTCCAATGTGGATACTGGTTACTTGACCGTCACCTGCTAATTCACTTGAGCTACCTAAATCATTAAAATATTCGATTTGAGCACAAATAGAATTCTTAACGTTGGTACGGTCGCTATCTAATGGCAAATCATCTAGTGTATGGGTATCAAAGAAGAAATCGCAGTACTTATTAATCTGACGTTGCGCTTTTACTGCAAATTGATTAAATAGCTCATTACCCTTAACTTCAGTACCACAATAAACATCTTTGTAGTACGTCTTATCAACCATTAAATCCAAATAACCACCTCCTATTCAGTTAATACAGCTGAATCAGCTCCACCTTCATCAACTACGGGCTTCACGCTTTTGGGTCTGGGTCAGGTGCTGGAGTCGGTGTACGCTTCTTGCTTGATTTAGTATTACCATTTGGAGCATGGGTAACATTAAGGTCTAAGACTGTTCCATCGGTAAATTCAAACGGATTAATTACCAAAAGCTTAGTGTCATCATAGATGGCTACCCCATAATGTTCATCAGCATTAATCTTGGTTGCTTTATGATCCATATCACGACCCTTTTCAAATAAAACTTGCCGTTTAAGATATGTCTTCAGCGCACCAGGTTTAACTGCTAAAGCTGATCCTTCTGCAATCTTCTTAGAACGAATAATTTGCCATCCCAGAAGTTCACCAAATGTTCCCTTAATTAACATTTGGTCGCCTAATTCAGTAGCGCGAGTCCAATCTAATCCTGCCGCTTTACGTAACTTATTTACGTCTTTAGGATTCATAAATAGAACTTTTGCACCAGCTGAAGCATCATCCGTTTCAACCGCATATTCATTCGTATCATCATTAAATGTAGCTTCGATTTTATCGATGATATCAAGTGAAGTAACATCTTGATTTTCTAGTTTAAGGCGCGCTTTTAATGCAGTCGCTAAAACATCGTTATCAATCTTCGATGCGATTGCCATTCCAATTTGTTTGCGACCTTCATTTACTGGTTCACCGTATCCACTTAAGACCGCTTCATCAGTAATTTTGACACCCTTTCCAGCCTTCTTAATGGTGAAGGTGTCCGTGTCTGTTGAAAGGTTGGCATAATTAATTTCGCCACCTTCAGCAACATCTTGGGCATCTCCGATGTATTTATAACGTGGAACGGTAATTGTATCTCCAGGTCTTCCTTCAAGGGTTGTATCAATTGGAGCAATTGAACTAAAACGAATCAGCTTTGGTAATTGTGCTGAAATCATATTAGTCATTACATCCGGATCAATTAAATTGTCAATAACTGTTGTATCGTTGGCCATAAATGGCACCTCCTAATTTATTTTGTACTTTGTTCTACTGCAGCGGCATACGTATCTGGATCTTCATTCTTCAAATTGATGACCTCGTCATAACTCATCTTAGTAATATCTGGAATCTCATCCCCACCTCCAATACGATTACCAGCAAATGTCGCATGTGATGACGGACCCGCTGGTTGAGCTGGCTCATCTGAATTAAACAAGTAATCATGGTCAGCTTTAATGGACTCAATTTGCTCGTTTAGACCTTTGATTTGGCCGTCTTCAAGTTTGATAGTGTCTTTGTCAATAAATGGCATCACCGCTTTTGAATCACGAACGTTTGCGTCTCTCAAAGCTAACTCAATCGCATTGTCTGTCTTCAGTTGAGCTAATTCCGATTCATGTGTTTTCTTGCTGTCTTTTAATTGTGCTTGCAAATCTGAGATTTGTTGTTGTGCTTCTTCGTTATCACCTAATGACTTTTTAAGATTCGTGACTTCTTTTTCGTAATCAGTAATTTGTGACTTCGCAGAATCACGTTCTTGTTCAGCTTCGCGCACCTTATTATTGGCAGCTTGTATATCCTTTGCATGCAAAATCATAATTTGCTTAGCAATGCTTTCATCAACACCTAAATCTAAAATTTCTTTTTTTTCCATTACTCAAACCTCCTACGAATTTTTACTGAGTTACGCCTCAGAATAATTTTGAGTATAAAAAATAAGCCTTTTAATGCCATGCTCAGGGCAAAATAAAAGACAACTAACTTGTTACCAGCTAATCATCTCAAAATGTTTTTCTCTAATTCTGGACGGCGCCGTAACCCACTGGCTTTCTGTAATTCATGGAGCTGTGCTTGTTTATCTCTCAAACGGGCTTGGTAATGAGCTTTTCTAGCCTCATCATCCAAGTTATTCGCAATCCTAACGTGATTCTTAAGCTGACGAATCTCGCGTTCATACTTGCGTTGTTGTTGAGTTTGTTTATAAACTTTAGAGTTCAAATCATCATCAATATTAGGTGGGTTATAGACAGCTCCATCATTAGCCACGGGCATTAGATGATGGTGGCAATTGATGCCCAAGATACCAGCAGCCTTGCCGTAACTTGTAGAGTAGAAAGACGGATATTTAGGGTCATTATCAAGCATCGAATATCGCTTGCCTTGATACGGCGCACACAGCGGACGCGCACCAACATGGGCACTAATATCAACGTACTGCCCGTTGTCCTTGATTCGTTGCAACGTTTCTTCATTAGCTAGCCGGTTGGCTTGAGTCTGGACCACTGTTCGTACGTAAGTTTCTGGGCTCCATTGCTTTCCAGCCCGATCAATTAAGGCTGGTATTCCATTATCAGACCATTGGTGGAGTGCTTTACCAACCGCATCTTTTTTAGTAGTTTTACCAATTCTGTATTCGTTAATAGCCGTGGTTAATATCTGTTGAACCGCCTTAGCGCTGTTTGCTGACATGTTCCTACTAATCATTCTCATATAAGCGTCTGTGTCGGACAAATACTTATTTGACAGATAGTTCTTGCCTTTAACAATTTTTCCATTGTGCTCCATGATCCATTCGTCAAGCGGTTCGATGCTATCAGTTTCAGCCTTTTTAATATTGCTGTGCACCTTGTGCTTTAATGATCTAGCGTATTTAACCAGTCCATCTGCATAATCCACCACATCATTTTGGTTACCGTCGATATCGTCTTGATTTGCATTATTGGTTATTGAATCAATGATATACTCAATAACTTTCTGTTCAACTTCAACGTAGTATTCAACAACTTCCTGTGAATAGCGGTCAAGTTGCAAAGGGCTAAGACTCATTCTTCATCACCCGCAATATCAGCCATATCGCCCTGCCCTGGCTCTTCGCTCTGTAATTGTTCTAAGTAGCTCTTGGCTTCGTCGTCAGTTAGATTGAAGGCTTGTTGAATCGCTTGTAAACGTGGCATCAACGGCTTATTACCAGCCGCTTGCATGTAATATGCCAAATTCTCATTACGGTCTTGAGCAATTGAATCATCAAAATTTACCGATACATCAACATCAAGACTGCCATTATATTCGCCATGGTCATGACCAATGTCCAAAATCAAATGAACTAACTGAATCAATGCCTCTTCAATCATGGTTTCATGGTCATTCTTGGTGTGATACGTTTCACTGTTCTGACTGATAACTTCGGTGGCAGTTTGGACGCCATTCTCGTCCATGGTAAATGCTCCAGGGCTCAATCCAATCTGGGAGGCATAGATTCTTAACACGCCATTTAGGGCGGAAATGATGTCTTCTTGCCGTAATCCTAAAGTAATATCTTCCGGTTTAGCTGGGGCATCGCCGTTTGAAGCATCCCATTTAAACGCCTTGTAAACCTCCTCATCTAAATCGACAGCATAATCAACTTTTCCAGTCCTAGGATCCGTATTGCGTTTGAACATCGAAGTTGGCGCAATGATACGACGTTTACCCATGCGGAATTCTTGAAATAAAGTGTCATAGATTTCATCAAGCGTTCGTAACGTATCAATTGCATTCGCATATGGAGGGATGCCGATTGGACTAGCCATATCCTTGTTGTTAGCAACATTAGGTCGTAAATAAATGAATGGCGCTCTAGAGTACCCAGTAAACTCCCATGACTTTGCTAAATCAGGATATACCGTTGAGAGCGGTACTCGTGAACCAACATCATCAGCATTAATGGATTGATAAAGTTGATTAGTGACAATATAACTGTTGTCATCACTAACTTTCTTTTCGTACCACGTAAATAACGTGTAGTATTTACCATTCTGGGTTGAGGTTGAAACAATGGCTGCTTCACTTACTCCAGTTGAATCTGTACTGATTGGATAAAAGGCGTCAGCAGTCGCAAAGTTAATTTTTAAGCCATCATTCCACTGCGGAAGTATAACGATACCACCTACCCCAAACATGTATTCCAACCATCGAGGGAATATTTCGTTGAAACGGTTATCCTTTAATACTTCATGAACGTATTCATTGGCTGGATTATCATAGGCCTTGCTATCTTGTGAAGGGTCAGCATCTTCAAACGATACATCCACTTTTGCTTTTTGGTTAAACACCAATGAGGATAGCTTCTTAGCGGTAACCTTCGGCATGTTTAGTAATTGCCGATGTACAACCGCAGTCTGACCATTTATATTTCTGAACGTCCGCACTTTCCATTCCGGATTGCCTTCGTATAAACGTTGATACTTCTTAATACGTGCCACGTCTAGATCACTAATCATTACCTTCTTATGGTCTTGTACCTCATTTAGTACTGGTAACACATTCATTTTTTGCAACACCGCCTTTGTCTTTGAGATTAAGTTTTCTGGCATTCAGTCCACCTCTATTCATATCGGCTGGTAAAGTAATTAGCTGCATATCTAGCTTCATCCATTGCGTGATTATTCATATCAACTGGCTTTCCAGTGTTCTCATCACGGACGTACATCCCTAATTCCTTGATAAAATGGTAATGACTGTACAGGTCACTGTCAGGATCTACTAGACGAAACTGCTGATTAGTCATTAAGTTCTGTAGCCGTTCAATCCCTACTTCAATACCTCGTACGGAACCAACCTTTTCATTACCATTGTTATTGGCAGGACTACTCATGATGCCGAGCTTTTCAAGTTCAGCCCGCAATGTTTTAGCCGCCGGGTCAATTACGATATCAGAATAATATAGTTGGTATTTCTGGTGGCACCAATTAATAAACTGGCGTAGTTCTTCCGCATACGTTGACATTGCTTTAGTCTCGCCTGTCTCGGTTCCAGAATGATAGTAATTAGCGACTCGATTAAGAACAAAACGCGCGCCATCACCGTCAACCACGCGACTGACAATGTTGCAACTCAACGTAGTCGCATCATTTTGCCCTGCATCACCGGCGAAGAACATCTCCACTGGTTCACCAACCAATGTTTGGTCGGTCATATCCTTATCATCAAACATTGAGTAAATAACACCTTGTGGCATTACTCGTAACCCAAGCCAGTCGCGCTTGTAACGATATGGATTTCGTTTTAGCTGATCTTCCATTTCCTTCAAACGTTGTTCCGACATGACGGGGTTATCACTCATTGTCCAATGCAACCAGTGGGCACCGTATTCTTTAAACGTTTCGATAATTGGGTCATGCGGCGCCGGCGGGTTTAAGTCGGCTAAATGGTAGCGAATCTTAGCCGCTGCTGTCCGTCTAAACGATTCGTCGATAAATTCTTTGTCCAGAAGATTCATTTCTGAATAAGCCACCGAGCCAAGCGACAACCCTCGAATCGAATTGGCACTATTCGACTTTCCGCCACCCTTGAAGTAGACCTTTTTCTTTCCAGAAGGTAAGTCGATTTCTAAATGGTCACCACCGCGGTCGCGCCGCAAATGAGACACTCCATCAAAGATATAAGCTAAACCTAGCCCATCACCTTCAATAAACAGTTTGTAAGCTAATTCTTGATTATATGCACTTACCAAATGTGTTTCGTTAGGTGAAACCAAATAAAAAAGCGCTAAACGCGCATCATCAGCAGCTGTCTTACCAGCGCGGATTGAACCCTCATTAACATCAAACAAATGATCAAATGGGGAAAAGATAAAACTAGCTTGCTTAGGTGAATAATTAATATCCTTGATAAACGTCTTCATTCTTTACCTTCCTCATTTCCTTTATCAACCAACTGTTGTGCCTGTTTGGCCACTGCAAGCAAGATTGGATTATCCTCACCTTTGCCTTGCAACTCATCTGCTTTAATCTTGGCAACATCTGCCTCAGCTTGAGCTCGACGGCCTTCATCGCTAATGTGCAACAGATTGGTAATGCGGTCGAGTGAGTTCAGCATGGCGTCCGAGTTAGCTTTTCGTAATCCATCCATAATAATGTCAGCTTTGGCAGCGTCATGTACAAATGTCAACTCTCCAACTACCGTTTCCAGCGACCATTTATGCTTAGCCGCTACTTCTCGCTGAATGTTAACAATTCTTTCATCAATTTTAGGATTGCTTCTTAGTCGTGAAGCTTTAACTCTAACTGCATTGGTATCAACAGCTACTTGATACGCAATCATATAAGCCCGATATAACGGCAATCTTTTAGCACCTACTAATTGACAAAATAGTTCTTGCTTGGCATTTAGTTCATCATCCGCCCCTTCATTTTTGTGTGCACCCTTTTTCACTTTTGTGTGCACCCTTTTTTCAGGTGGGGATGCACCCTTTTTGGATCCACGTTGCCAGTTGTACCGCTTCTTCCACGATTTAACGGTATTAATTGAAACATCGTACTTTTCAGCAATGTCCTTGTACTTCATTCCTGATAAATAATCTTTCTCTGCCTGTTCTTGCTTGTCCATCACATATCACCACGCCTCCTTAAAGGCAAAATAAAAAGCCATGCTTACTTTGCACGACTGATTAATCATCATTTATTTTTCAAATTAAGTTGTTCACCAAAGAAATTATCGATGTTTTCTTCAAAATGAGGTTGTCCATGTTTACTCACTTCATCAGAAAAGACTACAATTTTTTTATCTAACTCTTTGTCTTCATCTGTCACATACTTTTTTAGCAATCTGGAACCATATTTGTCAAGAGAAATATCGCCTTTTAATGCAGAATAAGTTTCATTGTCCTCATTGTTAACGATTGCTTTTTTTGTTTCTAATTCTTCTTCACGAATTTCGATTTCATATACATAAATCCAATATTGCTTAATTCTTCCAAGATTGTCTGAGATACTATCTGGTATATTGTCAAGTTGCGTAGCTTGGATCGAATATGCTGTTGCAATTCTTACGTCACGAGTAAAAAATGTGAATTTATCATTGTATACCTTTTTATACGCCTTAATTTTCCCATCTTTTAATATATTTTCACCAGCCTCTTTGGTAGTACCATGATATAACTTTATCACTTTTTCATTCTTCATATTTACTGTCTCCTTAAAATTATAAGATAGAGATTAGACTGTATCTTTTATCTCTCTATTATATAATATAAGGATTTTTAACTAAGCTTAGAATAATTCTATACAAAAAGCCATACAACAATTAAGCCATGTGGCCTTTATGCTATAACAACGTAGGTAGCAGGATTCGAACCTGCGGCTTCCTGATCAACATTCAGATGCTCTACCATTGAGCTACACCTATAATTTGCCAAAGAGTTGGTATTGGTTAGTAGTTTGGCAAATATATAATCAAAGGAGAACAAATGAACTTATTAATGGTATCCCCAACTCTTCGACAATATCATTTTAACGCCGTTTTTCTCCAAAAAAGTCCTAAAAAAGTCCGATAAAAGTTTGC
>PPYE01585373.1_pt1 | contig 19804 bp, 23 predicted proteins | sample 1559881 | NCBI WGS metagenome assembly PPYE01 (sample SAMN08240022, study PRJNA423297) | Human gut metagenome, whole genome shotgun sequencing project. | reverse complement strand
GTAGAGTCGCCTTCCTGATAGAGAGATTATCTCATAATTAGATGTGCAATAAAAGCCGGTCAGTTATTCATCGCTTACTTTCTAATTTGCTTAGATTTCTTACATGAGAGGGGTCACGCAGAGTTTCTATTTCATCTTCGGTTACTCTAAGTGCTTCCTTGGCAGCTTCCATGTCAATCATCACTAGCTTACCGCCGGGTTTTAATACACGCACCATTTCCGAAAATACTGTTTTAATATCTGTAAAATGATGAAAGGCAAGCCGGGAAAACACAATATCAAAGCTATTATCTAAAAATGGCAAATCTTCCGCATAGCCTTTTACAAAAACCATGTTATCAAGTTTATTTTTACTTGCTTCCTGTTTTCCTATTTCCAGCATAGGTGTTGTTGCATCTAAACAAACCACTGTTTGTACAAACGGGGCAAAAGAACGCCCACAAATGCAAGTTCCGGCAGCCACTTCTAAAAATGTGTCCTGTTTCCGCGCGGCAACAGCGGAGAGTGTGTAATTTAAGTATTCTTCTTTCGCAAAATGAACCTTACTGCTCTCAAAATTTGCGGCCTGTATCTCAAAAGAACGATTGATTTCCTCTAAATTTTCCGGTTTCATAATACACCTCTTTCTTTATGGTGCTGTGCTGTGTTTGGGAACAAAATAGGTGTCTTTGAAAGCACCTTCCAGTTTTAGAAGTGCAATCTTTTTGTCAATGCCTCCAGCATATCCCGTTAAGCTGCCATTGATTCCCACAACCCGGTGGCAAGGTACAATCACAGAAATCTCATTATGCCCCACAGCCCCGCCTACCGCCTGTGCCGACATTTGCTTGGTTCCCCGCTTTTTTGCAAGTACCTTTGCAATTTCTCCATATGTCATGGTCTGCCCATATGGGATAGCATAGAGGATTTCCCATACTTCATTTTGAAAATCCGTGCCTGTAAAATGAAGTGGTATTTTGAATTTTGGTTCTTTTCCAGAAAAATAAATATCAAGCCATTTCTTTGCCAGTTCAAATACAGGGAGTTCCTTTTCCTCATGCTCCTTTTCCAGATACAAAGCATAATATTTTTGTCCTTCAAACCATAGTCCTGTCAATCCTATCTCATCTGCAGCTAAAAGAATCGTGCCGATCGGAGATTTATAATAACTGATATACTGCATATTATCCCTCCAAACCGAAATAATGATTAGAGTCTGGTGGTGCTTCTTTTCTTGTGTTCATTGTATAACAGCGCACTGGTGTAACAACCGTAATAGTATAATCAGCAAAATCCTCTGTTCTGCCTGCTTGCTGGCTCTGGCGGTGCGCCATAAGATTGCGCCATTCGGAAACACTTCCTTCATTCTCCCAGACAGACATACTAAGGAGTTTTCCCTCTGTGACAAGAGAAGAAAAGCGTTCTGCCCGGATAAAACCCGGTGCGTTTTTCAAAAATTCTTTCAAGCGTCCGGCTCTTTTCAGATAATCTTCCACTTTGCCATTTTTAATAGTGACTTCAAATAATACAATCACATTTTCCATTTTCATTTCCTCCTGCTCATTTATTTGTCAACTCCGGTCTGCACCTTTTACATGGGCGATAACCACTTTGTACAGCTTCTTCTAAGGTAACAAAAAACACAATATTTTTTTCTAGTGGTACTTTTGCCGGACAACCTGGTTTACAGATAATCTTTGTGGTTTTTACACCATAAATAAATTGCCCGTCATACGCTTTATCTCTGCTTTGAATTGCCTGTATTTTTTCTTCTCTGTCCATGCTTTTTGCTCCTTTCTTTTCGTGGCATAATCTTTCATATCAGGGATAGCCCCACCTGCTACTGCCCAGATGTACAAGCTGGCAACGCTGCAATAGGGAGAAAAACGTCTGCGGTATTTTTCAAATAACTTTCTATCAACTTTTCTATGGTGGTAAATCATACGCAAGCCTCTGTGTATGGCTAAGTCATCAAAGCTAAAAATATCAGGACGTTGTAAACAATGCAATAAAATCATTTCAGCCGTCCAAACACCGATTCCTTTTAGAGCAGCTAAGTATTCGATTGCTTCCTTATCCGGCATACAGGAAACCTTTTGTAAGTCAAATTCTTTGCAATACACCTTAGCTGCGAAGTCTTTGATGTACTCTGCTTTGCGGAATGTCATTCCAAAGAACTGTAAATCTGAAATACTTGCTGCCACAATCGTTTCTGCATTTACTTCTCCATAGCTGTTTTTCATTCGCTGCCAGATTGTTGCCTGTGCTTTTGTTGAAATCTGCTGTCCGATTATATGGTGTACAACAGATGAAAACAAATCAGTATCTATCCCCCGTTCAATAGGACCGATTTTGTCAATGACTTCCCCTAAGTTTTTATCCTTACCTTTTAGATATTCGGTTTCGGTGCTGTCATACATGAAATACAAACGCTGTTCCTCCGTTCCTTGACATTTTTTCTTTTTCATATTATGATTTTATCACAATAAATATAGTGTTACTATTAGAAAATCGTCAATTATTATCGTAATATTCCCAAAGGAGAATAATATCTTGCAAAGAGAAAATTATATCAATTCTGTAAACCTGAACAGCAACACCGATTTTCCATACCTTGTCCTTGATGTCATCAATGAGAACGCCTATCCCAGAAATCCCGGCTTTCAAGTCATGCACTGGCATGAAGATTTACAGCTGATCTATGTGCTTGACGGAGAGATAGAAGTATATACGCTGGATCATTTTGTTCGAATACAGGCAGGAGAAGGTCTGTTCATCAATAAAAATGTCGTACATAATGTAAAAGGACTTGGAGAATGTCATTACAACAGTTTTCTTTTTCCAACCTATTTTCTTGCATTTTATGCCGGAAGTCCTGCAAATTCTCTTGTGGATAGTATCGTAACGAATGAACAATTTGTGTTTTTGCACTTTACGCAAGAAATCACCTGGCAAAAAGAGATATTATCCGTTTTGCAGCAATTAGTTGAACTCGAAAAAAATAAAACAGAATTCTATACTTATGAAATTTTAGTCCAGTTATCCTTTTTCTGGCTGATTATGCGGAAAAATATGGTTATCCCTTTAGACCGAAAAGAGAATTCTGTTCAGATTCGTATGCAAAAAATTCTCCGTTACATAGAGGAACATTATGCAGAAGATATAACATTAGCAGATTTAGCTAAAAGTGCGAACATCAGCAAGTCTGAATGTTCCAGATGTTTCAAACTAAGTCTGAATACTACGCCTTATAAATACCTGACAGAATATCGGCTATTAAAAGCGGCACAGCTTTTGACAAAGACAAATGAACCTATCGGAAATATAGCTGCCAGCGTGGGTTTTCATCAAATGAGCCATTTTGGGAAATGTTTTAAGGAAAAAACAGGCTGCTCCCCAAAAGCATACAGAGCTATGGAGAACAACATTTGAAATTTTATTGCATCTGTCTGACTGTTTCAGCCCCTGATCACTCAGGCATTTTCCGTCTTCTTCCTGGCCGACTTCTTAATTTCTGAATGATAGAAGTAATTGACAACTACTGGTGGTTCCTGAAACGGCCTTGTCAGACTGTCATCGTTTGTTGCATAGACAAGCCCATTTTCAGCCGCATATTCCTTTAATTCCGCATCGAGAGCACCCCAGTAACCGCGGTCTTTCCGGTTATAAATACTTTCATAAAGCGGCAGATGCTGAGGATATTTTTCTGCAATATAATTCATGATAACTGCCTTATATCCGCCCCGCAGATTCAAATCCTCCAGCCAGATCAGGTTACAGTGTTCCTTCGCCCGTTCTATAATTCTTTTGACATCTGTAATGCCCGGAAAAATAGGCGAAATAAAACAGGTAGTGCGGATGCCTGCCTGGTGAAATTCTTTCAATGCATTCAGTCGGCGTTCAATGGATACCGCCTGGTCCATATCATTTTTGAACGCCTCATCCAGTGTATTGATTGACCACGATACTCTGGCATCCGGAAAGGACTTGATTAAATCCAGATCCCGGAGAATCAGGTCTGACTTTGTGGCAATGCTGAGTTTCGCCCCACTGCCTTTGAGTTCTGTAAGCAGCGCCCTTGTCCGCCCATAGATTTCTTCCTGAGGCTGATAGGGGTCTGTCACTGATCCAATGAACAATTCTTTGCCATAATATTTCTGAGGATTTTTCATCGGAGGCCAGTGTTTGACATCCAAAAACGTTCCCCATTCCTCCCCGTGTCCGGTAAATCGTTTCATAAAAGAAGCATAACAGTATTTGCAGGCATGTGTACATCCTACATATGGATTCACCGAATACTCACAGACGGGCAGGTTTGATTTTGATAAAATACTTTTTACTTGAATCGGTTCTATTTTCAGTTCTGACATACGTTTATCCTTTCCTGAATGATTTCTGCATTCCCTGCAGGATCGTGTTTGTATCCTTCAATTCTCCCAAAAGAAGTGGGGAATCCGGATTGTGATACTTGTAATTTTCGAAAGCCTTCCGTGGATTCTTATTTGCATAACAGTATTTGCAGCCGTTCAGACAAGTATCGTAAGCTCCAATATCCCGGCTTTCCATACAATGGCACCCCTGCCGCATTCCTTTATGTTTCAGATTTTTAAATTCTATCCCATTCGCCTTTCCCAGGATGTCAAGCGTCATACATTCGGACTGACAGATTCCATATCGGGTATAATCTCCGTTTGTCCCACAGGTCTGTATAGGCATTCCATGGCTCCTGGCAATTTCTCCCATCCCCTTAGCAAGCGTTTCCTTATCCTGCTCTGTCAGCAAAATCAATTCAGGCATATTTGTCTCCAGAATACCCGTCATACGTTCAAAGGTTTTTAAATGTGTCTGTATTGTATATTGATCCGTCAGCAGAACCGGATCATAACGCCATGCAATCCGCTCCCTGCCAACCTGCTCCGATAGCCGGATCAGTGTTTCCATGCTCTTCTCAATGGGTGGAACTCCGGGTTCGATGTCCTTTCCATATGCAGTAATAGTGTAATGAAAGTAGGCTGGGAAACGATCTGTAATCTCATGCAAATGCGGCAATATAGGAGTATAATTTTTCGAGCAGAACACCACACAGTCCACTTTGTCAGGGGACAATTCATAACGGGACACCTTATTGGGGAAAAGAGGTTTTATCCTATGATATTTTCAGAGATCCGTTTTCCATGATCATAATAAATATCATCATCCGATGTGATCTCCCTTACAACCTTTGCCGGATTTCCCATTGCGATCACATTTGCCGGAATATCCTTCGTCACAACGGAACAGGCTCCGATAATAGAATTGTCTCCAATATGTACTCCCGGTAAAATGGTAGCATTTGAGGCTATCCAGACGTTCTTCCCTATATAAACGGGTTTATTGCACCCATATCCTTCTGCCCGCAGTTTGGGTGAAACAGGGTGCGATGCGGCAATAATCGTTACATTCGGCGCGATCATGGTTCCATCTCCGATATAAATCTGCGCATCATCCACAAAGGTACAATTAAAGTTGACATACACGTTCCTTCCAAGATGGACATGATGCCCTCCCCACATCCCGTAGTACGGTGCCTGAATATAAGCATTTTCTCCAACCTCTGCAAATACTTCCCTCAAGATCCTCTGTTTCTTTTTTTCTCCCTCTTCCGTATAACCTGCTGAATTATAAGCCTCCATCAACTGCAGATATTCATGATAGCGGGTGTCCTCATTCGTCTGGCCCATTACCTTATAGATTTTTCCGGAATTCAAAATTTCTTCTAATTCAGTCATCGTTCCTATCTCCTGATATTTTCTATATTTTTTCTTTTGTCATTACAGCTTGTCAAATCTTTCCTTTATGCAGTGGGAAAAAAGCGTGGTAAGTCGAACCAGCTCCGCCATATCTTTTTCCGATAACTCCCCCATCGCCTCTATCTCCGCATCCGCAGCAGGCGGTATGATTTTTTCTGCATATTCCATACCACTCTTTGTAAATCGAACAATCTTATTCCTCCGATCCGTCTCTGACTCAGTCAGTGAAAGATACCCTTGCTTTAAAAACTTTTTAATGATTGCGCTGATGGTCTGTTTCGTTGCAGACAGGCGTTCACAGATTTCAGACTGCAGACACCCGTCCGGCGCAAACCAGATGATATCCAGCACGAATAATTCTTTTGCACTCAGGTTATGTCTCCTGGCATACAGTTCATAAGCGGCATATTGAACATCTCTTAATCTGCCATATTGATTTGCCCGCTCTCTTATTTTTCCATAATCCATAGAAAACCCCACTCTCAAATTATTTGACTGTCCGATATTTGACTATATTTTAGCAGCCATACCTTTTTTCGTCAAGAGTTTTTACGAATCTCTATTATGAAAACTGGCGGTTTACAACACTACTGATAAAAATAGACATTTGCCCCAGAGTATCCCTTTTGCCAAAAAGTATGGGTTTTGCCAAAGCGTACAAACTCCCTGGCAAAACCCATATCCAAGCACCTATTAAACTCACACGGCGTTACCCCATCCCCACTTCCACGGTAACTTATCCATTTCAATTTTCGTAAAAACACAACTCCATTTCCACCAAATAATCCCGCAAACCCGCATAGAATCAAGGTTTCCGCACGAGAAGCACGGCTGTTTCAACGTGCATCGGCATTTTTTCATTAATTTTTAGTAGTATATCATATTTTTGTCCCTTTTTCTATGCTAGCCACATAAAAGGGAGAGAACTGGAGGCTAAAGCCTTTAGCCTCCAGTTCTCTCCCACTTTATCTCCGTCCCATCCAAAAACACCGTCACAACCATCCCATTTTCATACACCTTCATATACTCCACCGTCCGCAGCATCAAATCAACGGCTGTGCCTCCTTCGTTATCTCCATAAAATCCATCGCCCGGAACCTTGCCAGCAAGTCCTCCCCCTGCATCTTTTCTTCCCATTCCGGCACCAGCATATCCCGGCATTCCAGCAGCCGATTCCACGCCATCATATAAATCTCCCTCACCGTCTCCTCATCAATATGCCTGTTGGAACACCCCATTACACCTTTCACCTTGTATCGTTCACTGCACTGCCACACCTTCCTATCCCCGGCACTGCTCCGCCAGCCTTTCCTCTGGAATACCTGATTGCATTCCCCGCAGACAATCTTTGCCGCAAAGGGATTTGTTTCCGTATTCCGAGCAAAAGAATTTGTTCCATGTTCTTCCAAATACTGTTTTCTTCGTTCTATTTCCAACTGCACACATTCCCAAATCCAAGGCTCAATAATCGCCTCATGGTCATCTTCAATATAATACTGCTGGATTTCTCCCTGATTCTGCACCCGTTTTTTCGTAAGGAAATCTGTGGTGTAGCTTTTCTGCAAAAGCGTGTCTCCTTTATATTTCTCATTCTCCAACATACTGGCAAGCGTTGTGGACTGCCATTTGGTTCCGCCGTCCCAATTCTTAATACCTTCCCTCTCAAAAATCCGCTTGATATAATCGGTAGTCTTTCCCCAAAGGAATTCCATAAACAGCCGTTGGACGATCTTTGCCTGTTTCTTATTGACTATCAGCTTTCCTTTTTCATCTGCATCATACCCAAGAAACCGCTTGGTACTCATTTTATGCTGCCCCGCCTCAAACCGCCTCCGAATTCCCCAAGTACAGTTCTCGGATATATTCCGGCTCTCGTCCTGCGCCAGTGAAGAAAGAATGGTCAGCAGCACCTCGCCCTTGGCATCCAGCGTATCAATATTTTCCTTTTCAAATGTAATGCCGATTCCCATGGCTTTCAGCTCCCGAACATAATTCAGGCAGTCCAATGTATTTCTCGCAAACCGGGAAATGGACTTCGTGATGATCCGGTCAATTTTCCCTGCACGGCAGTCCTCAATCATACGGTTGAATTGTTCCCTTTTCTTCGTGTTGGTCCCGGAGATTCCTTCGTCTGCGTATATCCCGGCACATACATAATCGGGATTGCTGTTGATGCTTTCCGTATAAAAACGCACCTGATTCTCAACTGCTCTTCTTGGTCGGTACTCACCCGGCAGTACGCCGCTACCCGCAGCTTCTTTTTCTGCATTTTCTTCCCCGCTCCGGCTGTCGAATTCTGTTTTGCTGGTATAACGGTAATGTTTCTTGCCATTCCTGTAAACCTCCTCTGCCACCGTCGGCTCTATGATATTCTGTCTGGATGCGGACTCATCGGGAATCCTTACACCCGGACACGCCTGTTTTCCCTGTTCAACATAAGTGGCGCACAGCCACTCCACTTTCTTCTTATAGCCCTGTCTGCGGCGGAGCGTCCTCCCGCAGTGCGGGCAGTGCAGCATTCCCGTCAGAGGATACCGTCTCTGGTATTTCATCGGATCATCCTGTGCAATGTTTCTGCTCCGCTTATTTTCTTCGATTTTCTTCTGCAATGCCTCCCATACATCTTCACTCAAAATGGCCGGGTGGCTGTCTTCCATATAATAGCTCTGCACCTCGCCCTTATTTAAAACTGTCTGGTTCCGCATCCCATCCGGTGTATAATACTTCTGCATGTGAAAATCACCTTTGTATTTTTCATTGCGGAACATTCCCATAATACTGCCCACATTCCACTTGCCGCCTGTGACCGTAGGGATTTTCAGAAATTCCGCCAACTGTGCCAGCCGGCTGCTGCCGACTCCCAGGAGGTACATATCTGCCAGAAATCGGAAAGCAACCGCTTCCTTTTGGTTGATAACCAATTCTCCAAATTCATCTTTGTCATACCCCATAAAACGCTCTGTGTTAATCATGTACTCGCCGCGCTCAAATTTCTTCCGGATGGACCACTTTCTGTTTTCTGATACGTTCCTGCTTTCTTCCTCCGCAAATGAAGCGAGGACAGTGAGCATGACCTCACCGTCCCCGGATAATGTGTTGATATTCTGTTCCTCAAAATAAACTGCCACACCAAGTTGTCGAAGCTCTCTTACCGATTCCAGAAGCAGCGCCGTATTTCTTGCAAATCTTGAAATCGCTTTTGTGATGATTAAATCAACTTCCCCGTTTCTCGCTTTTTTAAGCATTTTCTGAAATTCAGGACGATTCTGGCTGTGGCCGGAGATTCCCTGATCCGCAAATATTCCGGCAAATTCGTACTCCGGATTGGCTTTGATGGAACGCTCATAATAGGAAATCTGATTTTCCAGAGATTCTCCCTGTTTCCTCGTGTCCGTAGAAACTCTCGCATAGGCACAGACTCGTTTCTTTTTTACTTTACATTCCTTCGGTTTCATCATCTGTATCCTCATAGAATCGTCTCCCTTCCAAAATATGCTTTCACAAACTCCTTTGCCCGGATGTACTGCTCCCATGCGTCCTGTTTTTTGTCAATACTCACCACATCTGTTCCTGCCTTATCACAGGCCTCCATAAATTCAAAAAACTGCTTCCAGTCACCGGCAATCATCGGCGCATCTCTTGTCACCACCACATGAATATTCCCCGCTTGAATTTCCTCAATCAACTGCCGAAATCTCTTCCGGTTCCCGTCTGCATCGGAAGCCTCATCCCAGAAGAACTGCTCTTCCTTTTTGATTTTTCCATAGCAGTGAAAAAGCGCCTCTCTCCCCGGTTCCATGTATTTGGCATATCCATGGTCACAGTGTGTGGTTCTGTAATAATATGCCACCTGATTTTTTCTTTCCGGTATTACCATCTTCCTTTCGCCTCCATGTGTCCATTCTCCCTTACCCCAGTAAAAACGGGATTTTGGGGTAGTCTATTCATCACTCTGAAAGCCCGATAAGTCAAGCAGATAAACGGTTTCCACGCCTATCTTTTTCGTTTATGCAAACTTATCTGAAACGGTAAAAAAATACCCGGCAGGTCTCCCCACCGGGCAAAATCACACCGCTATCTACACCCTCACCGCATAATCCAACGCAATCCATCCATTGCGTTCTTTCTGATAGGATTTCAGCAGTCCCCATTTGGAAGCGCCTTTCCCATCTGCTTCCTCCACGATAGTAAACACACCCACTCCCGTGAACCGCCCTATCCTTGCATAATCCGTTCCGGGACCTTTCCGGATATTCAGATCCGAAATATTAACCTTTACCATATAAGAGGATACTTCCGGCAGCTTCTCCAAAAACTGCACATACTCTTTTCCCGTGGTGATATACAAACCGGATTTCAGCTTGTACCACTGTCCGTCTGCACTGATTCCCACCACCGTATAAATCCCGTCAAACACCACCTGATCTACGTTATCTCCCATACAGGGAGCAGTCCGCACATTCAGTCCGTCTTTTCCTTTATAAAACACCTTCACAAACCCGGAAAGCGGCTTGACAGGCTGATCTGGATTCGCCTCATTCCCAGACATATTTCCTGTATCTCCGATGATATTCTTTAAAATCGTAAGAATCTTTGTACCATATCCGGCTCCTGCAGCCCAGCCTTTTCCCTGCGGATTCTCCGGAATCCCCATCCATTCCACGTAAGGGGCAGAACCTCTTGTGACATATTTGAAGCGTGGATCGATATTCTCATTCTTCAGATTTTCCTCACAGGCATAGGCTTTTAAGTGCTGAATCTGACATCGGATCCCCATCTGCGGTGTCTCAAAAGACAGCCCTTTCATGCCGTTCTGCGTCACGCCCATCCCGGCAAAATTGTTCTGCTCTAACGTGACCGCACTCTGGCTGAATCCAAAATTTCCCGTTTCCAGACAGGACTGTGCAAAAGCGATATCCCCTCTCACACTCTCTGCCTCTCCCTCGGAAAGATACAGCGGGATCATATCCAATACCGACTGTGCCACGGACGGATTCTTCTTTTTGATATACGCTCGCATCTGCTCCACAGTTGCCACGGCTTTTCCCATAATCTTCGTATAAGAAGCAGGAACTGGACCATTCCCAGAATCCGCACCACCATCCATTTTTGCTTTGATATCCTTACGGAACTGTGCCATCGTCATCCCAAAGCGATTCCAGATATGCTCCACATCCCCGTGATTGCTGGCAATCCCTCTTTTACATCCCTCACTATGGCTGATGATCACACCATCCGCTAATGGATTCAACTTGTACTGCTTACACAGATGGGCAAACAGCTCCACCGCATACTTGTAGGTCGCAAGCACATGCTTCTTCGTATTGCTCCCATCCCCGGTCTCCGTCCAGTTCGCCCCGCCTGTATAGCGGATGGTAGACGGCTCTGTCAGTTCCACTCCGATGTGAGTGTTGTTCCCATCACCGCCGCAGTGCCAGCCTCTGTGGTTCCATGGAAGAATCTGATACACATCTCCGCCCGGTTCCACAATAGCGTGGACACAGGCATTTGCTCCGCTCTTATTCCAGTTATTCATAAATGCAGACGCCTTCGGCTGCGGACAGCCAACGGAATGAATCATCAATCCCTTTACTGTGATTTTTCTCCCTGACTGATAACAGTCCGACTTTGTAAGATAATTCTGAATCAGCTTCATATTCCCTGACCTCGCTTTCTGATTTTGGACAGCAAAAAGGCACCAGCCTTTCGCCAATGCCCATTCCTGCTCCGCTATTCACTTTTCTGATTTTTTCGGATTCACCTTGCTTTTTTCTGTATCTACTTTTCCTCTTTCTCCTTGTGCAGCTGCTCCAGCACCGCTTTCAGCTTCTCTGGCACTGGAAGCCCGATGCGGGATGCATTTTCCAAAATAGAAATCCCCTCATTGGACAGATAGAAGAAAATCACTGCCGTCCTCAGTACACTCCCGTCCTGAATCACATGAAGATCGATGATATGCCCCATTGCCACCAGACAGAAGATCACCACTTTCTTAAAAATCCCTTTGAAACCCACCTCACTGGACAGTTTCTTCTCCACCGCCGCAGCCATCAGTCCAGTCAGGTAATCCACCGCCACAGAATGGGTGTATACCCGTTCCTTTCCGGTATCCGTATAACGATATACATGAATCGGCAGGGATGCCACCGCTTCGGAAAGAATCCGCACACAGGAATACACCGCCGTGGTCTGCATGGCAGTACGCTCATTCACTGTTTTCCCGCTGGTGCTTCTCCCAAAGAAAAAGGAATAAGCAGAACCGCCGTAGCTGGCTCTTGGCTTATCCCTCGCTCCCCGGATGCCTAACATGGATTTGAGATTCATAGGCTCCTCCTTAAAATTTTAATCAACTTTTTAAAACCCATTGATTTTTCACTGAAAATTGCATATAATAAAATCACAGATAGAGATATCTGCGAAGCGGTTAGAGTGTCCAATTAAAACGCTCGTTTAAAAGCGGTTAGGCTGTCCAATTAAAACAGCCGTTTAAAAGCGGTTAGATTGTCCAGTCAAAACAATCGATTAACAGCAAGTGGGCGGAGCAATCCACCCACTTTTTTTATAGGAGGCATTATGAATTGGTACGTTGTTGATAAAAAATACATAAAATACCTTGTTTCCTTTGATTCCCGCGTTGGTTACGTGGAGTATGGGGAACGCTTGAAACTTCATGTTGGAATTCTTTTATCCATTGGAGATTTTCACTATTACGTTCCTATTTCATCCGCCAAACCCAAACATCAGAAAATGTCCAACAGTCTGGATTTCCATAAACTTCTTGATGAAGAAAACGGCTACTTATATGCGGTATTAAATATCAACAATATGATTCCTGTTCCTGACTGCTGCATTACCCAATTGAAATACAACAAGATAGAACAATTCCGTTCTTTCAAAAATGAAAAGGAAAAGACCGATTATATTTATCTTCTGCAAAAAGAAAAAGCTCTGATTGATCAGATACAGGATATTCTGCAAAATAAAGCGAAGAAACTCTATCAAAAATGCACGGATAAACCCGAATCGTCTCTTGCTTCCAGATGCTGTAATTTCAAGCTTTTAGAAGAAAAATGTAACTCTTATCTTAATACATAATTTTCACCAAGCTCTCCAATCGGAGAGCTTTTAAAACACCAAAATCCCCCGATCATCATACACACTTCCCGTACTGCCGCCATTCCGTATTGCCCGGTCAAGTGCCATGATCGCAGCAACCGCACCGTCAATCTTCTCTGTAGACTTCTCCTTATCCGGCTTGATATTTCCTGCCGGGTCTGTCCGCACAAAGATATTATCCATCATCCACCGCAGCACCGGATGTCCTCCGTGTGCCAGTTTCTGTTCCAGCGTCAGCTTCATCAGTTCCTTACTCGGCGGTGACATATCCTTAAATCCCTGCCCGAAAGGAATCACCGTGAATCCCAATCCTTCCAGATTCTGTACCATCTGCACCGCTCCCCAGCGGTCAAAGGCAATCTCTTTGACATGAAACTTCTTCCCCAGCTCATCTATAAAATTCTCAATAAATCCATAATGAATGACATTTCCTTCCGTGATCATCAGCTTCCCCTGCTTTGCCCACACATCATAAGGTACATGGTCACGGCGTACCCTCTGAATCATGTTTTCTTCCGGTATCCAAAAATACGGCAGAATCACATATTTCTCCATATCATTTCTCGGAGGAAACACCAGTACAAAAGCCGTGATATCAATAGAACTGGACAAATCCAAGCCACCATAACATTCCCTGCCAAGCAGTTCCCTCTCATCCACTGCAAAAGCACATCCATCCCACTTCTCCATCTGCATCCATCTTGTGGACTGCTTCACCCACTGATTCAAACGAAGCTGCCGGAAAATATTCTCCTCTGCTGGATTATCCTTTGCACTCAGATACGCATTCCTTACCTTTTCGATATCAATGGTATGCCCCAATGACGGATTTGCCTGATGCCAGATTTTCTCCGATGACCAGTCCGCATCATCTGCCGCACCATAAATCACAGGATAAAAGGTTGGGTCAATTTTTCTCCCCTGCAAAATATCCTCTGCCTTCTGGTGCTGTTCAAAACACACGGAATGTCGGTCTGTCCCTGCCGTGGTAATCAGGAAAAATAACGGCTGCGTTCTCGCATCGCCAGAACCTTTCGTCATGACATCAAACAGCTCCCGGTTGGGCTGGCTGTGCAGCTCATCAAAAATCACCGCATGGACATTCAGACCATGTTTCGTATAGGCTTCCGCTGACAACACCTGATAAAAACTGTTGGTAGGCTTATACACCAGACGCTTCACGGACATAATCGGCTTGATTCTCTTTTTCAGTGCCGGACACTGATCCACCATATCCACCGCCACATCAAAAACAATGGATGCCTGTTGTCGGTCAGAAGCACAGCCGTAAACCTCTGCTCCCCATTCCCCGTCGCCGCAGGTCATATAAAGCGCAACTCCTGCCGCCAGTTCCGACTTCCCATTTTTCTTTGGAATCTCCACATAAGCGGTATTATACTGGCGGTATCCGTTTTCCTTCACCGTTCCAAATACATCCCGGATAATCCTGTCCTGCCATGGGAGCAGTTCAAAAGGTTCCCCTCTCCATCTCCCCTTGGTGTGTTTCAAACAGTTAATAAACTGCACCGCATGAGCCGCTTTATCTTCATCAAACATCAGCGTCCACCGCCTTTGTAAAGGAGCAGTTCCATAGCATCACTTTCCTTATCTTCCCCATTCTCTGCCACAATCCTGCTTCTGGAAGACGGCGTCAGACCGAACTGCTCACAAAAACGGTTCATGATCTTCAGATAAGTCTGGGCAATGGACACCTGTGGAACCTGCTGCCAATACCCGGAAGGTGTCTTCACGATGGTACCATGCTGTGTGATAAATTCCTCCGCCTCTTTCCACCGCGCATAAGCCTGACAATATCCGGCAAATGCAGCCATATCAATTTCCGTCAGAATCCCAAGCTGCTCCAACTGCTTTGCCATCCGCTTCCATTCCTTTTTCGCCTCGTCCTCCAGCCAAGCCGGACATCTGGGCGCTTTCTTCTCCATAAATGTACCAATCATTTGCAGGAAAAATTGTCCAATTTATCTCTTCGGAACACGGCTGTCTGCCAATGCTTTTTCCAAAACAGAACCGTCAAAACCAAATTTCCGATACGCATCTGAAATGACTTCCTGATATCTCTGGCTCGGAATCCCCAACGGATTTTCTTCGTGCATGATATATACCATCGCTGTTTTCTGCTCTCCTTCAAATAAAATCTCCAATTCCCTTTTGTAATAAAATCTAGGATAGGCCTCATAATGGTCAAGGTTCCTCTCATCCTGCTCTGTGATTTCCCACAGCAGAACCGGAACCCGGCATCCCACCTCCGGCTCAATGGTGGCATAAACCCCGGTCTTGGAGCCTTTGAACAGGAGCCTATAATCCTCCACTTCCGCCGTTCCAAAGAGCTGTGCTTCCGGGCATCGGTATGCCATCTGTTTCTCATCCATGTTGCTTCCATAAGCGATATAAAGTTTTGTCATTTAATATCCATCCTTTCTTTTTTTGCAATGAGGTTTCTCTCCTGCCACCCCAAGGGGGCGGCGACACCGCCCTCTTTAGGAAAGTATGTAGTTTTATGCCCCGTGCCTCCATGCGGAGTTTCCTTCCAGATTCTTTAAAAAATGAAGCCTGCAGGTCTTGAACTCATCCCCGATCAATCCAAGCCGGAGCATCCAGCACCGGAATGCGTACTTTTCGTTGTCCGTCACTGTCCGTCTTGGGGAAGCAGATTTCTGCGTCAGTGCCTGATGGCTGACTGCAAGGCAGAACTGGATGTATGCCTTGATCTCCCCTGCGTGGGTAGTGCTGTTGAAAAGCCGGAATTCCACCGTTCCTTTTGTAAATGTTGCATGAAGGTTCAATCCATGATAGCGGGTGGAATTGTAATGCTTATTCCGGTTGCTGTTCGGGTCTTCCGCATACCATAAATCCTTTAAATGCTCGATGGTTTTCGGTTTCTTCTTGTTGATAGTTTCAATCAATTTCTCATTTACCTTCTTGCAGTAGTATAATCTGGCTGGGTCAATTTTAAGGGCTTTGTAAAGAATATCTTCCTTGCTGGCGATGATATTCACCATGTTCCGTAAGGTCTGCGGTGTGTACCGTCTGGCATCCACATGGATGTGAATCCCGCATTTCTCGCTGGCAAATGCTCCCTTGTGCCGGAGCTGCCGGATAATCTCCTGCAAATCCAGAATATCATCGTAGGTAAGAATCGGGCTGACGATTTCGCATTTATACTCATCCCCTGCCGTCACCTTACGTCCTCGAACCTTTTTTTCGGATACGATACTGGAATCAAAAGTGGCTTTCCATTCCCTGCCCTTTGTGTCCTTCGCCCCGTAAGTTTTATAATAGGTTCCTGCATAATAGCTTTCTGTTCCAAAATATCCGGCAATCACCTTTGCCGCCTCTTCTCTTGTAATCCCTGTCAGTTCTATTTCAATCCCAAATCTCTGTGTTTTCATATGGCTTTGACCTCCTGTGCTTTTCTTTTGGTAACCTATTAATCACTCTAAAAGCACTTATTATCCAGTCATTTCGCAGCCATAATGTACACAAAGATTTGGGAGAAATCTGCCCGTTCATCGTGTGTTTTTACGGGTTTCTTCTGTGGTATAAATACGGTGTGGAACGATGTGTTTATGCCGCTTCCGTCGGCTCTGTTTTCCCCTCTGCGGCTCCTTCTTCGGAAAGCAGAATCTCTGCCACTGTTTCCCCCACTGGTGCCTCTGTCCCGGCACCAGTCCGCTCCTGAGCCTCCTGTTCCGCCAGTTTTTTCGCCTCTACTCTCTGCTTCGTCCGTACCTTCGCCCGGTCAATATCTGCCTGTGTGCGGAATGCGGAGTGGCCTTTCAGATTTTCCATCAGGGCATTCCGGCTGTCCTTCATCTCTTTCCCACTAAATCCGATGCGGAGAAGCCAGATTCGCATGTAGTATTTTTCATTTTCCTCGATACGCTCCTCTGCATCAATCCGCTTCTGCTCCTTTGCCTGTTTCGCCATGGCGGAGGCCAAGTCGGTATAAGCTTTCGCCCTCACTGCATCCTCTGTGTATGGGAATCGGAAAGTCACCTTTTCCTCTGTAATTTTGATACCCTTGATATCCCCCTCATATGCCCGGAAGGAATCATCAAATGCCTCTGCGGTCACCTCACCATTCCCTTCCAGTTCCTCCACCAGACCGTCCGGGATAATGAAATTCTTTTCTCCCACAGACTGATTGATCAGGTACTGTCTGCTGTGGATAAGGAAAATCAGGTTCTTCAGATTCAATGTGGTCATCCCCTCCATCGGAAAGCTGACCAGCAGCTTACTCTCATCTGTTTCCGGTGCATCCGCAAATCCCCGCTCAATCAATCCTATCAGCACAATCTCCGCTGTCTTTTCATCGTCCGTCTCTACTGTACCGACCCGGTCAATGATGCAGTTCCCCACCTGAAAGTTGCAGGATGGAACCCCAAGGTATTTGGATGGTGTGTTTAAGATTTCTGCGACTGCCTTTACAACTTCTTTTCTGTTTTCTGCATTTGTTTTTATCTTCATATGGCTTTTCCTCCGTTCTTTTGAGCCTTATTTTTTGGTATTACATTTATCACTCTGAACGGGTGTAAAGTCAACTCAATTCTGCGTTTTTACAGGTAATATTTCCCGTCTGCCTCTGCTTCTAAGATTTGCGATAAGGAATACCCGCTCCCTGTTCTGTGGGACTCCAAAATCTTTGGAGTTAAGCACCTGCCATCTTGTGTCATACCCCGCTTCGTCCATTTCAGATAAAACTGCGGCAAAATCGAAGCCCGCATTAACCGATAGCAGATTTTTAACGTTCTCAGCAAGTAGGTATGTGGGTTTATCACTTTCTTCTTTGCCTTTGACAAGGTCAATGATGTTGTAATAGATTCCACTTCGCTTTCCAGAGAGGCCCTTCTGCTTTCCTGCGATAGAGATATCCTGGCAAGGGAATCCGAAACACCAGACATCTGCGTATGGGACATCTTCTGATCTGAGTTTTGTGACATCATCTGCAAACCACTCCCCTTCCGTGTCATACATGGCTTCATAGGAAGCCCTCGCAAATTTATCAAATTCACAGTAGCCGATACACTTATGCCCGGCAGCTTCCAATCCCAGGCGGAAACCGCCGATACCGGAACATAAATCAAGGAAGGTCAACTGTTCCATCCGCATTACCTTCCTTTCCCAAATCTGCATATTTGATTTTCTGCCCATCCCTGATAACCGACACATCCTCCGCCGAGCCTCTCTGCTCCACATACCGCTTTACAATTACATCCACAAATTTCTCATCCAGTTCAATCCCATAGCAGATGCGTTTTGTCTGCTCACAGGCAATCAGCGTGGAACCGGAGCCGAGGAATGGATCCAATACAATGCAGTTGCTCATGCAGGAATTCTGTATCGGATATGCCATCAGTCCCACAGGCTTCATGGTCGGATGATCTTTGGACTGCTTCGGGCGGTCAAATTCCCAGATGGTTGTCTGCTTTCTGTCCGAATACCAGTTGTGTTTTCCGTCTTTTTTCCATCCGAATAATACTGGTTCATGCTGCCACTGGTAAGGGCTTCTGCCAAGGACAAGGCTCTGCTTTTTCCAGATGCAGCACCCGGAAAGATAAAATCCAGCATCATGGAACGCCTTACGGAAATTCAACCCTTCCGTGTCCGCATGAAATACATAAATAGAAGCATCTGGCTCCATGCTCTGCTCCATATTTACAAACGCCGCAAAAAGGAACTTATAAAATTTATCATCTTCCATGCAGTCATTCTGGATATTCCCGGCAGTTCCCTCATAATTCACATTGTAAGGCGGATCAGTCACCACCAGATTTGCCCTGGCTCCTGCCATCAGCTTTTCATAAGTTTCCGGCAGAGTGGAATCTCCGCACACAACCCGATGTCTTCCCAACATCCACACATCACCTGTTTTTGCAATCGGAGGATTCTGCAGTTCTGCGTCCACATCAAAATCATCTTCCGTGATTTTCTTGTCATGAACAGAATTGAAAAGCTGTTCAATCTCCGGCGGTTCAAAACCAGTGAAGCCGACATCAAAATCGGAATCCTGCAAGTCCTTTATCAAATCTGCCAGCAGTTCCTTGTTCCATTCGCCCGTGATTTTATTCAGAGCGATATTGAGTGCCTTTTCTCTATTCTTGTCGATGTCTATGACGATGCAGTCAATTTCCTCATATCCCAAATCAGAAAGCACCGTCACCCTCTGATGTCCGCCGATAATACAATGACAGGTTCCACATACACGAACTCCTTGATGGAATTTTTGATTTTTTCATATTCCTTATCGCCGGGCTTGAGTTTCTTTCTCGGATTGTAAGCTGCCGGAATCAAATCGGCTATTTTGATTTTTCTAAATTCCATCTTCGTCCCTCCAGAACCTGTCTCTGATATAACAATGGTGGCTGCAATATTTCCTGCGGTTATCCCCATAGGCTTCAAAAGTTCTGCCGCAGTATGCACATTTCTTTGTGTAGACCGCTTTCTTGTTTCCTGCCTCCGGATGTGTTTTCCACCAAAGCCTCCGGCAGTTGTCCGAGCAGAATCTTCTCGGTCTGCCGTTTCCCGGCTGAGTGATTTCTTTCCCACAGCACACACAGGCTTTGCCCTCTGCCATCCGCTCCTGGAGATTCATCGCAGTAGCCTTGGCATAACCCGCCATATCGTTTGCCTTGCAGTAGTTCCGCACGATGTCACGGGTCAGTCCCACTGTTTCCGCAATCGTCCGGTACCCCATGCCATTCATCCGCAGTTCCTTTATCTGCACTGCCTGAGCATCCGTCATCCTTTCCACCTCCAACGAAAAAAGCTGGAAAATCATCATTTCAGAATGATTTTTCAGCTTCAAAACACGGGATTTCCGGTACTTTTTAGCAAAACTTTCTATCCTTTATTTTGCGGAAATCCTGTGTTTATGTATGGAAAGGCACTGCGTTTCCTAT
>PPYE01741478.1_pt1 | contig 19808 bp, 17 predicted proteins | sample 1559881 | NCBI WGS metagenome assembly PPYE01 (sample SAMN08240022, study PRJNA423297) | Human gut metagenome, whole genome shotgun sequencing project. | reverse complement strand
GGCAACGCAGATGCCGTGCCGCAGCCGCCGGAGCGGTGCTTAAGCCGTCAGGCGGGAATTGTGCGGTGTTGCCTAAACATAAAAGGATGGTTCTATCCCATGCAAATTGAACAGCTTTTTGATTTTCTGCACCGGTCAGTGTCGCCGTTCCACGCGGTACACACTGCAGCCCAGCTGCTGGATGCCGCCGGTTACACCCGCCTGGAGGAAGCCGAATACTGGAATTTGGAACCGGAACACGGTTATTATGTGACCCGCAACGAAAGTTCCATCATTGCCTGGCGGGTGCCTGCCCACGCCATTGGCGGCTGGCGCATTGCTGCCAGCCATTCCGACTCCCCCACCTGGCGCATCAAGAACACCAACGTGAACGCTGCGGGCTGCATCAAGCTGAACGTGGAAGGCTACGGCGGAATGATTATGTCCACCTGGCTGGACCGTCCGCTCTCCGCCGCCGGGCGTGTGCTGGTGCGGGATGAAGCCGCCGGTACGCTGGAAAGCCGCCTGGTGGACCTGGACCGTGATCTGCTGGTCATCCCATCGCTGGCCATCCACATGGACCGCACGCTGAACAGCGGCCACGCCTTTAACCCCCAGGTGGACATGCAGCCCCTATACGGGCTGGAGGGTTCCAAGCCCTTCCCCGCCCTGCTGGCTGAGGCCGCCGGTGTGAAAAAAGAGGACATTGTGGACTTTGACCTTTCGCTTTACACCCGCCAGGCACCCACCCGCATTGGGCCGGACGGCGAGCTGTTCATGGCCCCCCGCATTGACGACCTGGAGTGCGCCGCCACCACCCTGTACGGCTTTTTGGACGCCGCCCCTGAGACCGACAGCGCTTGCGCCCCGGTCTGGGCGATGTTTGATAACGAAGAAGTGGGCAGCAGCACCCGCCAGGGCGCAGACAGCAGCTTTTTGCGCGATGTGCTCGACCGCATCTTGAATGCGATCCCCCACAGTGCCCAGGCACAGGCCCAGGCATTTGCCAACAGCTTTGTGCTCAGCGCCGATAATGCCCACGCCGTTCACCCCAATTTTGCTGATAAGGCTGACCCCTGCAACAAGGTCATTTTGGGCAAGGGTGTTGTGGTCAAAGTCAATGCCAGCCAGAAATACACCACCAGCGGCCTGACCGGCGCGATTTTTAAGGAGATCTGCCGCAAGAACAACGTTCCTGTGCAGGCGTTTGCCAACCGTGCCGACCTGCCGGGCGGCAGCACGCTGGGCAACCTGCAAAGCCATACCGTGCCGGTTCCCATGGTAGATATTGGCCTGGCCCAGCTGGCCATGCACAGTGCGGTGGAAACCGCCGCAGTGGCCGATGCTGACGCCATGGTGCGGGCCGTTGCCGGGTTCTACCGCGTCCACCTGCGCAGCCTGGGCGATGCCCGCTATACGCTGGAATGAGCAGCACAGTCGGGCGCTATGCGCCAAGCCCCAGCGGGCGGATGCACCTGGGCAACCTGTGCTGCTGCCTGCTGGCGTGGCTTTCGGCCAAAAGCAGCGGCGGCAAGGTTGTGCTGCGCATTGAGGATCTGGATGCCGTGCGCTGCCCGCGCGAATTTGCTGATCTGCTGGAAGCCGACCTTGCCTGGCTCGGCCTTACCGCAGATGAAGGCGGCAGCAAGGGCGGCCCTCGCGGCCCCTATTACCAGAGCGAGCGCAGCGCTATCTATGAAGAATATTACCAAAAGCTGGTGCGCAAAGGGCTGGTCTACCCCTGCTTTTGCAGCCGCAGCCAGCTGCACGCCGCCGATGCCCCCCACCGCTCCGATGGGAAGGTGGTATACGCCGGGACCTGCCGGAACCTGACGCCGGAAGAGATCATTCTGCGCACCGCCAGGCGCAAGCCAGCCTGGCGGGTGATGGTGCCGGACGAAACCATTTCCTTTGTGGACGGCCACATGGGCCCCTATGCCGAGAATCTGGCGCAGGACTGCGGGGATTTTTACCTGCGGCGGGCGGACGGTGTGTTTGCCTACCAGCTGGCTGTGGTGGTGGATGATGCCCTGATGGGCGTTACCCAGGTGGTGCGCGGGGCAGACCTTTTGTCCAGCACGCCGCGCCAGCTGTGGCTCTACCGGGAACTGGGCCTGCCCGCGCCGGAATTTTATCACATGCCGCTGCTGCTGGCCGTGGATGGGCGGCGGCTTTCCAAACGGGATGGGGACGAAAGCCTGGAGCATTTACAGGCGCGCTATACGCCGGAGCAGATCATTGGCCGTTTGGCCTATGCCTGCGGGCTGCAAAACGCCCCGGACCCCCGCACCCCTGCCGAGCTGGCCGACGGCTTCAGCTGGCAGCGCGTGCCGCAAAACGACATTATTCTGCCGGAAGGTCTGTTTTAATGGTAGGGGTGTGCCGTCAGGCACCCCGGCCCAATCACCGGCTTTCTTCCACCAACATCTCCTGACGCTTGCAACTCTTATTTGATACGGGAGTGTTCCAATGCAAAATTTTGAACCTACCGGGGCCGCTGCCGCCATGCCGGGCAGCGCTGTTTCCCAGATCAAGCGGCGGCTGGTCATCAGTGCCTGCCTGCTGATTCCGCTTTTTTACCTTGGCCTTGGCGCTGCTTTCGGGTTGCCACTGCCGCCGTTCCTGACCGGTGATAACGCCATGTGGTGCGGCATTGTGCAGCTGGTGCTCACCGTGCCGGTCTGCTGGCTGAACCGTTCCTATTTTATCAACGGCTGCAAGAGCATCCGCGCCCCCGGGCCGGATACGCTGGTGGCGCTCAGTTCCGGGGCGGCGCTGGTTTACGGCATAATCGCCATTTTTACACAGGATGCCCCGCAGGAGCTGTTCCTGCCCACTGCCGCCGCTATTTTGATCTTTGCCGCAGCCTGCCAGCTGCTGGAAGTACGGTTTAAGGCGCAAGCCATGGCCCCTCTGCACAGTCTGGCAGAGCGCATTCCCGAAACCGCCTGCGTGCTGCGCAGCCGCCAGCAGTACACCGTGCCGCTGAATGAAGTCGCGGTGGGCGATATCTTCCTGATTCGTCCCGGCGATGTGATGCCGGTAGATGGCGTTGTCATTGAGGGCGAAACCACGGTGGATGAATCTGCCCTGACCGGTGCCGCCGCCCCCGTGGCCAAACACAAAGGCAGCACTGTTTACGCCGCCACCGCCAACCAGGGCGGCGCCCTGATCTGCCGTGCCACCCGCATCGGGTCAGATTCCACCGCCGCCCAGCTGGTACATACCGTGCAGACCACTGCCGCTGCCAAGGTGCCGTTGAGTTCCCTGGCCGATAAGGTACGCAGCGTGTTTGTGCCCGCCGTTATCGGCATTGCCTGCGTGGTGCTCATCATCTGGCTGCTGCTGGGGCAGAGCTTTGCTTTTGCGCTGGCCCGCGCCATCAGCGTGCTGGCTGTCAGCAGCCCCTGTGTGCTGGCGCTGGCAGCTTCGGTTGCCATCATGTCCGGTGCCAGCGTGGGTGCCAAGCACGGCATCGTGTTCAAAACAGCCGCCAGCCTGCAGTCCATCGGTACCCTGCACACCGCCGTGCTGGATAAAGCCGGAACAATCACCAACGGCGAGCCGGAAGTGGTCACCATTGTGGGCACCCGCAGCGTGCCCGCCAAGTTCCTGCTTGGCATGGCTGCCGGGCTGGAAAGCCAGAGCCAGGACCCGCTGGCCCGCGCCGTGATGCGCAAAGCCGCTGCGGAGAACATCAAGCTGAGCGCCGTTAAGGACGTTACCATTCTGGACGGCCAGGGCCTGACCGGCAAAATGGCCGGCAAGGTGATGGCAGGCGGCAGCGCAGAGTTTATTGCCGCCCAGTGCGAGCTGACCCCCGATTTGCAGCAGGCTGGCGAGCAGCTGGCCGCTGACGGCATTGCCCCGCTTTACTTTTCGCTCGACGGCCACGCAGCCGGTTTGATCGGCGTTGCCGATGCCGTAAAGCCCGCCAGCAAAGCCGCCCTTGACGCGCTGAAAGCCCTTGGGCTGGATGTGATCCTGTTGACAGGCGACAGCCGCACCAATGCAGACCGCGTTGCCGCTCAGGTTGGGCTGGATGACGCCCACGTGGTATCCGACCTTGCCCCCGCAGAGCTGGAAGCCGAACTGCGCCGCCTGCAAACAAACGGCCCTGCCGCCATGATAGGCAGTACTTCTGCCGCCGCGGCACTGGCCTGTGCCGATGTCGGCATTGGCATGGGAGCCGAGCCGCTGCCCGCCGCCGATGTGATGCTGCTTCGGGACGATTTGGCCGATGCCGCTGCCGCGGTGCGCATTTCCCGCGCGGTGGATGCCCGCATTGCCCAGAACACCCGCATGGCGCTGGTTTACAGCGCGCTGCTGCCGCTGCTGGCCGCCGGTGTGCTTTACCCGCTGAACTTTGTGCTGCACCCGATCGATTCCGTCATTCTTATGACGCTGTTTGTGGCGTGGCTGCTGTCCGGCACGGCCCGGCTGAACAGCTTTGACCCGAAACCCGCCAGCCAGAGCGAACCGCAGAAGGAGCCCGCAGAATGAGCGCCGCCGTGGAACGCCGCCACTGGCATTTTACCGGCAGCGTGCAGGGGGTTGGCTTCCGCTACCGTGCGCAGTATGCCGCCCAGCTGCTGGATCTGACCGGCTGGGTGGAAAACAACTGGGACGGCACAGTGGACCTGGAAGCCCAGGGTTCCGCCGCCCAGCTGGATCGCCTTTGGCAACGCAGATGCCGTGCCGCAGCTGCCGGAGCGGTGCTTAAGCCGCAAGGCGGGAATTGTGCGGTGTTGCCTTAATTTTGGCGGCAGGGAGCCATCCCTCACCGGCTTTCGCCGGAGCTCCCCTGGAGGGGAGCTGGACGCGAAGCGGCCTGAGGGGCGGTTTCCCGCTGCCAGGCTAAAAATTTGTAGGGAACGACACCTGCATCGTCCCGCATGACGGGCTTTGCCGGGTATTTCACTTCATCACCCGGCGCACACCTGCGGGCGCACACTGTGCGCCCTTACGGTCTCTACAGGGGAAAACGGCATTTGCTGAACGGTGCCCCTGCTCATTTTCTCAAAACGCCTTCAATTCCACCCCGGCTGCCTGCAGGGCCGCGCCGATCTTTTCTACAAAGGCCAGAGCCTTAGGACCGTCGCCGTGTACGCAGACGGAATCCGCCTGGATGGCAATGTCCGTACCGTCGTTGGCGGTCACTTTGCCCTCGGTTACCATGCGGATCACGCGGGCAATGGCTTCGTCCTCATCCTCAATCATGGCGCCGGGGGTTCCGCGGGGCACAAGGCTGCCATCCGGGCGGTAGCCGCGGTCGGCAAACACCTCATTGGCAACCGGCAGGCCGATGGCCTGGGCCGCCTTGACCATCTCACTGCCGGAAAGCGCCAGCAACACCGCGCCGGGGGCGCTCTCCTTCACTGCGGCGCAGATGGCATCCGCCAGTGCGCGGTCCTTGCCCGCCATGTTATACAAAGCGCCGTGGGGCTTTACATGGTGCAGCGGCACACCGGCGGCATCGCAGAACGCTTTCAGCGCACCGATCTGATACTGCACACAGGCCTTGGCTTCCGCCGGGGTCAGCTTCATCTGGCGGCGGCCAAAGCCCTGCAGATCAGGGAAACCGGGGTGCGCCCCCACCGCCGCGCCGCTCTGTTTGCACAGCGCCACGGTGCGCTGCATCACCAGCGGATCGCCTGCATGGAAGCCACAGGCCACATTGGCCGACGTGATAAACGGGATCACCTTTTCATCCATTCCGATGGTATACGCGCCAAAGCTTTCGCCCAGGTCACAGTTCAAATCAATATGCGGCATGGCTCAATCCTCCATTTTCAAGCATAAGGCAATGCTTCTGCCCCGCAGGGGCGCACAGTGTGCGCCCCTGCGGTTTTTACTATCTGCTCTTAATATTTCAGCTCCACATTTTTTACGTCGGTCACAAACATGTGCCCCGGCGCATGGGTGATGCAGAACTCCGGCTTGGAGTGCATCACGACGTTCTGCGGGGTCACGCCGCAGGGCCAGAACACCGGTGTTTCGCCGGGGTTGATGGTCACGGCATCGCCGTAATCCGGGTGAGCCAAATCATGGATGCCGATGGCTTCCGGCTCACCGATTTGCACCGGCATACCGTGCACGCGGGGCATGCCCGCTGTAATGGCAGCTGCCGCCGGGACCTGCCGGTACGGGATGGGCCGCATGCTGACCACCATGTTTCCGCTGAACACCCCCGCCGGGGTACAGGGAATGTTGGTGTTGTACATCGGCACATTCACGCCCTCTTCGATCTGGCGCACCGGGATGCCCGCTTCCAGCAGTTCAGATTCAAAGGAGAAGCTGCACCCGATCAAAAAGCTGACCAGGTCGTTCCTCTCCTCAAAGAATTTGCTCACATCGGTGTATTCCCCGGTCAGCTTGCCGTGTTCGTACACCCGGTAGCGCGGGATATCGGTAGCAATATCGCTGCCTTTGCCAAATTGGGCAAAGGTTCGCTCGCCTGCGTCCGCCACTTCCAGCAGCGGGCAGGCTTTGGGGTTGCGCTGGCAGAACAGCAAAAAGTCCCACGCCAGCGCCTTGGGCAGCACCACAAGGTTGCCCTGGGCATAACCGTTGCACATGCCGGTGGTCGGGCCGGTCAGTTTGCCCTTGCGGATCAGCCCGCGCAGGTCGGCCGGTTTCATGGCTGCAAAGTCCATTATTTCATCCGCTCCCTGATTTTGTCAAGCACGGCCGCCTGCGCCCTGGCTCCTGCAACAGCCTGCGCCGCGGTCACATATTGGAACGCCAGCTTTTCGCCGGGGCGCAGCTGCGCCATGGCCGAAAGGTCAGCGCTGATGACGGTTGCAATTTTGGCATACCCGCCGGTGGTCTGGTGGTCAGCCAGCATCACAATGGGCTGCCCGTTGGCCGATACCTGCACCGAACCCGCCACAATGCCGTCCGATACAATGTCCGACCCATCCACAGTCTCGATCTGCGGCCCCCGCAATTTGCAGGCCATGCGGTCACAGTCTGCTGTCAAAGCATATACCCCGTGTACAAATGCGGCCTGCCCCACTGCGGTAAAGGCATCGGTCTGGGGGCCGGGCACCGCACGGAACAGCGGCAGCTTCCGCCCGCCCAAAAAGCGCCACGGCCTTGCGGGGGTGCGCGCCGTGCCCAGCGGGCGGTTTGCCCCTTTGGCGCAGATCTGCTGCCAGCGCTGTTCCACCATGGCGGGTGCCGCCCCAATGGGCAGCACATCCCCAGCTTTCAGTGCGCGGCCATCCAGCCCGCCCATCCGGCATTTTAAGTCGGTGGAGCGGCTGCCCAGCACGGGCGGAGTATCCACGCCGCCAAACACGGCCAAGTAGCCGCGCAGCCCGCTGCGGGCCGCGCCGATTGCCAGCACCTGCCCCGCGCGGGCCAAAAGCGGCGTATAGGCGGGCACCGGGCGGCCATCCAGCGCGGCGGGCATATCGGCCCCCGCCAGGGCAAAAACCGTGTCCCCGTCAAACTGATACTTGCCGCCCTGCAGGGTCATTTCCAGCACGGCGGCACCGGCTGCCTGGGGGTTGCCCGCCAGCAGGTTGGCGGTCCGCATAGCGTAACCATCCGCTGCTCCACAGGTGCGGAACCCCCGCGCGGCATAGCCGGTGCGGCCTGCATCCTGCACAGTGGTCAGCGGGCCGGGGCTTATCACATGCAAGTTCACAGTGCCGCCCCCTGTTCTTTCTGGATGGTTTCAAACTTTTCCGGGCTGATGGGCACAAACCGGATGCGGTCTCCCGCCGCGTAAGGCAGTTTGCCGCCGCCAGCCGGGTCAAACAGGCGCAGCGGCGTGCGGCCGATCAGCTGCCACCCGCCGGGGGAAGCCAGCGGGTAGATGCCCGTCTGCTTGCCGCCAATGCCCACCGCCCCCGCGGGGATCTTGGTGCGCGGGGTCTGCAACCGGGGGCAGACAATGCGTTCATCCATGCCGCCCAGGTACGGGAACCCCGGCAGGAACCCCAGCATAAAAATGCGGTAGTCCCGCCCGCAGTGGATGTCGATGACCTGCTGTTCGGTCAGCCCGGCGTGCTGTGCCACAAAGGCCAGGTCGGGGCCGTAATCTCCGCCGTAACACACCGGCACCTCCACCAGCCGCCCGGCCGCGGTGCTGCTGACCGGGGGCAAAGCGTCCCACAGGCGGCGCAGCGCGGGGATCAGGGTATCGGCATCGGTCTGCAAAGGGTCCAGCGTGACCAGCAGCGCCGCATAGGTGGGCACTGTTTCCACCACGCCGGGCAGCTGCGCCGCCTGCACAGCGGTATCCAGCGGGCAACGCAGATGCCGTGCCGCAGCCGCCGGAGCGGTGCTTAAGCCGTAAGGCGGGAATTGTGCGGTGTTGCCTTAGGTTAGCGGGCGCACATTGTGCGCCCCTACGGTCTCTAAACGTGCCGTTTTGGGTTCACTGCTTCCTGACCAAGGCCAATGTGCCTATTATAGCACAACCTGCTTTATGCCTGCTCAAAAAATTTCTTTGCCAGCACCGGGCCGAACCAGTGGTCCGAATTGTGGGAATACCGCACCGCATACGCCGTGCACTGCCGCATCATGCTGACAATGCCAACGTTCATGCGGGTATCAAACCCATCCACACCCGGCAGCAGCGAGCCTGTCATATCGATCATGCCATTGCGGGAAAGCACCCGCATGACCTCGCTTTCCATCTCCTCCCGGTGCAGGATGTCCATATCCTTTTTCAGGTAGGCCAGCGCGGCCATCAGCGCATAGCAGCCCCAGTCAGAGCAGGTTGCCGTGATGATGTTATCGGTGCTGCTTGCGGCCAGAATGCCGCCGCAGCAGCCGTCCTGGCATTCGCCGGGGGCGGTGAAGGGCACATATTTTTTAATGTGCTCCCCAATGGTGCCCATGCCGATCTCATTGCCCAGATCGCCGATGGCCACATTGGGCACGCCGCGGGCGCGCAGTTCGTTCCACAGCACATCGCTTTTGGCTTCCAGTGCGGTCACATCCTTGCCCACCGCATTGTGGTAAACACCCTTGGCGTTGCCGCCGCAGGCTTCCACCGAGATCACCGCTGCGGGTAAAATCTTATCCGCCAGCGCTTTGGCCTGGGCGGGGGCTTTGGCCTTATCTTTGGTAAAGGCCACAACGCCAAGGCTCAGCGGCAGCTCCATGGCGGTATCCAGGTCCTCATACACATGCAGACCCACCACATTGCCGCATTTCTTAAAGGCTTCCACGCTGTCCTGCGGGCAGACGATGATCGGCTTTGCCCCAAAGGCCAATACCAGAGACCGCGCCAGCAGGATCGCGCTGACAGAGCCGTCCATTTCCGGCACCTTGTGGGGCAGCAATACAAACCCGACCAGGATATACACCGGGTCGCCGGGGTGGATGGCTTTGCACAACGCTTCGGCTGCGTGCATGGCGGTCGGCTCCCCGGTATATGCCCGGCTGCCCGCGTACAAAATGCGGCACACCCCGTAACCGCGGGGGTCCAGACACATGATGGCATCCAGGTTTTCGCCTACATTGAGTTTTTCCAGTTCGTCACGGGTCATGGTGTTTTCCCCCTTTTCAGCCCCACAGACTTTCGCAGCCGGTATAGTCATAGAACTCTTTCAGTACTTCGTCCTGGATGGCTTTCAGGGTAGCGGGGTCCTTGCCGCCGGCGGGCTTGCCCTCAAACTCGCAGGCATGCAGACAGAAGTTGGAGGAGGAGGTCACGATGATCTCATCCGCATCGCGCAGGAAATCCACCGTGAACGGTTTTTCCATCACGGTAATGCCCAGGCGGTAGCAGGCCTGCAGCATATGGGTCTTGGCAATGCCGCGCAAAATCAGCTCATCGTTCGGGTGGGAATAGAAAATCCCGTCTTTCAGCACTGAAACGTTGGAGTGCGCACATTCCGTTACAATATCCCCGCGGTGGAACACGGTCTCGCTCATGCCGGCCAGCTTGGCGCGCTGGGCGGTCATAACGCTGGGCAGCAGGTTCAGCGTTTTGATGTTGCAGTGGTAAAAGCGAGTGTCCTCCTCAGAGTTCAGGCGGATGGGCTTGTCGGGGTCGTTCAGGGTGTTGGGCCGGATGGAAACCCACAGCTTGCCGGGCACACCTTCCTCATACACATGGTTGCGGGGCTCCACACCGCGGGTGACCTGCCAGTATACAAAGTTGACCTTGCTGTCCACCTTGGCCAGCAGGTCGGTCAGCAGCCTGCCCAGCTCGGCCTTGCTCATCGGGATGTTGATATCCAGTGCCTTGGCGCTGGTAAAAAAGCGGTCCAGGTGGTCCTGCAGCAGGTATACCTTGCCGTTCGCGCCAACGGTGGCATCGTAGCAGCCATCGCCAAAAAAGTGAACGCGATCATTGAACGGCACCATCAATTCTTCCGGTGCGCCGATTTTGCCATCATAATATGCAATGGATTCCATTTTTCCTTACTCCTCTCATCTTGGTTGCCTTTATGTTCAGCCGTTATTTGGCTTTCACATCAAATTTCAGTTCAATCACTTTTTTAATCAGCTCCACGCAGTTATCCAGCCCAATGGCGGCGGAATTCAGGCAGAGGTCATAATTTTCCACCCGCTTCCACTGGCGGCCGGTGTGGTATTTGTAATAGTTTTCACGGTAGCGGTCCAGCTTGTCAATATAGTGCTTGGCCTGGCTGCTGCCAATGCCCTGGCGCTTCATCTCGCGCTCCACACGCCAGTCATAGGGGGCATCCACATACACGGTCAGCACGTTGGGCTTATCCCGCAGAACAAAGTCCGCCGCGCGGCCCACGCAGATATAGCTTTCCTCGTTCAGCAGCTCCCGCAGCACCTTGGCCTGGTAGTTGAACAGGTTTTCATCGCTGATAAAGTTGCCGCTTTCCGGCGGGATGATGCTGCCGTCATACACCCGTTCCGAAACCCGGTACAGCATGGTTTTGCGGGTGTTCTCATCGGCGCGGGCAAACAGTTCCTCGCTGATGCCGCTGTCCTCTGAGGCAAGGCGCAGCAGCTTGCGGTCATACAGGTCAATGTCAAATGCCTTTGCCAGCTGCTTGCCAATGTAGCTGCCGCCGCCCGAACCACAGGTGCGGGTAATGGCGACTGCAAAATACGGATAATCGGGATACATTTTCCACCCCTCCTTACTGACCCAGATAGGCTTTCTTCACGCGCGGGTCGTTCAGCAGATCTGCGGCGTTGCCCTCAATGCTGATGTTGCCAGTTTCCAGCACATAGGCGCAGTCCGAAATGGCCAGCGCCATCTTTGCGTTCTGTTCCACCAGCAGGATCGTGATGCCCTGCTTGTTTACTTCCTGAATGATGGCAAAGATCTCTTTGACCAGCAGGGGCGAAAGGCCCATCGAAGGTTCATCCATCAAAATCATTTTGGGCTTTGCCATCAGGGCGCGGCCTACGGCCAGCATCTGCTGCTCGCCGCCGGAAAGGGTGCCCGCCAGCTGGCGGCGGCGCTCATCCAGACGGGGGAAGCGCTTATACACATCCTTCATCGTCTCTTCCATCCCGGCCGGGTCGGCATAAGCGCCCATTTCCAGGTTTTCTTCCACCGTCATCTGGGGGAAGATATGCCGCCCTTCCGGCACATGGGCCAGCTTGTAGGTAATGATCTTGCTGGGTTCCGCCTTGCGCAGGTCGTGCCCGTCAAACATCACGCTGCCGGACGCAGCTTTTTCCAGCCCGGTAATGGTGCGCAGGGTGGTGGTTTTGCCCGCACCGTTTGCCCCGATCAGGGATACGATCTCGCCGTCATCCACATGCAGCGATATGCCGTTCAGCGCGTGTACCGCACCGTAATTGACATGAAGGTCTTTTACTTCAAGCATCCGCTTCGACCTCCTCCTCTTTGTCTTTGCCCAGGTATGCTTCAATCACATGGGGGGCATTGGCGATCTCTGCCGGTGTGCCGGAAGCGATCGTGGTACCAAAGTCCAGCACCTGGATTCGCTCGCAGATTTTCATGACCAAACTCATGTCATGCTCGATCAGCAGCACCGATACCTTGAATTCGCTCCGGATATAATCAATAATCTCCAGCAGTTCCTCCGTTTCAGTCGGGTTCATACCGGCGGCCGGTTCGTCCAGCAACAGCAGCTTCATGTTGGTGGCCAGTGCGCGGGCAATCTCCAGGCGGCGCTGCTCACCATAGGGCAGGTTGTCGGCCTCCAGGTCCTCCTTGCCGGAAAGGTGCACCACCTGCAGCAGCTCTTTGGCGCGTGCGGTGGCGGCGGCTTCCTGCTGCCAGTACGCCTTGGTGCGGAAGATGGCCTGCGGCATGTTGTAGGTCAGTTCTTCCAGCATGGCAGCTTTGACGTTTTCGATCACCGTCATTTTTTTGAACAGGCGGATATTCTGGAAGGTTCTAGCAATGCCTGCATGAACGATCTGGTGGGTCTTTTTGCCGTTCATCCGCTCACCATTCAGGTAAAGGGAGCCTTCGGTCGGCTTATACACACCAGTGATCAGGTTGAACACGGTGGTTTTGCCTGCGCCGTTGGGGCCGATCAGCCCCACCAGCTCGGATTCGCCGATTTCCATATTAAAATCATCCACGGCTTTCAGGCCGCCAAACTGGATGCCAAGGTGCTGGCATTTCAAAACGGGTTGTGCCATGGTTCAGGCCCCCTTTTCTGCTTTTGCTTTTACCGTGCTGCGGCCGGTCAGTTTTTCCAGCGCGCGGGGCAGGCTGAACTCCCACCGGCCAAAGATGCCGCCGGGACGGAACAGCATGACCAGCACCAGAACCACCGAGTAGGCCAGCATGCGGTAGGTAGAAAATTCACGCATCAGTTCCGGTAAAGCGCTCAGGAACGCTGCGCCGATGATGGAACCGGTCAGCGAACCGGTGCCGCCGATGATCACTTCGCTCAACAGCTCTGCGGAATAGTTAAAGTTGAAGTTGGTGGGGATCATTGCCGTCATGTAATGGGCATAAATACCGCCGCCGATGCCGGCAAAGAATGCGCTGATGGCAAAGGTCATGACCTTGTAATAGGTCACGTTGATGCCGGAAGCCGAAGCCGCGATGTAGTCCTCACGGATGGCCTGCACGGTGCGGCCATATTTGCTGCGGACGAACAGGTACATGATGGTAACGCAGACCACCATGATCCAGAATACCCGCGGGAAGGTGGACAGCTTGAGGATGCCGCTCATTGTTTTACCGCCGCCGGTGATGGAAAAGTTGCAGAAGCAGACGCGGATGATTTCGGCAAACGCCATGGTGACAATGGCGAGATAGTCGCCGCGCAGGCGCAGCGCCGGGATGCCGACCAGTACGCCCATGATGCCCGCAGCCAGGCCGCCGACCAGCAGCGCGATCAGGAACAGCCCCAGATCCGAAAGCCCTTTGCCTGCCAGCGCGCCGGATACAATGGCGGAGACATAAGCGCCGACCGAAACAAACCCCGCATGCCCCAAGGAGAACTCGCCCATAAAGCCAACTACCAGGTTCAGCGATGTGACCATGATGATGGTGTAGCAGGCGGTGGTGCAGATGCCCTGAATATAGGTGGTGGAGGTGCCGAACGCATTGGCGGCGAACAGCCCTGTCAACAGGGCAAACACCAGCGCCACGCCCACAGCGTTCAAAAGATAGGAGCCTTTTATTTTTTTACTCATTGCTCTGCTCCCTCCCTTACACTTTTTCGCCGGTGTTCTTGCCCAGGATACCGGCGGGCTTGACCAGCAGGATCACGATCAATGTGCCGTAAGTAACGGCTTCGTACCAGCCGGGGGCAAACAGCTTGACAAAAATTTCAATCAGGCCGACCAGAATGCCGCCGATCATGGCGCCGGGGATGATGCCAATGCCGCCCAGAACTGCGGCGATGAAGGCTTTCATGCCCATCATGGAGCCCATATCGGTGGTAACGCGGGGGTAAGTGGAGCAGTACATCAGCGCTGCCACCGCCGCCAGACCGGAGCCGATGGCAAAGGTCAGGGTGATGATCTTGTTCACGTTGATGCCCACCAGGGTGGAAGCATCCTTATCCTGCGGGACGGCGCGCATGGCCTTGCCCAGCTTGGTCTTTTTTACAAACAGCTGCATGCAAAGCATCATCGCAACGCCGATGCCAATGGTCAGCAGCACGTTCAGCGGCAGCGATACCCCGCCGACCGTAATGGTGGGCAGGCTGAAAATAGCCTGCACGTTGTGCGGCTTGGCGCCAAACAGCACCATGGCCAGGTTTTCCAAAAAGATGCTCATGGCCAGCGCGGTAATCAAGGCGGACATGGGCCCGGCCTTGCGCACCGGGCGGTAAGCCAGGATCTCAACCAGCACACCAACCAGCGCGCACACCGCAACGGCCACAATCACGGCCATCCAGGCGGGCATTCCCGCATCGACCATCAGCGGGATGGTGTAAAACAATGTGTAAGCACCGATCATGATAAAATCGCCGTGGGCAAAGTTGATCATGCGGATGATACCGTAAACCATGGTGTAGCCCAACGCGATCAGCGCATAAATAGCGCCCTGGTTCAGGCCGTTGATCAGGCCCTTGCCCCCGAAGCACGATGCGGGTACCGCAACCCGACATTATCGAGCATTTTGGCAACGCAGATGCCGTGCCGCAGCTGCTGGAGCGGTGCTTAAGCCGCAAGGCGGGAATTGTGCGGTGTTGCCTTTACTCAGCGGAGGAAACCAGGTTGCCATCGGAATCCAGCGTCTCAGACCACTTGACCTTGCCGTCAACAAAGGTGTTGAATGCAATGCTCTTGATGGCATCGCCGTTTTCGTCCAGCTTGATCTTGCCGCCAACGCCGGTAAACTCCATACCGGTCATGCCTTTTACCAGGCTTGCGGTATCGGTGCCGCCGCCATTCTCGGCAGCTTGCAGCAGCATGTAGATGGCGTCATAGTACAGGGCCGCGCAGGCGTTCAGGCTTTCGGTGCCGTACTTTTCGGTGTACTTCTGCACAAAGTTCTGAACGGCGGGGGCGGTATCCTCGCTGGAGTAGTGGTTGGTAAAGTAGCAGTCATCAAACTTGTCTTCCAGGCCGGTGGTATCCGCGCCATCCCAGGCATCGCCGCCCATGATGGTACCGGTAAAGCCCGCGTTGCGCGCTGCGCCTACAAGCAGCGGTACCGTATCCAGGAAGCAGGGATAATACAAAAACTCTGCGCCGGAAGCCACGGCCTGTGCTGCCTGGGAGGAAAAGTCAGTATCAGTGCTCATGCACTCGCCGGTATAGGTAATTTCAATGCCGTTGGCCTCGCAGTTTTCTACAAAAGCGTCCTTCAGGCCGTTGGAATAGTCATCATCTTTGGCATAAATCACGGCCACCTTGCTGAATCCCTTGCTCTTAACAAACAGGGCGGCCATCTTGCCCTGATACGGGTCAATGAAGCAGTTACGGAAGATCGTGGAGCCTTTCTGGGTCACATCCACGTTGGTAGCGCCGGTTGCCAGCAGCAGCATTCCGTCATTGGCAGCCTGGGTCGCCATAGGCAATGTAACGGAAGAGAAGAAGCTGCCCACGATAGCGGCTGGGGAATCTGCCATGACCTTGTTGTAAGCGTTCATGGCCTGCTTGGCGTCCTTGGCATCGTCAGCCACCTTGCCGCCGTTGACGATCTCGACCGTGTAGCCGGAATCGCCGGAGTTGATTTCCTCCACAGCCATATCCACCGCGTTCTGGGCACCCTCGCCGTAAATAGCGGAGCCGCCGGTCATGGAGCAGACTACACCAACACGGATCACATTACCGCTGTCCGCGCTGGATGCTGTGGTGGAAGCGGCACTGGAAGTATCTGCCGTGCTGGCTGTGCCGCCCTGTGCGCTGGAAGAACAGCCGCCCAAAACGCCTGCCGCCATCGCCGCCGCCATGGTAAGAGAAAGAACCCGTGTTGCCTTTTTCATCGTAAGCCCCTCTTTCTTTAATGTTCGTTCTGCTTTCTTCTCTCAGATATCTCCTGACCAAACAAAAAGCGCGCAGCCCCGCCGTCAAGCGGGTGCCGCACGCCTTTGTGCAAAAGCAAAATCTCTTTTGTTCTTTTTATGCTTTTGTCTCCGGAATCAGAACGGGGTCCGCAGCTTTTGCACTGCGGACCCCGTTGTCCTTGCTCCATGTTTGGATTGTTCTGATTATAGCATACTGCCAAAATTTTGCAAGCACTTTTTGTCAGCCTCAGGGGGAATTTTGCCGCCGATCACCTTATTTTATTAAGTTGCTTCTTCGTTTTTTCATTTCGCATCCCCGTTTTCGCTTTCTTTTTTTCGTCAAACTGTCCTTTGGGCTAAATAACTTCAAAATTACAGCTTTTCCCCCGCACCACTGGGTCATGCCGGGCAGCGGACAGCCCAGTCCGGCAGCCTTATTCCGCTGTTTCTCCCCGCCTTACGTTGTCACAGCCTTGTTTATCGAATCGTTTCTCTGCCAATTTCTTATGTCATCCAAAATCCAGCATTGTTTCTCGCTTTATCGTTCCACAGCTTTATATCGAATGTTCGTTTTATTTTGTGGCGGGTTTTTCCGCCATTTTCCAATATTATATATTTTGTGAACAATCATTGCATAGGTTGTAAACATTAGCACTCTCCTCTTGACAGTGCTAATTTTAGGATTATAATAAAGGCGCACCTTGAAAGAGGGGGTGCGGAACGCAAGAGCGCTCCGGGAAACACCGCCAAGGAGCCGCAAGGCTCGGGAAGCGTCAGACTTCCCGGAGAGGCACCAAATAAAATTCCAGATTTTTACAAAGTGAGGTTATGACTTATGTTGCCGACTGTTTTTGGTGAAAATCTTTTTGATGATTTCTTTGACGATTCCTTTGGTATGATGAACGCACGCAGCCCGCTGTACGGCAAGCATGCACGCAACCTGATGAAGACCGATATCCGCGAGACCGATACCAACTATGAACTGGCGATTGATCTGCCGGGCTTCAAGAAGGATGAGATCCACATTGAGCTGAAAAACGGCTACCTGACCATCAGCGCCGCCAAGGGTCTGGATAAAGACGAAAAGGCCCCCGAAGGCAAGTATATCCGCCAGGAGCGTTACACCGGCGCCTGCAGCCGCAGCTTCTATGTTGGCACCGACCTGCAGCCCAAGGATGTCAGCGCCAAGTTCACCGATGGCATCCTGGAGTTGACCTTCCCGAAGGAAGCTCCCAAGAAGGAACCTGATGTGACCCGCGTTGAAATTGGTGAATAACCGATCTGCCTTTGCGGCATAACTGAATAAGTCTCAGCGGTGCCCCGCCCTTGACCCCAATCGGTCATGGCGGGGCACCGCTTTTTTGTTTTGTTGCACCCCCTGTGGTATAATGATTTTATAATAAATCCAACAGGGGGGCTGCTGTTTGTATGGTCGATCATATTGAGATCCGCGGGGCACGGGTACACAACCTAAAAAATATTGATGTCGATGTGCCGCTGAACAAAATCGTCGGCATTGCGGGTGTATCCGGTTCCGGCAAATCTTCGCTGGCGCTGGGCGTGCTGTATGCCGAAGGTTCGCGCCGGTATCTGGACGCACTTTCCACCTACACGCGCCGCCGCATGACCCAGGCCCCCAAAGCTGATGTGGACGAGGTTCTGTATGTTCCCGCCGCGTTGGCGCTGCACCAGCGGCCGGGGGTGCCGGGCATCCGCAGCACCTTTGGCACCGGCACCGAGCTGCTGAACAGCCTGCGGCTGATGTATTCCCGCCTTGCCAGCCACCGCTGCCCCAACGGGCATTATCTTGCGCCCACCCTGGCCGTGGCCGCCGGGCAGGAGCTGATCTGCCCCGAATGCGGGGCCCGCTTTTACGCCCCTTCGGCGGAAGAGCTTGCCTTTAACAGCCAGGGTGCCTGCCGCACCTGCGGCGGCACCGGCACCGTACAGACCGTTGACCGCGCCACCCTTGTGCCGGACGAAAGCCTGACCATTGACGAGGGCGCTGTGGCCCCCTGGAACTCTTTGATGTGGTCGCTGATGACCGATGTCTGTCGCGCCATGGGGGTGCGCACCGATGTGCCGTTCCGCGACCTGACCGATGTGGAGAAAGAGATCGTCTATGACGGCCCGGCTGAGAAGAAGCACATTTTCTACCACTCCAAAAACAGCGAGCAGGCCGGGGAACTGGATTTTACCTATTACAGCGCCGTACGCACGGTGGAAAACGCACTCTCCAAAGTCAAGGACGAAAAAGGCATGAAGCGGGTGGAAAAGTTTTTGCGTCAGGATATCTGCCCGGACTGCGGCGGTTCCCGGCTGTGCGCTGCAGCCCGCGCGCCCAGGCTGCAGGGTATCCCGCTGGATGAAGCCTGCCGCATGACCCTTTCCGACCTGGTTGCCTGGGTAAGCGGGGTTCCCGCCGCCCTGCCGGAAGAAATGCGCCCCATGGCGCAGAGCATCTGTGAATCGTTCCAAACGGTGGCCAAGCGGCTGATGGACCTGGGGCTGGGCTACCTGGCGTTGGACCGCGCCGCGGCTACCCTTTCCACCGGCGAGCGCCAGCGTATGCAGCTGGCCCGCGCGGTGCGCAACCGCACTACCGGCGTTCTGTATGTGCTGGATGAACCCTCTATTGGGCTGCACCCCGCCAACATCACCGGCCTGACCGGCGTGATGCAGGACCTGATCCACGACGGCAACTCAGTCATTCTGGTGGACCATGATACCCAGATTCTATCCGAAGCCGATTGGCTGATTGAGATGGGGCCGCAGGCCGGTGCGGGCGGCGGCCAGGTGATTGCCCAGGGCAGCATCCCGGCCATTGAAGCAAACGCTGCTTCCCGCATTGGGCCGTTCCTGGCGGGCAAAGCGCAGTGTCTGCGACCCCAGGCCCCGCAAAGCGAGTTGTTCGCGCTGGGGCGCATTCAGCTTTCCACCAACGCCATCCACACCGTAAAGCCGCTGGACATCGAAATTCCCAAGGGGCGGCTGACTGTGGTGACCGGGGTTTCCGGCTCCGGCAAGACCACCCTTGTGCTGGAAAGCCTGGTTCCCGGCCTGAACGCCGCCATCCACGGCCAAAAGCTGCCGGAGCATGTACGCTCTATTGTGCCGGACGGCATCACCCAGGTCAAGCTGATCGATGCCGCACCCATTGGCATCAACGTGCGCTCCACCGTGGCCACCTATGCCAATGTGCATGATGAGCTGCGCAAAAAGTTTGCCGCCACCCCGGATGCCAGGCAGGCCGGGTATAAAGCGGGCGATTTTTCCTACAACACGGGCAAGCTGCGCTGCCCCGTGTGCGATGGCACCGGCAGCATCAGCCTGGATGTACAGTTTTTGCCGGATGTGGAGATTCCCTGCCCCGAATGCCGCGGTTCCCGCTATGCCAAGGAGGCCGGGCAGATTTTTTACACCAGCAAGTCCGGAACCAGATATTCCCTGCCGCAGCTGATGGATACGGATGTGAACACTGCCCTGACCGCCTGTGCCGACTGGCCGGTGGTGCGCCAGCGACTGACTGTTTTACAGGAACTCGGCCTTGGCTACCTGACCCTTGGCGAGGAAACGCCCGGCCTTTCCGGCGGCGAGGCCCAGCGCCTGAAGCTGGCCAGCGAGATGGGCAAAGCCCAGTCGGACTCTCTGTTTGTCTTTGATGAGCCCACCATCGGCCTGCACCCCGCCGATGTGCAGGTTCTGCTCGGCGTGTTCCAGACCCTGATCGAGCACGGCGCCACCGTCATCGTCATTGAGCATGACCTGGATGTGATCCGCAACGCAGACTACATCATTGATATGGGCCCGGGCGGCGGTGCCCAGGGTGGCACGGTGGTGGCCGCCGGCACGCCGGACGTTATCCGCCACACCCCCGCCAGCCAGACCGGCAAATTTATCTGATTTTATGGCAATACCGCATAATTCTAAGTGCCGATACGGCGAGCGAGGTGCGGCAGATGCCAAGCCAAAAGCGCAGAT
>PPYE01311539.1_pt1 | contig 19808 bp, 13 predicted proteins | sample 1559881 | NCBI WGS metagenome assembly PPYE01 (sample SAMN08240022, study PRJNA423297) | Human gut metagenome, whole genome shotgun sequencing project. | reverse complement strand
GCCACCCCCTGTCCTCCATACCAACTACAATTATACAACCTCCCGCGCATAACAACAAACCATTCAAACAGAATACAGCACAAAACCCCCATCCGTCAAATTTATCCCCATACAATCCCCAACCCTCCTCAATTTAGCACTTACAAAATATCCCTCTATTTAATCGTCCTTTTTACCTGAACGACTACCACTACGTAGCTCCAGGTGCTTCCGGCTGGTGTTCGGGGTCCGCTGTGTTCTCCGGGAGGCGGCGGGGCGGGTGGGTGTTTTGCAGGTGCCTTATATGCTATGGAGATGAGACCATAAAATCGGCAGCCCCACCTGCCGATTTTAGCCCTGGGCTCATCGCAATGCCCAGCATAACCGGCACCTGCAAAACACCCACCCGCCCCGCCGCCTCCCGGAGAACACAGCCGGACCCCGAACACCAGCCGGAAGCACCGCATACCCCTCTGCGCACAAATGGGGGGATAAAGCACGAAAGCCCTTGACAATGCGGCTTTGCGGGCTATATAATACCGACATGAACACAGAAACAAAGGCCGTGATGAAGACAGTAGGCATGTTTGGAAAGTTGCAGCGAGCCGGCGCAGGTGGGAGGCCGGTACGAGTAAGACATGGTGAATATCACTTCGGAGCCGCAGGCTGAAAGAAAGCGCAGGGTGCAGGAAGCATCCGGTTTTTCAAGTAGGCGACGCCGGATTTCCCCCGTTACGGGAAACCATATTTTCTTATAGGGACAGGTTTGGCAGCTGTTTTTATAAGCCGTATGATGTAACAGGTGGTACAACGAGCCTCAGACCTCGCCCTTTTACAAGAAAGGACGGGGATTTTTTTGTTTCAGACGCAGAATGGCGCAGGTGCCAGGAAATCTGAACTGCCATGCAAGACGGCGGACACGCGGCAGGACGCGAATTTATCAAACAGGAATGGCTGTATGCCGGAGAAAGAAAGGAAGAAGGAAATGTCACTTTACACTAAGGTAAACACAGACCTGAACTTCGTGGAACGTGAACACGAGGTGGAACAATTCTGGGAAGACAACAAAATTTTTGAAAAAAGCATGAAAATCAGGGAGGGCTGCCCGACCTATACCTTTTATGACGGCCCGCCCACCGCAAACGGCAAGCCCCACATCGGACATGTGGAAACCCGCGCAATCAAGGATATGATTCCCCGTTACCGCACCATGAAGGGCTATATGGTGCCCAGGAAGGCCGGGTGGGATACCCACGGGCTTCCGGTGGAGCTGGAGGTGGAGAAGCTTCTGGGCCTGGACGGCAAGGAGCAGATCGAGGAATACGGCATCGCGCCTTTCATTGAAAAATGTAAGGAAAGCGTATGGAAATACAAAGGCATGTGGGAGGATTTTTCCAAAAAGGTCGGCTTCTGGGCTGATATGGATGATCCCTATGTAACCTATCATGATGAATATATTGAATCCGAATGGTGGGCGCTGAAAAAAATCTGGGACAAGGGCCTTCTTTACAAGGGCTTTAAGATCGTTCCCTACTGCCCGCGCTGCGGTACCCCGCTGTCCTCTCATGAGGTGGCTCAGGGCTACAAGGATGTGAAGGAACGTTCCGCAATCGCACGTTTTAAGGTAAAGGATGAGGATGCCTATATCCTGGCATGGACCACCACACCCTGGACACTGCCTTCCAACGTGGCACTGTGCGTGAACCCCGGGGAAACCTATGCCAAGGTAAAAGCCGCCGATGGCTATACCTATTATATGGCGCAGGCGCTTCTGGATACCGTGCTGGGCGATTTGAACAAGGAAAACCCGGAGGCGCCGGCCTATGAAGTGCTGGAAACTTATGTGGGCAAGGACCTGGAATACAAGGAATATGTGCCGCTGTTTGACTGTGCGGTGGAAACCTGTGAAAAACAGCATAAAAAAGCATTTTATGTAACCTGTGACAACTATGTTACCCTGACGGACGGTACCGGTGTTGTTCATATCGCGCCTGCCTTCGGTGAGGACGATGCCAATGTGGGCCGCAATTATGATCTGCCCTTTGTTCAGCTGGTGGATGCCAAAGGTGAAATGACAAAAGAGACTCCCTGGGCAGGTACCTTCTGCAAGGAAGCGGACCCGATCATCTTAAAGGAGCTGGCGGCGGCAGACCTGCTGTTTTCCGCGCCGAAGTTCGAACACAGCTACCCCTTCTGCTGGAGATGCGACACGCCGCTGATCTATTATGCGAGAGAGTCCTGGTTCATCAAGATGACCGCTGTCAAGGAGCACCTGATCGGCAACAACAATACCATCAACTGGATTCCGGAATCCATCGGAAAAGGACGTTTCGGCGACTGGCTGGAGAATATCCAGGACTGGGGACTTTCCAGAAACAGATACTGGGGAACCCCTTTAAATATCTGGCAGTGTGACTGTGGGGAAATGCTTTCCGTAGGAAGCAGGGAAGAGCTGGAGCGCTTAAGCGGCAATCCGGAAGCGAAGACCGTTGAGCTTCACCGCCCTTATATCGATGCCATCACCATCCCCTGCCCGAAGTGCGGCAAGCCCATGAAGCGTGTGCCCGAGGTAATAGACTGCTGGTTTGACTCAGGAGCCATGCCTTTTGCCCAGCATCACTATCCTTTTGAGAATAAGGAAACCTTTGAGCAGCAGTTCCCCGCGCAGTTTATTTCCGAAGCGGTGGATCAGACCCGCGGCTGGTTCTATTCCCTGCTGGCGGAATCCACGCTGCTGTTTGACCAGACCTCTTTTGAAAATGTAATCGTCCTGGGACTGGTGCAGGATGAAAACGGACAGAAAATGAGCAAGTCCAAAGGCAATGCGGTAGATCCCTTTGAAGCGCTGCAGGAATACGGCGCGGATGCGATCCGCTGGTATTTTTACTCAAGCAGCGCGCCCTGGCTGCCCAGCCGTTTCCATGGAAAAGCGGTTATCGAGGGACAGCGTAAGTTCATGGGGACGCTGTGGAATACCTACGCATTCTTTGTACTGTATGCCAATATTGATAACTTTGACGCTTCCAAATATACGCTGGAATTCGATAAGCTTTCCGTGCTGGACAAGTGGCTGCTTAGCCGCCTGAATACGCTGATTACGGAAGTGGATACCCGTCTGGATAACTATCAGATTCCCGAAGCGGCAAGAGCGCTGCAGGATTTTGTGGACGAATGCAGCAACTGGTATGTAAGAAGAAGCCGTGAACGTTTCTGGGCCAAGGGAATGGAGCAGGATAAGATCAATGCTTACATGACCCTCTACACCGCCCTGGTAACGGTGAGCAAGCTGGCAGCGCCCATGATTCCCTTCATGACGGAGGAGATCTATCAGAACCTGGTGAGAAGCCTGGACAAGAGCGCGCCGGAAAGCGTGCATCTGTGCGACTTCCCCACAGCCAATCCTTCTTATGTGGATAAGGAACTTGAGGAAGCCATGGAAGAGGTGCTGGACATCGTCGTGATGGGACGCGCCTGCAGAAATACGGCAAACATCAAGAACCGCCAGCCCATCGGAACCATGTTCGTGAAGGCCGGAACCGTCCTCAGTGATTTCTATAAGGAGATCGTGGAGGATGAGCTGAATGTGAAGAAGGTGGTATTTACGGAGGATGTAAGGGACTTTACCACCTATACCTTCAAACCGCAGCTGCGTACGGTAGGACCGAAATACGGAAAACAGCTGGGCGGCATCCAGAAGACCCTGGCATCCCTGGACGGCAATGCGGCCATGGATGAGCTGAATGCGGCAGGAGCGCTGAAATTCGACGTAAACGGCGTGGAAGTAAGCCTGACCAAGGATGACCTTCTTATCGAAATGACCCAGAAGGAAGGCTATGTATCCGAGGCGGATAATAATATGACAGTAGTTCTGGATACGAACCTGACGGAAGAACTCATCGAGGAAGGCTTTGTATATGAAATCATCAGCAAGATCCAGACCATGCGTAAGGAAGCGGATTTTGAAGTGATGGATCACATCAGAGTGTCCCTGTGCGGCAATGAAAAGGTGGCAGGAATCGCCGCCTCCAATCAGGAGTTCATTGCAGGCAAGGTTCTTGCGGATTCCATTACGGCAGGGGAAAACCTGGCTGTAAGCAAGGAATGGAACGTAAATGGTGAAAATGTGACCATTGGAATTGAAAAAGTACAGTAACTGTGCTGTGAACTGAACAGTTGCAAAGTACGGTAATTCGGGTTTTCAAGGGAGAAAGGCCGCCGCTTGGCTAAAGTGGCGGCTTTCTTTACCTTATTTTATCAGTTCTTTTTACAAAATTACTGTTTTCATTATTGGTAAATTGTTGTAAACTGTACGTATTGGGCGAACATGGGCAAAGGACAAAGCCCGGAAGTGCCGGAAAAGACCGTAATTAAAGAATATAAAGAGGATCGAGGAGGAAATACATGCTTAAGAAAACGGTATTACAGAAATTCGACAAAGAGCTTTTCAAGAACAGCGTTATATATAATGTGAAAACTCTTTACCGCAAGACCCTGGAGGAGGCGACGCAGCAGCAGATTTTTCAGGCGGTAGCCTATGCTATCAAGGATGTGATCGTAGACAACTGGATGAATACCCAGAAGGAATATGCGAAGCAGGATCCCAAGACCGTTTATTATCTGTCCATGGAATTCCTGATGGGCCGCGCGCTGGGAAATAACCTGATTAACCTGCAGGCCTATAATGATGTGGCCGAGGCCCTGGAGGATCTGGGTATCGATATCAATCTGGTGGAGGATCAGGAGCCTGATCCGGCGCTGGGCAACGGCGGCCTGGGCAGACTGGCTGCCTGCTTCCTGGATTCCCTGGCAACCATGGGGTATTCCGCTTATGGCTGCGGCATCCGTTACCGTTACGGCATGTTCAAGCAGGAGATCCGTGACGGATACCAGATAGAGGTTCCCGATAACTGGCTGGCAGATGGTAACCCGTTTGAGCTGCGCCGTCCCGAGTATGCTAAAGAGGTTAAGTTCGGCGGCTATGTCAATGTATACGTGGACGAAAACGGCCGCAATAACTTTAAACAGGAGGGATATCAGTCCGTAAAAGCGATTCCCTATGATATGCCGATTGTGGGCTATGGAAATGGGATCGTGAACACACTGCGCATCTGGGATGCGGAGCCGGTGGAGTGCTTCCAGCTGGAGTCCTTTGACAAGGGAGATTACCAGAAGGCTGTGGAGCAGGAGAATCTGGCCCGGAATATCGTAGAGGTCCTCTATCCCAATGACAACCATTATGCAGGCAAGGAACTTCGTCTGAAGCAGCAGTATTTCTTCATTTCCGCTTCCGTCCAGGAGGCCGTGGAAAAATACATGAGAAAGCATGACGATATCAGGAAATTCCATGAGAAGGTGACCTTCCAGCTCAATGACACCCATCCTACGGTGGCAATTGCCGAGCTGATGCGTATACTGATGGATGATTATTATCTCACCTGGGATGAAGCATGGGCTGTGACCACCAAAACCTGTGCCTATACCAACCATACCATCATGGCGGAAGCCCTGGAAAAATGGCCCATTGAGCTGTTCTCAAGGCTGCTCCCCAGAATTTACCAGATCGTGGAGGAAATCAACCGCCGCTTCATAGCGCAGGTTTCCCAGCAGTATCCGGGAGATCAGAACAAGATTGCCAAAATGGCCATTATTTATGACGGACAGGTGAAAATGGCACACCTCGCTATCGTATCCGGCTACTCTGTCAACGGCGTGGCAAGGCTCCATACGGAAATCCTGGAAAAGCAGGAGCTGAGAGATTTCTATGAAATGATGCCTGAAAAGTTCAACAATAAGACGAACGGTATCACACAGAGAAGATTCCTGCTCCATGGGAATCCGCTGCTTGCACAGTGGGTAACGGATCATGTGGGCAATGACTGGATTACTGATCTGTCCAAAATCAGCGGCCTGAAAATTTATGCCGAGGATGAAAAAGCACAGCAGGAGTTCATGAATATCAAATATCAGAACAAGGTGCGCCTTGCCAGATATATCCTGGAGCATAACGGTGTGGAAGTGGATCCCCGTTCCATTTTTGATGTGCAGGTAAAGAGGCTCCACGAGTACAAGCGCCAGCTGCTGAATATCCTGCATATTATGTATCTTTATAACGAACTCAAGAACAATCCCCAGATGGAGTTCTATCCCAGGACTTTTATCTTCGGGGCCAAGGCGGCGGCGGGCTACCGCAACGCAAAACTTACCATTAAGCTGATCAACGCTGTAGCGGATGTGGTGAATAATGACCCTTCCATTGGCGGCAAGATCAAGGTGGTATTTATAGAAGACTATAAGGTTTCCAATGCAGAATGGATTTTTGCAGCAGCAGATGTGTCTGAACAGATTTCCACGGCAAGCAAGGAAGCATCCGGAACCGGAAATATGAAATTCATGCTCAACGGTGCGCTTACCCTTGGCACCATGGACGGCGCCAATGTGGAAATCGTGGAAGAGGTAGGGATGGAAAATGCCTTTATCTTCGGTTTAAGCTCCGACGAGGTTATCCGTTTTGAGAACTATGGCGGATATAACCCCATGGATATTTTCAACAACGATCCTGACATCCGCAGAGTGCTGATGCAGTTAATCAACGGAACCTTTGCCCCCTATGATACGGAGCTGTTCCGCCCGCTGTACAATTCCCTTCTGAACACACAGAGCACCTCCAAGGCGGATATGTATTTTATCCTGAAGGATTTCAAGCCTTATGCGGAAGCACAGCGCAGAGTGGAGGCAGCTTACAGGGATGAAGCAAATTGGGCAAAGAGCGCAATCCTGAACGTGGCCTGCTCCGGCAAATTCAGCTCTGACAGGACTATCCAGGAATATGTGGACGATATCTGGCATCTGGATAAGGTAGTGCTGCCTAAGAGAGTGGAGAAGCCGAAGGCAAAATAAGAAAAGCAGCCGGTTGGTTAAAGAAGAGATTAAAATATCGGTAATCTTCAAAAAATAAGACAGGATGCCGCCGCCTGACGTGAAGCTATGTAGGAATTGCTTTACGTCGGTGACGGCATTTTTTGTATTTATTATATTTTAATATTTCATTCTATATTTCATTACTATATTTCAATTGCTATGTTTTATTGCGATATTTTGTTAATGATTATTGTTGACAACTAAACATTAATAAAGTATCATTTTTATATTCTTATTTACTTTGTGCATTCGCACATTCTGGCAGTTTCTGCCGAAAAATCACATTTAAAACGGCAGGAAATGCAGAAGCTGTTTTTACAGGGGCCGCTGCCTGTATCCCTGCCTGTATAAGGAGGAACAAATGAAAAGACGGACATGGATTGCCGAAACGCTGGACGATGCCGGGGCTAAGGCCCAATATGACGGTCATGTAAAGCGAATTCTGGGCAGCAGGCAGGTTCTGGCGCGTATCCTGAAGGGAGCTGTGGCGGAATATAAGGATTATTCACCGGAGGAAATAGAAGCGTGGATCGAACCGGGAATTGAAATCGCCAATACCTCGCTGCGACCGGGAGAAAAGGAGAATAAAATGCTCCTCATCACGGGGGATAATACGGAAAGCAAGGTTCCGGGAGAAGGAACCGTGACCTATGACATCAGATTCCGGGCATATGTCCCCAAACGGAGAAGGGCGGAGACGGTAAAGCTTCTGGTTAATATAGAAGCCCAGAAAAAGTTCTATCAGAAATACCGGATTGTGACCAGAGGGATATTCTATGGAGCGAGGATGCTGTCGGAACAGCTGGACAGAGAATTTACAGATGCAGAGTATGATGATTTGAAAAAGGTCTGCAGTATCTGGATCTGTATGAATGCGCCTGCGCATATAGGAAACGCCATGACAGAATACAGGATCTCCAGAAGAAATATCCTTGGCAGGATACCTGAGAGGAAAGCGAGCTATGATAAGCTTTCGGTGGTCATAATCTGCCTGAATGAAAAGGATGACAAGAATCAAAGGGGAGGACTGCACGGATTTCTGAATACGCTTCTTTCTCCTTCGATGAGCGTTGCGGAGAAAGAAGAGATACTGGCGCGGGATTATGGGATTGTAATGGAACAGGAAATGGGAGAGGAGCTGAGGCAGATGTGTAATTTGAGTGAAGCAATTGAAGAAAAAGGCATTGAAAAGGGAATCGAAAAAGGAATTAATCTGACGAAAAAAGTATTGCGTTACGTCAGAGAGGGCAGGAATAATGAGGAAATCGCAGAGTTGTGTGGCATTACTATAGAACAGGTTCGTGAAATAACAGAAGATTAAAACTATAAATAATCGGTATATGAATAGAGGGAAGGCATAAGGATTGAGAAAAAGAAGCCGCCAGGGAATAAGGCAGGCTTCTTTTTTGATGTCTGAAATTTGTTATTTAGGATGTAAAGAGAAGAGCAATAGGGCGAGAAATTGTGGTGAACAATTTTATTCTTCAATTTCAAAATTTAATTGACAAACATAGAACAATAATATTAGAATAGAATCTAATATTAGATATATATCTAATTCATAAAAAGAAAAATATGAAATATATTACATCGCATAAAGAAAGGATATTATCATATGTACAAACAATTCTTTCAAAACAAAAATTTTCTGAAAATGTCCATTGCCGATGCGGTCAGCCGCTTCGGGGACAGCGTTGACTCCATCGCCTTTACCTGGCTTACCTATGAACTAAGCAGGAGCGCGGCGATGAGCGCCCTGGTGTGTGCGCTGAATCTTCTGCCTACTGCGGTATTCCAGCCGATTGTGGGTCCCATTGCAGAACGCTGCAGGAAGAAGCCGGTTATGATCAGTCTGGATATTGTCAGGGCGGCGCTGGTATTATTTACTTTATTTTTATATTTCAGGTCTTCTGCGGCCGTGGATGATGCTGGTGCTGACCTTTGTAATGAATTCTGTGGAAGCCTTGCGCAGTCCTTGTGGTACAGCATATTCTGTGTGCCTGCTGGAACAGGAGGATTATGAAAGTTGCTTCAGCCTTGCCAAAATACTGCAGACTATTGCACAACTGGCCGGTCTTGCGCTGGGAGGCGTTCTGACCTCTCTTTGGATGGCAGGGGCATTTTTAATAGATATGTTTACATTCATTTTTTCCGCTGTTTGTATTGCCGGAATTACATACCGCGAGGTAACGGAAGCTGTGAAGCAGACGGAAACTGAAGGAGACAACGGGACAGCGCCGGGAGCGTTGAAGGAATACATGGATCAAATGAAAGGCGGATTACATTATCTATTCGGAAACCAGTTGTTTTTGCTGCTGATTGTGGTTGCGATCCTTTTTAATATGGTTTCCGCCGTGCTTTCCGCGTTGATAGCTCCATATGCGGCGGAACTGTTCGGGGGAGGCGGGGAAGTGGTTTCCGTGATTAATGCGGCGATTACAGGAGGCATGCTGGTGGGAATGTTTTTCTTCCCGAAAATATTGGAACACGTTGACTACAAAATGCAGCTGGTGTTAAGCTATATAGCAACAGCAGTTTATATGGTTCTCCTGCTGGCAGTTCCGTTTGGCGGCATTTTCAGATATTTTCTGCTGGCAGCTTTTTCTCTTGCCTTTGGAGCCTGCACGGGAGTAATAACCAATCTATTTAATATTTTGTTTGTAAAAACCGTGGATCAGGATTATATGGCGCGCGCTACAGGTATTTTTAATTCCGCTGTGACACTTGCGGCGCCGGTTGTTTCTTTTGTGATAGCCGCGCTTGTTAAGACAGTGCCGCTCAGGGGGATTTTTCTGGCCGGAGCATTATGCTCGGCAGCGGCGGCAGTGTGCTTTGCGGCATGGAAGACTGCGGACTTGCTGAAAAAATGAGCAGGGGGTAAATCGATGAGGCTTTTGGAACCGGATTTATATGAGGAAGCGGCGGAACTGCTTTTTCAGCGTACTTGCTACGGAGGATACGAAAAACTGAAGGAAGGGCTGGCATATCACGAACAGGGAGAAAAGGCAGAGGCATTGCTGGCGGCCTGTTCGGAAATGATGGAGGCATGCCGTGATATTCCGCTGCCGGATAAACGTTTTCTAACCAGCCTCGGTGGGAACCGGCATATTATAGATATGCTTTGGTGGTCCTATTATTGTCCCAGCCGTAAGGAGAAGCCTTCCGCATATATGCTCTCCCAATTTGAAGCGGACAGAGGATCGCGCTTTATAAGACAGGCTCTGGGAATTTATGAAATTGCGGACCGGATGGAGGAAAGCGAGCTGATAAAGGCGTTTCTGCAGGCGGAGTTCCCCATGGAGCTGAAATATCAGCTGATAGAAATCTGTATGGATCCGGAGCCGTTTTTCACCGAGCTGTGCGATCTGGTGGAACAGACTGCGGAAGTAATTTCTCCGTTGCTTAAAAAATACAGGCCGCTTTACTCCTGTGCTGAGTCCTTTTTCGCCTCGCCGGATGCCGCAAGGCAGCTGTTGGAGAGGCTTCCGGTAAAAATAGAAGACGAAAGTTCCCTGGAAATACTGCCGATGCTGACCGGACTTAACCTTGCCTCTATGGCCGCCCCGGAATTGGAAGAGGGAAGATATGTATTAGAACTTGGCCTGCTGTTCCTGGTAATGGATATTTTCGACGGAGAGCAGGAACTAAAGCCGGAAATCTTGTCTGAGCGTCTGCGCTGCTTTACGGATGAAACAAAGCTGAAGATATTGGAAATCCTGAAGGAGGGGGATAACTACCAGGCAGCCATGGCAAAGCTTCTGAAGCTTACGCCGGCCACTGTTTCCCACCACCTGGATTATCTGATGAACCAGGGGATGATATCGGATGAGGTACGGGAAAACCGGGTGTATTATCATTTGGAAAGGCAGAGGGTGAATTTCCTGGCGGATGAATTAAAGCGGATTTTCGGAGCGGACGAGAGAAATTCGGACGGGAAGGATTTAACAGTTTTACAGAATGCAAGCGATATGTGAAAATATATAAAAGATCGGATATAAGTGAAGATAAAGAATTAATTATAACAAAAAGAACAATAAGTGCCCAGAGGTACTCTCAGACAGGATATTATAAAATACTGTTTGAGGGTATTTTTTAATGCTTTTTACAAATTTACTTTTTTCCCTTGCACATATTAGATAGTTGATATATAATTAGGTCATTAAGTAGTGACATAGTGACAAAGCTATATAATGAATAAGGAGGATTTATGCAGACACCAAAATTATTTACACTTCTACCGGAATACATTTGTACACCGGATGGTATGGCTATTGATAAAAATGGGAATCTTATCCTGTCCTGTCCTAATTATGCGGATAAAAATTTATCCGGTTGTATTGTTAAAATAGACAGGAGCAGAAAAATAACTAAGTGGTTCGATGTGCTTCCTCACCCGGAAACCGGGGTGGCAAGAAATATGGGTATTGCTTTTGATAAAGACTGGAATCTTTATATCTGCGATAATCAGGGTTGGTCGGAAGAACCGGATGTCCTTTTTAAGGGCAGGCTTTTAAAAGTTGTATTTAATGAGGATAATACGGTAAAGGAAACAATTGTTGTTGCTGAACAGATGGAACATCCTAATGGAATTCGGATTCTTGGGGATTACATGTATGTGACACAGAGTTATTTAAGCAAAGAAAAACTGCCAACGGGAAAGATGATGAGTTGCGTATATCGCTTTCATCTGAATGACAGGGATATTAAAGTTACAAATACATTGGCAGATAAAAATATTCTTACTACTTTTGTAACTGAAAATCCAGATTGCCAGTATGGGGCTGATGGAATTGCTTTTGATAAAGAAGGGCATTTGTATGTAGGTAACTTTGGTGATGGAGAAGTTATTCGGATAACCATGAATGAGGCCGGACAAGTAGTTGATCAAAGAACCTATGCCAAAGACGAATCTGCGCTTAAAAGTACGGACGGTATGATTTTTGATGAAAAATCAAATCTTTATATAGCTGATTTCTGTGCAAATGCAATAGTCAGAGTAACGCCGGATGGAAAAGTGAAGATAGTGTCCCAAAGCCCTGATTGTGATGGCTTTCATGGTGAACTTGACCAGCCCGGAGAACCCTGTGTTTGGAATGAAATGCTCATAGTGTCCTGTTTTGATTTAGTAACTGGTCCGGGAAAGATAAATACAGGACATGAGATGCCGGCAACTATGTCATACCTTGAACTTGAGAATAGCTAAAAGTATTTCCATGCTTAAGCAATGTACGTTCATGGTCTGGAGGAAGTAGGATAATGTTTGATATAAATAAAGTAAAGACTGCATTGCTGGGAATGCAGAGGTATCCTTGGGAACAGGGAGTTGCCATGCAGGCTTTTTTGGAAATGGGCGATGAACAGATAGTCATTGCTATGGCTAAAGAAGCTGCATATCGTCAGTCAGAGGATGGACGGCTGGCTGATATGGGTAATTTTGGGGCGGTCACCGATCCCCTAGCTAATGGGGAAGGTGTAGAATATGCTTATAGAGTTACAAAAGATGCTGCATTGAAAACCGCATGTTATAAATGCAGAAAATGGGCACTTGAAACAGCGCCACGAAACAGCGATGGGATTGTTTATCACACGAAGGATAAACCGCAAATTTGGGCTGATTCCATGTATATGCTTCCTCCATATCTGGCCAGTATCGGAGAATATAGCGAGGCTGTGAAACAGATGAAAGGTTATTTTGGGATTTTATATCATGAAAATGCCGGTCTTCTCAGCCATATGTGGGATGATGGTACAAAGCAGTTTATCAGGGAAGCATTTTGGGGAGTGGGAAATGGATGGGCATTAGCCGGATTGGCAAGAGTAATCGATTTTCTGCCGCAGTCGATGCAGACAGAGAGGGAAGAACTGATTGTAATGGCAAAAAAGCTGATTAATGGTTTGTTGCCGTACCTGAGACAGGATGATCTGTTTCATGATGTTGTTGACGATCGGACAACGTTTATTGAGACAAATCTGTCCCAGATGTTTTCCTACACTCTTTACAGAGGAATGAATTCTGAATGGCTTCCTCAGAGCTATCTGGAATTAGCGGAACGATTGAGGAAAGCTGCGGAAGGCTGTGTGGATAAATTTGGGCTGGTACAAGGTGTATGTGGAGCGCCATCTTTTGATAAACCGGGTGTAGCGCCTGAAGGACAAGCTTTTTTCCTTATGATGGAAAATGAAGCGTTAAAAAGAATAGGAGGGTATTCATTATGAAAGGAAGAGTATTAAAAAAGGTATTGGCAATAGTCCTGTCGGCTGGAATGATTATAGGGGTAACAGGTTGTGGTGATAAAGGCGGAGGGGGAGAACCGGCGGCAGCAGAGCCTTCTGCTGCAGAAACCTCTGTCGCTGATACTGGGGCTGTTGATGGAGATAGTGCTGGTGTCTCAACGGAGTATGGGATGAATCCGGACGCTTCCGGGAAAATTACTATTTGGACATGGGGAGATTATGAAATTAAGGGAACCAGTGACTTTAATAAATATTATCCGGGCATAGAGGTGGAATATGTACAGTTTGATTCTGCCGCATATGTGGAAAAGGTAGTTTCAACACTGGCCTCCGGCGGAGAAATGCCAGATGTTGTCCTGTTTGAAAGCGGCCCCAGGGGGCAGTTCCTTTCGATGGAAGACACCTGGGAGGATTTGAGTCAGGCTCCATATAATGCAGATACTACTCAGCTTTTGGACTGGTCGCTGGATTTGATGAAGAGTCCTGATGGCAAGCTTCTTTGTATTCAGGTGGATAACTGTGTAGGAGGAATTGCCTATGACAGAACACTGGCAAAGAAATATTTCGGAACAGATGATCCGGACGAAATGTCCCAGAAATTCCAGACAATTGATGATTTTGTGGAAGCGGGTAAAACAGTTGCGGCTAAGGGAGACGGAGATATGCTCTTTTCTGGCGCTGGTGATGTAAGTGAATTGGTAAAAGGCAAAATGACTTCGGAAGCATGGGTTACCGACGGTAAGATTACGATGGATTCAAATTATAAAGTAATATATGATTATCTGGATAAATTCATGGCAACAGGGGCAATCGGACAGTATGTGGAATGGACGAGTGCATGGCAGGCTAACATGAGTGCGGGAAAAACCGTATTCTATGCTGCTCCTACCTGGTTTGTTCCACATACTATTAAACCCAATGATCCGGATTCCGAAGGACGGTGGGGACTTATGACGCCTCCTGGCGGAGGCTTCAGCTGGGGCGGAACAGCATATGCGATTCCCTCCAAGAACAGTGACAAGCAGAAAGAACTGGCATGGACCTGGATTAAGTATTTTACAATGTCAGAAGAAGGTGGACGTAATTTCTACGAAGGACAGCAGACGCCCAGTCTGTATAAGCCGATGTATGATACGGATATATATAAGGGTGAACCGGATCCTTTCTTTGGAGGACAGAATGTAACAGCAAAATATATCGAAATTTCACAGAATCCAAATACGGCATCAAGACCGCTGACTCAATATGATCAGGCGATAGAAACTATACATACGCAGAATCTGATCGATATAGGAGAAGGTAAAATAAACGGGACGGAAGCATTTGCAAAATTAAAGAGTGAATTAATAGCGGCTTACCCGGAGTTGACAGAGTAAAGTATAAAAGCTCTGCTTTGAAAAGGCGAAAATGCCGCCTGGGGTTTATTATGCGGGCGGCATTTCTGCCGCCCTGGTTATGAAGGGAAGGGGACTTCTATGAAAGGCAAAGCAGTAAAAGCTAATGAAATGACGCATATGGGAAGCAGATATTCAAAAAGGCAACAGATTGCGCCTTACTTTTTCTGTGCGCCATATTTTATTATTTTTATACTATTCGCTGTATTTCCAATATTCTTCAGCGCTTATATTTCATTGACAGACTGGAGTGGAATATCAAAACCCGTATTTGTGGGATTTGCTAATTTTACAGCATTATTGAAAGATACAAAATTTTATCTTTCTTTATTTAATACTATTTTATTTATGATTTTGATCATTCCGGCACAGCTTTTTATTGGATTTATATTGGCAGTACTGTTGACTCATAAGCGAATACCAGGGAAAAAGGCATTTAGATTAATGAATTTTCTTCCTTATCTGACAACACCAATTGCACTCGGAATAATTTTTGGATTACTTTTTGATTCTAATTTTGGAATGGTAAATGAACTTTTAAAGGTTTTCCACCTGCCAACTCCCGGCTGGACAACTCAGGCAGGACCAGCTAAGGCATTAGTTGCTCTGCTGACTATCTGGCGGTATGCAGGGTATACATCCATTTTGTTTATGGCAGGAATAACGAATATAAACACGGATTTATTTGAAGCTTGTGAAATTGACGGAGGCAGTTACTTTACTATTATTCGCAAAATTATTGTTCCGCTTTTAAAGCCGGTCACTATATTTGTTACCATTACTACAATGATAGGCTGTTTTCAGATTTTTGAGGAGCCATATATGATATTTGCTGTGGTTGCGGGAAAAGTTGTCGGGGGACCCGAAAATGCAGCATTGACAGGTATGTGGTATTTTTATGACAGTGCCTTTACAAAGTTTAAGTTTGGATACGGTTCGGCAATTGGCATGGGGTTATTTATTGTAATTGCGGTGATTTCTTTTACAGCCAATAAATTGATGCATAGAGGGGAGGAAAATGAATGAAAAAGAAACAGGCTGCTGGAAAAGTTTCAGTCATTATAGAAGTTTTAGTGATTGCATTTTTATCACTAATTTCAATTTTTCCTTTTTATATGATGATAGTGATGAGTACCTACAAAACAACAGAATTATATACTGGGCTTAAACTGTTTATTGGTGATTATCTGATTCAGAATTTCAAATCACTGGCGCAGATAAATCTGTTAAAATATTATGCAAATTCCCTTTTTGTTGCAGTCAGCTGTGCAGTGTTAACGGTTCTTGTATGTTCCCTATGTGGATATGGAATAGGTAAATATAAGTTTCGTGGGAAAAAACTGCTCCTTTCAATTGTAATGCTGACAATGATGGTCCCAACGCAGTTAAGTCTGGTAGGATTCGTGAAAGAAATGAATTTTATAAAGTGGTCGAGTACCCTCCTGCCGTTGATTATTCCGGCATCTGCAAGCGCATTTGGCGTATTTTGGATACAATCATTTGTGCAGGATGCGATCCCTGACTCGGTAATTGAAAGTGCCAAGCTGGATGGATGCGGTGAAGTGAGAGTATTTTTTAATATAGCATTGCCGTTTATGCGTCCTGCCTGTGCGACATTGGCATTGTTATCCTTCATGTGGTCATGGAACAGCTTTATATTACCCAATGTTATTATTTCAAAAGAAAGTAATTTTACAATTCCTCTTGGAATAAGACAGCTTTCAACCCAGTTCCAGAATGATATCAGTGCGCAGATTCTTGGAGTTACTCTTGCGACTATACCAATCCTGATTCTTTTTGGTGTCTTTTCTGATAATCTGATTAGCGGACTTTCTGCAGCGGCAGTAAAGGAATAGGGGGATGCAGTATGCTGGAAATTGCTGTATATGATAAAGAGGGCAGGTTGATTGACACTAAGATAGGAGTGAATTTGGTTCATCTGCGAATTAAAAGAGAATATCTTCCGGGGGATTTTATAAAACTTAAGTTGGAGAAAAATTCTTTCTATCAAATATTTCTTGAGCCTTGTCTTGGCCCTTCAGTAGTGTATGCTGAAAAGGAAGAGTTTTGCTATAATATTCCCTTTGGAGAGGGGAGAACACCCTATCCGCCAAGTGCTTTTTCAGGAAGCTTTCATATACTGGAAATCGAAAAGATAAGGATAATGCATGGGGAAATACACGATTTAAGCACGAATCCGAATGATATCCGAGGAGAATCATTTGTTTTTCCTCATTGTACAGCCAATGTGGAGACAAGAGGTGAAGCCATTTTCGCAGCAAGAAATACAATAGATGGCTGGAAAGAAACAGACGGACATGGAATATGGCCATTTACATCATGGGGAGATAATGAGGATCCAGAAGCAGAAATACAAATCAGCTTTGGAAGGATTGTGGAGGTAACGGAGGCAATTATTTACCTGAGGGCAGATTTCCCCCATGATAACTATTGGAAACAGATGAGTTTGTGTTTTAGTGACGGAAGTGAAAAAAAAATAGATCTGGAACAAACGGGAAGGGGGCAGCCTTTCAGCTTACCTCATATTCATTGTGAATGGATAAAAATGTGCAAGCTTGTAAAAGACGAAGAAAATCCATCGCCATTTCCCGCCCTGTCCTATTGGCAGATAAACGGCAGGGAGGTAATTGAATGAAGTATATTATAGCGCATGATCTGGGAACATCAGGTAACAAGGCAACATTGTTTTCTCAGGAGGGAAAACTGATTGACAGCTGCATACATACATATCCGGTGCATTATTTTAATGAGAACTATGCAGAACAGGATGCGGATGACTGGTGGGAAGCTGTATGTAAAAGTACAAAAGGGCTGCTTACTAAAACTAAAATAAGCAATAAGGATATTGCGGTTGTTTCCTTCAGCGGACAGATGATGGGATGCCTGCCGGTAGATAGACAGGGAAAACCTCTGCGTCCATCTATTATATGGGCAGACAGAAGGGCTGAGAAACAGTCGGCAAAGCTACAGGATAAAATCAGTCAGTGGGATTTCTATCACATTGTAGGGCATCGTAATACTGCCTCTTATGGAATTCAGAAGTTAATGTGGATTAAAGAAAATGAACCGGAAATTTATGAGAATACATATAAGATGCTAAATGCGAAGGATTATATTGTGTTTCGTTTAACCGGAAAATTTTATACTGATTATTCTGATGGTAATAGCTGTGGCTGTTTTGAACTACGAAAACTTACCTGGTCGGAAAAAATATTACAATATGCAGACATTGAAATAGATAAACTTCCGGAACTAAAACCCTCTACATTTATTGGAGGATATGTAACAGAACCTGCTGCATTGGAAACCGGATTGCATAAAGGGACACCGGTAGTACTTGGAGGTGGTGATGGAGTAACGGCCAATGTTGGTACTGGTTCTGTCAGGCCGGGAAGAACTTATTGTTCTATGGGGACATCAGCATGGATCACTACAACATCAGAAAATCCTATTTTTGATGAAAAGATGCGTATTGTTAACTGGGCGCATATTATCCCCGGATTTTATGCTCCTAATGGGACTATGCAAAGTGCAGGTGCCTCTTACAGCTGGCTGAAGGAGACAATTTGTCTGATGGAACAGTATAATGCTAAACTGCATGGAAAATCTCCTTATGACTATATCAATTGCGAAATAGAAAAGAGCCCTGCAGGAGCAAACGGGGTTATTTTCCTTCCTTATTTGTTAGGAGAACGGGCACCAAGATGGAATCCATATGCAAAAGCTTCTTTTATGGGCATTGATGCACAGACGACACGGCAGGATTTACTGAGAAGCGTTTTAGAAGGAGTGACAATGAATTTGTCTGTTTGTCTGGATATTCTTAGAACTCAGGTTGATATTAGAGAATTAGTTGTAGTAGGTGGAGGCGCCAAGAGCAGTATCTGGAGACAAATTATGGCAGACATCTATGGTGCTCGTATCTTAGTTCCAACAGTATTGGAAGAAGCCAGTTCCATGGGGGCGGCGGTCACTGGCGGAGTTGGCTGCGGATTATATAGAGATTTTAATGTGATCGAGAAATTTGTGGAATTTTGTGCAGAACATGAACCAAATAATAAGAATACGGATACCTACAGGAAAACGAAAGAACTGTTTGACGCCTATTATTATGCACTGGAACCGATATACAATAATCGTATGGGATAAAGGAAGGGGAGAGGGAATCCATGAAAACATTAGTAGTTGAAAAAGATGGATCTTTAGTAATAAGGGAAATACCTGTACCGGAGATTACAGAGAAACAGGCACTTGTAAAAAATATTGGCTGTGGAATTTGTAATGGTACGGATGCCAAATTGATTCATCGCAGTTTTAAAGGTTTTAATGAGGAACAGTATCCATTGATGCTGGGGCACGAGGCAGTGGGAGAAATAGTTGAAGTAGGGAGTGATGTCAAAGGCTATAAAAAAGGCGATATTGTTTTGCTTCCCTTCGTAGATGAAGATAAAAATAGGTATCCGGGTTTGGGTTCCGCTTGGGGCGGCTACAGTGAGTATGGAGTGGTGTATGATAAGCTTGCTTATCCGAATGGAGAAGCACCGGAATGTGCTTATGCACAGACGGTTGTCCCTTCTGATATTGATCCAATAGATGCGGTAATGATTATTACCTTAAGAGAGGTATACAGCTCTATAAGGCGTTTTGGAATACAAAAGGGGGATAGAGTAGTTATTTTCGGCTGTGGCCCGGTAGGACTTACCTTCCTGAAATTCTTAAAGCTGATTGGTGTTGAAATGGTAATTGCTTTTGACCTTATTGAAGAAAAACTGAAGAAAGCTAAAGAACTGGGGGCAGATTATACTTTTAATTCGAAGGATAATAATGTTAAGGATATAGTCAGAAGTCTCTGCCCGGGGGGTGCGGACTTTGTTTTGGATGCAGTAGGGGTATTAAGTATTATAAATCAGGCGATGGAATTGATTAAGGATGGTGGTAAAATCAGTTGCTACGGAATATCACCAGAGCTTTCAGCCAGAATAGACTGGTCAAGAGCACCTTATAATTGGCAGCTCCATTTTCAACAGTTTCCTTCCAAAAAAGAAGAGGGAGCGTGTAATGAGCAGATTATCAAGTGGATTAGGGAAGGAAAGATCTGTCTGAAGGATTTTATTTCAGATACTTTTTCATTTGCTCAATTTAGAGAAGCATTTGACCGGCTTGAAAAAAAGGAAATAGCTAAAAAGGGAATTATCTTGTTTAATTGAATTATCTGCTATATACTTATATACGGAAAATAATACCATTTGTATTATATAGGAG
>PPYE01643743.1_pt1 | contig 19811 bp, 18 predicted proteins | sample 1559881 | NCBI WGS metagenome assembly PPYE01 (sample SAMN08240022, study PRJNA423297) | Human gut metagenome, whole genome shotgun sequencing project. | reverse complement strand
CCGCTGGAGGGTTACACCTTTGAAGGTTACCGCAACGCCGACGGCAGCGTGGGCACCAAAAACCTGTTGGGCATTACCACCAGCGTGCACTGCGTGGCAGGCGTTGTGGACTACGTGGTTAAAATTATCGAACGCGACCTGCTGCCGAAATATCCAAACGTCGACGGCGTGGTCGGCCTGAACCACCTCTACGGCTGCGGCGTAGCGATTAACGCACCGGCCGCCGTAGTGCCGATTCGGACCATCCATAATATTGCGCTGAACCCAAACTTCGGTGGCGAAGTGATGGTGGTGGGCCTCGGCTGCGAAAAGCTACAGCCAGAGCGCCTGCTGGAAGGCACAGAAGATGTGCAGAGCATCCCGGTCGACAGCGCCAGCATCGTACGCCTACAGGACGAGCAGCACGTGGGCTTTAAATCGATGGTCGACGATATTCTGCAGGTTGCCGTGCGCCATCTGGAAAAACTCAACCAGCGCCAGCGCGTCACCTGCCCGGCCTCCGAGCTGGTGGTGGGTATGCAGTGCGGTGGCAGCGACGCTTTTTCCGGCGTGACCGCTAACCCCGCTGTCGGCTACGCCTCTGACCTGCTGGTGCGCTGCGGCGCAACCGTGATGTTCTCGGAAGTCACGGAAGTTCGCGACGCCATTCATCTGTTAACGCCGCGCGCCATCAATGAAGAAGTGGGCAAGCGTCTGCTTGAAGAGATGGCCTGGTACGATAACTATCTTGATATGGGCAAAACCGACCGCAGCGCCAACCCTTCGCCGGGCAACAAAAAGGGCGGCCTCGCCAACGTGGTGGAAAAAGCGCTGGGTTCGATCGCCAAATCCGGTAAAAGCGCCATCGTGGAAGTCTTGTCGCCAGGCCAGCGTCCGACCAAACGCGGACTGATTTACGCCGCTACCCCGGCCAGCGACTTCGTCTGCGGCACTCAACAGGTGGCCTCCGGCATTACCGTGCAGGTATTTACCACTGGCCGTGGCACGCCGTATGGTCTGATGGCGGTACCGGTCATCAAGATGGCCACCCGCACCGAGCTGGCTAACCGTTGGTATGACTTAATGGATATCAATGCCGGCACCATCGCCACCGGTGAAGAGACCATTGAAGACGTGGGCACCAAGCTGTTCCACTTCATTCTTGATGTGGCGAGCGGGCGTAAGAAAACCTTCTCGGATCAGTGGGGATTGCACAACCAGCTGGCGGTATTTAACCCGGCACCGGTGACTTGATACAACGCAATAGTAAAATTACGTTCTGCGGGAGGTCATCATACCTTCCGCATTTTTTTATGCGCCGCGATGTTGCGCGAGGAAAGCTTCAATTTGTGCGCGCGTTGACGTCCCTTCCATCGGGCCACGCTGTGCTATCGCCAGTGAGCCACTCGCATTAGCCCACTTCAGCGCTTCTGGTGCCTGAACGCCAGACAGGAATAAGCTCACAAAAGTCGCACCAAAACAATCTCCTGCACCGGTTGGGTCAATCACCGGGACATTAAAGCCCGCAACATGATGAGTTTCCTTCGCACTGAAATAGCTGGCGCCACGCGGGCCTCGTTTAATCACCACATGCTTTACGCCGCGTTTTAGCAACTTGTCGACTAACACCTGCTCATCACGCCCACGGTTAAGGCCAAAATAATCTAATTCGCCGTCGCTGGGTAAAAAGATATCTGTGTAATCAAGAATGTATTCAAAGGCCTGCGACATCTCCGGAATATTGAGCATCTCTTTGCGAATATTCGGATCGAATGACACCGTGCCGTTACGCGATTTTATATTCTCAATTGCTTTACGCATGGCATCGATGATGCGAAAGGAGAACAGCGACGATCCCATAATGTGAAAATGGTTGCACTGGTTTAATAACGTTTCGTCTATGTGGTCTGCCGTCAGTAGTCCACAAGCGCTATTGGGCATATTGAAGATAAAATCACGCTGTGCCTGGTTGCGGTAGCTCACAAAGGCGCTTCCGGTCGTCGCCTTCTGCAGCATCGCTATCCCGCTCACGTTGACGCCGTCCTTTTCCAGCCGGGCAATATTCATTTCGCCAAAGGCATCGCTTCCCACGCAGCTAAACAATACAGAGCCACAGCCTAACTTCGCCACCTGATCGGCAAAAATGGCCGGCGCACCGCTCGGATAGGGTCCCCAAAATTCACCCGGTTGCGAGAAACCCTGGTTTTCTTTCTTGGCGAGGAACTCCACCAACAGCTCGCCGATGGTACAAATGGTCACGTTCATCACCGCTCCTTCACTTCGTTTTTTGCAACGCCGGGTTGAGCCATGTCAGGCACTCATTGTTGGTATAGCTATTGGTCAGCCCTGCCGTGAGAAAGCGGGCATGATATTCAGCAGCCACAACCTGTGGTGTCACGATGCCGCTGACCTGCTGTAACGCCCCCACGGTATAGCGTTTCTCACCGTAAACGGGCCGTCCGGCTACAACTACAATCACACGTTCACTTTGCGCGACGGCTTCATGAAGCAGCCGCGCGCGTGTTTCATGCCTGACGCTCAGCGTGCCGTCTTCAGCAATATGATCGACGACAATCAACGTTCGGGAAGGACGGTAATGGCGGAATGCGTTTATCGCCATTTCGCCTTCGATCTCGTTGCCTTCACGGCTAATAACACCGCCGAGCAGTACGCTTTCACCATTGAGAAACTCTTGCGCAAAAGGCACATGAGCCAGATCGTTCATGAGCAGACAAAGATCTTCATTGCCAGCAAGGAAAGGAATCACCTTACGTAGGGTCGATCCGGGGCCTAAAAAAATCGTCTCACCGTCATCAATGAGCGAAGCAACCTGACGTGCGATTTCAGTTTCCAGCGCTTTATCAACAACGGCAGCGACAGGCTCCCTTATCTGAGCGGTCGGCGTGCCCTGCTGCGCGGTATAAATTGCACCACCAAATGAGCGTTTCAGGTAGCCTTGCTGTTCGAGATAGTTCAGGTCATTACGGATAGTGACTCCAGAAACGGCAAGCATCTCAGCCAGATCGTCTACCTTAATCTCTCCGTTCTTACGGACGATCTCTGCAATATCTAAGCGTCTTTTCAGCAGGCTGGTTGACGGTTTTGCCACGTTGTTATGCCCTATTTTCATCTCAAGGAATAACTTTCATTTTTAAATTTTCATCCTCCCTTGTCAAATCACTCGAGGTCTCATTGCGCCGATAAAAAATTAAAATTCATATATTTCAATTAATTGAGAATCGTCGGTTATTAAAATAAACATTTACAAACGAAAGTCATTTATCACAATTAACTTTCATTTTTAAAATAAATTCATCGTTGTGTGCGTTTGATCACAACGTATTCGCCGAACGATCGCTACATTACTTTCAAAACGAAGGTTTTAATGCAATTTTCACTTTAATTTTGAAAAAAGGTCGAATATGTACATCATATCTAGTAAAAACATGCTGTTAAAAGCTCAACGCAAAGGCTACGCAGTTCCCGCTTTTAACATCCACAATCTGGAAACCATGCAGGTCGTTGTAGAAACGGCGGCTGAGCTCCGCTCACCGCTGATCCTGGCTGGCACGCCAGGCACCTACAGCTATGCTGGCACTGGAAACGTTGTAGCGATCGCCCGCGATCTAGCGAAACTGTGGGATCTCCCGCTAGCGCTGCATCTCGATCACCATGAAGATCTCGCCAATATCACCCGCAAGGTCCAGGCTGGGATTCGCTCAGTAATGATCGATGGCTCCCACTCCCCGTTCGAAGAAAATATTGCCCTGGTGAAAAGCGTCGTTGAGCTAAGCCATCGCTACGATGCCAGCGTCGAAGCTGAATTAGGCCGTCTGGGCGGCGTGGAAGATGATCTGGTGGTAGACGCAAAAGATGCCCTTTATACCAACCCGGAGCAGGCACGCGAATTCGTCGCCCGTACCGGAATCGACTCGTTGGCCGTTGCTATCGGTACCGCGCATGGGATGTATGCAGCCGAACCAAAACTCGACTTTGAGCGACTGGCGGCAATTCGTGACCGTGTTGAGGTTCCGCTGGTGCTGCATGGTGCTTCAGGCTTGCCGGACAGTGATATCCGTCGGGCAATTTCATTGGGTATTTGCAAAGTTAACGTGGCTACCGAACTGAAAATTGCCTTCTCCGATGCGCTTAAACAGTACTTTATTGATAAGCCTGACGCTAACGATCCTCGCCACTACATGAAGCCCGCAAAAGAGGCGATGAAAGAGGTTGTCCGTAAGGTTATTCACGTCTGCGGTTGCGAAGGGCAACTGTAAAGATCCCGAACAAGGAGCTCCGTCGTGATCCATACCCTGACGTTAAACACCGCCATTGATATGAATATTTTTTGCAGTTCACTTCAGCCTTCGGCGGTTAATCGGACACAGCACACAGAGTATTGCCCCAATGGCAAAGGCGTTAACGTTTCTCTGGTGCTTCATCATTTTAAACAACCCACACATGTGATGGGAATATTTGGTGGTTTTACTGGTCGCTATATTGTTGAGGAGTTACGCAAGCAGTCGATAAAGGTGACTCCCGCGTGGGTTTCAGAACCAACCCGTATTAATATATTTATTAATGATGGCATCGATGAATATAAACTAGTCAATCCCGGAGCTCGTATTGATGATGATTGCAAACAGCAAATCATTCATCACTTAGATTGTGTCACTTCCGGTGATTATTTAGTTATTAGCGGAAGCTTACCGCCCGGTATTGAAAGTCGTTTTTATGCGGAAATTATGACGCTGTGTCAGAACAAGGGCTGCGAAGTCATTCTGGATATCAGCCACACGTCACTACGACAGCTTCTCGAATTTCACCCATTGCTTATCAAACCCAACGACGATGAATTGAAGGAGATATTTGATCTCGACGTCGGTAGCACGCAACAGGTGCGTGAAGCCATGTTGACGTTGCACCAACTCGGCGCTCGCAACGTCCTGCTAACGCTAGGGGGAAAAGGGCTCTATTTCTCCAATGGCGCAGCACTATGGTTCTGCTCTGCACCCAAGGTCGAACTCGTAAGCTCCGCTTGCGCAGGCGATGCAGCGCTAGGCGCATTCTTAAGCAAATGGCTCAACCATGACGACGTCACTCGTGCGCTTGCGCTTGCCAGCGCAACCGGCGCAGACGTTGCCAGCTCCGCAGGTCTTGGAAAACTCAATCGCACGAAAGAATTACAACAGCAGGTTCAAATCGTCCAATTATAAAGGCCCGATTATGAAAAAAATTATTGCCGTTACCGGCTGCCCTACAGGTATTGCCCATACATTTATGGCTGAAGAAGCCTTAAAGACCGCAGCAAAAAAATTAAATATTGAAATTAAAGTCGAAACTAATGGCGCCTCAGGTGTCGAAAACCCCATAACACCGGACGACCTTAAAAATATTTACGGTGTTATTATTGCCGCAGATAAAGATGTTAATGCCGAGCGTTTTAATGGTCTCCCGGTCATTGAAGTTCCAGTAAAAGAAGCAATTCATCACCCCGCCGATTTAATTAATAAAGTTGTTAGCGGTCTGGCAATAAGGCGTCAAGGCACCACCCCATCTTCCGAATCAGCAGATCAATATGAACAGGAGTCGTTTGGCCGCCAGATTTATAAACATCTTATGAGCGGCGTATCCAATATGCTGCCTTTTGTGGTCGCAGGCGGGATCCTGATTGCGCTCTCCTTCTTATGGGGAATCTATTCTGCCGACCCGAATTCGCCACAATATAACGTTATTGCCGCCACACTGATGAAAGTCGGTCAACAGGCCTTTTCCATTATGGTGCCCGTCTTTACCGCTTATATCGCCTGGTCGATTTCAGGTCGCCCCGGCATGGTTGCCGGTTTCGTCGGCGGTTTACTGGCAAACGCCACCGGCGCGGGTTTCCTCGGCGGGATCATAGCCGGGTTTGCCGCAGGCTATTTTATGCTGCTAATTCGCAACCTGCTCAATGGGCTGCCACGTCAGTACGAGGGGCTGAAATCCATCTTTATCATGCCGTTGGTTGGTGTGCTGGTCATTGGTGTGTTGATGGTATTGCTCGGTAAACCGGTTGCGGCCATCAATAACGGCATGATGAGTTGGTTAAGCTCATTACAGCAAGCTAACCCTATTCTGCTCGGTATTGTTGTCGGAGCGATGTGCTCCTTCGACTTTGGTGGACCAGTCAATAAGGCTGCCTACGTAACCGGTACGCTGCTGCTGGGCCAGGGAAACTTCTTTTTTATGGCCGGCGTTTCTGCCGCCTGCATCACACCACCGCTGGTAATCGCTTTAGCTACCACCTTTTTCCCGAAAGGCTTTAGTGAGGAAGAGCGTGCCGCGGGCATGGTGAACTACATCCTCGGCTGTACGCATATCACCGAAGGGGCAATTCCATTTGCCGCGAAAGATCCGCTACGCGTCATCCCAATGATGATGATTGCCTCCTCCATCTCAGCGGTGCTCAGCTACAGCCTGCATATTGAAGTCCCAGCACCGCATGGCGGGTTCTTGATCCTGCCTCTGGTGAACAAACCGTTGACCTGGGTGCTGTGCATTCTGGCCGGTTCCGTCTGCGGCGCGGTCATGCTGGGATGCTGGCGGCTGTGGCAAAAACGTTCTCAGGAAGCGATGGCGCTGGCCAACGCAATCAAATAAGGAAAGCGCTATGCAACTAACCCTTGCCGATATCCATTTCGATCATCAGATAAAAACGAAAGAGGATGCACTCGCCCATATTGTCGGCGTACTCACCGACGCCGGACATACCCGACCTGCGTACCTGCAAGGGATGCGCGATCGGGAGGAGCAAATCAGTACCTACCTGGGGAACGGCATTGCTATCCCCCATGGCACGCCACAAAGCCGCGACGCGGTACTGAAAACCGGGGTGAAAGTTCTGGCCTGCCCACAGGGTGTCGATTGGGGAGAAGCGCAGACAGCCTATCTGATTGTCGGCATTGCGGCACAGGACAACGAACATCTGGTTATTCTGCGCCAACTCACCCATGCGCTAGGAGACGATCGTGTTCCTGAAGCGCTCTCCCGCGCCGAGAATGCGCAGGCGGTGCTGAATATTCTCGCCGGAGAGATTACCCCTGCGGAAGGAGATTTCGTTGAGCCACCGCCGGTCTTCGATGAGGATGCAACCTTTACGCTCCGCAATCCCCATGGCCTCCATGCTCGTCCCAGCGCGGTGTTGGTGAAAGCGGTGAAGCAGTGGCAATCACAAATTCGTGTCGAAAATCTCGATACCCAGTCACCCATCGTGGACGCGAAGAATTTGATGCGTGTCGTCTCATTGGGCGCAAAACAGGGGCATAGGCTGCACTTTATGGCCAGTGGCGATGATGCTCATCAAGCGCTTCGAGCGATTGGCAGCGCCTTCGACGCCGGTCTTGGCGAAATCGCCGCCCAGCCACAACAAAGCGTTCAGCCTGGCGAGAAAGATCGCCGCAGTTGGCTATCCAGATTATTTAGTTAATTTTCATAATGTTAAAAACGCTCTGTCGTGAACGCCAGGGCGTTTTTTCATGCCTGACATCTCTGTTTTCCCTGTTATCACCCGTTTTTCAGAGAAAGATCACAAAACAAAATAAAGGCATTTGCGATAAAAACAAAACATAACGAATATATTCGAAATAAAACGGAGGTTTTAAATGAAAGATATAATTTCCAGACACAAAGCAGGCGAGCACATCGGCATCTGTTCCGTATGTTCCGCACATCCCCTGGTGATTGAAGCGGCATTACGTTTCGATCTCCACAGCGACCAAAAAGTACTAATTGAAGCCACCTCTAATCAGGTCAATCAGTTCGGTGGCTACACCGGCATGAAGCCAGCTGATTTCCGCGACTTCGTCCACAACATCGCACAAGAAGTGGGTTTCCCGCGTGACAGGCTGATCCTCGGCGGCGATCACCTCGGGCCAAACTGCTGGCAGGACGAAACCGCCACTGAGGCGATGGGGAAATCTGTCGACCTGATTAAAGCCTACGTCGCCGCCGGTTTTAGCAAAATCCACCTCGATGCATCCATGTCCTGCGCGGACGATCCCACCCCGCTCGACCCCGCCATTGTTGCCCAGCGCGCGGCCATTCTTTGCCAGGCAGCGGAAGAGACGGCAACCGATGACCAAAAACGCCAACTAACCTACGTTATCGGCACCGAGGTCCCAGTGCCTGGCGGCGAAGCCAGCACCATCGGCACCGTTCATGTGACACGTGAGGAAGACGCTGCGCGGACGCTGGAAACCCACGAAACAGCCTTCCGGGCATTGGGTCTTGAGGGGGCGCTTGAGCGCGTTATCGCCATCGTGGTTCAGCCAGGCGTGGAATTCGACCATACCCAAATTATTCACTATCAGCCGAATGCCGCCGAAGCGCTGTCAGCCTGGGTCAGAAAGACACCGATGGTCTATGAAGCGCACTCTACCGATTATCAGACGCGTCAGGCATACCGTTCATTGGTTCGAGACCACTACGCCATTCTGAAAGTGGGCCCCGCTCTCACCTTCGCCCTGCGTGAAGCCATCTTTGCGCTGGCGCAAATGGAAATTCAGCTGGTTTCCCCAGAACAACGCAGCCACGTACTGGAAGTGATTGATGAAGTCATGCTCAACGAGCCGGGCTACTGGAAAAAGTACTACCGTCCAACCTGGAGCCAAGCGATGGTCGATATCCATTTCAGCCTGTCCGACCGTATTCGCTATTACTGGCCGCATCCGCGTATCCGCCAAAGCGTAGAGAAGTTGATAACCAACCTTGATGGCGTATCTCTGCCGCTGGGGCTGATTAGCCAGTATCTGCCGATGCAGTTTGAGCGTCTGTCCACCGGCACCCTGACTGCCACCCCCCATAACCTCATCATCGACAAAATACAGGACGTTCTGCGCGCATACCGTTTCGGTTGCGTAGCCGAAGCCGCCTGATAAAAGGAGCCCCTATGAGCCAACTATTTGTCCGTACCAGAATTGAATTCAACACATGCCAGGAGGCACTGGCACACATTGGTGAGGAAATGCTGGCGAAAGGGGTGGTACACGACAGCTACCCGCAGGCGCTGCTTGAGCGAGAAGCCGTTTTCCCAACCGGGATAGCGCTGGAGCGCCATGCGGTTGCTATACCGCATTGCGAGGCGATGCACGCCAGATCGCCCGCTATTTATCTGATTCGCCCGGACAAGCCGGTGCATTTTCAGCAAGCAGATGATGACGCTGAAATTGGCGTCTCGTTGATTATCGCCCTGATAGTAGAAAACCCGACGGCGCAGCTGAAGTTACTGCGACGTCTATTTAGTGAGCTGCAAAACCCTAACGTCCTCGACGCCTTGCTGAGCACCCCTGATGGTGAGCTCGCAGCGTGTTTTCGGGAAGCAATCCTCGAGCCTGAGCTGTGCAATCAAGCTTGATAATAAACTGATAATAAAAGGAATACCCTATGAAACGTAAAGTCATTGTCGCCTGTGGCGGTGCCGTAGCTACCTCAACGATGGCCGCTGAAGAAATTAAAGAATTATGCGAAACCAACAACATCACGCTCGATCTCGTCCAGTGCCGGGTCACCGAAATTGAAACCTATATGGATGGTGCAGACCTGATCTGCACCACCGCCCGCGTTGACCGTACATTTGGCGATATTCCCGTTGTGCACGGTATGCCATTTGTTTCTGGAGTGGGAATCGAAGCGCTGCAACAAAAAATCCTGACTATCCTCGTGGGGTAACGGCATGTTTAGCGAAATAATGCGTTATATCCTCGACTTAGGCCCAACGGTCATGCTGCCGCTGGTGATCATCATCTTCTCTAAATTACTGGGGATGAAGCTCGGGGACTGCTTTAAATCCGGCCTGCATATCGGCATTGGCTTTGTCGGCATTGGGTTGGTCATCGGTTTGATGCTCGATTCCATCGGCCCTGCCGCAAAAGCGATGGCAGAACAGTTCCAGATAAACTTGCACGTGATCGACGTAGGTTGGCCGGGGTCTTCACCGATGACATGGGCATCACAAATTGCCCTCGTCGCTATTCCGGTGGCTATCGGCGTCAATATTCTAATGCTGGTCACCCGTATGACTCGCGTGGTGAACGTTGATATCTGGAATATCTGGCATATGACGTTTACCGGCGCCATGCTGCATCTGGCGACAGGCTCGTACTGGCTGGGGATCCTGGGCGTGGCGGTTCACGCGGCCTTCGTCTACAAACTGGGCGACTGGTTTGCCAAAGATACTCGAGACTTCTTTGGTCTTGATGGCATCGCTATTCCACACGGTTCTTCGGCCTGGTTTGGCCCCATTGCCGTCCTGGTGGACACCATCATAGATAAAGTCCCTGGGCTTAATCGTATTCACTTTAGCGCCGATGACGTTCAGAAACGCTTTGGTCCATTCGGCGAACCCGTGACCGTCGGTTTTATCATGGGTCTGGTTATCGGCATGCTCGCCGGTTACGACGTAAAAGCCGTGTTACAGCTAGCCGTTAAAACTGCCGCCGTCATGCTGCTGATGCCGCGCGTCATCAAGCCGATTATGGACGGCTTAACGCCGATTGCAAAACACGCACGTAAACGCTTACAAGCAAAATTTGGCGGCCAGGAGTTCTTAATCGGCCTCGACCCTGCGCTGCTGTTAGGCCATACCTCCGTGGTCTCGGCCAGCCTGATTTTTATCCCGCTGACCATTCTGATTGCCGTGCTGGTGCCGGGTAATCAGGTACTGCCGTTCGGTGACCTCGCGACCATTGGCTTCTTTGTCGCAATGGCCGTTGCCGTGCATCAGGGCAATCTGTTCCGCACGCTGATATCGGGCGTCATCATTATGGGCATCACGCTGTGGATTGCCACCCAAACTATTGGCCTGCATACCCAGCTTGCCGCTAACGCCGGAGCACTTAAAGCCGGTGGCCAGGTTGCCTCGCTGGATCAGGGCGGTTCACCTATTACCTGGCTGCTGATCCAACTGTTTACCTGGCAAAACCTGGTGGGTTTCCTGGTTATTGGTGTCATCTACCTGCTTGGTGTCGTACTGACATGGCGCCGGGCTCGTAGCTTTGTCGCCACGGAAAAAGCCGCTGCCGCGCAGCAAAGCCAGACCGTGTCTTAACTTCCGGGGGGCTTTTGCCCCCCATTTCACTTTATGGAGATTGTTATGAAATCAGTGGTGATTCACGCTGAAGGAGACGTGCGCGTTGAAGAACGCCCGATGCCAACCCTGAAGAATGATGACGATGTACTGGTCAAGGTTATCTGCTCTGGGCTTTGCGGTTCAGACATCCCACGTATTTTCGCCAAAGGTGCGCACTATTATCCAATAACGCTGGGACATGAATTCAGCGGCTACGTTGAATCCTACGGTCCTGCCGTCACCGATATGCAGCCTGGTGATGCTGTTGCTTGCGTCCCGCTGCTCCCCTGCTTTGACTGTCCGCAGTGCGCACGCGGCTACTTCTCACTGTGTAAACAGTATCAGTTTGTCGGTTCGCGCAGCGAAGGTGGCAACGCGGAATACGTGGTTGTCAGACGAGCGAACCTTTTCCGTCTGCCGAGCGAAATGTCGATTGATGACGGCGCGTTTATTGAGCCGATTACCGTTGGCCTGCATGCGTTCCACCTGGCGCAGGGCTGCGCGGGGAAAAACGTGATTATCATTGGTGCAGGGACGATTGGCCTGCTGGCATTGCAGTGCGCCCGAGAGCTGGGTGCCAAAAGCGTTACCGCCATCGACATCAACCCGCAAAAACTGGAGCTGGCCAAAAAACTGGGCGCAACACACGTGTTCAATAGCCGGGAGATGGACGGAAAGGCTATCCAGACGGCGCTTGAGGGAATTCAGTTTGACCATTTAGTACTGGAAACAGCGGGAACACCACAAACCGTTGCGCTTGCAATTGAAGCTGCTGGCCCTCGCGCACAGTTGGCTTTAGTCGGTACGCTGCATCACGACCTGACGTTACCTTCCGCTACTTTTGGCCAGATCCTGCGTAAAGAACTATCGCTAATTGGCATTTGGATGAACTACTCCGCGCCGTGGCCGGGCGAGGAATGGGAAACGGCAGCCAGACTGCTGGCTGAGAAGCGTATCCAGCTCGCTCCGCTGATTGCGCATCAAGGCGATGCGGAAAGTTTTTCTCGTGAAGTTCAGGCGCTCAACGGCGCGCCAATGCAGGGAAAAATTCTGCTGAAACTGGCATAACGCTTGAGCCAGCAATCAGAGCTGGCTCACATTACCTTTCGAAAATTACCGTATAACTTTCACTAACCTTCGTTTAAACTAACTTCAGTTAATTATCAGGCAAATTAATATGAATTCATTTGAACGAAGGAACAAAATCGTCGATATGGTAAATACGCAGGGTAGCGTCCTGGTATTAGACCTTTCGAATCTCTTTGGTATTTCTGAAGTCACCATCCGCGCAGACCTTCGTCTGCTGGAAGAAAAAGGCCTGCTGACCCGATTTCACGGTGGTGCAGCCCGGCCTGGCAGCAATCTGGCCGAAAGCGATAATCAGGAAGTGATACTTGAAGATCGCTACCAGCTCGCCAGCGACCCTAAGAAGCGGATTGCCAAAGCCGCCGCCGCACTCATCAAGGAAGGGATGACGATCATTCTCGACAGTGGCAGCACTACGCTACTGATAGCTGAAGAGCTGGTGAATATGAACAATATCACCGTCATCACCAACAGTCTGCCAGCGGCCTTTACGTTATCGGATAACAAAGATATTACACTGGTCGTCTGTGGCGGCACGGTGCGACACAAAACGCACTCTATGCACGGCACTATCGCCGAGCGCTCGCTACAGGGCATTTTCGCCGACCTGATGTTTGTCGGTGCTGACGGCATTGATGCGACCAACGGCATCACAACCTTTAACGAAGGGTATTCGATCAGCAGCGTTATGGCTGCCGCGGCACACAAAGTGATTGCCGTTCTGGACGCCACCAAATTTAACCGCCGCGGGTTTAATCAGGTGCTGCCAATGGAGAAGATCCATTGCGTCATGACCGACAGCGAGATTGCCGAGTCAGATATCGCTGCGCTGGCAGAGACGGGCGTCGAACTAGAGATTGTATAAGTCATGCCTATAAAGAGCTGAACGGTAGGCCTGATAAGGCGTTTACGCCGCCATCCGGCAATTTGCGTGAATTCTGCCGGATGGCGCTTCGCTTATCCGGCCTACATTACCGGATATTGAGCACTCACTGGGTGGGCAACAAGAGGCACCTTACTCCCCCTGCTGTTCCAGCGCATACTTATACAGCGCATTCTTCTTCACGCCGTGGATCTCCGCCGCTAACGCCGCCGCTTTCTTCAACGGTAGCTCAGCCTGCAACAGCGCCAGCGTACGCAGCGCATCGGCGGGCAGTTCGTCGTCCTGGGCTTTATGGCCTTCGACAATCAGCACCATCTCGCCTTTGCGACGGTTTTCATCTTCTTTGACCCACGCCAGCAGTTCGCCGACCGGCGCGCCGTGGATGGTTTCCCAGGTTTTGGTCAGCTCGCGCGCCAGCACCACGTAGCGGGATTCGCCCCATACGGCGACCATATCCTCCAGACTGTCGAGCAGACGGTGGGTGGATTCGTAGAAAATTAGCGTGCGCGGCTCGGCTTCAATCGCCTTCAGCGCGTCACGACGGCCTTTGGACTTCGCCGGTAAGAAACCTTCATAGCAAAAACGATCGGACGGCAGACCGGCGGCGCTGAGCGCGGCAATCGCGGCGCACGGGCCAGGCAGCGGCACGACGCGAATCCCTGCTTCACGGCAGGTACGCACCAGGTGATAGCCAGGATCGTTGATCAGCGGCGTCCCCGCGTCAGAAACCAGCGCAATGTTCTGACCCTCTTTCAGCTTCGCCACCAGCGTCTCGGCTTTTTGTTGCTCATTGTGATCGTGTAAAGCAAACAAACGGGCGTTAATCGCGAAATGTTGCAGCAATAAACCGGTGTGCCGCGTGTCTTCAGCCGCAATTAAATCAACAGCTTGCAATACTTCGAGCGCTCGTTGGGTAATATCAGCCAAATTTCCGATAGGAGTAGGTACAATAAAGAGTTGGCCTTGAGAATTATCCGCCGATTCGTGTTGTTTCATTGTTTCGTCCGTATTGCCGATTTAATATTGAGCATTGCGTAAAAAATATCACTGGATACAGAATGGTACCCTCAACATTTTCTCGTATGAAAGCCGCGCGTTGTCTGCCGGTTGTCCTGGCTGCGCTGATTTTCGCAGGCTGTGGAATCCAGCAACCTGCCGATCAGAGCGCCGCCCAGCTTCAGGGCGCGACGCAGGCTGACTCCGGCTTTTACCTGCAGCAGATGCAGCAAAGCTCGAATGATAGCAAGACCAACTGGCAATTACTCGCCATTCGTGCACTGCTGAAAGAAGGTAAAAGCCAGCAGGCGCTGGAACTGTACAACCAGCTGCCGAAAGAACTGAACGCCGTTCAGCGTCAGGAACAGTCTCTGCTGGCCGTTGAAATCAAGCTTGCGCAGAAAGATTACGCCGGTGCTCAGGCGCTGCTGCAGCCGCTGAAGGCCGATGATTTCGACAGCGTTCGCCAGGCTCGCTTCTGGCAGGATACTATCATCGCCGAGCAGGGTAAGCCCTCTCTGACGCTGCTGCGTGCCCTGATTGCTCAGGCGCCGCTGTTGACCACCCAGCAGGAAAAACAACAGAACAGCGACGCCACCTGGCAAGCGCTCTCCGCCATGACCCAGCAGCAAGCCAACGCGCTGGTGATCAACGCCGATGAGAACGATCTGCAAGGCTGGCTGGATCTGCAACGCATGTGGTTTGATAACCGTAACGATCCGGACATGCTGAAGGCAGGCATCAAAGACTGGCAGACGCGCTATCCACAGAACCCGGGCGCGAAGGTTCTGCCATCGCAACTGGCCAACGTGCAGAACTTCAAACCGGCATCGGTCAATAAAATCGCTCTGCTGCTGCCGTTAAGCGGCCAGGCATCGGTCTTTGGCCGCACCATTCAGCAAGGCTTTGAAGCCGCGAAAAACGGTGCCACGCCGGTTAACGGTAGCGCCATCCCGGAACAGGTTGCTCAGGCGGCCTCCACGTCCGTCGTCAGCCCGTCACAGGCTGAAATCAGCGATCTGACCAGCCCACAAACCCAGGCGCCGGTACAGGCATCGGCCACCGATGCGCCGGTTCAGGCCGCAGCACAGCCGGAAGAAGCCGCTGAACAGGCGACTACAGCACCAACGGCAGCGCCAGCGCCTGCTCCACAGCCGCAGGCCGTTGCCAGCGTGGCGGCGAATCCCTCTGCCGAGCTGAAAATCTACGACACCTCTTCTCAGCCGTTAAACCAGATTCTGGCGCAGGCGCAGCAGGACGGCGTTAGCCTGGTGGTCGGCCCGCTGCTGAAAAACAATGTCGACGAGATGCTGAAAAGCAACACGACACTCAACGTGCTGGCGCTTAATCAGCCGGAGTCGGTGACGAGCCGCGCTAATATCTGCTACTTCGCCCTGTCGCCGGAAGATGAAGCTCGCGACGCCGCACGCCACATTCACGACCAGGGTAAACAGTCGCCGCTGCTGCTGGTGCCACGTAACGCGCTCGGTGAACGCGTCACTCAGGCCTTTGCCGATGAATGGCGTCAACTGGGCGGCGGTACCGTACTGCAACAGAAATTTGGTTCACTCTCTGAACTGCGCGGCGGCGTCAACGGCGGCTCCGGCATCTCGCTGTCGGGTACACCGGTGGCCTCAACCCAGTCGCAGCCGCAGAGCGTCACCATCGGCGGGCTGACCATTCCGGCCGCGCCAACCGATGCGCAAATCACCGGCAGCAGCAAAGTCGATGCCGCCTATATTCTGGCAACACCGGAAGAAATCGCCTTTATCAAGCCGATGATCGCGATGCGTAACGGCAGCCAGAGCGGTGCGATGCTGTACGCCAGCTCGCGCAGCGCGCAGGGGACCGCTGGCCCGGATTTCCGTCTGGAGATGGAAGGTTTACAGTACAGCGAGATCCCGATGCTGGCTGGCAGCAACCCGGCGCTGATGCAGCAGGCGCTGCGTGCGGTCAACAACGACTACTCGCTGGCCCGCCTGTACGCGATGGGCGTTGACGCCTGGGCGCTGGCCAATCATTTCTCTCAGATGCGCGGCGTACCGGGCTTTGAGCTGAACGGCAATACCGGCGATCTGAGCGCCAACCAGGACTGCGTGATTAACAGGAAGTTATCATGGCTCAAATACCAGCAGGGGCAAATCGTCCCGGCAAGCTAACCACGAAACAGACCGGTGATGCCGCAGAACTGCGCGCGCGTCGCTGGCTGGAGCGTCAGGGGCTATGCTTTATCGCCGCCAACGTGCATGAGCGCGGCGGCGAAATCGATCTGATTATGCGCGAAGGGGCGGTGACGGTATTTGTTGAAGTGCGTTACCGCGCGTCCAGTACGTTTGGCGGCGCAGCCGCCAGCGTGACCCGCAGCAAACAGAACAAACTGTTACAGACTGCCCGTTTGTGGCTCGCCCGCCACAATGGGAGTTTTGACACTGTGGATTGCCGTTTCGATGTGGTAGCCTTCACGGGCAATGAGATCGAATGGTTTCAAAACGCTTTTAGCTTATAGAATGTAAAGGGATATCGTGCTCGAAAGAATCAAAGTGTGCTTCACTGAAAGCATCCAGACCCAAATCGCCGCGGCGGAAGCGCTCCCGGACGCTATCTCGCGAGCTGCGATGACCCTGGTACAATCGCTGCTTAACGGCAACAAAATTCTCTGTTGTGGTAACGGTTCATCCGCGGCCAATGCACAGCATTTTGCGGCCTGCATGATTAACCGTTATGAAACTGAGCGTCCCGGTTTACCCGCGATTGCACTTAATACCGATAACGTGGTCTTAACGGCAATCGCCAACGATCGCCTGCATGATGAAATCTATGCCAAGCAGGTGCGCGCGTTGGGTCATGCTGGCGATGTGCTGCTGGCCATCTCTACGCGCGGCAACAGCCGCGATATCGTGAAAGCGGTTGAAGCCGCCGTGACCCGCGACATGACCATCGTGGCCCTGACGGGCTATGACGGCGGCGAGCTGGCCGGTTTACTGGGCCAGCAGGATGTGGAAATTCGCATCCCGTCGCACCGCAGCGCGCGCATTCAGGAAATGCACATGCTTACGGTGAACTGTCTGTGCGATTTAATTGATAACACCCTTTTCCCACACCAGGACGACTAAGGAGAACACATGAAGGTAATTTCGACCCTCGCGGTCCTTATTTCCGCACTGCTGCTCCAGGGATGCATTGCCGCCGCCGTTGTTGGCACCGCGGCAGTGGGGACCAAAGCCGCAACAGACCCGCGCACGGTGGGAACTCAGGTGGACGACAGCACGCTGGAAGTTCGCGTCAACAGCGCATTGTCGAAGGATGAACAGATTAAGAAAGAAGCGCGTATCAACGTGACCGCATATCAGGGCAAAGTGCTGCTGACCGGTCAGGCGCCAGACCTCAGCCTCGCGACCCGCGCGAAGCAGATTGCCGTTGGCGTTGATGGGGCCACCGAAGTGTTTAACGAGGTCCGTCAGGGCCAGCCGATTAGCCTGGGCACCTCTTCGTCAGACACCTGGATAACCACCAAAGTCCGCTCGCAGCTGTTGACCAGCGATCAGGTGAAATCCTCGAACGTGAAGGCCACCACTGAGAACGGTGAAGTGTTCCTGATGGGCCTGGTGACCGACCGTGAAGGCAAAGCCGCGGCCGATATCGCCAGCCGCGTGAGCGGCGTGAAGCGCGTTACCACCGCGTTTACCTACATTCAGTAATCCGCACCATGGCCCGGCGAATTCACTGTCGGGCCATTTCTCTTAGCTGACGCGACGACAAAATTGTCACCGGGGATACGCCCGGATTCTTTGCCGTGCTCAGCATGGCTTTCGCCACATCCAGTGCTGCAATCGACTTCCAGTTTCCCGGCAGCAAACTAAACAGCGGTGCCAACAGGCGCTCGTTTAAGCGCGGCGTACCGCGTTCGCCCAGCAGCATTGAAGGGCGAGCCAGGGTGAGCCGCGGCCAGCCTTGTTCAATCAGCGCCGATTCCATCTGACCTTTCACACGGTTATAGAAAAACGGTGAATTCGCGTTTGCCCCCATCGCGCTCACCACCAGCAGCTGCTGCGCGCCAAGGCGTAAACCGGTCTGAGCCGTTTCCAACACCAGATCGTAGTCGACATGGCTGAACGCGGCCTTTGAGCCCGCATCGCGTATCGTGGTGCCAAGGCAGCAAAATACGCTATCGATGGGTGAGGTGACCTGCGCGAGCGCGGCACTGAGATCCGGGTCATGCGGATTCTCAATGCCGAATGCGTGCTCCAGCGGATGGCGCGTAGGCGCAACGATCGATTCCACCTGCGCCTCGCGGCGCAGCAGATTAAGTAAGTGCCCACCAACAAGGCCAGTGGCACCGGTAATGAGGACGTGATGCATAAGGGTCTCCCTATTCCCCTGATATCGAAGGGTTCACCGCGCGTAGGCCGGATAAGGCGTTTACGCCGCCATCCGGCAATGTGCTCCGTGATTGCCTGATGGCGCTGCGCTTATCAGGCCTACGCGCGTCAACCGCACACCTTATCGGCTGCGTTTGTGGCGATACAGCCATATCAATTTATAGGCAGCCGGAATGATAAACAACGACAGCAGCGGCGCGGTAATCATCCCGCCAATCATCGGCGCGGCAATACGGCTCATCACTTCTGAGCCCGCGCCCGTCCCCCACAGTATGGGCAATAACCCGGCAATAATCACGGCGACGGTCATTGCTTTTGGCCGCACGCGCAGCACCGCACCGTGATACAGCGCGTCGTCCAGCCCCTGCTCGGTGAAGGTTTCCGCGCGCTGGAGCTTAGGATCGGCCTCAACGGCGTGGCGCAAATACATCAGCATCACCACGCCAAACTCCGCGGCGACCCCGGCCAGAGCGATAAACCCGGTACCGGTCGCCACCGACATATGAAACGCCTGCCAGTAGAGGAACCAGATCCCACCCACCAGCGCAAACGGCAGGCTCATCAGAATCAGCACCGCTTCCTCCGCCCGACGGAAAGCCAGATAGAGCAGAATGAAGATAATCATTACCGTCATTGGCACCATCAACTTGAGCTTCTTATTGGCGTGCTCCAGCAGTTCAAACTGCCCGGAGAAGGCCACGCTGGTGCCTGGCTTCAGGATCACATTCTGGCTAATGGCCGTTTGCAGGTCATGCACCACCGAAACCATATCGCGGTCGCGCGCGTCGATGTAGATCCAGCTCGCCGGGCGGGCGTTTTCCGTTTTCAGCATCGTCGGCCCGGATACCACCTGGACTTTCGCCACGTCGCCCAGCGTGATCTGCTGCCTGGCGGGCGTCAGAATTGGCAGCTGGCGTAAGGCCGTCGGGCCGTCGCGGAAACCTTGCGGGTAGCGAATGTTGATCGGGTAACGCGCTACCCCCTCGACGGTTTCGCCCACCATCGCTCCGCCAATCGCCGACGAAACGAACAGCTGCACATCGCCCACGGTCATGCCGTAACGTGCGGCTTTCTGCCGGTCAATATCGACATCGATATAGCGCCCGCCTTCCAGCCGCTCCGCCAGTGCGGAGACAACGCCGGGCACCGTTTTCGCCACGGTTTCAATGCGCTGCGCCGCGTCGTCGATGTCTGCCAACGAAGTGCCCGAAACTTTAATGCCAATCGGGCTTTTGATACCGGTCGAGAGCATATCAATGCGGTTACGAATCGGCGGCACCCACAGGTTCGCCAGCCCCGGCAGACGCACGGTGGCATCCAGCTCATCGATGATTTTGTCGAGGGTCATCCCTGGCCGCCACTGGTCCTGCGGCTTGAGCTGGAT
>PPYE01171085.1_pt1 | contig 19825 bp, 9 predicted proteins | sample 1559881 | NCBI WGS metagenome assembly PPYE01 (sample SAMN08240022, study PRJNA423297) | Human gut metagenome, whole genome shotgun sequencing project. | reverse complement strand
GGGTAAAGACAAGAATATAAGAAACAATATAAATATAAATCTTAAAATGTTTTTCATTACATTGTGCATATTTGGAACCTCGTGTTTATCAAATAATGCAAATATAGTGAAAAGGGAATATATTTTCCCTATCAAAAAAAGAAAAAATCATCATCCACTTCTTATTTGCTGTATGAAAAAGAAAGGATGATGATTTAAAAAGATTACTTTATAAAAGAAAGTTTATATCAAAGTTTGCGTAAATCATGTCCGGGCAACAAATTATATTCTTTTCCATTCATCCTGACTTTACAAGGTGCAGAAGCTGCATATTTCCAAACGCCCTCTTTATACACCAACATCACATCTGTTACTGTCAATGAACTTATTTCAACATGTGGAGTTTTCAATAGTGTACCTCCTCCCAAAAAGAAAATACAATCATCGCCTTGTTTATTTCCCCACAATGCATAAGCAGCTTGTACAGTCATTTCTCCACTTTTACACAAATGACCTGCATCATCCGAAGAAATAATCCGGTCCACACGCCCCTCTTTTTGTTGAATACAAATTCCGACATGACTTCCAGCCACACCACTTTCCACTTCTGGAAAAGTAACGGAGGAAATACATCCCGGCTCCTTTACCGAAGAAGGTTCATAAACAGCTACAAACGGACGATTCCAAGCTTCACCTTGTTGGCGGGCTACAAAAGTCAACGTAGGTTGCTCTTTGATAGCATAAGGCATATCCGGAATCCGGCTCAATCCTTCAGTCATCGGGCTCAAAGCCGAGAAGACTTTACGTTCAGGAGCACCTTTCATCCACATATTCATACTGATATTATCCTCATCCGGCATCTGTATAGTAAACATTGTTTTAATATCTTTGGAGGTCTCGGCACTTTTCTTGTCAAACAAATAAGAATAGGCATATATATGTGCCCCAGCAAAAGCCAGTTCCTCCGTTGGTTGAAGAAACAAGCTACTCCCATCAGCAGCAGTCAAGTTCATGGTTTGTCCCATATTATGATAAAAATAATCATGCATTTTATCTCCTCCCTCCACTTTCCTGCTACGGAAAATATCGACATAATATCCGTTCTTTTCTCCTGTAGTCACAATACTCATCATACGGTTTTGATCAGCTTGTGATTCAGGTTCACGGAAAAAGACTTCACTATAACTCACAGGCTGATAATCTACTTTCATCCCTGCTTCGGGGTAGCAGTTCAATAATTTGAAAGCATGATTGCTTTTCATAACCGGATAAGAAGAGATTCCATCTACACAAACCGTATTGTGTGCAGGGAACTGACTATAATACTCCAAATAATCCAAACCGGAATAAAGGGTCAAGCCAATACCTCCATCCGGTGCCAGACGATATCCTTTTCCATAAAGTTCCATGCTGATGCCATTGGCATGCATGTGATTCCCTTCACTGGCATTTTGGGCAATCATCAAACTATGACGTTTGTCCATGCCATTGCGTTGCACCAACCAACTGGCATTGGGAGCATAAAAAGTAGGAGTTACATAATCATTGATATCACCGGCAGGTATCTTATCATCAATTACCAAAGGCTTGTCACTGAAAAAAGAAGTTACCGCCACCCTCACATTTTTCTTTTCAGTCGCCGGTTTGGAGGCATCGGGATCAAATAACTTCAACATAGCAGTAAATTGTCTTTCTTGATATTTTTTACCATGTTTCTGGGCATTAGCTACCATACGGGCAAAGATAGCAGGATTCAATTTACCGGGATGTGTATCGCCAAAACCCATTGTCATACAATCCGGAAACAAATATTGCGGGTCGGCGGCCACCGCTTTTTTTATGACAGGAATCTCCTCGGTCAGGTCCATACCCAAATTACGGTCAAAGATAGTGACCATATCCGTATAATCCCCGACAACTACCTGACTATAACCCGGACATTCAGCCCAAATACCGGTTTCAGCATCATAACCATAATCAGCAAGCTGTTTCAGTGACCATTGACGGATGGAAGAACGATTCAACACATAATCAATATAATACTCGCCTCCCTTTTTATCCGGATAAGAAGCATCAGATTCCAAAATCATGCCGATGCTCATGATATAACGTGCCTGCATCAGATTCCAGTTATTATGCGGCACTCCATTATCAATGATATTATCCGCCCATTTCTTGAATGCTCCGGCATAGATGTCCATCTTATCAGCCTTATCGGTTTTCAAATAATCATATAAAAAATCATACAATGGAACCAAAGCATTCACAGCATCCTCGTGAATGACTTCAAAACTGCTCATACCCACCAAAGTCTGCTGATGTCCATGATTCAAATCCTTGGGAACATTCCGGTAATAAATCCCCGTCATATAAGTGTCAAATACCGAAGCTGCCAAATCAGCATATTTCTTCTCCCCGGTCATCCACCAAAGAAAAGCGGCATCACGGGCGATACCCAGTATCTCTACATTAATACTTTGGATGATATTTCCGGTTTTACTGATATTCACCCATTCGTACGGTCTGCCTTCCAACGTCCCATTTGCCAGATACATTCCCCGAGCATCTTCCTGATAAGGCTTCAAATCTTCCAGCTTGGGACGTACATAGTTAGTTGCATGACTGCGTGCACCGGTATACATCACCGTAGGAGCCGGCGCCTTCTCTCCTCCTGCATGATCATAATATTCTCCTTTAATATATACCTCCGTTGCATGAGTTTTCCAATACATTTGCAAACGGGAAGTAAGCCATTCAGGCCCTCGGTCAGCATACCGGTCAGTCCGTTGCTTTAACTTTTCAAACACTTCCTGTGCCCACGGTTCTTCCTTTATCAACTTCTGCGTTTCAACTTTGCCATTACTATCCGTCAGATAACGGGGATGACCTTGTGACAGTTTCACCGATAAGGAAGTTTCCTGTGCATATAATACACTTGTTACAAGCAAGCATATCCATAAAACGATCTTTCTCATAATTCTATTCATTCTCTTTCACAAAAATACGTATCATAAAGCTATTCCACTCAATCCAAATGAATTATTTTATCATCCGCCTCTTCCATTCAAATTTAAAGTTACCGAATATAAAATGTTTGCTTTACCGGCTCTGCAGTCTTTATCTTAGGATCAGAGTTTTTTCCGTATTGCCATGCTATTACAGTTACTTTTACCGGATAGGTGGTTTTAGGAGGAATAGCAGTTAATATCAATCGATTACCATCCACATAAGCCGGTCCCGATTCCACATAAAAATCTACCGGCAAGCCACAACTGGAAACAGCAGATAAAGAAACGTACTTAGTACCACGCTTTATGTCCGGTAACGTTGCAAACTTAATATATTGCTGCTGTCCTTCCGTATTTTTAACCGGAATTATCATCTGAGCTTGCTGAACAGCCGGTTTATATTCTTCATCTCCCGGATGAGTTATTGAAAAAACAATATCCGATTTCTTGTCCGTCCATAAAGTTCCCCGATTCCATTGTATTCGAAATGTCACAGAATCAACTAAAACAACTGGGCCGGTAATCATCTGCAGGACCGGAGCTTTTCCAGCATGACCAATAGATGCCCCAACAGGCAAATCAGTCCAATTGGAAAGTCGGGGACTTTCTCCTGGAACAGTATCCAAAAAAACAGGGGTCAATTGAAATGTGATACCATCTTCCTGTGGTATAAAAGCCGGGTGAACTTGTAAATGAGTATTCTGTTGGGATACTGTTTTTCCGTTTTGAGACACACTTACCAATTGTGGCTTCATATCGTAATATCGGGATTGATACGCCAAAGTAGCCTCTATCATCTCACGATCAAAAAACCAAAATGCTTGTGCAGGATCCCCTTTAAATTGATTTACCGGTGCCGGAATACATGAAGGCTTTTCATTTTTTTTCCATCGCTCCATCAACCATCCCTCCTTTGTCGGATCTACGTGTCCATAATGCATTGCCTTCTTGATATAGAGAGCTATATATTGTGCTTTTTCCGGAGTATAGGCAAAGTGTCCTTCAGCAGGACAGGCCAACATGCTTAAAGGCAGCAATGGATGCTCCTTACGTTCTTTCAAACCTTCATTGCTCCATGTATGTGCTGATTCATATTCTCCCATGGTTTCCAGACAAGGAATTTTATTGATGTTACGTTCTCCCCAAATATCCGGACATAGCCAGCGATCACGATGATATGGCCACTGACCACTGACAGAAATGCATGCCAATGTACGTTCCGGTTTATAGGCAGCAAGATAATAAGGCCAACTAGCAGCAGCCGAATGTCCTATGGCTATTAAAGGAGCTGTAGACAACTCTTTATATCCAGATTCCATATTGTGTTGGGCAACCAAGATTGCTTTTACTTGTTCACACTGCCCGGGAATCCACAAGTAAGCCCTTGACTCAGGATTTTTGGGATGAGTACTAAAATTATGGACGGGTACAGACCATTGCCAAATTCCTGTTTGTGCAACAAGCGTAAATGATAAAAGCCAACCGAATATTCCAAATAAAAATACATGTTTCATAGCTATCTTCATTGTTTATTATAAAAACGAATCAGAATCAAGAAACACTCAACTTTATTCTAAAATTATCTTCCAAAGAAATGAGTAAAAACCTATCTTTGTACGTATTAGATACATATACAAAACTTAAATAGCATGAATAAACACACTTTATCTGTAGCAATCACTTTCCTATTCTGTACCCCAATATCAGGGGGCATACCGGACGGAATTTACCACAAAGGATGGATAGACTTCAACAAGAACGGGAAAATGGATCTATATGAAAATCCTAAAGCCCCGCTGGAAGACAGAGTACAAGACCTGCTTTCACAAATGACACTAGAAGAAAAAACCTGTCAAATGGCCACACTTTACGGTTCAGGACGCGTACTAAAAGATGCGTTGCCTCAAAACAATTGGAAAACAGAAGTATGGAAAGACGGAATAGGAAACATAGATGAAGAACATAACGGATTAGGGGCTTTCAAGTCCGAATATTCTTTTCCATACGCCAAACATGTGAATGCCAAACACACCATTCAACGCTGGTTTGTAGAAAAAACACGTTTAGGTATCCCAGTAGATTTCACCAATGAAGGTATTCGCGGATTATGTCATGACCGGGCAACCTACTTCCCCGCCCAGTGCGGACAGGGTGCCACCTGGAACAAAAAATTAATAGCCCGTATCGGAGAAGTGGAAGCTAAAGAAGCAGTGGCATTAGGATATACCAACATCTATTCTCCCATTCTTGATATCGCCCAAGACCCTCGCTGGGGAAGATGTGTAGAAACATACGGAGAAGATCCTTATTTAGTAGGAGAATTAGGAAAACAAATGATTACCAGTTTGCAAAAATATAATCTGGTAGCTACTCCGAAACATTTTGCAGTTTATAGTATCCCGATAGGCGGACGTGACGGAAAGACACGAACCGACCCACACGTAGCCCCACGAGAAATGCGTACCTTATATATAGAACCTTTCCGGATGGCATTTCAAGAAGCCGGAGCGCTGGGAGTAATGAGCTCTTATAATGACTATGACGGGGAACCCATTACGGGAAGCTACCATTTTCTGACCGAAATATTACGTCAAGAATGGGGATTTAAAGGATACGTAGTATCGGATAGTGAAGCTGTGGAATTTATCTCCAACAAGCATAAAGTAGCAGATACATACGAAGACGGAATAGCACAGGCGGTCAATGCCGGACTGAATATCCGTACCCATTTCACTCCGCCTGCCGATTTTATCTTGCCTCTTCGTAAAGCTGTTGATAATGGCAAAATCTCTCAGGAGACTCTCGACAAACGGGTAGCCGAGATACTTCGTATCAAATTCCGGCTAGGCTTATTTGACAATCCCTATCGTGGCAATGGTAAACAAGCAGAACAAATAGTCCATAGTAAGGAACACCAAGCTGTATCATTGGAAGCTGCCCGTCAGTCGCTGGTATTACTAAAAAATGAAACTAACCTGCTTCCTTTATCCAAATCTATCCGTTCCATTGCTGTTATCGGTCCCAACGCCAACGAACAGACTCAATTGATTTGCAGATACGGTCCGGCCAATGCTCCTATTAAAACCGTTTACCAAGGTATAAAAGAACTGTTGCCTCATACAGAAGTGATCTATAAAAAAGGATGTGACATCATAGATCCTCATTTCCCAGAAAGTGAAATCCTTGATTTTCCGAAAACTGCGGAAGAAGTCCAATTAATGGAAGAAGCCATTCGTGCAGCTAAACAAGCCGAAGTGGTAGTCATGGTATTAGGAGGGAATGAACTGACCGTCAGGGAAGATCGTTCACGAACCAGCCTTAACCTTCCCGGACGGCAGGAAGAACTTTTAAAAGCTGTTTGTGCAACCGGGAAACCGATCATTCTAGTAATGCTCGACGGACGCGCTTCTTCTATAAATTACGCAGCAGCTCATATACCTGCCATTTTACATGCTTGGTTTCCCGGAGAATTTTGCGGACAAGCTGTGGCCGAAGCCTTGTTCGGCGATTATAATCCGGGGGGAAGACTGGCAGTTACTTTTCCTAAATCTGTAGGGCAAATTCCTTTTGCTTTTCCCTTTAAACCAGGGTCAGACGAAAGTTCCTCTACTTCCGTTTACGGAGCGTTATATCCTTTCGGGCATGGCTTAAGTTATACTACTTTTACTTACAGTGATTTACATATATCACCATCACACCAAGGAGTACAAGGAGATATCCATGTAAGTTGTAAAATCAAAAATACAGGAAAAATAAAAGGAGATGAAGTAGTACAACTTTATTTACGGGATGAAATCAGCAGCGTTACCACTTATACCAAAGTATTACGCGGCTTTGAACGTATCAGTCTGAAAGCTGGAGAAGAACAAACTGTTCATTTCAGATTGCGACCACAAGATTTAGGATTATGGGACAAAAATATGAATTTCCGTGTGGAACTGGGTAGTTTCAAAGTAATGCTCGGAGCTTCTTCTACAGACATCAGATTACATGGTCAGTTCGAAATAACGCCCTAAACCTCCCACCATTTTAACTCAGCATGGAATGACAGGAATATTCAGATTCCTATAAATACAGTATTTCATTAAAACATCGGTAAATAATCAGTTCACATCTAATTTATGTTCACAGATCCTTTACCGATGTTTTGAACAAGAATCTTTTAATCTCTATTTTGAAGATATAAATGAAGGAGGAAGTTCTTCTACACCCCATTTTTTGTTAGGCTTTGCCCCTAATTTCAACTCCAAAGTCCCCCCCTTAATAAAGTCTTCATGATAAAACCAACATTTATTCCACTTTTTCCCATTAAGGGAAGCATTTTGAATGTACATATTATCAGTTGAATTTCCTTTCGTTATGATTTGGAAAGTCTTTCCGGAATAATAACGATTGTCCAAATGAATAGTAACCTTATCAAAAAGCGGAGAAGTAATCTCATAAAAAGGCTTTTCCGCACAACCACCATCCACCTCAAACAGTCCGATTGCCATCAGAACACCTAAAGCCCCCATCTGTCCCTGATCCTCATCATCCCGATAGCCTCCATAGGGAGTCACATCACAATAAGCAGCTTTTACTTTACGCACCCACTTCTGAGTAAGCCAAGGTGCTCCTGCATAACTAAACAAATGAGCCATTCCAGTCCCCGGCTGATTACCATAATCTGTCCAATTGCCTTCCTTTGTTTTATTAGAACGGAAAAACCCATACGACTCACTCTTTTCGAAATTAGCATTCAATCTCTTAACATACTGGTCGGCACCTCCATAAAGTTCTATCAATCCTGCCATATCATGTGGAACATAGTGTGAATAAATAGCAGAGTTACTCTCGCAAAATCCTCCTTTTTCTGTCAATTCCAACGGATCAAAATAAGGTAACCAGTTGCCATCCTCTCCACGAGGTTGCATATAACCACTTTCCGGATTCCAAAGATTACGATAATTCTTTGACCGCTTCATAAAAAACTCATAATCCTGTAATTTCCCCATTGTTTTCGCCATCTGTGCCAAGCACCAATCCTGATAGGCATATTCCAATGTCATGGAAGCTCCGGTAGTATGCATCCCTTCAACATCTTTCCGTCCGTCAGGCACATACCCCCATTCCTCATAATATTTCATGCCACCGGAATAAGCTGTCTTGCTATGTTCATAACCGGCATGGTCGCGAATACCTCCCACAAAAGCATTTTTCCGCAAACCTTCATAAGCCAGTTCCGCATCATAATTACGAATTCCTTTATTATAAGCCGAAGCAAAAAAAGAAACAGCCGGATCACCAATCATCACATACGTATAATTTCCTCCTGATGGTCCACGGGGAATCAGACCTCCGTTTTGATACATATCTATCATTGTATTACAGAAATTATCCATAACTTCAGGATATGCCATAGACCAGAGTATGTTCAGTGACCAATGACTTCCCCACCATGCATCAAAGTTATGATGATTATACAAAGGTTTTCCATCTTCTCCCAAAGGAATTTGCCGTATGCGCGGAAAGTCGGAAGTCATATCCATATAATGTCCATCGGCATCACTGACTACATGGCGTCCCAATAAGGCATGCCACAAATCCGTATAGAGTTTTATTTGCTGTTCTCTGCTACCGCCTTCCACTTCTATCCTTCCAAGCCAATCATTCCATTCGGAAAAAGAAGACTGCTTTACTTGCTCAAAATCCCAGCCTGACAGTTCCGTTAACATATTCTTACGTGCCTGTTCTACACTGACATATGAAATCGCCACTTTCAGCATCACCTTTTCGTCTTTTTCTGTTTTAAATCGGACTGCCATACCCGCATTCTTACCTGATATTCTTTCCGGATTGCTATTAGATTCTATCCGGCCTTCGCGCCAAGATACAACCTTATCCATTGGCTTGCTCAATTGTGCATAAAAATAAACAGGAGTATCTTTAGGACGACGTCCTGTACGTTCCATCATCTCCCATCCGGCTATTTCCTTATCACTTACTTTCCAAACCTCCGAATAAGCTGTAGGTCCATGTGCCAAAAACGCTCCCGTATCAAATAAAATATAACTGGCATCACTTTTCGGAAAAGTATAACAATGAAAGCCTACGCGCATAGTAGAAGTCAACTCTGCTGTTATGTCATAATCTGTCAGTTTCACTTTATGATATCCCGGTTTAGCTATCTCTCCATCATGAGTAAAAGCCGATTGATAAGCATTCATACCCAAATGCCCTTTAAACTCGCCAACGGTAGGCATCACCGCCACACCGGACATCTGCCAATTATGAACATGACTAAAACAGCGTATTTGTTTTGAGTCATACAGATATCCTGATCCCCAAGAGTGCTCGGTATCCGTATCAGGGCTAAGGCTGACCATACCAAACGGACGACATGCCGAACTGAAAAAAAACCATCGGGAACGGTGACTGTCAACAAAAGGATTTACCAAGTCAACATAATTCTTTTTAGTCCCCGCTTCATTGAACAACAAAGAACCAAAAGCAGGCTGATCACGATCGTATCCTTCAGGACGAATCTGCCGAAGAACCTGTTCCGTATAAGGCATCTGCATCCCTTTCCGTATAACAAAATGATTGTAGGTCATTTCAAAAATCGGCATATATCTACCCCTTCCTTTATTAGATATCTCAGTCCAGTTGCTATATTTTCCTGTGACATCCTTCCACACAGCAAAAGGAACATTATACCCCAAATTATATTTTGCGACATACTCAAACCCTTTCATAAGCCGGTTATCAAGAGCCGAATATAAATCATCACCTTGTTGCCAAGCTATTTCACAAACAGTTGCCAGGGCACCTATACCCAACATGCTATGCCCCTGATCACGACCACTCTCCTGTATCTGACCGGTATCCCCACTGATATAATGAGCTATTGTTCCGTTATCATTGGCATGAAGATAAAAATCAACCGCCTTATTATACATTTCCTCATTATCCCATAAAATAGCAGCTGCCATATAAGCTTTAGTCACAATAGGTCCCCAATTCCCATTTGTATAAGGCTTACGATGGTAAAAATTTTCCATTACAGGCAAGAACACTTCCCTTATCATTCTACTGATCTCATTAAACTGAACAACTGTCATCTTTTTATAAGTATGACGCAGTATTTCAGTAGCATAAATAATCTTTAATCCTTCCAACCCCACCAACAAAGGGGCATCATTCGTTTCCGGAATTCTTTTAAGTGTTCCGGCATAGCCTAACAATAATTCCAAAGATTTCTCGGCATGAGTCTTTTCACCAGTCAAAACCCACATCAATGCATTCTGATAGACTGCACTAAAGTCTTGCTCCATTTTTGATTTTGTATGACGAAACTCACCATCTCTTGAAATGATTTCAAAAGGTCCGAAAGGCTGATAATCCGCCTGAGAACAATGATGACTTTTCAATAATTCAAAAGAACCATAGGCAGGATATTCCTTATCAGCGATTTGAGCACGCATCCGCTCAATACTTTTTGTTGTATGTAATATTCCCGGATGCACAAATTTTCGGGCCTGCATCTCAAGTCCTATACTCAAAAACAGACAATAGAAACCCAATTTCAACAGGACTGATATTTTAAACTTTCTCATAACCGCTGCTGCTTATAGTTTTTGACAGATTTTATATTTCCATCGTCAGGAACTAAACGAACTGCCCCCCCCCCGGATGCTTTCAAACAAAAGTTTAATTTCGTCTTGTTGCTCACACGATAAGTAGAAACTCTGACTTTAGTACGTGTTTTCACTGATTTATCCCCATCCGTATAAATTTCCGCTATGTAGTTCTTTCCTTCGGGCAAGAAATCCAAGCTTACAGATAAAACACGCTTCTCATTATTTGTTATCGAACCGATAAACCATTCCTCTCCTTTACGACGGGCTATAGTAATAAATTCACCGACCTCCCCTTGCAACACTTTTGTATCATCCCATGTAGTATATACATCATCAAAGAATTTCAACTCGGGTTCGTCTTGAGAATCTGATGGTTTATCATACCAATACATATATTGCAACGGACTATAATAAACTGCCGCCAAAGCCAATTGATGCGCAGGAGTGGTCTGGATAGATTTAGAACGAGGAACACCATAACTATCCTTGTCTGCATTCAAGCGACCGAAATCCTGACGATAGTAACAAATGGTATAATCCGCCGCTCCAGCTATAAACCGGGTAAAGGGAAGAGTAGCATTATGTGTTGCATCAGGAAATTCCTCATTACCTCGGATACCTTCCTGAGTCATCAGATTAGGATATGTACGACTGAACCCTGTAGGACGGTACTCATCATGTACATCAACCATCAAGCCATAATCAGCACATTTCTTGATCGCTTCATGCATCCATTTAGTCCATACTTGTGATCCCACCTGTACGAAACCAAATTTAATACCCGCTATCCCCCAAGACTTATACAACGGAAGAATCTCATCCAATTGCTGTTGTAATGCACGTTGATTAACATACAGGATAACTCCTATACCCCGTTCTTTAGCGTAAGCTACCACCTCTTTCAGGTTCAAAGCATTTATATCCGGATTTCTACGAGGGTCTAATGTCACTGTAGTAGCATCAGAAACCTTGTCATATTCAAATCCATACCATCCCGCATCAAAATGAATATATTGCAGATTGCGTTTCACGGCAAAATCGACCAAAGCTTTTCCTCCTTCTGTAGTCAATGTCACTTCACGCACCACTTTTCCGGGTTTTATCCATGAAGTATCCTTTATTTTACAAGAAGGGTTCAAATTCAGAATCAAATCATTATGTTCCAATATTTGTCCCGGTTTATCAGCACACATAATCACCCTCCAAGGAGTATGATAAGGAGCAATATCTTCTACGGGACCATACATAGCAGATTGAATCGTATTCTTTTTTTCTGTCGATAACTTGAATTTTGTACGCACATAGTCTACCACTTGCGCTTCAGCCAGACATACGTAAGGACCTTCAGGTAATGTCAAAAGCAACGGACGGTCTGATTCACCGGGCCATCCTTCCAATGGGAGAAATTCATAAGGAGTCTGAGCCCTGGATGTAAAGTAAGCTTTTGTTCCTTCCGGTAAAGTATATTCAGTAAATTCATCTGTGATCTTCAAATATTGTCCGCCGGGAAACCGATAACGGAATGCAATCCCTTCATTATACGCCCGTATATCCAAAACCAACTTGTCACGAGAATTCTGACGGTTAATGACTACCGACCAAGCTTTATACTGATCTTTTATGGTGCTACGTTCTCCATATACAGGATGCCAGACAGTATCCTGTTCGGCAGTTGTCATGTCACCTAATGACAAATGATCACGCCATATAGTATTAGCCTTAATACCCAATAAAGATGGTTTTATCGTTTCTTTAGCATTCCAATTCAAAGAATAATGCAAGTTCCCACCCTCATCACTTAAAGTAAACTGATACTTTTCATCCGGCGAGGACATCTTTATCTCTTTTGCCTGAAGGATGGATAAAGAAAATACCATCCATAATACACCTATATATAATCTTTTCATCATACTAACTATTTATACCTTGCAAAGTTATACATTTATAGCGTACTCTCTATTTTTTATGTCATTGACAGATTAAAAAACCGTCTTTACTATAGATCAACAAAAAAGGAAGAATACGCTATAAACTTATTATAATATTAAGATAATTCAATTACTCCCAACCCGGATTATTTCCTAATTCCTGACCGTTGGATAAAGTATTCAACCATGTAACAGGAATAGGACGAAGACCATATTTACTTTTAAAGGTAGCTTCACTTAATTGGGTCTGAATCAATCCACCTGTAATATTAGTGACATCCCAATTGTATTTCAAAACTCTTTCTGCCAATTTTCCTGTACGCTGCAGGTCATTCCACCGTGGTGCTTCTCCATAAAGTTCCAATGCTCTTTCATCCAATACATTGTCTAATGTAACAGTACCAACATATTCTTGCAGTCCACCTTCCGGAGCATTATTCATGGCACGTTTACGTATCTGATTTATATAGTATAAAGCATTAGAGTTATCTCCCATTTTAACAGCAGCCTCAGCAGCAATTAAGTAAGTTTCGGCCAATCGGAACAAATAAATATCACGAGTTCCATTTTCTACTGTTCCCGAACTGTTATAACGGGTATTACAATCTTTAAATTTCCAAACAGGAAGCCAAACACGTGATTTTGCATTAAAGCTTTGATAACCGGTTTTATAATAATCATCATTTCCAGCATCAGCATAAGAACCCTCAGGATAATTATAGAAAAAACGTCCACGATTATTAGCAGCCGCTTTTTCAGCATCTGTATATTGTTTATAACCACTCTCTCCGGGAACAGGGAAATAAATTACGGTATCACCCTTTGCCACATTTACCCCATTTGTACTCTCAAACCAATTTCTACCATAAGCACGTCCGTCTATAGAAGTAGCCGGGTCACCATTCAATGGACTCATAAAAGTAACTTCCGTACGTCTATCTTTCTTCCAATCAAATAATAAATAACTATATTTGGTTGGCATAACAGAAGCATAATCATTACAATAAATTGAAGAAAAGCCCAAATCAGTCCAACCTTCACGATAAACAAACAAATAGAATTCTGTCTGAATATTATTATTCCATCCTGCTCCGGCAGAAAAGTTAAGACTGAAAATAATTTCATCATTCTCTTCATTTGCCTGACGATGAACCATTGCATAATCATCCAATAATGTATGTCCGGAATTCTTAATTACATCTACAGCATCATCGTAAGCCTTTTTAAAATCATCAGCTTCTGCATAACTCTGATATCCTCGAGTCAAATAAACAAGAGAACGAAGATGTTTAGCAGCCGCTTTTGATACACGTCCATAATTCGCCGAAGTCTGCTTCATGGGAAGAGAAGAATCCATAACGTCCTGCAAATCTGCCAGAATTTGTCTGTAAAAATCAGATCCACTATCCAATTGCGAAGTTGTAGAAGGTGAGGTCGGTTCTTCCAAGATCAATGGAGCTTGCCCCCAATTTTTTACAATTTCAAAAAGATATAACGCCCGCAAGAACTTAGCTTCCGCAACCCGTTGGGCCAAGATTTCTTTATCAATACCATCAAAAATATCTTGATCCTTTGTAACTACCATAGCAGCACGACCAATAGCAGCATTTACATTTTTCAAAGACTCATATAATACCTTCCACTGATTATAGACAGTGCCATTATCATTGGTATAATCTACTGTATACTGATTTAAAGCATTGGTTGCTGTTCCGTCATTCTGAGTCCCCAAATCCGTACCAAGTTGGGTCAACAGAAAATAGTTGGTTGTATTATAAACAGATTTTAATGTGGAATAGGCTCCATTAATAAGAGACTCATATCCTTCAGCCGTAGCATAATATTCTTCAGCAGACTGGCTAGACCAATTTTTTTCATCCAGAAAAGACGAACATCCCGAAAGAGCAAACACAGATGCCAACAGGAAACCTTTAGTAAATATATTTTTTGCTTTCATACTATCCTAATTATTTGAATGATAAATTAATACCAAATATTACATTGCGAGTCATTGCATCCGATGTATTGATGCTGACATTCAACTGTTCAGGATCAACCACATCCTTTGCACAGAAAATAAATGGATTCTGAACTGTTGCATATAAACGCAAATTGCCTAATTTCATTTTCTCAAGAACCGATGGTTTAAAAGTATATCCCAAAGTAATATAAGAAATCTTAAGGAAATTACTGGAAAACATCGTATGTGACATTTCCGATTTTGCATTTCCCCATGATCCTGCCTTGCTTCGATAAGTACCCATGTTACTAGGCTGTGCAGAAGCATTGGTAGGATTTTCCGGAGTCCAATAATCTTTTCTTAAATTATTAAAATTGAGATTGTTGTTTTCCAATGCATACGAAACATAGAACTGATTTCTAGCTCTTGCCCCTGCTTGGAAAGCTGCTTGAAATGACAAATCAAATTCCTTATATGTAAATGTATTAGTCATACCACCTGTCCAATCCGGAGTACGTTTACCATCAATCACACGATCTTTATCGTCAATCACACCATCCTCATTCAAATCCAAAGGTTTATATTGACCAGGTTTACAACCATATTTAGCTGCTTCTTCAGCTTCATCCAGCTGCCATACTCCCAATGTCATCAAATTATAATTTATATCAATAGGCTGACCAATAATCCAAAGATTACTATAATCACCACTCATACCAGCTAAAGACAATCCACGGGAAGTCAAATTCTCCTTATACTGTAAATCTACAATTTTATTCTTATTATAGGCAAAATTCAAACTAGTTCTCCATGAAAAATCTTTAGTACGGATATTATCCGAATTAATATTTACCTCAAACCCTTCATTTCTAACAGACCCTACATTTGCTTTTACAGAAGAATAACCGGTAGTAACAGGTACTGTCTTATTCATAATCAAGTCTTCTGTCAAACGATTATAATATTCCACACTACCCGAAATCCGATTATTGAAAAATCCGAAGTCAAGACCTACATTATATTCTGTAGTACGTTCCCATCCCAAATCCAAATTCCGTAAATTATTGGGAACATATCCAATAGACTCACTAGAACCGAATGTATAATATTTGGCACCACTAATAGATCCTTGCGTCTGATACGCACTTACATTATCATTACCGGTCTGACCATAACTTAAACGTAACTTCAAATTACTCAACCAAGACAAGCTCTTCATAAATTCTTCTCCTGACACTCTCCATGCTACAGCTGCTGATGGAAAACTTCCCCACTTATTGCCTTCAGCTAATTTTGACGAACCATCAAAACGAATACTTGCTGTTACAAAATACTTGTCCTTATACACATAATTGGCACGTGCTAAATAAGACATCAAATTCGTTTTGGTAAAACCGGAAGAAGAAGTATTACTTGCCGATCCTCCTGCCAAATTATACCACAAAGAGTTATATGACAATCCATTACCAATTCCTTTTAACTTTTCATCTTGTGATTGCTGCATAGAGAACACTCCGGTCAAATCTACGCGATGATCCTTCAATTCAAAGTTATAATTTACAAGATTATCCCAAACCCAATCTACATAGCTATTTTTCGCATAATTACTGGTTGCCTTATTTTGCCCTTTATTAGCTTTAGTGTATTTACCTCTGTACTGGCCAATTTCTTCCAAATTTATATCCGGCGAGAAAGTGGTCTTCAAAGTCAATCCTTTAATTGGAGTTATTGCCAGATAAATGTTACTCAGCAAATTGTACTTTTTGGTTTTATTCAGTTCATTCTTCATGGTAGTTAACGCATTATACTGACCATTAGAATAAGCCCACATTTCTTCTCCTGTCACCAAATCAGTCGGATGATAAGTCGGACGCAGACGAAAAGCATCCTGTAACAAGTCAGAGTTACCCGTATCACGTACTGAATGGGTTCCATACATATTAATTCCAAATTTCATGTATTTGCTAGGTTCTACATCCACAACAGCACGCAGATTATAACGGGAATATTCTTGAGGCTCCAACATACCATCTTCAAAATAATATCCGGCAGATAAAGCATAAGTAGCCATCTCATTACCTCCGGTAGCCGATATAGTATGATTTGTCATAAAGGCCGGACTAGAAACAGCATCCACCCAATCAAAATAATTTCCATCTTGAATAGCCTTTAACTCTGATGCTGTGAAAATCTGACTATCATCCACATATTTATTATTATTTCCGGCTCTTTTAGCCTCTCGTGCCAATTGCACATATTCTTCACCAGACATCATATCGGGCATATTCGTATATTTCCTATATCCGGCATATCCACTATAATCTATTTTTACTTTACCTATCTTACCTCTTTTAGTAGTAACCATGACTACACCATTAGTAGCACGGGAACCATAGATTGCGGTAGATGATGCATCTTTCAAAATATCAATTTTTTCTATATCATCCGGATTCAGGTTAGATAAAGAAGCTCCTGGCACACCATCTACAACAATTAAGGGAGATGTACTTCCGCTAATTGTATTCAAACCACGAATCAGAATATTATATTCCCCTCCTGGTTTACTATTAGAACGTTGAATTTGCACACCTGGCAAAGCCCCTTGCATAGCTCCTACTGCATCCGTTCTACCACTTCTTATCAAATCCTGAGTAGAAACAGAAGCTACAGCACCTGTCAAATCCGATTTCTTTACCGAACCATAACCTACCACTACAACTTCGTCCAACAGCTCAGTATCTTCTTTTAGAACAATCTTGAAAGAACGGTTAGAACCAATATTCAATTCTTGAGTTTGAAAACCAACGTAAGATATCTGTAACTTATGAGAAGGAAAAACAGTCAAACTAAAATTACCATCCAAATCAGTTACAATACCGTTGGTAGTTCCTTTCTCCATTACTGTAGCACCTATTATCGGTTCTCCATTTGGATCAATAACTTGTCCCGTAATCTTCACCGTATTCTGCAATACTTCTTGATTAATCGGAGAGTACAACCCTGCACCTGTTTGCTCTGCAACCGCATTTCCTAACGGCAAACAAGACAATACCATAAGTAATAAAAATTTGTCTTTCTGTTTCATAGCATGTACTTAAAGTTTAATTTATTAAATCATTCTATTTTTCATTTTCTTTTTTTACTTATTAAACGAATCTAAAATAAAATACACTCAAAAGACAGAAAAAATATTTTCTATCACTCACATATTCAAGAACATAAATATCTATCCGTCTGTTTACGAAGAACTCCCCTAGCTATATATAGCTGATTCTCTATTGTTCTCAATGATAGGCCTAAGTTTCTGCTTATCTCCGGATTAGAAAACTCTTTTTGGAATTTCATGATAAATATCTGTTTACATTTAGGAGGAAGGGAATTAATCCTTTTCTCCACAATCACAAAAAACTCTTTTGCCAACAAATCGTTATATCCATTTATATGTACCACTCTATTTTTTTCGTTACTATAGATTTCCTCGTATCTTTGCGCTATCTGCCTATGGCGTACCAAATCAATACAACGATTATATATTGCTGCATAAATATATTTTAAGGCTGCAGCCTCAGATACAAAATAATTTGTCTGCTGAAATAACCCTATAAATACATCCTGCACTACATCTTCAGCATAAAATTCACTAGATAACACCTTGCCCGCATACCGCATAAAACAATTCTTAAATTTCTTATAAATATCTTTTTATAAATTAGCCAAAACAGATTGTTTCTCTTTCAAACGTTTCAATCGTACCAATGCTTCCAAATAATAGTAATCTGCATAACTAATAGAAGCATCAACTTCCCATCCCTTGTTCATGTGCCCAACCGAATGCAATAAAAAAGCATCTTTTTTATTGCGAGCCTGATATGCCGGAGAAGATAGTATCTGAAGCATTTCCACAGCCTTATTCCGATAGAAAGATGCAGAATCACTATTATTTATATAGGTGGAAAGTTCCAATAAGGCAGAGGCCGTTATGGCAGCAGCCGATGCATCTTTCGGTTCACCTGAGGATAATTCCGGAGCATTAAAATCCCAATAAGGAATCATGTCTTCGGGAATACGGGACAAATAGACATCCGATACCTTCCGGGCAAAATCCAAAAAACGTACATCATGTGTTTCACGATATACCATGGTATATCCATAAATAGCCCATGCCTGTCCACGGGCCCACATAGAATCATCACTCAATCCTTGATGGGTAACTCCTTTTATAAAATGACCATCCAGCGTATCATACACCGCTACATGATAACATGAATAATCTTTGCGGAATTGATGTTTCATAGTCGTTTCCGCATGTTTACAGGCAATATCATATAAATACTGCCCCCCTCCATTCCGCGCAGCCCAAAACAAAAGTTCCAAATTCATCATATTGTCAATAATAGTATTGTGCGGCCAGTTTTCTTTTTTCACCATTCCAGGCCAAGATAAAATAGTACCCACAACAGGATTATAAAGCATAGCCAAAGAATCTGCGGCATGCAGCAATCCTTCCTTATATTCCGGTTTTCCTGTCAAACGATAACCGTTGCCCAAACTACACATCATAATAAAACCGGAATCATGACTCTTTGCTTTCCTGTAAGCCAAGGGAGCAATCATATCGGTTACTTTCCCTGCTGCTTCCCTCCACATATTATCCTTAGTATCCTCATATAAATACCAAAGGATACCGGGCCAAAATCCACAAGTCCAAGAGCCTACCTGTGTATAACGCCATTTAATACTATCTAAATCCATGGAATTAGGAATTTTATCTAACGAAGGAATAGAAACCAGCGTCCGCATAGCCTGAGACCGGCAATACGCAATTTCCGAATCAATAGAAAAATCATCAGTAGCAGTCGTTTTACACGAAAAACATCCTAGGCTAACTAAAAAGATAAAAACAAGAATAAAAAAAGTTCTGCTTTTCATAATCATATCAGTTTCTTTAATGGATAAAAATATTTTTCTATCAGCAAAATTAGAAACTGAAATGTCTTTTCAACCATTCTGTAAAGCAGGATTAATCCCAACCTACTAAATGAGACAAAAAAGATCATACAACACTATGAATCAACAAATTGCATAATAGAAGAAGAGAGTTCCAAAAAAATATGGAACTCTCTTCTTCTATCCAATCACTAGAGTAACGCCTCTATTCCAAACGCTACTCAATAAATATCCCATGTTCCTTTATATATTCGGCAGGTGACATTCCCTTAAACTTCTTAAACGAACGGAAAAAAGAAGTACGAGAACTGAAACCACATTGTTCCGACAAAGAAACCAAGGTATATCTGGAAGCAGACTTATCCTGTATTCTTTTTATGAATT
>PPYE01276096.1_pt1 | contig 19838 bp, 17 predicted proteins | sample 1559881 | NCBI WGS metagenome assembly PPYE01 (sample SAMN08240022, study PRJNA423297) | Human gut metagenome, whole genome shotgun sequencing project. | reverse complement strand
TTTTTTCGGTACAGCTCGTCCCGGGTCAGTCCTGGGCCGCACGCAGCTTCATATCCAGCACCACCCGGGTGCCCCCGCCATGGCGTGGCTCCCAACGCACGGTGCCGCCAAAATCATTGGTGACGAAGGTGTTGATGATTTGTGTGCCCAACCCGGAACCGGAGGAACGTGCCATGCCATCATGTTCTTCGTTGGCCAGACCCGTACCATCGTCCTCGACCACAACATTGAGGTTGTTGCCACCACGACCCACGGAAATCGTAATACGGCCATCCTTGCGTCCCTCGAAGCCATGCTCCACGGAGTTGGTGATCAATTCCGTAAGCACCAGCGACAACGGCGTGGCGTCCTGCGCAGGCATCATGCCGAACTTGCCGATGAAGTCGATGTTGATGTGCTGGTCGCGCATGGTGGCCAAATCGACGGCCATCTTCAACAGGCTGGAAATGACCTTGTCATAGTCCACGATCTCGTCGGCGGTCTGGCTCAGGCCCTCGTGCACCATGGCGATGGTCTGCACACGACGCTGGGCCTCCTTCAGCTCTTTCTTGACCTCTTCGGACTTGGTCTTGCGTGCCTGCAACCTGAGCAGCGCGGAAACCGCCTGCAAATTGTTCTTCACACGATGATGGATTTCGGAGATGGTCGCATCCTTGGTCTGCAACTCCTTCTCACGGCGACGCAGTTCGGTGACGTCACGGCAAAGCACGATACCGCCACAGCGTCCATTGGTATCCATCAATGGCAATGAGCGCATCGAGACCGCCGACTTGTTGGCGTCCAGCTCGGAATCGACCGCCGCCTTGCCGCTCAGGACCAACGGCAGCGTCTCCAGCACCGGATCGTTCTCATGCAGCAGTCTGGTGCCGATCTCACTGAGGTACTCCCCCTGCATCGTGCTGACCGAGCCGAGCCTACGGAAGCAGCTGATGGCATTCGGAGAAGCGTAACGTACGATGCCGTCAACCGTCAGCACAATGAAGCCGTCGGATACACGGGCGTTATGCCGCTGGTTCATGATCGGGTTACGGTACGGGAACTGACCTCGCGGAATCATCTCATACAACTGCTTGCCTGCACCGATGCTTTCGGATTCGTACCGGCCGTTCGATTCGCGCGTCGCCATATTGGTTTCGCGAACCACCAGACCGAGCGTCTTGCCATTGTGACGTACGGGCGCATACACGTTACAGACCGTAGAGTTGCCGACTTTGCGCAGCACCGTGGAACGGAACACCGTTTCGGAGCACATGGCGGCATCGAGTTCGCCGGTCATATCCGCGGGCACTTCGTCGCCGACCACATCGTCGGTCCTCAAACTCATCACCGTGGACGGTCGGCATTGCTCGGCTATGATGTACTTCCCATCGCCGTTCTGCAGAATCAGCAGCAGATCCGCAAAACTCAGGTCTGCGATTACCTGCCAGTCAGCCACCAGATGATGCAGCCATTCGCGATCTTCGTCATCGAAATCCGGTCGAGTCGTCAGAATATGTGAGAAATCAGCCATGCACCCCATCATACGCAACGCACACGAGGATACGCGCGTCATGATCCGTCGGCATGGCGAAGATGCCGCTTGACATATCCATATGTTACGGTAACGTAGGTTACGGTTCCGTAACATATAGTGGAGGCGCACGATGGCGAAACCCACCGAAGCAGAGATAGAAGCAAAACGCGCCGCAATTAGCGAAGCGCGAGAACAGGCGTTGCAGGCCAAAGCGGACGTGATTCGAATCAAGGCACGCAATCAGGCCGAGAACATCCGACGAAAGGCCGACGAGAAAGCCAAGCTGATCATCGCCAAAGGTGAAGCGCATGCGGCGAAGGTCGAAGGCATCGTCCCCACGGAAATCGAACGCAAGATCCGCCTTGACGTGCACGGACGCCCCAAACCCATGTTGCGCGGCTGGCTTCACGCCATCGCCGCACCATTGGCATTGGCGGCCGGCATCGTACTGATCTGCCTGGCACACGGGACGGGCCTGAAATGGGCGTGCGCGGTGTTCATGACCTGCTCGTTGGTACTGTTCGGCAATTCCGCCTGCTACCATCTGGGTGACTGGTCGCCTCGGGTCACCGACGTATTGCGTCGCATCGACCACATGAACATCTTTCTGCTGATCGCAGGAACATACACTCCCGTCTCGTTCGCCCTCAGCTCATTTTGGCGCGACTCCATCATCATCGGCATGTGGACGTGCACCATCGTGGCGCTGGTCATCCACGTGATCTGGATCAGTGCGCCGCGTTGGTTGTATGTGATCGTCTACATCTTCTTCGGCGTTTCCGGCGTCGCCTTCATGGGTCTGTTCTGGATTTCCCCGTATGCCGGGCCTGCGGTCGTGGTGCTGCTTGCCACCGGTGGCGCCTGCTATATTGCCGGAGCCATCGTCTACGGCCTAAGAAAACCCGACCCATGGCCGAAGGTGTTCGGGTTCCATGAAATCTTCCATCTGGGGACCGTAGCCGGATATGCCTGCCACATGGTGGCCATCTACATGGTGATTGTGCAATTGTGGACGATTATGGCGTAGCCAACCGGTTCGTGACCAGTGGCCGTATGACGGCTGCACATACTAAAGGAGCGGGTCCCGTCATGTTTCGACGGGACCCGCTCTTCGTACATCACATTGGCGACGTGCTCACCGCATTCAGACGAGCGGCTTGGCGTCCTTGATGGTCACGGAAATCTCGCGGCCGTTCGGAGCCGTGTACGACACGGTATCGCCGGCATGCGCACCATTGATGGCCGCACCGATCGGCGATTCCGGACTGATGATGTCATAGTCGGTGGCGATGGAAAGATCGCGCGTTCCCAGCACATAGACCAATTCACGGCCGTTGAGTTCAAGCGTCACCACGGAGCCATCGCCGACCTCACCCTCCTTGGGGGCGGTCAGGATCTTCGCATTGCGCAATTTGACGGTCAGCTCGTCGATACGGCCCTGATTTACACGCTGAGCCTCACGAGCCGCCTGATAGCCGCCGTTTTCACTCAGATCGCCTTCGGCACGAGCCGCGGAGACCTTGGAGAGAATTTCGTCACGATACTCGCCTTCACGCCAAGCGAGCTCTTCTTTCATCTTGTCATAGGCTTCCTGCGTGAGCAGCAGCGTCTTTTCTTCGGCCATATTGCGTCCTCCTTGACCTTGGAAGAATGATACCCGGTTGTCAGCGGGTGGAGATGATGTCGATTACGAACACCAAGGTGTCGTCACCACCGATACCGGCCTGTGGCACGCCACGAGAGCCGTAACCATACTCCGGCGGAATGGAGACCATAAGGCGGGAGCCGACATTATGCCCCGGAACGGTCTGATCCCAGCCCTTGATGACCTGCCCTACGCCAATGCCGAAGCTGGCCGGCTGATGACGGTCGAAACTGGAATCGAACGGAGTGTCCTTGCCCCAGACCACACCATGGTAGTTCACGGTAACGGTATCGCCGCGGCGGACCATCGGCCCGTTGCCTTCGAACAGCTCCACGACCTTCAGACCGGCCGGGGCGGTCTCGGACGGGAACTCGAACGCCGGACGATCGCCGAATTCGCCGGTTGCGGTAGGCATTTCAGATGCCATGATGAACCTCCTTGAAAAACACAATGCCACTTAGATTAGCACTAATTCAAACTAGCATTCAACGACGTTGACCGCCAGACCACCCCTCGAGGTCTCCTTATATTTGGCCATCATGTCCTCACCGGTATCCTTCATGGTCTTGATGGCCTGATCGAGACTGACGATATGCGTGCCATCCCCCAACATGGCCATGCGCACCGCATTGATGGCGGTGTTGGCGGCCATAGCGTTGCGTTCGATGCAGGGAATCTGCACAAGTCCGCCGACCGGATCGCAAGTCAATCCCAGATTGTGTTCGATGCCGATTTCGGCGGCGTTCTCAACCTGTCGTGGCGTACCTCCCATCACGGCACACAGTCCTGCCGCCGCCATGGAACAAGCCGTTCCGACCTCCCCTTGACATCCGACTTCGGCACCGGAGATTGAGGCATTGCGTTTGAACAGATAACCGATCGCTCCTGCGGTAAGCAGAAAGGTGACCACGCCTTCCTCACCGGCATGATCGACGAAATGCCAGTAGTAGTGCAGCACGGCCGGTATGACGCCTGCGGCGCCGTTGGTGGGTGCGGTGACGATTCTGCCGCCGCCGGCATTCTCCTCCGATACCGCCAGCGCGAACAGATCGACCCATGCCGCATCGGACGATTCGAGTACAGCATCCGCACGGCGGCGGTCACTGCCAAGCACATCGCTGTTGGACGCAAGCCTGGCATACATCTTCGGTGCCCTGCGCGGCACTTCGAGCCCGCCGGGAAGCACCGTCTCCAGGGTGTTGCAGCCATGCTGCACGCATCGACGCATCACACGCCACACGTTATCCAGCTCGCTGCGCACCTGCACCGCCGAACGCATGGCCGTCTCATTGGCCCACACCATATCGGCGATGCTCATATGATGCTCGTCGCACAATGCGATCAGCTCGTCGCAGGTCGTGAAGGGATACGGTACTGCGGCGGTATCAATGGAAGAATCATCGTCCCGTTCCGAAAAGGCGCTTCCTGCCGGAGGCCGATCGTGGATGCCGATCATCGGATCCTCGACGGATCCTCGACGGACGAATCCTCCCCCGATGGAATACCAAACCTGTTCCTCGATCAGATTGTCGTACGCATCGAAGGCCTGGAATCGCATGCCATTGGGATGGGCCGCCATACGATGCCACACATCCATCACCACATCATGCGCGTAGTCGAACGGAATACGATGCGTGCCGTTCAGCGACAGCTCACCCGACCGCTCGCATTCCTGCCGAATGGTGTTCACATGGTCAGTATCGACGCTTTGCGGCATATTGCCTTCCAGCCCGGCCACCGTGGCTCTATCGGTACCATGCCCCAATCCGGTAAGTGCCAAGGATCCATACAGCACGGTTCGCACGCGACCTACCCGTTCGAGGGAACCGTCACGTTCCAGCGCGGTCACGAATTCATGAGCCGCGACCATGGGTCCGACGGTATGCGAGGAACTTGGACCAACACCAATCTTGAACATTTCAAGAATGCTGAACACGAGCACCCTGCCTTCCTGAACGACAGCCGTACGAATCCGGACATTCAGTACAGCACAGAGAACATGCGAATCATGATAAGCAGCCCTACAAGGCCAACCACAATTTCCGCAATGAGCATAGCGATGGCCATGCCCTTGCGATTGGCGAGTTCGACATCCAGCAGTTTCGCCAGCAAAAACGCAATGAAGCCCAATGCCGCGCCATTGAGCGCAATGGCCCCGACCTGCCCGTTGGCGAGCACGGATTCACCTACGTTGGCCAATACGGAATTGATGGTTGCGGTAAAGACCAGCAGACTCCATACGCCATAGCCGATAAGTCCCACGGCGGCGTATCCGAAAGCACGGAATCTCTCGCGTAGTTTGAAGGTGAACGACTCGGAGCACCACAGCAGCGCGAAACCGACGACATAGGTGAAGGCCACCGCCATGAAACATGCTTCCAAAGCCCATGGCAGCAACGCCAGAGAGCTTTTCAGCAACGTGTAGTACAGCGGGGAGCATATCACCTCGCCGATGCAAAGCACCCCGCCGATGATGATTGCCTGCGACAGCATCAGCGGAATATCGGTGGCGGGCTGTTCGATTACTGGTCTGGTATCTTTCGACGTCATGTCATTTTTCCGTTCGTATGGAATCTACGGGTTATCAACGCCAGTCAGTGTAATAACGGTATGTTTCGTATTCAGTCCAACATGGATACGCCAATCCATGTTGGAGCCACATTGCACATTCATCGGCGGATATCAATCACATGGCATTGCCCAGCTTGGCTCGGAGTCACTGCCACCTGCTTTTCCGCGCCTCCAGTGGGACTCGAACCCACTTGTAAGTCAGGCTGAAACCCCGGCATCCGTAACGGAGGTTGAGGTAGGTTCCACCTGCCGTGCCCACATTTTGCCCACACCCCCGGCAAACAGCAGTTCACCCATCCGCGCCGACAGATCATCCAAGTCTGCATCGAAGAGGTCGGCATAGGTGTCCAAGGTCATGGCCGCGCTCTTACGTCCCAGCTGTCTTTGCACCGTCTTGACATTGGCGCCGTGAAAAGGAAGTCAGTCGGCCTTCTGTCCGCGCATTGCGCTTTGAGCGCCGGGAGCAGGACAACCGGAAACATTACCACCCTCTTCTCGTGCGTCTTAGGGTCGGTCTCAACCATCCGGCCACCAATCCTCGTGATGCTCTTGGAGATGGTCAGTCTATCCCTTTGCAGGTCAACGTCCTCGACCCGCAAGGCGACAAGCTCGCCCCACCTCAGCCCGCAAAGGCCGAGGGTGAGGATTATCAGCTGAGGCCATTGCATGAATTGTCGTGAATGCACTTGTCTCGATTGGCGCATTCAAGCAGAGCCTTGAGGATTCCTTCGGCGCGGAGCACGACGCTGGCGTTTCGCTCGCCGGACAGTGTCATAGCCCATTTCTGCACTTCGTCGTGGGTGATTGATTACACTTCTCGATTGGCCCATTTCGACCGAGCTGTGGCGCCGCCAAGAATTGGATGCGACATCGCGACTTCGATGGGTATTCGCCGTGAGCTTGGATGCCGCAAGATTTTTTCAGGCGGCGAGTTCGTTGATGACGTCGTTTTCGTCTGTCGCCGCTTTGAAGATGTCTCCAATGGAATCCCATTTCAATGGTTTGAGAACCTTATCCAAGGCTGAAACCCGACATTCCGTCTTATCGGACAGATAGTGTCCCAATGCCGAAGGGCTGATATTAGATTTTTCAGCTAGGGTCTTCTGGTCGAGGTTGAGACGAAGCATGCGGACTTTAATCACCTTGGAGATTAGTTCGGTACTAGGAATCATAAGTAGCCTTCGTTTCAAATATTTGAAGTATGCTTTTGATATGAACAATACGATTACAAGATCAGATAGGCAGATCAAGGCATATCTTGATGAACAGTTTATGGTATACGGGATTACCGGTGTCGCACTGCAAGCGGCGCTTGACAGGTCGTCCGGCTATATCAGTGAGAGGGTGAACGGGAAGAGGTCGTGGGCCGTCAGTGAGCTCGACCGAATCGCACCACTCATTCATCTGCCGAATGCACTGTCGATAATGGCGATGGCGGCATCTTATGACGTATGATGGGGCATGGGTCATCTCCTTTCAAGACTGTATGGCCTTGGGTGCGCGTGAGCTTGGTGGTTGACGCGCACCCTCTCATTTCTCGAACGTTTGTTCGACTGGTTTACTGGCCGATATATCACTTTTGGAACATGTGTTCGATTCGACGCGCATGTGTGGAAACATCAGAATAGAAAGAGGAGTATAAATGTCCGGTTTTTATTTCATGGTCGGCATAGTCTGCTTTGCCGTTGTCGGCCTTGTCATCGCATACCATGTGATAAAGAGCGCCGTGCGGAACGGCATTAAGGAATCAGGGCTTATCAACGTAAAAACCACCTATGAGGAACTGCGCACGTTGGAACCGTCGTATGTGGAATTGCGCAAGGATATCGTCGAATCGAACCCTGATAAGCCCGATGGTGAGATCGATCGGCTCACTCGCAATGAAGCGGAGGACATCATACGTAAGAAGCGGGCGTCGCGCACCCTGTTGGCGTTCACCGTATCGGTTGTTCTGGTGCTTGTAGGCTTCATGTTTTTCATGGCTGGCGTTGACGCCCAGATGGATAGCGGACTGCTTGGCACGGGCATCATCATGCCATATGGTCTATAGGCCTGACCGGCTTTTGGCTCTCACTGTCATGGTGGGGCCTTTTCTTTCATCTTTGGAATATGAGTTTGGCCGGTTTTGTCGTTTTCGCAACGCCATTACTAATGCATGCGTAATGGCGTTAGTAATGCCCCAAACTAAGAACTAAGAACCCAGAACTAAAAATGAAATGGCGTTACAGGTTTTCGAGGTTGGGTCACGTTCATAGCCTAGAAATTATTCTTTGGGAACTCTGACGGACACTTATGCCGGGCGTGGAAAAGTGCGGGTTTGATTCTTGGACGCTCTCAAGGCCTGTTTTTTGCGTTTCGTCCGTTTTTAGGCCTATATAAACCTGTTTTTCGTCGTATATAAAAGGAACGAACCTGATTGTGATTAACGGTGCACAACCTCGTGAACAGTGAAGTTAGGGGGTAAAATCGTGTAATGTGTTAGTGATGCATGTGCAATGTCGTTACATGCCTAAAATGACCGTTTTTCATGAAGATAGAGTGAAACCGGACAGTGTATAAAATACGACTTTTATTTAGACACTTTGTATATTAATCGAACTTGGTTGGATGAACGGCACGGAATGGGCTGGACGGTACATGCCGTCGGATAGCATGTTCCATGCATGCCTGATTGGTGGAATGGTAGACACGGCGCACTTAAAATGCGTTGCCCTTGGCGTGCGGGTTCGAGTCCCGCATCAGGCACGTCCGATAAGGCCCTGCACGGCGTTGTACAGGGCTTCATGAATCCATGTGAACAAATCTTCCCTTGGGATGTGTCTTGAAATCGCGTTCTTAGCCCTCTTATGTACCATATCGGGTATGGTGCGGGGACTTGGATACCGTAACATGGTGTGAACATGTCAACATTTGCACCCGCTTATGCAGCCTTGCGTGAAATGGTGGAATGCAGTGTTCCCAATGTCTGAACCTGTGCAAAACCCTTGGAATGCAAGGGTTTCATGAGGTCGATTTTAAGTCGACTGCGTATACCGATTTCGCCATGGAGGCATATCGTCCCCGAAAGGACGATGCGAAGATATTATGCCACGTCAGCGCGCAGCAAGCAATCTGGTGCCGTAATCCAGCACGATACCGTCAAGCAGGCCATGTTCGCTGGCCATGAAGGAATCGATGGCCTGACCATGGTCGGCCTGCGCCGCCTCGGAAACCCTGGCGAGCACGCGACTCCACACCAGCGCACCACCACCGACCACATCCACACGACCGGGATGAATGGTCTTGTAAGTCAAACGCTCCTCGCGCGGCATGCGCAGGAACCTGTCATCCACCGCGAATGCATCCTCAAGGGTGCAGCGTGCTCCGTCGACCACGGAATGATCGTATTCGGTCAGCCCCATCGACAGTGCGGTCATCGTAGTCACCGTGCCCGACACGCCGATGATGGTGCGTGCCTTGCCTGCGGGAACGGTCCGGAATGCTTCGTCGATGTGCTCGTCGATATCTTGGATGGCTTCGTCAATCTGCGCTTCGGTCGGCGGATCGTTCCTGAGATGGCGTTCGGTCATGCGTACCGAGCCGATGTTCATGGAGAAGGCCGCCTGCACCTGCGTGACCGGCTTGGTCACACCGTCACCGCCCAGCACCAGTTCGGTGGAGCCTCCGCCCAGATCGACCACCAGATATGGGGCTTCGACATCCCTACGTACGATGCTCGTCGCACCAAGGAAACTCAGATCGGCTTCTTCCGTTCCGGGAATGACTTCCGGACGGACGCCGAGAATACGCTCGATGGCATCCTCGAACTCTTCACGATTCTCGGCGTCGCGAGTGGCCGAAGTAGCCACGAAGCGAATGCCATCGACCGGATGTTCAGCCAATATCCCGGCGAACTCACGAGCGGCCGCATAGGCACGTTCCAACGCCTCATCGGCGAAACGGTGGGTCTTGTCGACATCCTGCCCCAGGCGGATTACGCGCAGAATGCGGGGCACGATGTCTTCCACGCCGTTCTCATCCACACGGGAGACCTTCAAACGGATTGAGTTCGTGCCGCAATCGATGCCGGCAACGGTAACAGACTTCATCTTCTCACCTTGGGTTTTCACTATGGTTTACGTTCACGCTTCGATATCGACCGCACAGCGGCACACGTTCGGGTCGAATTCGTCACGAATGGCTTGAAGGGCGAGATCACCGATCGGATTGGCACCCGGCCCCATAACCAGCGTCTGGGCCAGCAGTGCGTGCAAACATTTGACGCGCACCGGCATACCACCCGCACTGGTGCCCTCGATATGCTCCTCGCTATCGCCTACGGCTTTGGCGATCTCGTGACGGAACGCCAAATACAGCTCATGAGCCCGCTCATATTGAGCCTTTACCTCCGCATCTTCGGCCAGCAGGTCGTTGTATTCCTTCATCCTGCCTTCAGCCTCGATATGGGAAATGGCCTTCACCGCTTCGGGGCCGGTAAGATAGCAGGTCGTAGGGAAGGGCACTCCCCCAGGCAGCAACGGTCGGGTCACCACAGCCAGTGGGCGTCCGCACGCGCATCGGGCACCGACGGCTGTTTGAAGGAATAAGCCATCTCCTTATACCACGGCAACGACGTCTTCTGCGACTTACTCTGTGAGGCGTCATTGGCGTTCGCGGCGCTTTCGCCGGTCACGGCTTCGGGATGCTGCACCCGAATGGCCTGCTCCCCCGGAAAAACGAATCCAAGACGGTCGCGGGCCTGAGCCGTTACATAGGCTTTGTCATCCCATCTCGCAATGTCGTTCTCCAGCTCCTGCTTCTGGGCGATCAGCGACGCCTCCTGTTTTTTCAGCCCGTTGAGTTCCGCCAGATTCAATGCGTAGGTATGGAAGGTTGACACCAACTGGATGGCCCCCAACGCCACGATAAACAATGACACGAAAAAAGCGATCGGCCCTGCGCTGCTATATCGGGCCGTGCCTTTCGCCTTGGACTTGCCTTTGCCGGTCCTGCGTGTCTTTGTACTCATAGCAATGAAAATACCCGCCGCATTCGACGAGGGATGCGGCGGGCATTTTAACTAGCACTTACCAGCGCGGTCTCACTTGGCGATGTACTTCTTGCAAGCCTTGAAAGCGCTGTAGCCGGCGTACTGAGCGGTGGAGCCGAGCTCCTCCTCGATCTCGAGCAGACGGTTGTACTTGGCGATACGCTCGCCACGGGCCGGGGCACCGGTCTTGATCTGGCCGGTGTTCTTTGCCACGGCGAGGTCGGAAATGGTGGTGTCCGGGGTTTCGCCGGAACGGTGGGAGACCATGGAGGTGAAGCCGTTCTTGGTGGCCAGCTCGATGGCGTCGAGGGTTTCGGTGACGGTACCGATCTGGTTCAGCTTGACCAGCAGGGAGTTGGCGGCGCCGAGCTCGATGCCCTTGGCCAGACGTGCCGGGTTGGTGACCAGCAGGTCATCGCCGACGAACTGCAGACGATCGCCGAGCTTGGCGGTGATGGCGGCCCAGTCTTCCCAGCCTTCTTCCTGGAACGGATCCTCGATGGAAACGATCGGGTACTCGTTGATGAGGTTCTCATAGAAGTCGAGCATGTAGCCGGCCTCACGGTCATCACCTTCGAAGTGATACTTGCCGGTCTCCTTGTTGTAGAACTCGGAAGAGGCCACGTCAAGGGAGATGCCGATCTGCTTGCCCGGCTCATAGCCGGCGGCGGAGATGGCGTCCATGATGTAGTTCAGGGAGTCCTTGTTGGACTTCATCTTCGGTGCGAAGCCGCCCTCGTCGCCGAGGCCGGTAGCCAGGCCTTCCTTCTTCAGGACGTTCTTCAGGGTGTGGTAGACCTCGACGCCCGCGCGCAGAGCCTCGCTGTAGGTATCGAAGCCGTACGGGGAGATCATGTACTCCTGGATGTCGGTGGCGAAGTCAGCGTGAGCACCACCGTTCATGATGTTCATGTTCGGAACCGGCAGGATGTGGCCGTTGGTGCCGCCGATGTAGCGGTACAGCGGCTGGCCCGCGGATTCAGCGGAAGCATACAGAGCGGCCAAGGACACGCCGAGGATGGCGTTGGCGCCCAGACGGCCCTTGTTCGGGGTGCCGTCGAGCTCGATCATGACCTCGTCGAGAGCGCGCTGATCGGAAGCGTCCATGCCGATGACCTTCGGAGCGATCTCTTCGTTCACGGCCTTGACGGCGTTGAGCACACCCTTGCCCATGTACACGGACTTGTCGCCGTCGCGACGCTCCCAAGCCTCGGCTTCACCGGTGGAAGCGCCGGAGGGAACGAGACCCAGGCCCTGGGCACCGTCTTCGGTGTCGAGAACGACCTCAACGGTCGGGTTGCCGCGGGAATCGAGAATCTGACGCGCGTAAACGCTTTCAATTACTGCCACAACTACTCCTTATAAACGTTAGGTTGTGATGACAATGCCTAGAATAGTGCGTTTTGTGGACGTAGCGCAAACTTTTCCGACACGAATCATGTGAACGCTCACATACATCTGCGGACATCTTCACTTGCGAGGGGTGGGAGACCAATCGAGGTCGTCCAACAGTTGATCCGTCCACTGCACCACCTCGTCGGAGCCCATCGGCTTCGATCCGAGCGAACCTGCAAAGGGGGCGGGAACCAGATACGTCTTGGTGACCGGTCTGTACTGGATGCCCTTGTAGATCCTGGCCATGCGAAGCTGCACGGATTCACGCGGCTCGAACTTGGCCACACGCACATTACGGCCCTGTGCGATGATCTCGGCGATGCCAAGCCTTCGCGCCTTGGCCCGCAATCGAGCCACGTCGAACAATGCGCCGAATTCGGCCGGCGGCCTGCCATAACGGTCGACAAGCTCGTCACGCAGTTCCTCGAGATCGCCTTCCGTACGGGCCGCGGCCAGCTTGCGATAGGCTTCAAGCCGTAGCTTGTCGGAATCGATATAGTCGACCGGAATGGACGCCTCGATCGGCAGGTCGATGCTCACGGCCACCGATTCGGTGCGTTCCGGCTCCTTGTACTGTTCCACGGCCTCGGAGACCATGCGCACATACAGGTCGAAACCCACACCCTCGATATGCCCGCTCTGCTCATCGCCAAGCAGATTACCGGTGCCACGCAACTCCAGATCCTTCATGGCCACGTCGAAACCGGAACCGAGCGCCGTGTTCTGCGCGATGGTGGCAAGACGGTCATGCGACTGCTGGGTCATCGGCTTGGCCGGATCATAAAGGAAGTAGGCGTAGGCGCGTTCACGGCCGCGTCCGACTCGTCCTCGCAGCTGGTGCAGCTGACTGAGACCGAAACGATCGGCATGATCGACGATCAACGTGTTTGCGTTGGAGATATCAAGACCAGTCTCGATAATCGTGGTACATACCAGCACATCGATGTCACGATGCCAGAAGTCACGGATCACGCCATCGAGCTGCTTCTCCCCCATCTTGCCGTGCGCAATGCCGACATGCGCTTCCGGCACGAGTTCATGAATCTTCGCCGCGACGGACGCAATGTCCTGCACACGATTGTGCACGTAGAAGACCTGGCCACCACGTAGCAGTTCTCGACGTACGGCTGCGGTGATCTGCGCATCCTCATATGCGCCGACATAGGTGAGCACCGGCAGACGATCCTCGGGAGGCGTGGCCAGTGTGGACATCTCACGGATGCCGGTGACGGCCATCTCAAGCGTTCGTGGAATAGGCGTTGCCGACAGACTCAGCACGTCCACATTGGTGCGCAACGCCTTGAGCGTCTCCTTATGCTCGACGCCGAACCGTTGCTCCTCGTCGATGATGACGAGTCCCAGATCCTTGAATTTGATTTTCGGATTGAGCAGCTTATGCGTGCCGATCACCACGTCGACGGTGCCGTCCTCCAGACCCGTAATGGTGTCGTTGATTTCCTTGGCGGTCTGGAATCGGCTCATTGCGGCCACATTCACCGGGAAGCCCTCATAGCGCTCGGTGAACGTTTCGAAATGCTGTTGCACCAGCAGCGTGGTCGGTACGAGCACGGCCACCTGTTTGGAATCCTGCACCGCCTTGAAAGCGGCACGTACGGCGATCTCCGTCTTGCCGAAACCGACGTCGCCGCAGATGAGACGATCCATCGGTACGGATCGTTCCATGTCGGATTTGACCTCGTCGATGGTGGTGAGCTGGTCGGCGGTCTCCTGATACGGGAAGGCATCCTCCAGTTCCTTTTGCCATGGCGTGTCTTTGCCGAAGGCGTAACCGGGCGTACGCTGGCGGGCCGAGTACAGTTTGACCAGATCTTCGGCGATCTCGTGCACGTGTTTACGTGCCTTGGCTTTGGTGGCCGCCCAATCGGAACCGCCCAGTTTGTTGAGTTTCGGCGACTCGGCGCCGATATACTTGCTGATCTGATCGAGCTGGTCGGTGGGGATGAACAGTTTGTCGGCCGGGGCGCCGCGTTTGTTCGGCGCATATTCGATGACCAGATATTCGCGGGTGGTTTTGTTGGCGCCGGTACCGATAGTACGTTGACGCATTTCAACGAAACGTCCGATGCCGTGCTGCTCGTGCACCACGTAATCGCCGGATTTCAGTTCCATCAGATCGATGGCCTTGCGCCGGCGCTTCGGGGTTTTGGCCTGGCCCGCAGCCGAAGTGCGGCCGGTCAGGTCACGCTCGGTCAGCAATGCTGTTTTCGCCGCATTATCCACGAATCCGTCGATGGCACGGGATCGCACGCACTCGAAGTTGGTGATGCCGGTTTCGTTGATGGCGCGTTTCAGGCGGGCCAACGTGCCTTGTGCGGCTGCCGTGATGGTCACGTCATAGCCAGCTGCGAGCAGCCCCTCAATGCCGGAGGCGGCCTTGTGCTCGTCACCACGATATTCGCCTGGATTCGAAGCATCGATTCGTACATGGCCGGGCAGACTGGAATCCACACCGAAACTGGTGAGTTTCCAAACGTCATGCTGCGAGAACGCAAGAGACGTTATGGTCTCTTCGAAGTCAAGAAAATTCGCCTGATCGAAGGTGATGGGCGCACCACTACCATGACCGGACGCGGCCACATGCCAGCTGGCAGCCAGAAACTCGTTGGCGGTTTTGGCCAGATCATCGGCGCCTCTGCGCAGTTTTTCCGGATCGGAAAGCATGATCAGCGCATTCGGCGGCAACATGCCCTGCACCGATTCCATGTCGTCGACGAGCGCCGGCAACAGCGATTCCATACCCTCTACTGCAATGGCGTTGGCGATGGATTCCAGCATATCCTCGGCGTTGGGAATGGAACCGATCAGGGACTTCGCCCGATCGCGAACGGCGTCCGTCAGTTGCAATTCACGGCATGGCGTGGCCCAGACGCTCTCCAGCGGCTCTCCGTACGTACGTTGGTCGGAAGCATGGAACTGCTTGATGGCATCGATTTCGTCACCAAAGAATTCGATACGCACCGGATGCGGCAGCGTCGGCGGAAATACGTGCATTCCCCTCTTCGGGGTGTTTCAACCTGCGGAACACCGCCATGCGGCTGGCCACCGTATCGGCACGGGGAGACAGACGTTCATGCGGCAACGTTTCCCAAGCCTCCAACTGGGCCACATCCTGCGGGTCGCCACCGTACCAGGAACGAATCGCCTCGACCGTCTCCTCCGCCTCCCTCCCGGAAGCGACAACGAGCACGACCGGCCTGCTGCCGGCGGCACCGGCCGCCAGAGCCGGCCGTAGACCTTCGGGAACGCCTACGGTGATGCTGGGATCGATGTCGGATTCCGGTTCCTCGACCTCACCGGAAATCAGCGCACGGAAATCGTCATCCGTTTCCAGTACGTCAAGGATGCCGGACAGCTCAGCGGCCATTGAACTGCTCCTGAGCCTTGGCGAGACCGTCGAAGATGATGGTCTCGGCCGCATCGGCGCCATCGGCAAGGAATTCAGGCAACTGCTTGCGTTGGTCCGGCCCGAATCCGCCCAACACCCAGTTCACCGTATTGTCGTGGGCGTGCGCACCGCGTTGGGCATGGCCGACGCCCATACGCACACGGGCGTATTTCGGCGTGCCAAGCGAACGATCAATGGACTTGATGCCGTTGTGTCCGCCGGCGGAGCCTCCGGACTTGACCTTGATGCGGCCGAAATCAAGGTCCATGTCGTCATGGACTACCACGATATGATTCGGTTCAATCTGGTAGTACGAGCTGATGGAAGCCACCGCATTGCCGGAATCGTTCATGTAGGTCAGCGGTTTGGCCAGAAAGAACTTCACATTGCGGCCCGACAGGTTCATTACGCCTTTGCCGAGCATGGCCAGCCCCTTGTGATCGGAGAAATTGACCGACCAGCGTTCCGCCAGCAGGTCGGCTGTCATGAATCCCATGTTGTGGCGCGTTCCTCTCATCAGCGCGATGGAGCCGGCATTGTCGGCGAAGATGATGCCGCAGGCCTTGCGCATATTACGCTTGCGGCATTCCTCAAGCAGCTTCGTCAGGGTGTAGGTACCCACGCCCTTGCCCTGCCATGCAGGATCGACGTAGTAGGCCAGATCGGTGACGCCGTCGTAGCCGGCACGGTCATAGAACACGGACAACGCACCGAAACCGACCGTCTGCGGGTTACCGTCGTCATCCGCCGCTTCGACGACGAACACCGCATATGGATCTTGGTGCGATTCGACCCAGACCTTGCGTTGTTCAAGGGTGCGCGGTGAAAGGTCGGCTGAGGAACCGCCGGCGATGACGGCAGCATTATAGATGTCGGTAATGGCCCTGAGGTCGTGCTCACCGGCGATTCGATAGGTATATTCGGTCATGGTTGCCTACCATAGCGTTTCCGAATAACGAAAGAGGAGCCGCATCCACACTCGCGGACACAACTCCTCTCCGAAAAGACGCACAGGGAAGCTACTGCTCGAGTTCGATGGCCTTGTTCAAGGCTTCCTGCAGCTTCTTCTGCGCCTCACCGTAGGCGCTCCAGTCACCCTTCTTCATGGCGGCGTCGGAATCCTTCATTGCTTGGGCGGCATCGTTCAGCGCGTTCTTCAAATCGCCGCTTGCCGTGCCGCTCGTGTCATTTCCGGTGCTCGAATCCGTGGATCCGCCTTGCGAGGTATCACCCTGCTGGCCGCTGGAGTCGGTTTTGCCATCCGTCTTACCGGACGAAGTACCGCCTTCGACGTTCTCGGCGTCACCGGCGGATGCTCCGGAATTGCCGCCGAACACCTGATCAAGCGCCTCGTCCAAGGTGTTGGCGAACCCGACCTGATCACCGAAGGCCACAAGCACCTTCTTCAGGAGCGGGAAGCTCGTGGAACCGGAGGATTTCACGTACACCGGCTGGACGTACACCAGACCACCGCCAAGCGGCAAGGTGAGGAGATTGCCTCGCTGAACGTTGGTGGAACCGGATTCGAGCAGGTTCAATTCCTTGGATACGTCTGCCGAGGCGTTGAAGTTGTTCTGTGCCTGTCCCGGACCGGGCACATTGGAGTCCTTCGGCAACTCCTGCAATCGGATGGTGCCATAGTTCGAACCGATTTTGCCCTTCTCGTTGCCCGCATCGGAATCGACCGACAGGAAGCCGGTCAGGATCTCTCGTGTCGAGGAACCTGCCGGAATATACGATGAGGTGAGCGAGAACACCGGCTCGTTGGATCCGCCGGTCTGCAAGGTCAGATAATACGGCGGCTGCAGAATGTCACGCTGCTGGGCCTGCTGCGATTCGGTCGGATCGACCGGGGTCTGCCAGAAGTCCTCGCCGGAGAAGAACTGGTTCGCGGAAGACACATGATACTTGGCGAGCAGCTCACGCTGTACCTTGAACAGACTTTCCGGATAACGCAGGTGACTCATCAGATCGCCAGAGATTTCGGAAAGCTGATGGTACTGGCCGGGGAAGATCTGTTCCCATGCCTTGATGACCGGATCGGATTCGTCCCACACATACAGATCCACCGAACCGTCATAGGCGTCGACGGTGGCCTTCACCGAATTACGGATATAGTTGGCGTTCTGCGAATTCAAACCCGTGACGGTGGACGAGGTCTCCGTGGTGGAGTCCTTGGTCGCATCTCCCAAATCGGTCATCTGCGAGTATGGGTAGGCATCGGAGGTGGTGTAGCCGTCGACGATCCACTTCACACGCCCGTCGACCACGGCAGGATACACGCGGCCGTCAAGGGTCAAGTACGGAGCGACCTTGGCCACGCGTTCCTTCGGGGAACGATCGTAGAGAATCTGCGAATTGGCGTTCACACGATCGGAGAAGAGAATCTGATCGGAACCGAAACGAATCGCATACAGCAGACGGGAGAAGATGTTGCCGATCTTCGGACCACCATCGCCCTTGAAGGTGTTGGTGGCACCTTCAGAGCCGGTCGGGTAGTCGAATTCCCAGGATTTGGTGCCATCAGGAGCGCCCACGATGGAGTATTCGGAGGCGTTCGGGGAGAAATAGATGCGTGGCTCGTATTGTTCGGAATCCGTCAGTTTGCCTTGGGTGGGGATGCCGGATTCGAAGAACTTCGGCTGGCCATCGCTGGTCACCTTGTTGCCATAGGCGGCGACCACGCCATAACCGTGCGTGTATACGGTATGGTCATTCACCCAATTACGGTTGTCAAGGCCGTCAAGATCAAGTTCGCGGGCCGCGATGACGGTGTCTTGGCTCACACCGTCCACCTCATATTTGTCGACCGACAGCGTGTCGGCAAAGGTGTAGTACTGCTTGGACTGCTGCAGCTGCTTGAAGGTCGGCGAGACGATCTGCGGGTCAAGCAGTCGGATCTGCGCGGTGGATTCGGCGGAATCGGCCAACGCGCCGGCCTCGCCTTCGGTGGTGGCCTTATATTGCTCGGTCTTCACTTTGTTCAGGCCGTAAGCGACGCGAGTGGCGTCAATGTTGCGTTGGATGTAGGTGGATTCCATCTCCTGCGCGTTCGGATTGACACGGAAACGCTGCAACAGCATGGGCCATGCGACGGTGAGCACTAGGCTGACGACAACGGCGGATGCGATGGCCACGGTCGGCACCTTCCACGCCTTCAACGCTTCGGAGGCACGCACGGCGATAGGAGCCTGGCCTTCCAGAGCATGGGATTTCATAATCCATATGCCCAACACCACACCGAGGATGACGGTGATGGCGGCCATGACGAAGGTGACCGGAATGGTGGCGTTCACCGTGGTGTAGGTCGCGCCGGTAATGCGACTACCCTCCGTCGTGAGGGTGGAGAACACGCCGACCACCTGGTTGGCGGCCCAAGCGAACATGTTGAGCATCAGCCAGATGCCGATCTGACGGCGGGCACGCTTGGTGATGTTGAACAGACCACGGCCGTTGACCGGCATGGTGATGCGGATGCCGCCCATGAGCACATGCGTGATGACGGAGAAAATGATGCCGGCGAGCAACAACAGCGATACGGCCGACATGATCAGACGCAATCCAGGCAGCACGAACACGTAGAAGCCGTTGTCGAGTCCGAATTGCGGATCGGTGGTACCAAAGCTCTGCGCATTGAACATGAGCAGGATTTCGGACCAATTCGAGTTGAACTGCGCACCGAAGATCAGGCCTACGATCAGCGAGACGACCACGGCCACGCGACGGGCGTTTCTGGAACTCACGCCCTTGCCTATTTCGATGGTGTCGCCCTTGACACGGATGGTGGAGCCGTCGGCTGCGTCCGGACGCGCCCGAATCGCCAAGGTTGCGGATATGAAGCTGACACCGGCAAGCAGCAGCGCATAGGCGATCCACAGACCGATCCTAGTGCCCAGCTGCGTCCATATCACACTTTGGAAACCAAGTTGGTCGTACCACATGACATCGGTGATGAACTGCGCCAATGCGAAAAACAGGCCGACGACGATGGCCAAGGCCAGAACTACGCCGATGAGAATCTTGTTGCCGCGCGATGCGCCTTTTCGGGGGCGGTTGGGACGCCGAGCGATACGCGGACGGGAAGGACCTTTCGGAGGCACGCTCGAACCGGACCGCGAAGTGGTGTCGCCATCGGTCTCGACATTGAGGATGATCGGATCATCATTCGAGGAACGTTGTCTGTCGGAACGGTTCGCACCTTCCGAAGGATCGAACAGGGGGCCAAACATATCGAAGAAAGACATGTTTCCAGCCTACAGACAGGCAAGGAACGCGTGTC
>PPYE01000545.1_pt1 | contig 19842 bp, 13 predicted proteins | sample 1559881 | NCBI WGS metagenome assembly PPYE01 (sample SAMN08240022, study PRJNA423297) | Human gut metagenome, whole genome shotgun sequencing project. | reverse complement strand
ATATTAATTGCTCTGTTAGTTCATCAGTATTTATTTCTGTTTTGTCTAATGCATATGAATTTATTGAGAAACTTTGAAATATCGCGCATGTTATTAAAATAAAGAATATTATTTTACTTATATTATTTTTCATTTTCTATCCCTTTCAATCATTATCTTCATAATTATATAAAACAGTGTTTAATTCAGGTTCAACTATTATAAATTTTTTAATTTTTCTATGCAAATTATTTGAATAGAATATTACCATTTTCATTTTATAAATTCAGTTAATATTTCATCATTTATATTTCAAAATTTTTTAATCAAAACGTTTATAATACAACTATTCTCTTTATCAGGATACATAAATACAGGCACAATATTTTCATGCTCATTTCTATATCCCATAATAAATTTATCTATATTTTTATTTGATGCAATTTCGTAATTTATTTTATTTATTTCCTTTTTTAGATAAGTTTTTCAAATTAACTTTTATACTAAATTATTATATAAATCCATATGTTTTTACATCACTTGCTAACTTTTCTGATATATTTTAAAATTCTGCAATTCTTTGTGGTGAATTATTGTTCGAAAACAGATTATAAATTGGTTTTGTAATAATACTTGATATTTTTGTTCTTATATTTAAATGCGATTTTGTATAGTTATACATAACAAATCTATATATAAAATTTAATACAACTATCACAATAACTATAGAGACTAAAATAATAAAACTTTAAGTTTTCTCATTTACGCATGTTCCTCACTCTAACAATATAAACATACGTATTTTGTATATCTTGTCCATATAAATAATAGTCTGTCAAACTAGCATTTGCTTTTTTATCTGTATGTTGTGTATAGTATATATCGTCATTATCAGCAGAAGTTATTATTGAAGCATATTCTATATTTCCGTCTTAATAATAACTATAGGTAAAACTTAACTGCATAGCTTCATTATACTTCCGGTTTGTAACCTTTGTCAACAAATATAAATATAATCGACTATAAATGGTTGATTATGTGAAAGTTAATGACGAGAAATTTGTTTGCGGTGTATATTTCGCCTTCTAGGCTGTTTTGTTGAAATGCTTAAGTCATTTTGATATACTGTCATCAAAGAAAAATGGGAGATGATGGTATCAAAAAATCGAAAGTAATATTTCTGATAACTGTGTTTATTTTATGTCTGAGTTTATATTTGAAGACAGAGCTGCCTGGGTGACCGATATTAACGGAAACAGCAGTAAGATTAATAGGCGGGGCGAAGTTGTTCTTCCATTTGCTGTGCTTGCAGTTTATGATTCTCACAACATACTGGTTGGTAATGAAATTAAAACTCTTGAAAGTTTTGAAGACGGAGAAACTCAAACAGTTGTTTTTGATTTGGATTCTACGGATACACAGAGGATATATCGTCTTTTTATTTGGGATAGTTTGCAAACAATGCGTCCGGTTTCTGTTCCTGTAGATATAGAACAGAATGAATAAAAATATTGTGTAAAAAGAATGACTGTTAATTTTATTGACTTATTTAACAGTTAATATGTTTATTATACTATGGGGGGATTAAAGCATGAAAAAGATAATTGGTTTGTTATTAACTTTGTCAGTATCTATAGGTATTTTGTTATTTAGCGCTGATTCCGTTATTGCGGCGTCTTATAACAGTTCTGCTGCTTTAAATTACGCCGCGGCTCATTGGAATGATAACGTTGGTCTTTGCGCCGAGTTTGTTTCCAACTGTTTAAGCGCGGGAGGTTGCAGTGCATGGAGCAGGAGCAGCAGCGCTTTAAGAAATCAGCTGATAAATTCCGGACTTGGAACCGAGTATGAATTAACCTTGAATTCAGATAAGTCAATAACAGCGTCGAACTATTCAGGGAAGTTAGCTGCCGGAGATGTTATTTTTTATTATTGTCCCGGAGCGAAATGTTCAGCGCGGCCGTATGTTCACACAGTGCTTTGTAATGGAGCGGACGCAAATGGATATGTAAAGGTCTATGCACATAATAAAGCGAATAACGGAAGTAAAAAATATTATTATAGCAAGACTTGTCCGAATTGCGGAACCGGTATATATAAAGCATATGTATATCATTTTAAAACAAATGAAACTCCGGCAAATATTGGTACGAATGTCTATGGGACAATTATCAATACTGCTTGCTGGAAACCAATTACATATAATCCGGCTGACGGTTTAGTCAGATTGAATCAGGCTAACGGAATGGCAAATCAGGCCTGGAAGTTTTTTAGACAATCGGATGGCAGTTATGTTATTAAATCAGCTGTGGATCAAAAGGTGTTAGAAATATTCAATGGCGATACTGCTGATGGAACTCCAATAGTTGTTAGAAATACTGACTGGGGAGGCGCATATCAGCGGTGGTACTTGTATCCATACGGAAACAATGGAGGTTATATTATAAAGTCAAAGCATTATCCGGAAAAAAACCTTGTTTTAGATTTATGCGGCGGTAGCACTGTGGATAATAATATTATACAAATTCATGAAAGAAATAACACAAATGCACAAATTTTTTCGGTCTATACAGCGTCAGACAGTGTTATTGCTTCTCCAAATTTAACGGTTTCTGCAGGAACTGCTGTTACCAATACGGTTTTTAATTGGAATAATGTTCCGGGTAAAGACAGATATGATTTGAAAATATGGAAGGTTAAAATTGAAGGGGATTCTTATCATACAGAATGGGGAACCTATTCCGGATATGGAAAGGTTTTGCCTGCCGGGAATTATGTTGCTTATGTAGACGCTGTTAATGCATTTGATTGTCTTAGAAGCAATGTTGTTCAGTTTACAGTCAAAAATCCAATTTTTAAAGTAAGTTTTAATTCTAATGGAGGCAGTTGCTCAACATCAAGCAAAAATGTTACATATACTGCAACTTACGGTGATTTACCTGTCCCGACACGAACCGGCTACACATTTAAAGGGTGGTACACATCTGCAAGCGGTACAACAAAAATAACAGGTGAAAACAAGGTTAATATAACTTCAAATCAAACGCTTTATGCACAGTGGACGCCAAGCTCTTATACTGTGAGTTTCAATTCAAATGGAGGAGTTTGCTCTATAAATAAAAAAACTGTGTCATATAATGCGTCTTACGGTGATTTACCTGTCCCAACACGAACCGGCTACACATTTAAAGGGTGGTACACATCTGCAAGCGGTACAACAAAAATAACAGGTGAAAGCAAGGTTAATATAACTTCAAATCAAACGCTTTATGCACAGTGGATTCCAAATACTTATACAGTAGTATATAATCCAAACGGCGGAATAGGAACAACAGCAAATTCATCACATACATTTGACACTGCAAAATCTCTTAATATTAATAATTTTACTAAAGAGGGATATTCATTTAAAGGCTGGTCTAAAAACAAAGACGCAGAGATACCTGAATTTACTGATCAACAGTCTGTTAAAAACCTTACGTCTCAAAATAATGCAGTTGTAAACATGTATGCGGTATGGAGCCCAAACAATAGCTCCGCTTATACAAAAACAACTTTAAAAGATGGTATTTTTAATGTAAAAGCATTTAACTTAAATGAAAATTGTATTATAATTCTGGCATTGTATAAAGACGGTCTGCTTGTTGAAACACAACAAATGGAATATGATAAAACAGACGTTATTTTCTATGCAGACAAGGAATTCGATTCGGCTAAGGTTATGGTTTGGAAAGACTCTCAAAGTCAAATACCATTAACTGATACTGAGGATGTTGTGATTCCATAACAGGCTTGATATTAGATTGATATTAATATATAATAATTTTATGGTCAATTTTTGGGGGAATGAGTATGTTTACTATAGCGATTTGTGATGATAATAAACAGGATTGTTCTAACCTGTGCAATATGGTGGAGCAATATTTTTGCGGAAAGCAGAAGATTGAATTACATTCCTTTCAAAGCGGACTGGTTTTATATCAGTTTATGAAGAGTCAGAACGTGCATCTTGTGATTATGGATATCATGCTTGATAATCAAAGTGGTATTGATATTGTTAAACAGCTTAAATATATAGCGCCGGATTGTAAAATTATCTTTGTATCTATCAACCCTGAGTATTTTCAGGATGTTTATTATGTGGATCATCTGCAGTTTTTAGTTAAACCTATTGAACGCAAAAGATTAGATTTTGCTTTGGGTAAAGCTGCCGCACTGTGTGAAAAAGAATATGTCTGTTTAAAAATCCAGGGAACAGTACAAAAGATTTTATCAGAATCTATTCTTTATTTTGAAGTCTCAGGACACAATACTACTATATGTCTGAATGACGGAACTGAACAGACGTGTTATATTTCTTTAAAAGAGATAGAGCGGAAGCTGAATCAAGCAACATTTTTACGATGTCACCGGAGTTTTATTGTTAATATGAAGCATGTATCACGGTACGAAAGGTCGTCGCTCCAGTTAGATGATAAACATATGATTTCAATAGGAAAAAAGTATGAAAAGGACGTGCGGCAAAGGCTGATGTCTTACTGGAAAGATGTAATCTAAGGGGGATTAAGATGGAAAACGGTACGCCGCTTTATTTTTGCTTTTTTATCATTACATCAGCTATTGGAACAATTAATTCAGCTTTATTTTTTGTATGGTTGTTGGAACCGAGATGGAAATGGTGGAAAACTGCCGGGATTTTGTTCTTGTCTTTTTTTGTACCGACAATGATTCTTCTGCCTTTGCGTGAAATAATATTGGTAAAGTCTCCGGTTTTGCTGGCGGTTACGGTTGCCGCAGTGGCATTCTGTTTTAAGGATAAATTTTGGCAAAAGGCGCTGTGCGTGACAATTTATCTTGTCAGCGGTTTAATTATAGAAATGGGCGGTTCTACTGTCTGCAATCTAGTGATAGGCAAACCGTATGTTTGGGAATTTATTTCGGTAGGAGATTGGTTATTTTATATTTTTATCAATGTCTGTATTCAGCTGACTGTCTATGCTATTATCATACTTCTATACCGGAGGCGGAATTTTAAGGATGTGCTGCCGCAGAGGGGGATTATCAGTATTGTATTATTTTTGACAGGTCAGATTACACTGTCTTTGTTTGTCATGGCGGTTACATATCAGTATAAGCTTTATTCAGTTGGTATTGTGATATTGTGTATATTAATTAATGTTATATCAGGCGGTTTAGGTATTTGGATGGTTTATAGGAATATTCAGATGCTGAGGAGTGAAACCGAACTTGAAACTGTCAGAAAACAGCTTGACATGCAGGAGACATACACCGGGCAGATACGCAGCCAGTATGAGACAGTAAGACGGCTGAAGCATGATTTTAATAATCACTTAAAAACTCTTTCCGGACTTAGCCGGCAACATAATTATGACGAGTTGGATCAATATTTAAATGCGCTGTCAGAAGAAATTTCACTGCTGGATAAAGCTACTTTCTGTACGCGCCCGGCTGTTGACGCGGTACTTTATCACATTGACCAAACTGCAATACAGACAGGTATTAAAACAGAATTTCAGGTTTTTGAGATAGAAAAGTTAACGGTTCCAGACATAAAGTTATGCTCAATTTTATTTAACTTGCTTTCAAATGCACTCGAAGCCTGCGCAAAGGTTGACGGTGAGAAGTATATTCATCTCAAGACGGGTATAAAGGCGGGTAACTATATTATTTCGGTAGAAAACACGTCATTGCCTCCGGCTAAAGGGTTTGAATCAGTTAAAGCGGATCGAGTTAATCATGGATTGGGGTTGAAGATTGTAAGCGATCTTGCAGCCGGTCTAGGAGGAATGAGCGAATTCAGTTACGAAAATGGAGTGTTTAGTAGTGTAGTCTGCTTGCCATGGTACAATGAATCAGCTTTTATATAGAACAGATGTTAATTAGACAACTGCTAATATTAAAAAGTAGTTGCTATTTTAGAGATTTTAAAATTTGAAATGTTATAAATAATTAGAGTGCAGTTTAACTTGATGTAAAGGCGAGGTATATATTTAGTAAATTTATTTTTAATTTGCTGTGTATTATCAGAACAAAGAATTTAGTTTTATAAAAATTAACAGAACCTTAGTGAATACTAGAGTTCTGTTTTTTTGCATATTTTATATTAATTGCGCTATATATTTGTATTGGTTGCGATTGTTTTTCTATAGAATATAAAACCATCTGTTTGAATAATATTTTTACAAAATATATATAAGTAATGGTTTTATTATGGAATTATATAAAATGAAAAATAGTGTACATATAAATTAAATTTATTGCGTCACAGAGCAGAAGGCTATTCGCCTTCTGCAACAATTTTTTCCAATACCGCGATAAGGTCTGACATAGTATTCAGCTGTACGTCTTTTTCAAGAATAGCATTCTTTAATGCGATTGGTAAGCTTTCAAATTTATCGCGTAAGTTTGGAGCTACATATGACATAAAAATCACCTCTGAAGTATATAGTATCCAAATGTCAGATAAACATACAGTAAATAAAGTTCAAACAATGCTTTATTAAAATGAAAAAGCTGCTTTGTTATTCAAAAGAGACTTATTCCCGTGTTAATATATAATATAAATTAGCATAAATTTTAGTTTCAGGGCGTTTTGAATGAGGAGAATAAAAATTTTTGCAGGCGGATTGTATTTTTGATGATATGTATAATTTGCTTTAAAATAAAATATTAAAATTTAAATAGCTAATTTTCAGATGTATTATTTAATCAGTCTTTTATGCTTATTAATTTGACATAGGTTCGTCATTTATATCAGCGTATTTAAACTTTATGGAAAAACCACAAAGCATTATTCACGCAGTTATTAGACTGCATAAATTTGCGTCTCCCAATTTATCAAAGTCAACATGCCAAAGCCATGATACATCCTTTCTATTATTTGCAAGGCCGTTTATCGCAGAGATAAAATTATTTTTTTATAATCATCTGCACAATTGATTGGCTCGCATAGTCGGAATTTATATTACACAAAGTATTATAGCTTGTAAAAAGTTTCATTATTTTAACATAAAGTCTCCGCGATAAAGAATTTATGTGCGATAAGTCACATATCTTTTTGTACGAGAAATTGATAAAATATCTTTATATTTTGTCAAAGGATGTGGAGAAATGGAAATTTTAAAATTGTACTTTGGAAAAACTTTATACTATAAAAGACTTTATTTTGGCATAAGTCAAGAAGCAATGGCTGAAAAATGCTGCATATCATTAAGGCAGTATGTTGATATAGAAAATGGAAAGAGATTGCCGTCATTCAAAAGTTTAATTAATATCATAATTAAAAGCGGAATAGATTTGGATGAGTTTATTAAGGAGATTCAAGAGGAGGGGTATACTCCGGAAGATTATAAAAACGTAAAAAATAATTGATAAGTTTATATCGTTTTAATGAATTAAAAATATGATATAAACCCATATTTAAAATAAATAGTTTCCGGTTTTATTGTATTTGATTTGAACTATAAAATTTTTGATTAAGAAACTAACGAATTTATTATTTTTAAAATGGTGTTTAAAAGTAAATATAAGTTTGAAACAGCCGACTGCAGTAATGCAGTCGGCTGTTTTATTATATCAGTAGTTTGAACACGAAAACTGCCCGGCATATGTTATAATTTATCCTTTATCTTACATTTCTGTTCACTTTACAGCAATTTTTCATTTTTTACTGCTGCGTGAAAAAATCTGAAGCCGTATAATAGACTGTAATTATAAAAATATTTTATTTGAGGTTAAGAAAACGTCAGTATATACTGAATTAAGACTCGTATATAATTATATATGAATTGTCAAAAAACGACTTCCATTGAAGTCAATATATAAGAAATAGTGCTTTACAAAAAATTTTGTCAGTGTTAAAATATAACATATAGAATATAAAATAATGTGGTGGTACATATGCATGATATATGGAATCCGTGGCATGGCTGCGTTAAATGCAGCGAGGGCTGTGATAACTGCTATATGTATTTTTTGGACAAGGCGCATGGAAATGACGGTTCTGAGATATATAAGACTAAAAATGGCTTTCGATATCCCATTCAAAAGAGCAGAGGAGGCGGATATAAAATAAAAAGCGGCGAGATGATACGGGTTTGCATGACGTCAGACTTTTTCTTAGAAGAAGCGGATCCGTGGAGAGACGAGGCGTGGGAGATTATTAGAAGCAGAAGCGATGTTATTTTTTATTTGCTTACCAAACGCCCGGAGCGTGTGGCTAAGCATTTGCCGAATGATTGGGGAGACGGCTGGGAAAATGTGTTTTTTAATGTAACTTGTGAAAACCAAAAAAGGGCGGATGAACGTTTGCCTATCCTGATGGATCTGCCGTTTAAGCATAAAGGAATTATGTGCGCTCCGTTTATTGGTCCGTTAAGCATTGAAAAGTATTTAAACGGCGGACAAATTGAGCAGGTTATCTGCGGAGGAGAGAATTACAATGGAGCGCGTCCGTGTGATTATGATTGGGTCAAATCTCTACAAAACGAATGTAAAAAATATGATGTAACGTTTTGTTTTATTGAGACAGGGACGGTTTTTATAAAGGACGGTAAAAGATATAATATTCCCAATAAAAGAATACAAAGCGAGATGGCGTATAAATCGGGAATCAGTTATAGCGGAAAGAAAATTAAGTTTAATCTAAAGAGTAGGTACGGTTACAAAATACCGGAGAGTGAAATGTATGTTCCATATTTCAGAGAAGTGTGCGGAACCTGCGGCAGCAGACCTATTTGCAACGGCTGCGGTAACTGCGGCAGGTGCAGTCAGGTAACTAAGTAGTGCAAGCGCTTAAAAAGGAGGAATGTTATAGAAATAGTTAAGTTTAAGACGCACTTGTAAAACGTTTGGACAATATTTATTATAGTAATGCTGCAGGACGTCTTTAAATGGTTCATCCGGCGGAAAATATCTGTCGTAAGAATTAAGCATACTAAATATTATCTTCTTAATTTAAAGTTTTTTGTGTTTTAGAGAGATGATAGAAGTGTGTTATTAAATCAGCTGAAAATCTTTAAACATTTGTATGCGAAAGGTATTGCTATTGAGTTTATAGCTGTATATGGTATTAAATATAAAAAAATATAGAGAAATGAGGTATAAAAATGAAAAATTATTATTTTAAGTTTTTGGCTGTGATATTATCCGCTGTGATGGTTTTTGGTACAGTTTCGGTTTTTTCGGAACCTCAGAATTCAGAACCTCAGTTTGAGGAATTATCGCAGGATTTTTTAGACTATATAAATTTGGATGAAAGTGAGAGAAGCGGGATTGTCGCTCCATTCCCGGCAGAAATCAAACAAGAGCATAATAATGACGCTGTTCTCAGCAGTGTTTTACCTGAAAGATATGACGGCAGGGATTATGAGTATTTGCCTCCGGTAAAAAATCAAATGAGCACCGGAACTTGTTGGGCTTTTTCAGCCACAACAGCGCTTGCTGCATCAATGCAGAAACAGTATCCGGGAAATATTTTTGACTTTTCGGTGCGTCATATGGAGAATTCAGAAGCTATAAACCCAAATGATTTAGCTGACCCTGATTCTTTAAACCGTTATGTGGACGGCGGCGGGTATGGTTTGTCTCCGCTTGGATATTTTATGAGAGGAGCAGGACCCGTTGATGAATCTGAAATGCCGTTTCAGAATAATATTGAAGCAGAAAATAAGGCAGACCTTTTAATAAAACCCATCGCTCAGGTAAAAGAAGCCGAATATATGCCGCATAAGGAAACTTTTTTACTACCCGATACCACTGATGAATTTATTGCTGAAGCTAAATATAATATAATGAAATATGGAGCCGCTGGATGTGCGTATTATAGTTACGATCCGTTATATAATATGGACAAAAACTCATTTTATAATAATCAGCGCGGTACCTATCAAAATCATGCGGTTACTATAATTGGTTGGGATGATAACTTTTCGGCTGACAATTTTGTAGCAAAACCGCCTGCAGACGGAGCTTGGATAATACAAAACAGCTGGGGTTCGGATTGGGGAGACGATGGATGTTTTTATATGTCGTATTATGACGAAACGCTTGATGAATTAATTTTTTATCAGGATTCAACTCCATATTTGGAATACGATAACAGATACTATTTAGACCCTGCAGGATGGACAAGAGGACTTGGATATCCTGACAGCAACGGTATTTCTTATGGGATGAATATATTCGAGAAGCTTCCGGGAGAAGAGGCTTTAACAGAAGTGACTATAGGTGTAAGAGGGGATACGGATTATTCTATATATGTGATTCCTGACGCTGACAAAATAGATCCGGCGTCTTATGATACATCAAAAGATACTCCTGTTTGCACAGGTAATACCGATCATGCCGGATATATCACTGCGGAACTTCAAAACCCTGTGATTTTAGACGGAGAACGTTTTGCAGTGATAGTAAAATACAGCTGCCCGAGTTATATATACAGCCTGCCGGTTGAAGCCAGAATTAAGGTATATACTGAATACTATCATTTAGCTGCTGAGCCGGGAACAAGCTATATATCCGCTGAGGGTAAAGACTGGACAGAAATAAGCAACGAGAAATATGATTATGCCAATTGTTCGATAAAGGCTTTTACAAAGGATATCACGCCAAAGACAGAAGTAACGTTTGAGACTTTGGACCCAAAGGGAATTATGAGCGTGTATGACAAAGACGGCAGAAAAGCCGCCAAGAAAGCCGACGGCAGTTTTGCTTTGCCGAACGGTAATTATACTTATGTCCAGAGTACATATCATTGTAAAGATGTTACCGGAACTTTTTCCGTTAGCGGGGAGGAAAGTATAACTGTTAAAGTCGAAGGAAAAATGGAGCCCGGAGACTATTCTCCGGAATTAATTAAAAGAACTTATGAGTATGAAAAAGAACTGAACAGCGATGGGTCCCTTTCAGTAGGATTTGATTTGGGGAAAGGAACTTTAGCCGCAGAAAACGCTGTTGCGTGTGACGAGGGGATTCCCCTTGAACTGGGCGCAGACTATAATATCTCAGGGAACAGTATTGTTTTGACGCCTGAATATTTAAATGCAGTACGCAATTATATGATGCCTGACGGCGGTTCTTGGGTATTAGAAATTAAGTTTGATGATGATAAATTAACAGAATATCAGTTTGTTATAAAGTTTGAATCCTTAACGGTGGAAAATGTTGCTGATGAACTGATAAACGAATTGAGAAAGGCAAAACCCGGCGCCTTATCTGCGGATTTGGTTGCTTTGCTTCCTAAATTTATACAAGACAATTTTACATTTCTTTTTAATGGAGATCTTGAAGTTGAGTCGTCTAAGAACTATAATTTCGTGACCTGTGATGTTATAGTTATGTCAAATGACGGTACATATAAACGTCTCGCATATGATAATCAGATGTTATATAAAGTTGTCATGGCAGTAGAAAAATCGCATACGTTAACTGTGCGCGGATATGGAGATGTTTCGGGTACGCTGTTTATTTGTCAATATGACGGCAGCGGTTTATTGATTGACTCTAAGCCGTATACTTTGGAACTTAAAAATGGTGATGAGCTGGATTTTCCATATGAAATTGTTGAAGGAAGCGTTAGAAGGGAATTCTTTTTCTTCGATATGAATACGCTTGAGCCTTTGGCAAAATATTAGGTTTTAAAATGTGAAAGGAAGCAAGATGCAGATAAACAGACTGTTTGAGATAATTTATATTCTGCTCAATAAAGAGACCGTGACTTCGAAAGAGCTGGCTGAAAGGTTTGAGGTTTCAGCCAGAACTATATACAGAGATATAGATATTCTTTCCGCGGCCGGTATACCTATTTATACTGAGAAGGGCAGAAACGGCGGTATTTCTCTGCTTCACGATTTTGTGCTTAATAAGACGGTTCTGACGCAGGAGGAGAGAAACGATATTCTGTCTTCTCTTAAAGCTGTAAGTGCTGTGGGGGCGGACCGAACTGATACGGCGCTTAAAAAACTTGGCGCTATGTTTGGCGGAGGAGCGGATTCCTGGCTGGAAATAGATTTTTCGTCTTGGGCGGATTATAAGAAAACTGCCGAGACGTTTGAAATAATCAAGTCGGTCATTATTAATAAACAGGTGATAGAGTTTGAGTATTTCAGCGGTTCAGGCGAGAGAACAAAACGTGAGGCAGAGCCTTTAAAACTATGTTTTAAAGGTGGGTCATGGTATCTATATGCTTTCTGCAGGTTTAGAAATGATTTTAGATTTTTTAAACTGACCCGCATAATAAACGTGAAAATAAAAGAAGAAATTTTCAGCAGGAGTGTTCCCAGGAAGATTTTCAAAGAAAAAAATAGTTTCAACGATGAATTTATACGGTTGAAGATGAGAATATCGAAAAAGCTGGCTTACAGAGTTTATGATGAATTCGACGAATATTATGCGGATAAGGACGGCAGTTTCATTGCCTATATAATGTGTCCAAAGGACCAGTGGCTTTATTACTATATCTCAACTTTTGGGAAAGACTGTGAGGTTTTAGAGCCTAAAGAGGTTCGCAGCGGGTATAAGTCTGAAATAGAAAAAATATTAAAAATCTATAAACAAGAATAATAAGTTGTATAAATTAATAGATTAAATTAGTATATAGTTGGCGTGTTATATGGCTGTATGGATGAATATGAGGCAATGTATATGAAGAAAAACAAACGTATTATTGTAACAGTTTTATTAATAGTTTTGCTCTCTGCTGTTATAGCGGCCGCAGGCAAGGAATGCTATGATTTTGAGCGCAGAGCATGTTTCAGCCGGCTGACCGGATACACAGAAGAAATTGGCAGTGATATAAAGAGAACGCTTGAGAGTGACAGAAATATTTTAAACGGCGCTGCAAACATAATAAAACAGTATGATATTTCAGAGCGTGATGAGATAGTAAAAATCCTTTCTTCCTTTGAGGGAATGGGTTTAATTTCGCGTTTGGAGCTGTTGCTTCCGGGCGGTATGATGCTTACGGGTGACGGAGAAATTTTGGATATGTCAGGAGTGCTTTCTTATCAGGAGGAACTGTCAAAGGGTGTGCATATTTCTAAACGCGAAAAAGATTATCAAAATCAGTATAATTATATATTAAGACAATGTGTTCCTATTGAGCGAAACGGTGAAAATGAAGCCATTATTATCGGTGTGGTTGACCTTAATAAGCTTCCTGTATATTTTCCTGCCGCAGATTATGGCAATGAGACTCAGATTTATTTGGTTGAGAGGGAAACGGGTAATTTTTTGCAGGACACACAGCATAAAACGCTGGGGAATATGTATGGGTTCGGCGATAGAAAGACCAAAAAAGGTTACAGCAGCGACCAATTTGTTTCGGATATTGCCGCCGGAAAATCCAGCTCCGCGATTTTTTTGTCTCAAACATCAGGCGAGTATCTTTATTCTTACGTCTCACCTGTAGGCATACAAGATTGGATGATTTTGCTTAGCATCAGTGAGGATGAGGTGTTTTCTCAGGCTAACGTGATGATGAGGTTCTTCTTTGGATTAGCTCTGTCGTTTTTCCTCATTGTTTTAATTTATTTTATATGGATGATTAAGGATGTCAGGCGTGAAAATTTAAAGATGGATGAACAGCTCAAGAACGTTCAGTATATGCTTGAAGTTGAAAAGGAATTGTTTGACGCGCATTTGCATCCTGAGAATTTTAAGAGAGCACTTAAAAAGGTTTCTGATTATTTAACTGCAGAAGCGGCGTTTTTTTGGATAATCAACGGGCATTCCGATATTAAGTATTGTTATAACGGTTCGGGCATTGATTTTGATATAGATGAAGATAATGAAATGTCTGAATTGTTCCCGGGACTTTTTAATATTCTTCTTGAAAGGGGCGGCATATTAAGCTATGATATGAAGGCTGTTGCTGAGGAATTTCCTGTCGGAGGAAAGAACTTGGCTCAGTTTAATATTAACAATCTTATGCTTATTCCGGTATCAGGTTCAGGAGGTGAACTGACAATAATATTTGGCGCCTGCAATATGAAGCGCCGTTGGGAAAGCGATGTTCCGCTGAGACAGGTTTCTCTAAGCTTTTTTATGGCTTTAAACCATTATGAAGCTCATTATGAGCTGGAGAGACTTGGAAGAATAGACAACTTGACAGGGCTTTTGAACAGAAACAGTTTCAGCGCCGCTTTGGAAAGATTATCGAGTAATAAACCAAAGTCGTTTGGCTGTGTTTATATTGATGTTAACGGTCTTCATGAAATAAACAATTGCCTTGGTCATCAAGCCGGAGACGATATGCTGAAAGCTGTGGCGGATGCATTAAAGCGAAATTTTGGCGATGACGGCGTTTATCGGATTGGCGGAGACGAGTTCGTAATTTTAAGCGAAAATAAGACTGAGACTGTGATTTCAGAGAAAATTAAAGCTGTAAGATACGAACTTAAAAATCAAGGTTATGCGTTGTCGGTGGGAACGGCCTGGAAAGAATCTTTTAACAGATACGATTTGATAATTAATGAAGCAGAAGCAAAAATGAGAAATGATAAAAGAAAGTTTTATTGTGAAGGAGGAGCGGTCAGAAGTTCACGCAGTTTGGATAAGCAGGTTGAAAAGATGGTTTTGGAAAAACAGGACGCTGACGCGTTTCTCTCGGTTTTAGCTCCTGAATTCAAAGGGGTATATTTTGTCGATTTAGACAGGGATACAGTCAGACACCTCTATATACCGTTTTATTTTGAAAAAATTTTAAAAGAGACAGGTGATGTATTCAGCAAAGCCCTGCTGCTATATGCTGCTAGAAATGTAAGACCGAAATATATAGAGTATTTTAAAAGCGTGTGTGATTATAACGGTTTAAAAATGAAATTGAGCGATAATATAACGCCTGAATTTTTATATCAAAAAAAGGATGGCTCCTGGCTGAAGCTTAGAATATTAAAATTTAAGAATTACGGAGAGAACAGCCATGAGACTTTGTGGATATTTACGGATTCGGAATCCGAAATACAAAATTAAAACGTTTAATAAATAATCGTCAGATTATAAGGCGCCTCTCACGGCGCCTTTTTGTTATAACAACGTTCCGTTCATGGATAAGACTAAACAATATTTTTAGATTAAGAGGTATAAATTAATTAAAAATGATTCAGTTCAAAGAAACGGATTATGGATTTTTATATTATTGAGTATATCAAAGCAAATGAATGTCATAGATTTATGTTTCAATACTGAGCGGCAATTTTCATCAGGATTTCTAACGTGTTTACGGGAAATAAAAATTTGATTTGTTTTGTCAAATAAAAGATAAGCCCGGGTTGGTTAATATATTATTTTATAAAATATGACATGCTGTTGTCATATTAATAGTATTATAATAGCATTATCAAAACTTAGGAGGTAATAAAATGAAATATGAAATCGTTGAGTTGGAACCCAAAACCGTGGTTGGGATAAGCGCAGTGACATCCAATAACGACCCTGAAATGCAGAAAAAAATAGGTGACTTGTGGACAAGGCTGTATCCGGGCGGAGAAATAGCCAAGATAAAAAACAGAGCTAACAGTTTCGCTATAGGTCTTTATTCAGACTACGAGGGTGATAATTATTGTGTGACGGCAGGCTGTGAGGTAACTGAAGCGGATAATGACGATATGGTCATAAAAACCATTCCCGGAGGAAAATACGCAAAATTTTCTGTGCGCGGAAATATGGTTGACGCTGTTGCCGAGGCGTGGGAAGAAATATGGAAAATGAATCTTGAAAGAAGTTATAAGGCGGATTTTGAGGAATATCTTAATGAAGATTTTGAAAATGCAGAAATAAATCTTTATATTAGCTTATAAAATTTGTTTTACCGTCCGCCGGATTAATTTAAAAGATTTTCCCGGCGGGCGATAATTAAAATGGCTTGTTTATTAATTATATACGAGCGAATCATCACATTTGTTTTCTCGGCTGTCCGCCCATTTCTCAAATTCGTTTAAAGGCAGAGGTTTTGAAAAAATATATCCCTGAACCATATCGCAATTGACGCTTTTGAGAAAATTTAACTGTTCAGAAGTTTCAATACCTTCCGCAACAACGTGTATGTTCAGCCTTTTGGCAAGGTCTATAAAACTTATGATTATATTTTGGCTCTTTGAGTTTGTTATATCCTCAAAAAACTTTCGGTCCAGTTTGATAGCGTCGACATTAAATTCTTTTAAAAGTCCCAGTGAAGAAAAACCAACTCCGAAATCATCCAATGAACATAGAAAGCCATAACTATGCATTTGGTTTATTGCGTTTTTCACCAGTTCTATTTGTTGGTTATCAAAAAATATTGATTCTGTTAATTCAAGTTCGATTACTCCATCCGGAATGTTATACTTGTTTTTCAGCTCAATAAACGGACGCAGATAATTTAAATTTCTAAAATGTACCCTTGAAAGATTAACAGATATGGTAAAAAGTTTTTTCCCGCTGTCTATTCTTTGCTTTTGGTATTCACATACTTTTTCAAATACATAAAGGTCCAGCTGTATTATGTTTCCGTTTCTTTCAAACAGAGGAATAAAATCTGACGGATAGATAATCCCGCGGTCGGGATGAAACCACCTTACAAGGGCCTCAGCGCCGCCTGTTTCACTGTTTTTAAGGTTTATTTTGGGCTGAATATAAACGTGAAAATCATTGTTTTTTATTGAGTCGTCAAACAGACTGCAAAGTTTCTGTTCCATAATCATTTTATTTGTTATCTCAGAGTTATAAAATGAACAATCTGAAATTTTATTTTGAAGCTGACAGGCTGTGCGGGCGCGGTCTTGAATCATTCTTATGTTTAAGCCGGGCTCCTCCACTATATATGCGCCTTGTGAGATTTTTATATTATGTGGAATATCAGAGTTTTGCGCGTATGAATTAATATCGGCTGTCATTTCATCAATGCGTTTTTGTATAACGTTTTTGTCAGATTCTTTTAAGCATAAGAAAAAGTGGTCTGCTTCACTCCGCGTTATCATCTCGTCTTCTTTAATATGGCGGCTTAATACTTTATGTATATATCTAATAGTATCATTGCCGGTTTCAATTCCATAATTTAAATTGATAAGTTTAAACCCCTTAATATTCATCATTATAACAGTATAAGTCATGGGCGGTGATTCTGAAATTAACTTTTGACACTCCAATTGAAAAGCGGAGTTGTTTAACCCTCCGGTAAGACTGTCTGAGAATGCAAACTTTTTAAGCCGGTTTTCGCTTTTTCTATAATATCTGAATATTATAATCAGAAACAAAGCAAAGATAAGTACGACGATACCGACTATTATAAACGAGCGCAATATATAGTTGTTTGCCTCGCCCGATATTAAATCAGCCGGAACAAGAGTCAGCAGTACCCAATTATTTATGCCCAGCGGATGATATGAAAGAACAAGGCGTGAATTGTTTACGGAAGTAAAATTGAATACTCCGGGTTCTCCGCTGGACATATGACTTTTCATTTCTTCAATAGCATTTTTTGTCTTGTTTTCATCTTTGGCCATAAATATGCTATCAAGCTGAATAAACGGCTTTACATCTGTAGGTGAAATTACAACCTTGCCATTATTGTCAATAATACAGGAAAGGCCGCTTCCGTTAAAGCTTTTTGGCGCGATTAGGTTTTGTATGTTTTCTTTTTTGCAGACGCCTGCCAGAACTTGATTAATCTCACCGTTAGATTCTACTGGAACGGAAAATACCAGGCTTTGACCTTCAATATATGTAATTGATTTTTCGCCGTTATATGAATTCTTTATGCCGGATAAATTGTTTAGGTTTTCAGTATTTGAGGGAATAGTTTTATTGTTTTTATCAAGCAAGATAAGAGAATCGAAATCTAATATTTCTGCTTTTCTGTTTAAAAATTCTTCCAGTAAATCTTCATTTGGTAACTTTTTAATAGAGTCGCTCAATAATTCCAAAGCCAGTTCAAAAGAGTTGATTTTTGATGATATATCGTTGGCTTGTTGAAATGACGCGTCTTTGACATAAGAATTGGTGCTGTTTTCAAGAACCGTGTTTAGCCCGGAGGTGTTCCATAGCATAAAAGTTATTACAGCCGTTAGAATTATAGAAACAATACAGGTTTGAATAACAGGACTTACAGACATACTATATATTTTTACGTCTTGTGTTTTTTTCATTTTAACAACTCCTGAATTTCTATATCATAATTATTGTGTAATAATTTTAGCATGATTTTTTTAGTAAAACAATAAGATATTTGAGTACGTATACATATAGCTAATTGTTAAATAATGAATTTTATGTTATAATAATCTAAGATAAACATTTATCGGGAGAAGAGTTATGAAAGATAAAACCACCTTATTTGAGTATTTATATGAGAATTTAAAAGAACAGATAGTCAGCGGCAGAATTAAATGCGGTGAAAGTCTTCCGTCGATGAACAGTGTTTCTGAACAGTATAATATAGGAATACGGACAGTAAAAGATGTTTTCAGAGCTTTGAGCAGCGAGGGATATATTAAGACAGAGGAGAGAAAGGCTGCGGTTGTTATCTACAGCGATAATAAAGACAGCCAAGAATCAGCGGTTAAGTATGTATTGGAGCGTAAATCATTTATTGTTGAAGTTTATCAAACCATGGCCTTGTTGATGCCTGAACTGTTTTGTTTTTCGTCTCAGGTTTGCGGTCAGAAATATTTAGATTTATGGGAAAAGAGCTTGAGCCGCAGCAAGAAGAAAGATACGCAAAGCAGATGGAGCGTGGCTTCTGATTTTCTTTATGATATTTTGGAAAAATCAAATAACTTACTGTTCCGCGATTTATTTGTTAGTTTAGAGGTATATGCCAGGCTTCCGCTTTTTTCAAGCCATGACGGATTTATTGAGTTAGTGGATACAAAAAGTATAGGGAATTCGATGTGGGTAATGGAATCATTGCTTACCGGGAACAGAAGCGAAATAATTTATAGATTCGGATTAATGTATGACGCGGTAATTAACGCAATACAAAAGTATTTGGATATAATGGCCGAAAAAAATCCAAATGTCGAAGAGGGAGAGTATGACTATTCCTGGGCGGCTGAAAGGGGAAGAGAACATTATTATACTCAAATAGCTCGGGAACTGATAGATAAAATCGGAAGCGGAATATATAAGCCGGACACATTTTTGCCGCATGAGGCTGAACTTTCTGAACAATATGGAGTTAGCGTATCAACAGTCAGAAAAGCTATTTTAATGCTGAATGAACTAGGGGTTGCCAAAACGTTTAATGCAAAAGGAACAAAAGCTATGCTGCAGAATAAAGAAATGGCGATGAAAAGTATAAAGAATAAAAAATACAAGCGGGATACTTTAATGTATTTAAGCGCTCTGCAGCTTATGACCATAACGGTTAAGGCTGCGGCGGAGTCAGCCTTTCAAAACATAGATAAAGATGTTATAAATGAATTGGATGAAAAAATGAGTTGTCATGATTCCATAAATCTTGATTGTATTCAGGAATGTATAAATAAGTATGTGAGTTTGCGTCCTTTAAAAACAATATTAGAGGAAACGGGTGAAATAATTTACGGGGGATATTATTACGCTTTTTACAGAGACGGCAGTCAAGCCGCAAATTTACTGAATTTTAAAAGTCAAAAGGCATTTGAATGTTTAAAACATGGGGATAAAAAAGGGTTTGCCGCGAAGACTTCCGAATGTTACGGTCATATCCTTAAAATAGTGCGTGATTATTTAATTGGATATGGATTGACAGAGGCCAAAAACTTTGTAGTGCCGGAATAAAAATAATTTATAATTGATTAGCTGTGCTGAAAGGTTTGCAAATCTAATTTTTATTAAATACAAATCAGATAAGTAAAAATATGGCAGGCCTGAATTATTCAGGCC
>PPYE01597753.1_pt1 | contig 19843 bp, 20 predicted proteins | sample 1559881 | NCBI WGS metagenome assembly PPYE01 (sample SAMN08240022, study PRJNA423297) | Human gut metagenome, whole genome shotgun sequencing project. | reverse complement strand
CCGTGTGTAGTCTGCGGGCAGATTTCTCTCATCCCACGCAAAGGTGGGGTGCTTTATTCCCATCACCCATGTCACGCCGCTTTGTGCGTTGGCATTCAGCTCGTCCACCAGCGCGGCATCAGTAAAGCTTTCCACCTGTCTGCCGCACTGATTCTGGTCGAAATCAGGGTCTGCTTCGGCAGTGCCTGCACCCCAGTCCACCACAAGCTGTACCACGGCGTTCACCTCATCCGTCAGCGCGGGCCACAAACAATTCGTCACAGTTCCATATTCGTCTATTGCTGCAATGTAGGTTACGTTTCCCATTGACCCGCACTGCACCTCACTTGGTGCCGCCACGCAGTTGGTGATGGTGATGCCATAGGGGCCCGTGAAGTCGAAATGAGCCCCCAGAATGCCGCCGCAGGCCGCCTGGTTGCTGGCAACGTTCAGTGAACCCGCAAAATAACAATCTGCAATAAGCGAGTTTTCTGCCACAGTCTCCCACTGGCCCACAAGGCCGCCCACTGCCGGTGCAGCGCCGCCGACCTCCTGCGGAGGAAACGTACTTTTTATATCGACATCAGAGCCGCAGCCCACGATGCGCGTGCTGCCGGACGCCTGACCCACCAGCCCGCCTATCAGAACAGCGCGGGTGCACGCCAGCGTCCCCGATACACTGCAGTTTTCAATGATGGAATCAAATGCCCATGATGCCAGCACGCCTGTATGCAGCCTTGTGTAATTGTCTGTTGTATTGACCTGTGCATTTTCAATGCGCAGGTTTTTCACTACGGCCTTATCTATCACGCCAAACAGCCCTGTGCGGCGCCCGGCCGCGCCTCCATTATTCAAGTTGCGTATCACATGCCCTTGTCCGTCAAAGCTTCCTTGAAATGCAAGGCCGCCTGCAGCGGCATTTTCCGAAATGGCGTGCCACTCGCGGCCTGCCAGGTCCAAATCTGCCGTAAGCAGGATGGTCTTGCCCGCAAATGTCACAGGCGTTTCCCCGTTTGTAAGCTGAGAAAGCCCGGCCAGGTCTTCGGCGGACTCCAGAACGAACGTGTCCGCATCCGGGGCGGCATCATACCAGCTTGTATCCGCCGTGTCGTCCCATGTGTCCGCAGCATCTTCTGCAAATGCCCCCGCAGGCAGCAAACAGGTGAACATAGCCAGCGCCAGCACGGCGCACGCAAGCCTTTTCCATTTTTTCATGCCTTTTCTCTCCTTCACAGGTTTCTGGCCCCGCTTTTCCCTGTGCGTGAGACAGGCGATTTCTCCGGCCAGTGCCGGAGAAACAGAAAGGGGCCCCTTTCTCAGCGCCGCTGTACGCGGCGCCTTATATCCAGATTCTACTGCATCTCATGCGGAAAAGCAAGTATTTTCGCACGCGCGCAGCGCGTCAGTTTAAAAGCATGCGGTCATTGGCAAAGCCGCCGCTGTTCACGGTCTCGAACTTTTCCAAGAGGTCGGCAACATGCAGCTTTGCCTTTTCTTCGCCCTGCACATCATAGATAATCTCGCCCTCGTGCATCATCACAAGGCGGTTGCCGTATTTAATAGCATCCTTCATGTTGTGCGTAATCATCAGCGTGGTAAGGCGGCCCTCCTGCACAAGCTGTGCGGAAAGCTCCAGCACCTTGGCGGCGGTTTTGGGGTCCAGCGCGGCGGTGTGCTCGTCCAGCAAAAGCAGCTTCGGCTTTTGCAGCGTGGCCATCAAAAGCGTCAGCGCCTGGCGCTGCCCGCCGGAAAGCAGGCCCACCTTGGCGGTGAGGCGTTCGTCCAGCCCAAGGCCCAGCGGCTTCAAAAGCTGTTTGTACTCCGCGCGCTCTTCGCGCGTGATGCCGATTCGCAGCGTGCGCGGCTGGCCGCGGCGCTTTGCAAGGGCAAGGTTTTCTTCTATCTGCATAGTGGCGGCGGTGCCCGTCATGGGGTCCTGAAACACGCGACCGATATATTTTGCGCGCCTATGCTCGGAAAGGCCCGTCACGTCCACCCCGCCGATAAGAATACGCCCGGCATCCACCGGCCACACGCCCGCCACCGCATTCAGCAGCGTGGATTTGCCCGCCCCGTTGCCGCCTATAACGGTGACGAAATCGCCCTCGTTCAGCTTCAGGCTCAGCCCGCGCAGGGCTTTTTTCTCATTGACGGTGCCCGCGTTGAACGTTTTATAAATATCCTTCACCTCAAGCACGCGCGCCGCCCCCTTTCTTTTTGCCTCTGCCGAGCTTTGTGAAATAGCGGCCCTTCCAGTAGGGAATGGCCAGGAACAGCGCCACCACCAGTGCGGTAAGCAGCTTGAGGTCGTCTGTGGAAAGGCCCATGCGCAGTACTACCTGAATGACCACATAGTACACCACCGCGCCTACCACAGAGGCAAACAGCTTGAGTGCGAAATTGTGGAACACACGGCCGAAGATGACCTCGCCGATGATGACGGCGGCAAGCCCGATGACGATGGCGCCACGGCCCATGTTGATGTCGGAAAAGCCCTGATACTGCGCAAGCAGCGCACCCGAAAGCGCCACAAGGCCGTTCGATATCATCAGCCCCAGAACCTTGGCAAGGCTGGTGTTGATGCCCTGCGCGCGCGCCATGGCCGCATTGGCGCCCGTGGCGCGCAGCGAACAGCCGCTTTCCGTGCCAAAATACCAGTACATCAGCCCAATAACGACGGCCGCGGCCAGCGCCAGCACCAGAATAGGGTTTGAAAGCCCCGCCTCGCGCACATAGCGCGCACTGACCACAAGGCCGTATTTATCCACGCTGACAGGCAGGTTAGCCTTACCCGTACCCGTGCCGAAGCCCATTACGCGCAGGTTTACGGAATACAGCGCAAGCTGCGTCAGAATGCCCGCCAGAATGGGCGGGATGCCGCACGCCGTATGCAGAAGGCCCGTTGCCATACCCGCCAGCATGCCCTCAGCCACGGCGGCCGCCATGGCTGCCCACACCGGGCAGCCATTCAGCACCAGCAGCACGCATACGGCGCCGCCCGTGCCAAGGCTGCCGTCCACCGTCAGGTCCGCCACGTCCAGAATGCGGTAGGTGATGTATACGCCTATTGCCATGATACCCCAGATAAGCCCCTGGGCCGCGGCGCCCGGCATCGAGTTCAGCAGCCCTGTTACAAAATCCATTTTTCCTGATCCCCCCTGAAAAACTGTCTTCGCACGACAGGGACGGGCCGCTGCTGCAACGCCCTCAAACTTCCCTGCACATGTTATTCAGTATAGCAAAAAGCAGGGGAAAAAGAAAGCCATCCCCTGCTTTTCCGTTTTGGAAAGCCGTGTGCAAAACGGCCATGCATCTCTTTTTGCACACAGCCCTCCGGCGCCGCCCGGCGCTTATTCCTCCGCAATGGCCTCGTAGCCTTCGGGCGGGGTGATGTTCAGCGCCTGGCAGTTGGCGGCGTTATACTTTTTTGTTACATTGGCCGCCGTACCCACCGGCATGGCAGAGACATCTGCCCCGCTTGCCAGTATCTCGCAGGCCATCTCGCCGGTGGCGTAGCCAAGGTCATAGTAGTCGATGCTCAGGGTGGCAACGCCGCAGCCGCGGCAGATGCCCTCTTCCCCGGCAATGACGGGCACGCCCGCGGGCAGCACCACGTTTGCAATGGCCTCGGTGTTGGAGGCGGCGGTGTTGTCTGTGGGGATGTAGATGACGTCGCACGCGTCACAGGCCGCCTGCGCCACGCTGGCAACGTCGTTCGTATCAGTGAAGGCAAACCATTCCACCGCATAGCCGTATTCCTTCAAATAGCCCTCTATCTGCGTGCACTGATACACGCTGTTCGGCTCTGCCGAGCAATACAGAAGGCCGACGGTGCCCGCGTCCGGAAACATCTCATTCAACATGGCGGCCTGCTCATCCAGAGGGGCAAGGTCCGACGTGCCGGAGACATTTGTACCCACCGTGCCCGTCCAGTCGTCCAGCTCCAGCGCAGTGGCATAATCTGTCACCGAGGTGCCCAGCACGGGCACGTCCGCCGTGGCGGCAGCAGCCGCCTGCAGGGGCGCCGTGGCGTTGGCCAGGATAAGGTCCACCCCGGTGGACAGAAAGCCGTTGATAATAGTAGAGCAGTTCGCTGAATCACCCGATGCGTTGCCCTCTTCAAACCTGACAGCGTCGCCCAGCTTTTCCGTCAGGGCGTCCTTAAAGCCCTGGGTAGCGGCGTCCAGCGCGTCGTGCTGCACAAGCTGGCAGATGCCCACCGTATAACTGGCCTCCACGGGGCCGGCTGCGGAAGACGCGTCTGTGCCCGCAGACGCGGGCGCGCCGCCACATGCGGCAAGGCTGGCCGCCATAGCCACGGCCAGCAAAGCAGATATAAACCTTTTCATCTTATTTCCCTCCACACACGGCGCAAGGCACGCCGCCGCTTTATTGCAATAAAGTATAGCACAGGCGCTTCACCATGCCAAGTGGCGGAAAGCACTAAAAACAACCTTTGTATCCTCTGTTTTTTGCTTTTTTATACAGCCGCCGCCCCTTTGGCCTGCCGCCGGCATGCAAAAATTATGAAAAAAATGCAAATTTTCTCCCTTTGCAGCTGTGCAGCGCGGTTTCACAATTGTAAATGCGGGCGCATTGTTGTATACTAAGACAATAAGAGTCCGGGGCGCGCTTTGCGCCGCCGGGCCCTTCGGGAAAGGAGGCCGCGCTTTGTTCGGCTATGTGCTGCCCTGTAAACCTGAATTGAAAGTGCGGGAATGGACGCGCTACCGCGCCTATTACTGCGGGCTGTGCAAAGAGCTGGGGCGCGAATACGGGCTGTTTTCCCGCTTTCTGCTGAATTATGACCTTGTTCTGCTTGCCCTGTGCGCGGACACAGCGCGCGGCGAGGCACCCGCCGCCTGCAGTGAACGGTGCATTGCCAGCGTGGCAAAACACCCGGTGCTGCCCGCCTCTGCGGGCACGCGCCTTGCGGCCAGCGCCCTGGCGCTGACGGCCTATTACAAGCTGGCGGATGATTTGCATGACGAGCCGTTTTTCAGGCGTCTGCCCAAGTGGTGCCTGCGGCCGTTCATCGGCCATTTCCGCCGGCGGGCCGCAAAGGTGCTGCCCCGGGCGGATGAAGTGTTCCGCACGGCCAGCGCCGCGCAGGCCGCGCTGGAAAAGCGCGGCTGTCAAAACGAGGACGAAGCCGCAGAACCCACCGCCCTAATGACACAGGCCCTGTTTGATGCCGCGGCGCCGCAGGGGGCCGGGCATACAGACCTTGCCCGTATGGGATATTTTCTGGGAAAAATTTTATATTATCTGGACGCCGCGCAGGATTTTGAAGCCGATGAAAAGGCCGGCGCATACAATGTGTTCCGCCTGCGCGGGCTTGATATGCCCGCCGCGCACAGCCGCGCCAAAACGCTGTGCCGCCTGTGCGCCGCACATCTTGCACAGCACTACACTTCTGCCTGTGCGGCCCTGCCCGGCCTGGCAGACCCTATTTTGCAGAACATATTTTTTCTTGGGCTGCCCGGCAGCATCGCCCGCGCAGGCCTGCCTGCGCAGCGCAGGCCCCAACCTGCCGCATAGGCGCCAATAGAAACGAACCGATAAAAGGAGCATACAATGGATACAAACAATGCATACCGTGTGCTGGGCCTTGCGCCCGGCGCAAGCGAAGATGAAGTGAAGGCCGCATACCGCGCGCTGGCGCAGCAGTACGCGCCGGAATCGAAGCCCGAAGGCCCGGAGCGCCGGGAGGCCGAGGCCCGCATGGCAGAGCTGAACGACGCCTTCGATACGCTTATCAGTGTACTGCGCACGGGTGTAAATACACAGCAGGCGGCCCAGGGCTCGCCGGACCGCGCCGCGGCCTACCGTGCCATACGCCAGATGATAGATTCCGGCAACATCGACGGTGCGCTGGCCCAGCTTGGCGCCATGACAGGCGGTGCAAATGACGCCGAGTGGAATTTTTTGATGGGCAGCGCCTATTATTATAAGGGCTGGCTGGCCGAGGCCATGCGCTATTTCGAGGCTGCGTGCCGCCTTGCGCCGAACAACCGCGAATATGAGGCTGCGCTGCGCAATTTGCAGAACAACGCAGCAGGCGCCATGCCGGGCAACCCCTATGGCGCGCAAGGCCCCTATGGGGCGCAGGCTGTGGGCTGTTCGTGCTGCGACATGTGCATGGCCATGGCGTGTATGGACATGTGCTGCGGCTGCGGCCGGGGCGGCTGCTGATGCACCGCAAAAGTGAAAGCCGGCGCGTGGCCGTGGGCGGCGTATTCGGTGCGCTGGCCCTTGCGCTGATGCTGGCGGGTGGGTTTCTGCCGCTTGCCACCTTTGCCGCCCCGGCGTTTGCGGGCTTGCTTATCGTGCCGGTGGCCATCGAGTTTGGGGTAAAAACCGGCGTGCTCGTGTATGCTGCCATCGGCCTGCTGGCGCTGGTGCTGGCAGCAGATAAAGAGATGGCGCTTATCTTTATTTTCTTCCTTGGCTTTTATCCTCTTGCCAAAATTGGGCTTGAAAAACTGGGCCGCCCGGCTGTGCGGTGGGCATGCAAATTTGCGCTGTTCAACGCCTGTGTGCTCAGTATGTATACTATCATTCTGTTCGTATTCCCGCTGCCCGCGGTGACGGCGGAATTTGAAGAGATGGGCCGGACGCTGGTTTTTTTTCTGCTGGTGCTGGCAAACGTCACATTTTTTATTTATGACAAGGCCATTGAGCGCCTGACGGCGCTGTACTGCTGCAATATCCGAAGCAAGCTGCTGCGCTGAAGGCCGCCGCAAGGCCTGCGCAGCAGTTTTGTGCTTTTTGGAGGTACCGTTTCATGGAGCTTCGAAGCAGCGTAAAAACGCTGAATTATATAAAAAAATTTCTTCTTCGCGAAACAGACGGCATTCTGCCCTACCCTGCGCGCGTGCAGAAACCCATGCCGCAGGGCCGTGCTGGCACGCCGCTGCCGCGCGCGCTGCCTGCCGAAGCGGGCGTGTCGCCTGCGGCGCTGGAGGCGTTTCTTCGCGCGCTGGCCGGGCCGCAGCACGGCGCACACACGGCCCTTGTGGCGCGCGGCGGCAGGGTGGTGTGCGAGGCGCAGTTTGCCCCTTATTCCCTTTCGCAATGGCATGTCACCCACAGCCTTGCCAAAAGCTTTTCAGGCACAGCCATCGGCATGCTGCGCGATGAGGGCCGGCTTTCACTGGACGAGCGCGCGGCAGATATTTTTTCCGACAAGTGCGGCTTTTTCACCTCGCGCCGCGCAAAGGCTGTGACGGTGCGCCATCTGCTCACCATGAGCAGCGGCTGCGGGTTCAAGGAATACGGCATGGTGTTGGAGGCCGATTGGGTAAAGGCCTTTCTGGACGCCGATTACGCCTTCGAGCCCGGTGAAAAAATGGAATACAACAGCATGAACACCTATATGCTGGCGGCCATTGTGCGGCGAAAGACGGGTGAGGGCCTGATGGAGTACCTTCGCCCGCGCCTGTTCGAGCCGCTGGGGTTTTCCGATGTAGCTTGGGAAACCTGCCCCCTTGGCACGGAAAAGGGCGGTTGGGGCATGTACGTGCATCTGGAGGACGCGCTGAAGCTGGGCCTTGTGTACCTGAACGGCGGCGTGTGGCACGCGCCGCAGGGCGAGGTGCGCATTTTCAGCAAAGAATGGGCCGAAGAGGCCACCACACAGAAGATGGTGCGCCCTGAGACGGGCGAGGGCTATGCCTATCAGATTTGGGCAGACGGCGCGCGCGGCACCTATATGTTCAACGGTATGTTCGGGCAGTATGTAGTGCTGTGTCCAAGCCTTGACATGGCCGTTGCCGTAAATGCCGGGGCCGGCAACCTGTTCACGAAAAGCGGCACGCTGCGCGCCATTGAAGCTTTGTTTGCCGCCGTACAGGGTGCCGCCGCGGATGGGCAGCCACGCGACGGCGCGGCGCGGCTTGCCTTTGCGCTGGGGCACCTGCGTTTCGGCATGCCTGTGCCGCCCTACCCGCGTGATGTGCCGCTGGGCGTGCGCCTGCGGCAGGCCTTCCAGCGCACAGTGCGCCGCCTGTTGCCTGCGCCGGAGGCCGGGCTGGAGCAGCTGTGCGGCAAAACATTCCGCTTTGGCAAAAACTCCGCCAGCCTGCTGCCCATGGTGACGGCGGTGATGAACGACTATTACCCCAAGGGCGTGGAAAGCGTGCGGCTGGAGCAGGCAGGCAGCGGCTTCCGCCTGCTGTGGGAGGCGCCGGGCGAAAGCCAGTGTGTGCCGTTTGTGCCCAGCAGCACCTGCGAAATGAAGCTGGATGCAGGCGGCAATGTGTTTGAAACAGCGGTGCAGGCGCGCTTTACGCAGGATGAAGACGGCCGCCCCGTGCTTCGGCTTGCGCTGCACCTGCTGGAAGAAAGCTCCTCCCGCATTTTGAAGCTGGTGTTCTGCCCCGGCGGCAGAGTGGAGCTGCGGCTGGATGAAACCCCGCCGCTTATGCTGGCGCTGCACATGCTGGAAAAGACGAGCCCCGGCGCATTGCAGGTGAACCTGGAGCAGTTCAAAGACCTTGATTATTTGTGGTATTGTGTAGAGCGCACCTGTGCGCCCGTGCTGCAAAGCCTGCCGGAAAACGGGGACGGCGTGTTCCCGCCTGCCCCCGCGCTGATGTAATCACAACTGCCGGCTGTGCTGGCGGTTTGCACAAGCCCCCTTAGGGCCTTTTCTCAGCTGGGCCTATGGGCTTGCTTATCATTCTTTCGGCACATGCGGCGCTCCGCTGCCGTTAAAACACCGGGGCGCTTCTCTTTCAGCCTGCCCCGGTTTTCGCTCTCTGTTCTTATCCCTGTTTGCTGGCGGCTTTCCGCTTTGCCGGGTATTTTCCGGGCAAAGCGAAAAGCTTTTTGAATCCGCCTTTTCCCTTTCACGAAAAGAGGCTCTGCGCCGGGCCATATTCTCTTGTGGGCATTGCCGGGCCGTGTTATGATGTGCATAGCATGCAAAACACAGACAGGAGGGCATTTTATGAGCGCAGACTTTCTCAGCCTCACGCCGGAAAACCTGGCCGGAGAGCACCTGTGCTGCATCATCCGCACAAAAAAACTTCACCCCGGTGTTGAGGCCAAGCGCCGCTGGCTGGCCGCGCGGCTGGAAGAAGGCCACGTGTTCCGAAAGCTGAACGAAAAGGCCACGGTGTTTATAGAATACGCCCCTTTGGAAACAGCCTGGGTGCCCATTGAGGGCGAAAACTTTATTTATATCTACTGTCTTTGGGCATGCGGCCCGTATAAAGGAAAAGGCTACGGCCGGGCGCTGATGGAGGACTGCATTGCCGATGCCCGCAAAAACGGGAAAGCCGGCCTCTGCATGCTGGGCGCCGCAAAACAGAAGGCCTGGCTTTCGGACCAGGCCTTTGCAAAAAAATTCGGTTTCAAAACAGTAGATACCGCGCCGGGCGGCTACGAGCTGCTTGCGCTTTCTTTCGACGGCACGCTGCCCCGCTTTGCACCAAACGCCAAAAGCATGAAGGTGGAAAGTCAGGCGCTTACCATCTACTACAGCGCACAGTGCCCCTACACCTGGCAGAGCATTGAAATGGTGCGCCGGTATTGCGAAGAGAACGCAGTGCCCGTGCAGCTTCTTCCTGTGGACAGCCTCGCGCAGGCAAAGCAGCTTCCCTGCGTGTTCAACAACTGGGCCGTGTTCTACAAAGGCGGCTTCGAGACAGTGAACCTGCTGGACGTCGCCGCCCTGAAGCGCATCCTGAAAAAATAAGCCCCGCCGCGCGCCCGGGCGCGCGGCATCACAGCAGCCCGCACAGCGCAAGCCCCGCGGCCACAAGGCCGGGGCCGAGGCTGGCGGGCTTTATCCATTCCTCGCGCGTGTGGGCCCCGCCGCCCTCAAGGCAGCCGAAGCACACAGACGGGATGCCCATAGAGAGGGGGATGTTGCAGTCTGTGCTGGCGCTGGCAAGCTGCGGCCTTGTGCCGAAGGCCTGCTGCACCGCCTGCACGCACACCTCCGCCAGCGCCGCCTGCGCGGCTGCGGGAACATTTTTGCCTGCCGGGCGCGTGCCCAGAAGCTCTACCTCCAGCGAGAGGCAGCGCGCCCGCGCACGGGCGAACAGCTCTTCAAAGCTGCGCTCCATCTGCGCCATGCATGCCTCGTCGTCGCTGCGGAACTCGCACACGCAGCTTGCCCTCTGCGCAATTGCATTTACAGAGGTGCCGCCTTCCATAAGGCCTACATTATAGGTGGTGGTGCTGCCCTCGCGCTGCGGCACCTGCAGGGCGTAAATATCCTGCACAAGGCGGGCCAGCACCTCGATGGCGTTTGTGCTGCCAAAGGCGCTGAACGAGTGGCCGCCCTCCGTATGCGCTGTGACGCGGTAGCGCTTTGAGCCCACCGCACGGTGAAACACGGCCTCGCAGGTGCAGTCCAGCGAGAGGAAGGCCCCAGTGCGCGCGGCCCACTGGCGCATCAGCTCACGGGTGCCCTTCAAATTGCCAAGGCCCTCCTCGCACACGTTGCACACGAACACAATGCCCTGCCGTGTGTGCGGGGCATGCTGCGCGAACCATGCCGCCAGCACCAAAAGCACGGCAAGGTTTGCGGTGTCATCCCCAATGCCTGGGCAGAACGCTCTGCCGCCCTCTTCCCGCACGCCCAGCGGCGTGCCCTCCGGGAACACGGTGTCCATATGCGCGGCCAGCACCAGCACCTTACCGCTGCCTTCACACGCATAGGGAAACACCACGTTGCCCGCCTCGTCCAGATACGCCGCCGCACCATGGCCCCGCAGGTAAGAAAGGCAGAACTGCGCGCGCCTGCCTTCGCTGCCTGTGGGCGCGGGAATGGCGCACAGCTCGTATGTAAGGCGCTGCACCTGCGCCATATTCGCCTTGCAGAACGCCTGCAGCTCCTGCTTCCATTTCATATGTGCCGCCATACAGGGTGCCTCCTTCTTTCTGTGTGCCTGCCGCCGGGGCCGCCGCTCAGCCCAGCACGCCGCTTTTTATCTGTGTTACATACCAGGGTTCTTCGGCAAACAGCGTTTTGCCCGAAAGGCCTGCGCAGGGGCTCTCTTCCTTCATTGCGGGAAAGTGCAGGCTGTGGGCGCACAGTGCCTGATATTTGAAGTGCCGGGCGCGGTTGGCCTGCGTGCTGCCGTATTTTGAATCGCCCAAAATGGGGCAGCCGATGCTGGCCAAATGTGCGCGTATCTGATGCGTGCGCCCGGTGACGAGCTGCACGCGCAGCAGCGCCAGCGCCCCGCTGGTGCACAGCGTTTCGTACCGTGTGACAATCTCCTTCGCGCCGCGCTCCCGTGCATGCGTTACGCGCACCATGCCCCGCTTTGCATCTTTCACAAGGTAGGCGCAAAGCTTCGCCGCGGGCGGCACAGGCGCACCCAGCGTGACACACAGATATTCCTTCCGCACGGCGCGCGTGCGGATAAGCTCCGCCATCTGCTCCAGCGCGGCGGGCGTCTTTGCAAAAATCACAAGGCCGCTGGTGCCGGTATCCAGCCGGTGGCAAAGCTGCAGCGCGTCCGCCTCCGGCCCGCCCTTTTCATACAGATACCGCCTGGCGCGGTTCAAAAACGTATCCGCCTGTACGCCCGCCTCGTCCTGTACCAGCAGGCCCGCGGGCTTTTGCGCCACCAGCACCTGGGCGTCCTCGTACACAGGTGTAAAATAGGGCTTTGCCGCCAGATATGCGGGGCCGCCCGCCTGTGCGGGCGCCGCCTGCGGCGCGTACAGCCGGACGGTGTCGCCCACCGCAAGGCGCGCCGAGAGGGGCAGCCTTTTGCCGTTCACCTTTATCTTGTTTTCACGCAGATACCGGTGCAGCGCGCCCTTTGTCAGCGATGGCTCGGCCTTCTGCAAAAAGGCGTCCAGGCGCACGCCCTGCTTTTCCACCCTGTATTCCCGCACGGCAAGCGCCCCTTTCCTTTCGAATAAACGCAGGCTGCCCCGTCCGCTAAGCACCTGCAAAAAGCGGGGCGCCTGCCTTGACGGGCTCATCCCCTGCTGCTGCCCGGCCCTTTCGGATAAACGGGCCCGCCGGGCATGCCAGCCCCACGCTTCGCCTGCGGCCCATATTCACAAAGTCAGGACCCCCGGCTCAGCCTGGGGCTTGCGTAAACCCTGAAAGCGCATAGTACCGGCAAGCCTCTCAAGCGGCACTGAATACTCTGCCTCCTGCATCATCTGCCCCGCCCCCTGTAAACGGGGGTTCTTCCCGTTGCGTGCTGCATCTTTTGGTATTGAATACCATCTTGCTTCGCCCGGAACTGACAGCGAAAGCCCTTTTGCTCTCCCCGGCACAGCCGGGGGGGTGTCGTTTCGCGAAAGCTGACCAGCACAAATTGTGATGCCACGATGGACAAATTCATGCGCACCATTGCCGCCCACATTCAGGCGTGACGCAGCAGCCGCCCCGCTGTACCCATACCACGCTTTCGCGCATGCACGCCAAGTGGATAATGCATCATACCACATTCGCGAAACCCGCCCTTCGCCTTACGGCTCGGCCTCGTTAAGGGTATGGCAGCTATTCTACCAGACTCATCCCTCGCTTGCGCTCGGATTTACCAGACATACACATTATACCACAAATACAGCTCGCCTGAACAGTGGGAAACGCAGTTGACAAGCCGCGGCGTTTATTGTAAGATTTATTATCAGCACGGTGTTATTTTTCAGGGTACTGTGCATGCCGCGCTGCTGTGGCGAAATCGGCAGACGCAAGGGACTTAAAATCCCTCGGTGGCAACACCGTACCGGTTCAAATCCGGTCAGCAGCACCAGGCCGCCGCGGGCGCAGACGCCCGCGGCGGCTTTTCTATTTGCTCTGCTTGCCGCGCACTGCTTTGTGCGGGTGCGGCACATGTTCTTCTGCCGGCCGCAGCGGCGGGCGGCAGCCGCGAGGTGTTTTGTATGGATAAAAAACGGCGCGCCCCTGAGCACATACAGGTGCGGGGCGCAAGGGTGCACAATCTGAAAAACATAGATGTGGATATTCCGCTGAACTGCATCACGGGCATTGCGGGCGTATCCGGCTCAGGCAAATCATCGCTGGCGCTGGGCGTTGTGTACGCCGAGGGCTCGCGGCGGTATCTGGATGCGCTCTCCACCTACACGCGCAGGCGCATGACGCAGGCCGCAAAGGCCCAGGTGGACGAAGTGCTGTATGTGCCCGCCGCTCCTTGTGTGCCCGGAATGCGGCGCCAGCTTTTTTCCGCCCTCGGCGGAGGAGCTTGCCTTCAACAGTCAGGGCGCGTGCCGCACCTGCGGCGGCACGGGCGTAGTGCGCACGGTGGATATGGCCAGCCTTGTGCCGGATGAAAGCCTTACCATAGACGAGGGCGCAGTGGTGCCGTGGAATACGCTGATGTGGTCGCTGATGACGGATGTGTGCCGCGAGATGGGCGTGCGCACCAACGTGCCCTTCTGTGAATTGACCGAGCGCGAAAAGGACATTGTATACAACGGTCCGGCTGTGAAAAAACACATCTTTTATAAAGCAAAAAATTCGAACCAGGCTGCAGAGCTGGATTTCACCTATTTCAGCGCCGTCCGCACGGTGGAAAACGCCCTTGCCAAAGTGAAAGATGAAAAAGGTATGAAACGGGTAGAGCGCTTTTTGAAGGAAGGCGTATGCCCTGCCTGCGGCGGCACGCGCCTGTCGGATGCGGCGCGCGCGCCGCTGCTGTGCGGCATCAGCCTGGCCGATGCCTGCGACATGCCGCTGGCAAAGCTGTGCAAATGGGTGGACGGCGTGCCCGCCGCCCTGCCCGAAGAGATGCGGCCCATGGCGCACAGCATTTGCGAATCGTTTCAGGCGGCGGCGCAGCGCCTTACAGAGCTGGGCCTTGGCTACCTTGCGCTGAGCCGTGCCGCCGCCACGCTCTCTACGGGCGAGCGTCAGCGCATGCAGCTTGCCCGCGCAGTGCGCAACCGCACCACCGGCGTGCTGTATGTGCTGGACGAGCCCTCCATCGGGCTGCACCCTTCGAACCTGGAAGGGCTGGCCGGCGTAATGCAGGACCTTGTGACGGACGGGAACTCGGTGCTGCTGGTAGACCATGATACGCAGGTGCTCTCCAGGGCAGACTGGCTCATCGAAATGGGCCCGCAGGCAGGTGCGGGCGGTGGGCGCGTGGTGGCACAGGGCACGCCTCGGGCGCTTGCCCAGATGCCTGCCTCGCTTATAGGGCCATTTCTCTCCGGCAGGCGGCGCCCGGCGGTTCGGCCGCGCGCCAAAGCAGAGGAATTGTTCCGTGCCGGGCGGCTGCATCTTTCTACCTCGGCCATTCACACGGTAAAGCCGCTTTCTGTTGATATTCCAAAGGGCAGGCTCACCGTGGTTACAGGTGTTTCCGGCAGCGGAAAGACGACGCTCGTGCTGGAGAGCCTTGTGCCCGCTCTGGAGGCGGCAGCGGCCGGCACAAAGCCTCCGGCACACGTGCTGTCCATCGAGGCGCCCGGCATTGTGCGGGCCAAGCTGATTGACGCCGCGCCCATCGGCATCAACGTGCGCTCTACTGTGGCCACATACGCCAATGTACACGACGAGCTGCGCAGGCTTTATGCCAAAACGCCGGACGCAAAGCGCCTTGGCTTCAGGGCGGGAGATTTTTCCTACAACACCGGCAGGCTGCGCTGCCCGGTGTGCGACGGCACGGGCGCCATCAGCCTTGACGTGCAGTTTCTGCCGGACGTGGACATTCCCTGCCCCGCATGCCGCGGCAGCCGCTATGCAAAGGACGCGGCGCTTGTGAGGGCACGGCACGCGGCCGGGCAGGCGTATTCCCTGCCGGAGGTAATGGCCATGGATATCGACACGGCTCTGGGCGCCTGTGCAGACTGGGGCCTTGTGTGCCAGCGCCTTGGCGTGCTGCAAGGGCTGGGCCTCGGCTACCTTACGCTGGGCGAGGCGACGCCCAGCCTTTCCGGCGGCGAGGCACAGCGCCTGAAGCTTGCCAGCGAGATGGGCCGCGGCCAGGCTGATTCCGTATTCGTGTTCGACGAGCCCACCATCGGCCTTCACCCTCTGGACGTGCAAACGCTGCTGCGCGTGTTCCAGACGCTGATTGAAAACGGGGCCACAGTCATCGTCATTGAGCACGATCTGGACGTGATGCGCAGCGCCGACTATATCATCGACATGGGCCCGGGCGGCGGCGAAGCTGGCGGCCGTGTGGTGGCCGCCGGCACGCCGGATGAAGTAGCTCAAAACGAACAGAGCATCACAGGCAGATATCTGAGGCGGTAAGTCAGGCCCCCTGCTTAAGACAGGGGCCTGACCAAACCCTGAAAGGGCCTCATGCCGGCAGGCCCCGCCGAAGGCACTGAATAGAATCTGCCTCCCGCCTTGCCCGCACGGCAGACTGTAAACAGGCATTGCTTTTTCGAGAGAACTCTTTTAAACGCAAAGTGGCTGTTCGTTTCCCTCTTCGCTCAAAGCTCAAAGCGAAAGCTCTTTTGCTCTCCCCGGCTCTGCCGGGGGTTCTTTTCCGTGAAAGCAAACAAGAGGACAGGGGCCACGGCTTTCAGCCGGGGCCCCTGTCCATTATTCACGGCGTTGTAAAAAACGAATAGAAGCCTCTCTATTTTCCCACGGGCGGCAACAGCGCGTTGCTTGCCGCAGGCAAAATAAAATGCCATAATAACAGACAGCATCAGTGAACAGGCGTAATACCGGTTTTCAGCTCATGGCCGGGCCGCCTTGCCCGGCGGCCCGGCCGCTCTGCCGCAGAGGCACAGAGGAGATAACACAGCCGAAGGCGCCGCCATGCGGCTGAAAACCGCAAAGCGCCGTCAGGGCGTGCCTGGGTACGCCCTGGCGGCGATGCGCCCCTGCCCACCGGCAGCTGGTAAAGCAATAAAAATACAGGAGGTGCTCCTATGGAGACGAAAGAGATACTGAAGCGGCTGCGCGAAAGCCATCAGCTTACACAGGAGCAGATGGCAGAGCGCCTGATGGTTACAAGGCAGGCCGTGAGCCGCTGGGAAAACGGCGAAACTCAGCCGAACACAGAGACATTGAAGCTGTTGTCGCGCGAATTCCATGTGTCTGTCAACACGCTTCTCGGCGCCCCGCGGCAGCTTATCTGCCAGTGCTGCGGAATGCCCCTGAACGAGGACGACAGCATCAGCCGCGAGGCGGACGGAAGCTACAATGAGGATTACTGCAAATGGTGTTATGCAAACGGTGAATTTGCATATCAGACAAAGCAGGCTCTGCTCGATTTTCTGCTCAGCCATATGCCCGCCCCAAAAGACGGGACGGAGGAAGAGCGCCGCCGCCAGTTCGATCTGTACCTTTCACAGCTGAAGCACTGGAAATGACGGCGGCTCCACGGCCTCATGCCCTGTGCAGGGCGGGCTTCCCAGCCGCTGGGCAGAAATGCCGCTTTGCACCAAGGAGCCCTGCTTTTCCCCCGGCTCACATTTGGGCTGCCCGCAGGCGCCTGCAAAAGCACCTGCTGTGCGCGGGGTTCTGCCTGCCGGCAGCCTTCTTCGCTTTTTCACGGCCCGCCCTGCCGTGAAGCGCGGCGCCTGCGCGCTGCCGGTATTTCACTCTTTTTCGCTGCGGGCGCCCATGCCGGGCGCCCGCTTTTTCTTCTGCCCGGCGCCAAGCAGAAGGCCAAGCGCCATGCCCAAAGGCAGCCACAGCCCCATGTCGCCCGTAACCGCCCCCATTGCGATGCCCAGCGCCAGCCACAGCACAAAACCGCTACTTCTTCCATACCGTTCCATCACTTTTCACTCCTCTGGCGGCCGTGGTAAAAATAGGTGAACTTCTGCACAAACCACAGCGCGCCCACTGCGGCAAAGGCGGGCCAGCCCACGGGCGTAGCCACGCTGATAATGATGAGCACCACTATGGCGGCTACAAAACCGTGCTGTGTGGCAAGAAAGCTTTTGTATGCCGCAAAGCCAATGCGGGCGCGCTCTGCTTCATCGCAGCTTGCGTACCATTCGCGGGTAAAGTTTTTATCTATCGTATCGCCGCGCTTTTCCGGGCACAGCCGCTTCACAAGCCCGATAACGCGGCGCTGGGCAAACACACTGATAAGCAGGCTTGCCAGCGTAAGCGCCGCACCGGCAAGCGGCACGGCCGGTGCGTGCGGTGCAAGCGCCACGGTGAACGGCAGCGCACAAAGGCAGACCATGGCCTGCGTCTCCAGCGCGATGATGCTCACATCCAGTGTCTCCAGCGCGCAAAGGGCCTCATCGTCAAGAATCTGCATGCATGGCCCCAAAAAAGCCGACTACGCCGCCTGCACAGGCGGCAAGGGCCATGATGCCCAGAAAACGGGCCACCCTGCGCTTACTGTTCTGTTTCATTGCTTTCTTCCTCCCCAGTGATAAAAAATACTTCTTCCAGCGGCACGCCGAACACCTTTGCAATGCGCAGCGCCAAAAGCACCGACGGGTGATAATCACCCCGCTCTATGAGGCTTACCGTTTGGCGCGACGCGCCCACCAGGCTGCCCAGCTCCTGCTGGTTCACGCCAAGGCGCGCGCGCAGCTCTTTCACCCTGTTTTGCAGCGGCATCGTCTCTCCTCCCTTTTTGCAAGCTTATCTTGTCACTTTGACAATTATTATTGTCAAACTCAGTATATCATTGACAACTTTATTTGTCAATAAAGATTCAAAAACATTGCGTGAAAAATACCGCAGCGCATGCAAAAGGCGGGGCCCCCTTCCCACACAGGGAAAGTCGCCCCGCCGCAATTTGCAGGCATCTAGGCTGAAGGGCCCGGCGGCCTCAGCAGGCACCCGCCCGGATGCGAAGCAGCGCCTGCACATCGCGCAGCACCTGCTCATCTTTTACCTCCAGCATCAGCCAGCGCGCACCGTTCAAAGGCGGAACCGCCCAATATATGTCACGGACATGGCCGCATGCGGCCCCAAGATATGCTTCAGCCTCCATAGCCTCTTTGGGTCCGATGGATATCAGGCAGGTGAAGCTTCCGCCGCCTGGCAGGCCGGGGTACAGCGTACACAGGGCGCGCCCGCTTTTCCGGTATTTTACATTCCAGCCCTTTGCACCGCTGCAGCTGGAATACTGCACCAGCGGCCGCACGCTCCATTCCGCTTCAAGCCAGCCGCACAGTCTTTCCCACAGCGGCGTGCCCGCAAAAGCGGAAATCTGCTCCATACCGGGCTGCGTATCCTTTGGAAAACACTCGCTCCACTCCATAACTTATGCCTCCTGCTTTTGCCCCATATCCTCACACAGGGCCCTGAACTCATCATATGTATACAGGCTGGAAAGTGCGGCACACAGCGCCTTTTTCGAAAGGCGCGTGGGCAGCCCTGCCTTCTGCAGCACGCTGCGGCGCACAACGGCGGCGCCCTGCGTGCCGGAAAGGCCCAGCTCATACAGGTCGGCATAGGTGATGGCGCGGCCTGTGCGCGGGGTCTGCCCGCTTACGCCCGCGCGCCGCAGCGCCGTTATAATCACCTCGTCCGGCACACCCTCCACGCCCAGAAGGCCCTCTTTACCGGGCTTTGCCTTGCGCCTTTCCTTGCCGGGCATTGCCGGGATATAGGCATTTTTCACCGAAAGCCCCTGCGCAATATCATTGAGGTAGCGCCGGATGCGGAAGCCTGCTGCGTCGGAATCGGTCAGCACACACAGGCCGCGCGCGCGGCCCAGGCGCAATATAAGCTCTTTCGTCTCTTCGCTGGTAAATACGTTGAACCCGCCCGTGCACAGCACAAGGCCGTCCACAAGGTTTTGCAGGCGCGCGGCGTCATATTTTCCCTCTACTACCAGCACTTCGCGGACACGCAGCTTCTCCGTCATGTGTGCTGCACCGCCAGCGCTATCTCGCACAGGGCCGTCTCCAGCAGCGCGGCGCCGTCCGCCGCGCTGGATTTGAGCGCCGCATCCAGCCGGGTGAGAATGCGCAGAATGCGCTCAAGCTGGGCGCGGGTGTATTTGGCCGCGCTTTCGCCCGCCTTGCGCAGGCGCCAGTCGCTGCCACGGTAGGCAAAATCTTTCATCACCATGGCGGCTGGGCGCCTCTGGGCGGCCCCCAGCTTCATGCGGTACATGTCGATAAACGTGCCGGAAAGCGCCGCTGTGACGGCGATGGGCTCATTTTGCAGCGCCAAAAGCTGAGAGAGCTTGTGCAGGGCGCGGGGCAGCTGGTTTGCCGTGACAAAACGCACCATTTCAAACACGTCCGCCTCTATATTCAGCGTGCCCATTTGCTGCACAAGGGCAGGCGTCACCTCGGTGTAGCCGCATACAGCGGCCAGCTTTGCAAGTTCATTTTCCAGTGTATACAGGTCTGTGCCGCACCGCTGCACCAGCGCGTCTGCTGTACCGGGCGCAAGGCGCGCGCCCAATGCCTGCGCCCTTGCGGCCAGAAAGTCGCGCACAGCCCCGGGCCCGGGCTTTTCAAATTCCAGCGCTGCGCCCGCCTTGGCCGCTGCAGCTATCAGCAGCTTGGCCTTTTTGGTAGTCTTTGCCTTGTCGTCCTTGAACACGGTGGTCAGTACCATCACCGCGTTTTCAAGGCTCTGCATCAAATCGCACAGGGCTTCCACGTCCTTCTCGCTCATGGCGGCGGGCTCTACGCGCGGCATTTCCACCACGCGCTTTGTGCCGAACAGCGAGATGGTGCCTGCGGCGGCCACGGCCTCTCCAATATCGGGCGACGGCCCCTCGATGCGTGTCAGCTCTGCATCACCGCCCTGCATCAGATGATGCACGGCTTTCTGCGCGGCATCGCGCACCAAAAATTCCTGTGTGGAATAAAAGTAAAACACCGCACAGCCGGGCTGCGCCAGCGCCTTTTCCAACTGCATATCACGAAAGCTCATTGGTTACCCCTTTCCAGCGTACATGCCCCGGTCCGCGCACTGCAAGCTGCGCCTGCGGCCCGCTGCGCATACAGACGCCGGCCT
>PPYE01276151.1_pt1 | contig 19845 bp, 13 predicted proteins | sample 1559881 | NCBI WGS metagenome assembly PPYE01 (sample SAMN08240022, study PRJNA423297) | Human gut metagenome, whole genome shotgun sequencing project. | reverse complement strand
GAGGATCCAAAACGGGATAGGAAATCGGCTTCTTCGAAGGCGCTATCTCCGCCACCTATTACAACAATCGGCTTATCTCGGAAGAAGAATCCATCGCAGGTTGCGCAGTAGGAGACGCCCTTGCCGGAGAATTCGGATTCGCCTGGTACGCCGAGTTTGCGATACTGGGAACCGGTGGCTACTACCACGGCCCTGGTCTGATATATGTCGCCTTGGTCAAGGGTTACGGTCTTCGTATCGGATTCGACATCGACGGTAACGGATACGACATCGTCCCAGATGATTTCGGCGCCGAACTTTTCGGCCTGTTTCCTCATGTTGTCCATAAGATCGGGGCCGAGAATGCCATCGGGAAATCCCGGGAAATTTTCCACCTCAGTGGTGTTGACCAGCTGTCCGCCGGGAGTCAGTGCCCCGGCGATGACCAGTGGTCTGTATCCCGCACGGCCTAGATAGATGGCTGCAGTGTATCCTGCCGGGCCGGATCCGATAATAACTACATCTCGCAAATCGCTCATGTTCCCACCATACGAGCACTTCCGCCGAGCCATGCCGTATGAGCTCAGGGCGTATTCCACCCGTTATCGTATTTTGCGATAACCGGTCATCACGAAGGTTGGAAGAGGGAATGAACATGACGGATGCTGGCTGTTTCACGTGAAACAGCCAGCATCATATCGTTGGCACCTCAGTGAAAATCAGTTGCCGAAATCGACTTCGCCGAGTTTTTCGATGAGCTTCATGTTCTCACTGTAATCGACAGGGCAGGCGATGATGTCGACGCCGGACTGGTTCTTTAACGCCTCGCATAGGGTGGGGTAGAGCTCGTCGGCCGCCTCTATCACATGACCACGCGCTCCAAAACTATGGGCCAACTCCAGCACATCCGGATTATCGAAATCGACATCCTCGTACGAGCCATTGTGAATGTTCATCTTCCATTTGATCAGGCCATAGGCCTTGTCGACCCACACCAGCACCACCATACGTGCGCCTACGCGAACGGCCGTCTCTATTTCCTGCACGTTCATCAGGAAACTGCCATCGCCCATTACCGCCAATACTGGTCGGCCAGGATTTTCCAGTGATGCGGCCACGGCGCCGGGCAACGTCCATGCCATGGTAGACAACGAATTGTCGATCACGCAGGTGTTGGAATAGTACGTCGGGTACAGGCGGGCCATCCACATCTTCAATGCGCCGGTGTCTACCAGCGTGATATCGTCATCCGCCATGGCGCGACGGGTGTCATATACGATACGTTGCGGTTTCATCGGGAAAGAATCATCGCTTGCATACGAGCGGAATTCCGAATTCAACAACTCGTGAATCAACGGGTGCGATTCGTCGAAGCGAATGCCTTTCACTTGAAGACGGGTGATCAACGCCTCCAAAGTCTGGTCGATGTCACCCATGATATTCAATGCGGTTGAATAGTGCGCATCGGTATCTTCAATAAAGGTATTGATATGAATGATAGTCTTATCATCATTTGGGTTAATTTTCTTTGGGTCGAACTGTTGAATGGAAAAGCCGACAGAGATAATTAAATCAGCTTCATCAAAAGCAAAATTTTCATAATCATGTTTCATGAAACCGACTACGCCAAGTGCGTTCGGAATATGATCCGAAATCACGCCCTTGCCTTCGAAGGTGGTGGCCACCGGCACATTCAGCTGTTCGGCCAGTGCCAGCAGACGATTCTCAGCATGAGCGCGGGCCACGCCGTTACCGGCCAGAATGATCGGATGCTGCGCCTGACTGATGATGTCAGCCGCGCGGGCGATGGTACCGTCCGTCGGGCGGATATGCATAGTATCCGGCAACGGCAGTGGCCTGATTCCGGCTGGAACGGGCATCTCGGCCACGTCTTCGGGCAGAATCAGACAAGTTGCACCGGGGCGTTTCCGCTGTGCTACGGAGAAGGCCTTACGGATGATTTCCGGCACCGAACTTGGTGTGGCGATCATACTGGTCCATTGCGTCAGTGGGCGGAACACCGACACCAGATCCACGATCTGATGTGATTCCTTGTATAGACGGCTCACATTGCCCTGTGCGCAGATGGCGACCATCGGAATGGTGCTGGCGTTGGCTTGCGCCACCGGCAGGGTGAGATTCAATGCGCCCGGTCCGAGCGTGGCCATGCAGACGCCCGGTTTGCCGGTGAGATGGCCTTGCGTGGAGGCCATGAAGCCCGCTCCCTGCTCATGGCGGGTCAATACGAAACGTATGCGTCCATTGGAAGCTGTCGATATACAGCTGGTTGCCCGGCAGACTGTCCAAAGGCACCCACAGCAGGATGTCCTGCGTGTTCACGGTCCTATCGAACTTCACATCGGTGGTGCCGCTGGCATCGAACTCGAACTGTGCCACCTGCTCACCTTGAGTGGGGTTCGACGTGGTATTGACACGCACATAGCCCTGACCGCCCGAAGAGCGGATCTTGATGACCAGACGGTAGACATCATGCGGTTGACTCAGATGCACATAGTAGCCGTAGCCCTGCTGCCCGTCGGGATTGGACACGAACTGACGATTGTCGATCTCATACGGGGTGTTGTTCTCCGGTTGCTTCGGGTCCGGTACCTTCTTGGCCTTCTTATCAGTGGTAATGACCTTATCTTCCGCCTGCTTGGTGGCCTTCTTCGTAGCGGAGGGGCTGGCGTCGGCGTCCGCCGCCGAGCTGGAGTCATCGGAGGGCTGCATAGTCTCGGTGCCGAACGGGACATCGTCAAGATTCATCTCCGGCCAGGCGCTTGCGGAAGTGCCGGCGGAAGTGCCCGTGGAAGTGTTCTTGGTCAGTCCGTGGATGGCGAATCCCAAGGCTACTGCCACAACGATGACGGCGATGATGATGGCCACGACCTTGGTCTTGACCTTGCCGAACAATGTGGCATCCGCCACGTCGGAGGAATCATCTTCAGTCGGCGGATTCTTCGGTGCGAAACTTGGTGGTACCGGTGCGTTGCCGGCTGCGTAGGCCGCGTCAATGGCGGCACGTTCGGCTTCCAATGCGCGTTGGGATTCCTCGCCGGGTTGAATGATCTGACCGTCGGCGCCGATGACCGGAATGCGCCCGGTCTTTTCCAATTGGGATTCCGCATCGGTGTCATCTGATATGGAATCGGCGGTCACCGTGATGGGGAATGAGAATTGGGTCGCGGCGTCATCCACTACGCCGTCGATGTCCTCTTCGCTGAGTACGGCTTTGCTGTTGGCCCATAGCGCTTTGACGGCACCGCTGGTCGCGGCCATGCCCTTGGCGATGGCCTCCTTGCTGTCAGACAGATCGGTGTGTGGTTCCGGAGCTTCGAAATTCAGTTCGGGGATACTGCCGGAACTGACCAGCTTATCCGGCAGTGCAATGGTGTCTTCGTCGAGGATCTGCAACACCGGAACGTTGACGATGGAACACTGCGAATCCGTGGAAGGCAACGCGATGTCGGATCCTGTCAGCGCCTGCAGCGGCTGATAGTGGTCGAGCAACGCATCCAGCTCGGCAAGCGTTGCCATCGGAATGGTCGGGACTCCGTCCTCTTCCTGCAACTCAAGGCCGCGCTTGCAGATGACGCGGAATTCCATGGGAGTGTCCTGTGACAGCGCCGATAGATTGAAATCAGTGGCAAGCGTCGACGGCTTACGGGTCAGCATGGCATACAGCAGTGCGGCGATTTGGCGAATCGCAAGCTGCTCCCTGCCATCCGCGGATTGGACGCGGGACATGTCGGCGAGCATGATGCTGACGGGAGCGTCGGCAATCTGCACGCCGTTGCGAGTCAGACGCACGGTGTCGGTGCTGATGGAGAAATGCGTGAGATTGTTCTGCTGCAATACACGCAGAGCCTCCAGCACTTCGCCCAGTATGGATCGCATCGCTTCATAGCTCAATGGCTGCACTGCGGGACTGGACAGGTAATCGCTAAGTGAGATGCCGGAATCAAGCTGTGTGATCACCAGAGCGACGTCATCGACATGCTGCAGTTGCAGCACCGGCGTGAAATGCGAATCATGCGAGATGGCCAGCATGGAGGCGGCCGCATTGACGTCGGCCAGCGCCTTCTTGCTATTGACGATGAAAAGCTGGCAGTCTCGTGCGAGCACGTGGTCGCTGGCTTTCCATACCTGTAGACCCGTTTCTTCGCGAAGCGGCGAGACCAGCACATAACGGTTGCTGACGGTATCTCCCAGCTGAGGTTTCATAGGTTCCTTCGGCTCTGTAATAGGTGTGTTCGTTCGAGTGCTGCCAGTTGCCGGCACTGGGGATATTCTACCGTCCGGGCTGGTCGTGCGCATTCCCGGAATACGGCTTGTCACCATGGCGATGACAGAGGTCAGTTCCTCGGAACGCAACGCCCACAGCACGGCCAGATAGACCACGGTGATGATGATGGTCAGCAGTATCGCCGCAAGTACGGCCTGCCCCCAGTTCATGGAACCATCATCCCGTCCGATATGCGCGCCGACCAGCGTATAGACGGCGTTACGGCACAGCAGGCCGACGGCCGCCGCGACGATTTCCGCCAATGTTGCCTTGGCATAGGCGCGCAGAATACGCGAGCCATCGATATTGCCGGCGAAACGGGTTCGCAGCATGCGCATCAGCAGAGGGTAGGGGAGGATGAAACTCACCGTGATGACCGCGCCGATCAGAACGATCCATTGCGTGGGAGGCAGCAATGCGTCTCCGACGATCAGGGCGAGTGCTTGAAAGCCCATGGTGATCGCCATGAAGATGAACGGATGTTTGCCGTCTTCGAAGGCGTAGAATGTGCGCTGGATCACTAGGTATGAGCTGGCATAGGGCAGGCCGATGCCCAATGCCATCAACGGTGCGCTGATCAGCAATGCCTCACGTACGGATACGGAAGGCAGCAGCGCAAGCACGATCGGCAGCGGTAGCACGATGAATGCCGTCGCCAGAAAGCACATGATGAGGTTGAGATTGCGCAATGCGGAGCTCAGATCGTTGCGGGCCTCACCGATATTGCCGTCTGCAACGGCCTTGGAAATCTTCGGGAAGATGGCCGTAGCGATCGATACCGCGATCAGTGAGTAAGGCAGCATGTAGATCGTATAGGCGTTCTGATAGGTCGCGTTGCCGGCGACATCGAGCTGATTCATGCCATAAAGCTGATGGGCGCGATATGGGGCGCTGGTGGCGATGCGCGTAAGGATCACGTTGACGATCTGATCGACGCCTACGATGCCAAGACTCCAGGCGGCCACCGGTCCCATCGAACGCAATCCGATGCCGCGAATGCCGAATTTCGGGCGGTATCGCAATCCGATACGAGTCAACGGAACGAACAGGATCAACGCTTGGAATGCTACGCCGATCGTCCATGTACCGGCGGTAAGCAAAATCTTATCGGAGGACCAGAAACCGACGGGCTGTTCCGACCGAGCAGCATGGTGATGGACAACGTGATCAGCTTGTTGAGTTTGGTCTCAGCGTCCTTGTCCTTCAGCGTGCGCACGATCTGAGGTACGAGTACCGCGTTGAAGATGCCACCGGAAACCAGCGTGTAGATGACCTGCGGAATCATCGATCCGGCTTGGTAGGCGTTCGCGGCGTAGCCGGTGGTGCCAAGCGCCCATGCCAGCAAAATGGTGCGAATCTGCCCGGTCACGCGGGAAGCCGCGGTGCCGGAGGCCATGATCAGTGAATTACGGCCAACGGAAGAACTCATTCGTCGGGATCCTTCTTACGGTTGAATTGTCGCCAAAGGCCCAGCGCTGCAAGCAGTACGGCAATGCCGATGATTACGAAACCGCTTTTGTCGCTGATCTGCAGGGCGCTGGTGATATGCGTAGTCTGCACCGCACCGAACACGGTACCCTGTCGGTCCATCAGAGACAGTGTGGCGTCGGCGTTGCCGGAAGTGGCCACGCGAATGGTGAACGCGACCTGGGCTTCGCCATGGGCCGGCACCTCCACGGTATCCATGCGCGACGTGACGATTTCCATGGAATTGGTCCTCGATGAAACCTTTACCGTCACCGGGTAAGGGTGGCTGTTGCTGATGGTCACCGGCATTTTCGCCGTTTCGCTCACCACGGTCACGTTGTCCGTCGGAGTAATGGCCACGCCGTCGGTCAGTAGCGAAGCGAGCTGTTGGGCGCCCTTGACCATCGTGTCGCTGTGAGCGGAGTCGTTGCTCAAGGCATGCAGGGCCAGCGTGGATTGCGCGCGGACGAGTTGCTTGCGCCATTCGACGATAGCGTCGTTGTCGTTGAGTTTGTCATCATCCGTCAGGATGAACGCATTGAATCTGGCGACGTCATTGGACGTGTCGGTCAGGGTGTTCAGCGTCTGCTCGATGCCGGTGCGCCTGTCGGCACTCAAACCGTCGGTGTCGGGTACCGCTGCGGTCGCATCGTCACCGGTCAGATGTGCGTCGGCGTCGGCCAACGTGTTGAGGTCGGTGATATTCAGCCAAGAGGATTGTTCGATGACGGACATCAGGGCGTCCACATCGGCAGGATTGCCGTTGGCGGACAGGCAGACCAAAAGGTTACGGTCCGAATACGGCTGTTCCATCTGGTAGAACGCGCTTTGTGCGGCGAAACGGGCCAGTCTGCCTGCTGAGGAGCCTTCGCCGTCGGCCTCGGCCTGTGTGCTGGTTGCCTTGCCTTGCGCCAGATCGGTCAACACATTTTGCGCCGACAGTACCGTGACATCGCCTGCATCGGTGGAAACTACGGTTTTGCCGGTTTCCACGGTGGCGGCGTCGCTTTCATCGAAGTCGTGAGTGGCGATGACCGTATCGTATCCCTGCTGTTTGGCCTGCGTCAGTGCCTTACTGGTCCAATTGCCCGTTCCTTGCCAAGCATAGATGCGAGCCTGCGCGCGTGCATCTCCCAATGCCGAACGATAGGTTGAAACGGCCTTTTTGGCATTCCAGGAGGATCGTTTCACACCGGCCCTGCTGTAGCCTTCCGCATTGTCCATGGCCGAATATGCGGTGATGTCGAACGATGCCGGTTGCATGATGCCGTCCACTTGCGTTGGCATCGTCATGGCTTGGAGATAGGTGGGATCGGCGATTGTCTGCAGGCCGTCATGCTTGGCGATGACCTGCTCCAGCTCCTTGGGTTTGGCATCATCCTTGCCGAGCGTCACGATTTTCGCTACGGTACCCGACTTGAGACCTCCCTTATCGACCAGCTGTTCCAGCACATTGGTGTCCGTGGTCCACCCGTCCGATGAAAGTGGCTGGACCACGGTGATGTTCATCGCCGGGGTGGAGGGCGTATTGAGTCCGGTGCCGGAACGGGTCACGAACGTGTGTACTTCATCGATTGGTGTGTTGTCGGCCTGATAGCTGAGCAGAACGGGCTTCGGGCCCCACGTGTTGATGGCCTGCAACGATTGCTGCGTGGCATCCGCGTCGATGGAGACGCTTGCTGATGCGCCCGGCTGCAGGGCGGGCACCTGTACCTGTCCGACGGTATTCGGCGTGGGGATGCGCGCGGTGCCTTCGGACCATTCCTGAATGTCATTGCGCGACACGAATGTGTAAAAGGCGTTCAACGCCAACGTGAGCGTGCCCTCAGGCAGGTCATGGTCAGTGGTGTTGGTCACCGTGGCCGTCACGTGGTATCCGGAGGAATCCGTCATCACCGCCGTCGAGGAGTCGATGGTCAGCGTATCCTGTTGCCCGTCCTCGGCGAAGGCCGTATGCGTGGGAACGTATAACAGCAGTAACGCCATGGTCAGCACCATGGCGAGGATTGCCGATAGCGCGCGCAGGGCACGCGAAACGTTCCGATATGCGGAGTGATTCACCATTAAGCCTGTCTGTTGAGTTTCCTTGCGTACAGCCATGCGATCTTCCGTTCGTTCGGATAGCTCAGCACGTCATCCAAATCATTGAAATCCACCCAGATGGCATCCTCGGCCTCATGGTCGGGGTCGCCTTCCACCGTCAGTTCACCGCCGATTTGGCGCAGCGCAAAATGGTGCACGAGCTTATGCACGCGCTGGCTGGTACCGGTGAACCAATAGTCGATGGTGGCGATGGAATCGACCACTTCGCCTAGGATTCCGGTCTCCTCATGCACTTCGCGCACTGCGGTCTGCTGCGGGGTCTCGCCTTTTTCGATATGGCCCTTCGGCAGACACCACTCCAAATGTCCGCTGCGCGAATGTCTGGCGATGATGGCCACGCGCCCACGGTCATCGAAGACCAGTCCGCCTGCGGAGTATTCTCGCACCACCGGGAGTTCCTGCGCATCCAGCGAGGCGAAGGTGGTCGGTCCGTCGCCGGTCCGTCGCTGCGGCATCATCGCCGGTGTGGGCGTGCTGGGCGTGATGATGGTCTGCCGTTCCAAGGAAACGGACTGTGACGTGTAGAGCAATTCGTCCGGTTCCATCGGATTTTGGGTATGCTCGTCCGCAGCATGGGCAAGCATGCGTGCAAGGTCTGCGGGCGTAATCATGGTTTTAACCATACTCACCCAATGTTGAAAACAGAAACCCGACACCTTATTCCTAGAGGCAGTGTTGCGAAACCTACGCAAGCCGGCGACAAGATGCTGGCATGCGGGGAATGGGGAAATGCATGCGTGACCGAATGCCGGTCTCGGCATCAGTCCGTTGGATTTCCCATCGCGTCTCGGTGCGCCAGGGTCGTATTCGCGTGAAGTTGCATTCTGCTTCGCGGGAGCCCATACCGCGCCCACGCTATGCTGGTACGCAGAAAGTACACAGGGACTTGTGGTTGCCGGAAAGGGATGGCGTGAACTTCGAAGTATGGCCTGAAGCCATTGAATTAGGGCGTATGTTTGCCGAAGAGGGTTATGAATTGGCATTGGTGGGAGGTCCTGTGCGTGACCTGCTGCTGCACCGCAAATCACATGATCTTGATTTCTGTACGTCGGCGCGTCCCGAACAATTCGAGCACATCCTGCGACGTTTTGGCCGTGACGGATTCTGGGACATGGGCCGCAAGTTCGGCACGCTGGGCGCAATGCGCCGCCGTGAGGACGGCATCGAGGTGAAGGTGGAGGTCACCACCTATCGTTCCGATACCTATGATCCGGATTCACGCAAACCGGAAGTCAATTATGGCGACACGTTGGAGGGAGACCTGTCCCGTCGTGATTTCACGGTGAACGCGATGGCGTTGCGTGTGCCGGATCTGGAATTCGTCGATCCGTTCGGCGGCGCGAACGACTTGGTCAAGGGTGTGCTGCGTACGCCGGTCAATCCCCGTCAGTCATTCGATGACGATCCGCTGCGTATGATGCGCGCGGTGCGTTTCGTGGCGCAACTCGGCTTCCGCATCGAGCCGGAAACCGCCGAGGCACTCTCAGACATGGTCGAACGCATCGATATCGTCTCCGCGGAACGTGTTCGCGACGAGCTGACGAAACTGCTGTTGTCAGATCGTCCGCGTGCGGGTATCGAGGCGTTGGTCGATTCCGGTCTTGCCGACATCGTCTTTCCGGAAATCCCGGCGTTGCAGCTGGAGATCGACGAACATCATCGCCATAAGGATGTATTCGAGCACACCATGATCGTCGTTGACCGTGCAGTGGCGTTGGAAACCGGCCCCGACGGTCCGGTGCCGGCTCCGGACCTTACCTTGCGTCTGGCGGCGCTCATGCACGACATCGGCAAGCCGAAGACCCGACGTTTCGAACCGGGCGGCAAGGTGAGCTTCCATCATCATGATGCCGTCGGCGCGAAAATGACGCGCAAATGTCTGAAAGCCCTACGTTTCGACCATCATATGATCGAAGACGTCAGCGAGTTGGTCAATCTGCATCTACGCTTCCATGGGTATGTGGAGGAGCCGTGGACCGATTCCGCGGTACGACGCTACGTCAAGGACGCCGGCCCGCTTTATGAGCGTCTGAATCGTCTGACACGTGCCGATGCGACCACACAGAACCGCCGCAAGGCCATGATTTTCTCGTCGGCCATGGATGAGATGGAACAGCGTGTACGGGACCTTAAGAAAAAGGAGGATTTCGACGCGATCAGGCCGGATCTCAATGGTGACGAGATCATGCAGCTGTTGGGCATCGAACCTGGTCCGATGGTAGGCAGGGCCTACAAGCACATGCTTGAATACCGTCTTGATAACGGTCCGGTCGAGCATGATGTCGCTGTGGCCGAACTGAATCGTTGGTACGCCGAACAGTGAAATGAATGCCCGCCTTCCCCTGATTGGGAAGGCGGGCATTCATTTCACGCCGCGGTTGGCACTCAGCCCTCCGGTGGGTTCACCGGATCGTGTTGATCGGCCTTCGGCAGATCCGTCATCGTATCCGCGGCCACGCAGCCTTCGAAGCTCTCGATCTGCTTGCCTGCGGCCGGCACCTTCTTGGTGTCCTGCAGATTATCGAAGGTGGCTCCCACCACGATGTCGATCAGTTGGTCGGTGCGATCGTCCATGACCATCATGGCATCGGTGAAATTGCTGTTCACCGTATATGCCTGATTGATGGCGTTCTTACCGAAGAAGATTATCGTGCGTTCCACCTTGGAACTGGTGTAGTTGTCAGGTGTCTGGGTATTGAACTCGCGATTTTCCAGCGCGCCGCTGACCGCTTTGGCGAAGCCGATGAATTTCGTGCCGTTAAGCACGCGGACCGTAATGTTGCGGTTCTCCACATACTTGCCTTTGGAACCGTCCTGCTCGTTCACCGCACAGGGCACCTGTTGGCCGTAATTCGGTTGCACCGTGGCCGTTTTGACGGTGCCCAGGCCACCGACGTGGAAGAAGAACAACAGGGAGATCACCATGACCACGGCCATGATGGCGCCGATGATGGAGAACACCACCTTCTGACGGCGGCGTACATACTGTTTGCGTGCTTCGCGCTCGTCGATAGCTTGAGTCATTTGCGAGTTCCTTTTTCCAACGTCAATTGGTACCAACCTTACTGTCACGCAATGATATGCACAATCGGGACGGCCGGTGCCTGGGCCGCGATGATGCGGTCGACCGCGTGCCGCTCCCGCCATGCGAGACTTACGGATTCGGATGTCCTGTCATCCGGTACGAAAGCGATGACGGACGGTCCCGAGCCCGAGACGAATGCGTGGCTTGCACCAGCCTCAAGCGCCACTTCGATGGCCTGCCCGCTACGGGGATGCAGTGAGATCGCAGCCTGCTGCAGATGATTGTCATCACCTTCTCCGGCGCCGATCCGATCGAATGTCGCATATACTTCCGGCGTGCGTAATTCCGCACGATAGGCGCCCACCAGCAAGCGTCCGGCAAAACCTCGGTCGGTCAGATCGCGTACGGTATCACCGTCCGATGGCAGTTCCTCGATCCGTTCGCCGAATCCTGTGCCATGCGCATACCCTCCCGATAGGCAGAACGGCATATCGGCGCCCAAGGTGGCGGCGACCTGTTGGAGTCGGGCCAGCGGCCAATCAAGATTCCACAGCTTGTTCAACGCCAGCAATGTGGCAGCCGCATCGGCAGAACCGCCGGCAAGTCCGGCCCCGACCGGAATGCGCTTGTCGATGCTCAACGCCACATCCGGTTCATTGCCGCTGGCTTCGGCCAGGGCGAACAGGGCGAGTACGGCATGATTACGGCGCATATCGCTGCCGGATGATGCCAGGTCACCCAGATGCGCGCCTTCGAGATTGAGCGAGAACCCGGTTCCTGGCGCTTTACGTGCGACAGTGACAGTATCGTATACGCCGACTGCGCAATAGATGGTGTCGAGCTCGTGGCGGCCATTCCATTCGGCGCGAGGCGCGCCCACATGCAAGGTCAGATTGGTTTTCGCCGGGCAGTCGACGCTCACGGCTGAAGGCAGGGCGGTCATGCTGCGTTCACCTCGCCGGGAATGGCGTCAAGTGCCCGCGCCAACGCTACGAATTCGTCGATGGTGAGCGTTTCGCCACGACGGGTCGGGTCGATGCCGGCCATATCGAACGCCTCATCGGGCACGAATCTTCTCAACGCGGCATGTAAGGTCTTTCTGCGCTGGCCGAAGGCGGCGTCAATCAGGCGGAATACCGTCTCACGCTTTGCCGCCGGGCCATCGGCGCTATCGGCGGCTGGCGTATGCCCGCCTTCGTAACGCTTGAACAATACCAATGCGGAATCCACGTTCGGTGCCGGCCAGAACACGTTACGACCGATGATGCCCGCACGTTCGGCCGTACCGTACCAGGCGAGCTTCACGCTTGGGGTGCCGTAGATCTTCGACCCCGGTTTCGCGGCCAGACGGTCGGCCACCTCCTTTTGCACCATCACCAGGAAGGAATGCAGATTGTCAAATCGTTCCAACAAGGTGAGCAGAATCGGCGTGGCCACGTTATACGGCAGGTTGGCCACCAACGTGAAGGTATCGTCGCCGCTGAAATCCGGCAGGTTCTCCGGTGAGACGGTCAATGCGTCACGATTGATCACACGGAAGCGTTCCACGGCATCCGGCATGAATTCGGCGATGGTGTTCGGCAGACGCTCGGCCAATGACGGGTCGATCTCCACGGCGGTCATTGACGCGCCGGTTTCCAGAATCGCCAAGGTCAGCGAGCCGAGACCCGGCCCGACCTCCAGCACATGATCGTCGGCCGTCACTGCGGCTTCGCGCACGATGCGACGTACGGTACCGGGGTCGATGACGAAATTCTGCCCGAATTTCTTGGTGGGGCTTATGCCGGCCTCGTCGGCAATGCGGCGAATGTCAGCGGCTCCCAGCAGATGGCCCTGCATGGCGTTATTGGTCGTGTGTTCAGTCATGTGTTCGTTGTTTCCGTTTTCCATCAGTACCAGCCATATTGTTCGGAATGCTCCCAGGCCTTCGTCGGATTGCCGTAGCGTTGCGCAATGTAATTCAGGCCCCAATCGATCTGCACGGCTGCGTCATCACGCCAGTTCGCGCCGAAAGAGGCCATCTTGCTGCCTGGCAGGGATTGTGGAATGCCGTACGCTCCGGATGACGCGTTCTCCGAATACCACAGCCAGCTGGATTCACGATTCCATAGTTTGACCAGATTGGTCCAATGCTGTCCGGTCCAGCCATACTGGGCTGCCGCGCCGGCCGCATAGGTCTGTGCCTGGGCGGCCGATGGATGGTAGAGTCGACAGCCGTCCGAAGGGTTCGTTGTCGTCTGTGTCTGTTGCTGTTGCTGTGTCGGCGTCGGCGTCGGCGTTGGGGTCGGTGTTTGCGTTGGCTCAGTGGTTGGAGTGGACGTCGAATCGTTCTTCTCGGAGGAATCGTTCTTCTTGTCGGTCGAATCCGAATCTTTCTTGTCCGACTCGTCTTTCTTGTCGGACTTGCTCGAATCACTGTCGTTGCTTCCGGAATCGGTTTGGCCGTTGTCGGCATTGTCGGCATCGGAGCTCTCGGTCTTTTCCGGACCGACGGCGATGATCTGATCGATGGCGATTTTTGTGGTCACCTCGTTGATCAGCTTTTCGCTTTCCTCAACGCCGTCCACATAGGTGACGTCATAGGTCTGCTGGATTTCGCCATCCTCGCCTTCCTGCCTTACCACGGCTTCGCCGGGCTGCAGACTCGCGTCGATGATGGTCTGGGTGCCGTGCGGCACGGTTTTCGTACGTGTCTGCTCGTCATGCGTTACGCGTTGCACGCGCAGAATGGTCTCGCCATTGTCTTTTTCGACGCTGACGCGATCCTCTTTGTTCAGGATGATTCCTTTGGAATCGAGAATGGAGGCCGCCGGCAGCTTGCCGTTGGGCGATACGGAACTTTTACCGTCGGCGATGACGGTCACCGGGCCGTTCTGATTGATGACCAGGCCTCCGGTGAGCTTGTTGTAAACGTTATCGATGTTGACGGTGATCTTCGACGCCTCCGCTTCGTTCGCCTCGAAGAATCCAAGCAGCTGATCGGCGCTGGTCGCCACCGTCCAGAACGGCACTTCTTGGCCGTCGATGGTGATGGTGGTCTGATAGGCGCTGCGTACCGTCACGACGGAATGGTTTTGCAGGGTGCCGGATGATGTGGATTCCACCAGATCGTGGGTCTTCACCTTCACCTGCTGTTCCTGCAACAGACGGTCAACGCTCATCGCATACGTGGTTACGGTGGTGGTCTCGCCGTTCACCGTCAACGCCACCGTCTTGCGTGCCCCTACTCCGAATGCCAGCACCGAAGCGAGGGTGACCGTCGTGACGCAGATGACAACACGTACACGGCGTAGCATCACAAACCTCTGAGGGGTCCATCTTCTCGCCATAGCTCCTCTTTCCGATACAGGCATATAACGTCGCCATTCTAATGGTCGGTGCAGAATGAGAGACCGGTTTTTCCGGCGCATTGGCCATACCGCCACATTTTCGGGGATTAGTAAAAGAAAAAGGGGGCAGGAGAGAAGGGGATGTCCTGCCCCCTATATCGGGCGAGACAGGTTGGGGGACGCCTCGCCCGATTTCCAGAAGCCACAAGTTGGGGGAAGGCTTCTGGATTACTTACCCATGGTAAGAATTATTCCCGAGAGAAATCGGGTTCGAGCCTCCTGTCGGGATCGAACCGACGACCTGCCGCTTACAAGGCGGCCGCTCTGGCCATCTGAGCTAAGGAGGCTTGTTGTCACCTGCCGAAATGGATTTTCGAAAAGTGGAACGCTTGAATAGCATAACCAGCGCACCCAAAGCAGTCAACTCGACTTGTGCGCCTTAGGGCGCGCTGGTGGCTGGTCACTACTCGCCGGTGGTGACGGAAATCGGACCTTTCTTGGAACCGATGGACGGCATGTCGCCGACGACGCCGACCTGATCCGCCTTGAGTCCGATGGCTTCGAGCAGGCCTTCAGCGGTGGTCATCTTGGCGGTCGACAGCTGGTTCATATCCCAGAACTTGCCGTTGATGGTCACCGTAGGCGTGGTCATGCTGCCCTTGTAGTTGCCGCTCACATTCCACAATTCGGAACGCTTCGGCGTATACGTGTCAATGGCGTCGAGCCAATCCTGATATTCGCGGTTGAACGCCTTGTCGGCGACATCCTTGGAAACGCCGGCCGCAATCATCTGCTTCTTGATCTTGGCGTCGCTCACCGACTTGTAGTTCGAGCCTTCCTCCGGCTGGAAATCTTCGGCATACATCTTCTCCAAGAAGGAGATCAGATGCTCCGGATTGCTGTCATGCTCGTCGGCGTGTTCTTGACTTCCTGCAGTTTGTCATAGGCCTGCTCGACCGTGAGCTCATCCTGCGCATCGCTTGTCTTGTGTATGTTGTGATAGACGGTGAACGCGCCGATGGCGACGAGAATCACCAATACCGCCACCACGATGGCGCCGATCATCGTCTGCTGCTTGCGTTCCTTTTCCGCCTGTTCGGCACGCGCCTTGATGGCCGCGGCTTCGGCGGCCCTCCGCTCGGCGCGGCTCTCGCGCTTCTGCGCGTTCTTGTTGCTCTGGGCCATCCCATTCCTTTCCCAGTGATTGCGGCACCATGTTGCTGTGCACCATAGTAACGGCGAGACCTTATCGATACGTAAGGGAGATTCGGAGCGGTACGTCGCACGGTTTCGAGGGCGTTCGCCCGATAATGCTCGGCCGTCTACCGTGCGCCGCGTAATGACCCGGCGCCGAGCCGCATCACCATCGCGCCCGGCGCGATGGCTGCCACCAGCCAGCCGATTACGCCGAATCCCGCCTGTACGAGTCCACTTTGCGAAAGCGGTCCCTCGGTGAATGTCGGCAGGGGAACGGTCAGACCGAAAAGGTCGACATCGAGCAGCGCATATGGCAGATGCAAGGCAAGCGTGGATATCGCCAATCCCAATGCCATGATGATCACCATGATCAGCATGCGGGCACAGGCGTAGCCAAAGCCTTTGAGCATGTGCCAAGGCAGGCTGGCCACGCGGATGGCCCAATCGGATTTCCGTCGTTCGCCGCCTCGGCGGCCTTCGCGTTCAAGCTGTGACTCCACATTGCATCCGATGGTGAACAGCACCCAGCTGAGTGCCAAGGCCACGCCGAGCGCCATCCAGGGGGAGAGCAATGCGCAGATCGCCACCGGTATGGAGAGCAGAGCGCAGGGCAGCACGCCCCGCGACAGATATTCACCGCGTTTGACATCCGCGGGATTCGGCGGTTGCGGCGCGTTCGGGTCGATTGCGTTCTGCGGTATGGCCGACGCGAATTGCGATGGCTGGCCGGCGACTACGTATGGCTGCGACGGCTGCTGCATCGGTAGTTGTTGGCTTTGCGCGATGTCGGCGTGCGGAATTACGGACGGCGGCAACGGTTGCGGTACGGCCTGTGCCGTTGATTGATTCACCACGCGTTGCAAGGCCGGTTTGATGGTCGGGTCAACCTGCGTCGGTGCGATTTGCGGATTCCAGGCATCCTGCATCGGCATGGTCGGCATCGTTTGCGTTTGTTCGCCCCGCAAAGTCCGCGGAAGTGGTCGCGTGCCACCTTGTGTCGGTATGACGTCGGTGCCTGCATCCATGGTTCCAAGCGTCCTGGTAGGTGCGTCCGTGTCGGCGGCGATGACCTGCGTGGCCTCTCCGATTCGCGGCATGGTCTGCGTACCGATGGCGTCTTCTCCTCCGACGTCGTCCTGCAAATACCATAATGCGCGCGGGTTGGAGACGTCTCCTTGGGCGGATTCATCAAAAGGGGGCATCATCTCCGTCGCGTCACCTGCGGGCGGGGTTTGTGCAGACTGTTGTGCCTGTTGCCAAACCAGCGGGTTGAGTGCATCCAACGCAATCGCCTGCAGCAACGCATCCGGTGTGCAGCGCTTCGAGCGGTCCGGATCGAGCGCCGATCGAAGCGCTGCCATGGTGCCGGCAGGCAATCCGGACAAGTTCGCATTACCGGCGGCCGCACGTTCCAGCACCGCCATCATCGGTTTCGTACCGAATGCCGGCTCGCCGGTCGCGGCGAACGCCAATACCGACGCCACCGACCACCAGTCGGTCATCTCATCCGATTCGGTACCGTCAATGATTTCCGGCGCGATGAAGCCCGGTGTACCCATCACCAGGCCAGTGCGGGTCACATGGCTTTCACCCTCGCCCATGGCGATGCCGAAATCCACCAATACCGGGCCGGTGGTGGATACCATCACGTTCGTCGGTTTGATGTCGCGGTGCACGATGCCGGCCGCATGCACCGCCTTCACTGCTGCGATGAGCTTGCGGGACAGTCGCTCCAGATCATCGCCGACGTAACGGCCGTTGATGCGTACGTCCTCGCGCAGGTTCTTCCCCTCGATCAGCTCAGTGACGATGAATGCCAAGGCGTCGTCGAGTTCCATGTCGACGATGCCACATACTCCGGGATGACGTACTTTCTGCAGCGACATCGCCTCACGACGCAGTCGTTCGCGGGCCGTTATCTGATCGCGGGAGGCCTCCGCCGAGGTGCCGTCTTCGGTCAGGGAGTCGCGCAGAATCTTCATCGCATACTGGTGACCGCCATCGTCCCGCACACGCCATACCGATCCCATCGCGCCCGAGCCAAGTCGGGCGATCAGCGTATAGCCGCCTACGAGGCTGCCCTCTTCCAGATTCAATGCGCTTAAGTCGCTCATGGCAACCATCGTACTTTGCGGCATCTTATTCTTGTCTCTCACGCGCTGAAAGGGTGTATTTTCCATGCAAATCATGCACGGAATACATGCAGATTATGCACGTGAATCGACAGGCTGGGAGAATGACTGACCCTTTTCGGACGGGGTTTGATGAAATCAAAACATCGGCATGAAGAGGTGTCCTCACTTCTTGGTGACGCAGCGGCGCGGGGCAGTGCCGTGTAGTCGCTTGGCTTCGACAACGGTATCGAGGCTGCATGTCGTTTGGTTATGAGAATCAAGGAGGAGACATACCATGCTGCAGATCAACATGGCTGACGTCATGAACGTTCTCGGTTCACTGACGCCGTATCTGATTGCGATTGGCGTGTTGTTCGTGCTCGCGCTGATCATCACCTTCGCCGTCAACAGGAAGACGGTCAAGGAAATCGCAACCCGTAAAATCATCCATTCCGAATCTTGGATCGTGGCACTGCAAGCAGTATTCCGACAAGCTGATCTCCGACGCCAAGAGCTTTTCCGATGAAGCCGTCATCACCATCACCCGCGTCGGCGGCGAGGGTGCCGATCTTCCCACGAACATGAAGGCTGACGGTATCACCTATACCAACAATTCCAAGGATTATGAGGACTTTAAGGATGGTGAAAGCTTCCTGCAGCTTTCCCAGACCGAGCGCGACATGATCGACCTGGTCACCAAGAACTTCGATAAGGTCACGCTTGTCTACAACGGTGCCAACACCTTCCAGTTTGACTTCCTGTCCAACTATCCGCAGATCAAGTCCGTGGTATGGTGTCCGCCGGCGGGTCAGACCGGCTTCTCCGCCTTGGGCGACGTGCTCGCCGGCAAAACCAATCCTTCCGGAAAGACCTCCGATACCTTCCTCAAGGACCTGGCCACTTCCGTGTCGTACAACAACTTCGGCAAGTTCGAGTACACCAACATGGCGGACAAGGCCGCAAAGTATAAGGGCTTCACTGGCGATGACATCACTGCCATCCCGGCTTTCGTGAATTATTCCGAGGGCATCTATGTGGGCTATAAGTTCTATGAGACCGCTGCGGCCGAGGGGGCCATCGATTATGATTCCATGGTCGCGTTCCCGTTCGGCTATGGTCTGTCGTACACCTCGTTCGAGCAGAAGCTCAATGATGTGACCTATAAGGATGGCAAGGTCACCGTGGACGTGACCGTGACCAACACCGGCGACAAGGCCGGCAAGGACGTGGTCGAGGTCTACTACAACCCGCCATACACCGATGGCGGCATCGAGAAGGCCAGCACGAACCTGGTGGCGTTCGAGAAGACCAAGGAACTCAAGCCTGGTGCCTCCGAGACGGTGAAGGTCGAATTCGATGATGACGACATGGCCTCCTATGACTACAAGGACGCGAAGGCATACGTGCTGGAGAAGGGCGACTACGACATCTCCATCCAGTCCGACTCGCATACCGTGATCGCCGATCAGAAGGTCACCGTGGATGACACCATCACCTATGATTCCGATTCGAACACGCATAGCGGTGACCAGACCGTGGCCACGAACCAGTTCGATGACGTCGCGGGCGATGTGACCTACCTGAGTCGTGCGAACCACTTCGCGAACTACAAGGAAGCCACTGCGGCTCCGACCAATTTCGAAATGTCTGACAAGGCCAAGGAGACCTTCTACAACAATTCGAATTACGATCCGACCAAGTTCGACGACGATTCCGACGAAATGCCGACTACTGGCGCCAAGAATAGTCTGAAGCTAGCCGATATGTATGGCAAGGACTATGACGATGCCGATTGGGACAAGCTTCTTGACCAGCTCACCTTCGATGATATGGACAACCTCATCGCCAACGGCGGCTATGGTACTCAGGCTGTGAAGTCCGTCGGCAAGGTCCAACTGACCGACGCTGACGGCCCGGCATCGCTGAACAACAACTTCACCGGCGTCGGTTCCATCGGTTTTCCTGCCTCCACTGCATTCGCCTGCACCTGGAACAAGGATTTGGCCAAGCAGTTCGGAGAGATGATTGGAGACATGGCTCATGACATGCATGTGGCTGGTTGGTATGCGCCGGCTATGAACATCCATCGCAATGCCTTCTCCGGTCGTACCTTCGAGTACTTCTCGGAAGATGCCCTGCTCTCCGGTGCCATGGCGTCCAACCAGATTGCCGGCGCCAAGGAAAAGGGTGTGTACTCCTTCATGAAGCACTTTGCCATGAATGATCAGGAGACTAAGCGTACTGAGATGCTCTGCACCTGGTCCAACGAGCAGGCCATGCGTGAGATCTATCTCAAGCCGTTCGAGATGAGTGTGAAGGAAGGCGGTGCACAGGCCGTCATGAGCG
>PPYE01617563.1_pt1 | contig 19855 bp, 23 predicted proteins | sample 1559881 | NCBI WGS metagenome assembly PPYE01 (sample SAMN08240022, study PRJNA423297) | Human gut metagenome, whole genome shotgun sequencing project. | reverse complement strand
ATCAAGCTGATATCTTATTTAAAACTGGACATAAAGAAAAAATTGAGCGTGTTCAACAAATTTCTCTTTTCAATCCAGATACACAAAAATATGAAAAAATTCCATATACAAGAGTTTCTGCTATATCAGAATTCCAATTTATAAATAAAGGCTTATTAACCTTTTATGCTGAAAATAGAGTTTCTGCTTTACTTGACTTAAGCGAAGTTTCACTCTTAAAAATCCAAGTAATTCAAGTACACAAATAGTTCAGGATATTTTTAGACGGCAAAAACCGTCTTTTTATTTAACCGGCAAATTATCCAATACTCCTTTAACTTCATGTAATGCACCTCTAATCTCATTAGTACTATATCCTTGACGACAACACTGTAATAACTTTTCTGATAATATATGACTACGTTGAGTTGATTCCGTTGTAAGGTGAATATCCTTTAATTCGTCTATACACATATCTTTTTTGAAATCATTTTTAGTTTCCGATTCCTTAATTTCATTGAAAAAACCTAAAAGAGAATCATCGTCAATTTCTACTACTCCAACCTCTAACAAATTTCCTGATGTATTTCTCACCGTTATTAGGCATTCTATCAATTTGCGAATTTCTTTCGATAACTCTACTTCTTTACTAAATGAACCGTGATATATTTGTGAACCGTCCAATAATTCATCAAATTGTTGTTTCATTTTTAAAATCATATCTTCGAGAATCGTTTCCACCTCACATACTCCTCGACCTTCAATAGTCGTTACCTTTTGTTTTTCCATCATAATCGTCTCCTTTACGAATTTCTTTTTTTTATAAGGACCTTTGTGTCCTTTTTTATTTTTTCTAAATGATTCTGCTGCAGGTACTCTTCACTCAATGTGTAGGTACTTCCCTCATCATAGTGAATCATTTTAGGTTTCAACCACTGCTTTTTTAAATCTTCAAGGATATGTATAGTTACTTCATAACATCTAAAATCAAATTGTTTTAAATCTGCTAGCCACTCAGAACTTAACTCTTCAAAACCTATTGATTTTAAATAATCAATTTTTTCTTGCACTATTCCACCCCCTCTCTACCATCCGATGTATTTATCATCGTGGTATAATTGTAAAATCATACATCACTTTATTAATCGATTGATCTTTATAATCTGCTTTATGTCGCATTTTTCTAATAAGGTGAAATGCTGCAACATCAACTTTTTCTACATCATCAACTAGCACTTTTGTAATTAATGCATCAATCGTGATTTCATGTGAATTACTTTTTTTGTGTACCTTTATATTCTCTCTTCCATTTAATATATGAAGCGTTCTCTGATACAAAGCATAGTATATCCTATTTGTAGCAGAGTTATAATATTGTTTTTGAGCAGCTAATTCTGCTATTTTTTTATTCTCTCTCGCCTTTAATAATAATGGTGGAGTATTCATATATATCTTTCCCCTTTAATATAACATACTAAATAGATTTTGTTTCTCTGCAACCTAAATAGTACAGTATTTTATAAAATTAAATGGTTTAAAATGATTATTTTTATCTTATACAGCTATATAGAGACACATTAAGACATATTGAGACTATTTTTGTTTAATATTACCGTTTTTTGACATATATTACAAGATATTTAAATAAAATGTTTGCAAAATGCAAAAAGAGGTAGAAACGGAATTAACCGAATCTACCTCTTTTTTACTCATTTATACTTTTCTAACTAATCCCATTATTCCCGCTATTAACAATAAAATAAATGGAATAATTTGAAGTAAATTTGTTAGCAATAATCCGATTGCTGTTATAATTAACACTACACTAGAAACTTTAACATATTTATTTATAAGACAGCTAAAGACGATAGCGATTATTGCAATAATAGCCCCTATTATATTTGTAAAAAAAGCAATACTAGAAAGCGTATCTGTTACAGGCATAAATCCCATAAGAACAAACGTAGGCACTGCTATTAATAATCCCAAAATACTGCCTATTAATCCTAATACAAATTCTACAGTTCGTTTCATAAAACTCTCCTTCCTAATAAATTCTATTTTAATATAGCATAAGCAATAATTTTCACCTGTCTATTTTTGTCGAATTTTTCCAAAATGTCACAAAGAGAGAAATCGTAAGATATTTTTTCTGATTCCTTATTAACTTCAACTTATCTTCTTTAGAAAATACCTTTAATACGATTATTATATGAAAAGAACTCACCAAAAGAGCCACCAAGTCGTTAAGTCATTAACCTAGTGGCTCTTTTGGTGAGGTTGTTATTTAACGTTAATCCAAACTCCTGTATAGAATTTATCTAACTTCGCTTTAATTTTATCCGCATTTGTTCGGTCTTGGTATGATCCACAAATCACTCGATACCATGTTTCTCCTTTTAGTTGAATCACATCAATCCAAACATCTGTAAAACCTTTTGCTTCTAACTTCGCTTTAACTTCATTTGCTTTATTTTTTCCTAGATATGAACCTACGACGACTTGGTACCACTTTTTATCTGTTGTAACCGTTGATGTTGATTGGTTCTCTTCTTGCACTGGCTTTTGTTCAACAACTTTCTTTTCTAATGATAAGTATTGAATCACCGAGTCAGCAATGGCTTTCGCATACGCTCGTTGTCCTTTTTCAGTACACATATACTCATAATCTGATGTAGTGTCCATGAAACCACCTTCTACTAAAATGGCAGTTGCTTGACATGTTAAAACAGTCCATGCCTCTTGTTTCACTCCACGATTTCTTAACCCCGTTGAAGTGGCTAATTTAGGAGCGACAATCTCGGCGATTTTTTTATCTTCTTGTGTTCCCTTAGTATGCCAATAGACCTCAATTCCTGTTCCACCACCGGCATTGTGATGAATTGAGATAAATAAAACTGCACCATAAGTATTACAACGTTTAACACGTTCCAACAAATCAATGTCTGTTTTCCCTGTTGGGTCATCTGTACGATAAATCGTAATCGCATAATCTTTTAAATACTCCATGATATAGAGTAGCACTTTATTATTTAACTCCCACTCTTTAATAATTCCGTATTTTCCATTCATTGTTTGTTTACCTGGTGTGGTTAATCCATGTCCTGCGTCTAATACTAAAATTGGTGTTGTCATCTTATTTTTCCTCCACTTTGATTAAATTTTTAAATAATTGATGTAATCCTGTTGAAGCTAACCCACTAAAAAGCCCACCTAAGACGATAGATGGGTTAATGGCACTATTTATCCAAATGTTAATTAAAAGCCCTAGAATCGACAAAATCATAGGAATAAGGCTATTATTTACTTTAGGGATACTGGTTTTAATCACATACCCCACACATAAACAAATTCCAACGATCACTGGAATAAAATACTCATTTAAAAATGTGATATCCATTACTTATCCTCTCCACTCGTTAAATTTTTTTCTTTAATCGCTTCTACGACACTTTCCTTAACTAACTTAATCTCTTCAACTAACTCATCTTTATAGAATACTAACCCTGCGATTAAAAATCCATAGGCCGCATTTGTAACCATGAAATGACCTAATGCCAGTCCAGAAAGTAGTAAGATTAAGGCCACATATTGCCTCTTAATCGGTGGGTCCCATTTTTTAAGAAACAATCCCTCTACAATAAGGATTCCAGTTAAGACTACATAATTTGATAATTCTAATGACATTTTTTTTTGCTCCTTATAATGAAAGGCCACTCATTGAGTGACCTAATAAATTTTGATCTTTAATGTGTTAATTTTTGACTTTTGATTTACTACCTAATTATTTCTAGTTAACTTGCTGCTTCGAGTATATGACCGTAAATATCGTATCTGAATCTTGTCTATCAATGACATCTAGAGTCACAACATTGTTTGAGACACTATAATTAAATGGTATCCCTTTGTTATTAGTTACCAACAATTCTTCTTCCGCAACTGCGTCAACACGATTATATCTTAACGATAGGTTCACTGTTGTGTTGTAACTTAGACAAGTGGCTTTAAATAATCCAAAATCAACACGTTTTCCTGTACCGTATTCTCGTAAATCATAAACTTCTAATTTGTCGTAAGTTGCATATGTATCTAAGATATATGTTTTTAAATGAGCATTTTTCACCGATAATAAAGGAATTGGAGTCGTTGTTTTTATTGAACCATTTATTTTCACGTTATAGAATCGTAACGGAATGGGAACACTCGTTTGAATGAATACACTATGCTCCTCATCTAGTGTAATATTTTCAAACAAAATGTTACCGCCATCCATGTGAGTCACGCCAAAAATAGGCGATGTTCGAGATGGGGTGCATTTAAACGTTGTATTTTTATAAATATAATTCATTGTCATTTTACCACTTGCTTTTACACTATCAACAAATGAAAAATAACCGCTCAAACAAATCACTCTGCAATTATTAAAAGTCGTCACAGGATTAGTATCTAATGACATGGTTTGATTCCACACGGTTCCATTAAGATCAATAATACAGTTATTAAATAGAGCAATCATGCCATAATAGACATTCCCACCTATTAAATGACTATTATGAATTTCTATGTTAAATGCACCAGGTTTTGTAATAGGCGTAGAAACATTCCAGCCTGTAAAATCATTCACGATGTAGTGCAAACGTCTACCATTAAAATATAAATTATCAATAAATAATTTTTCTAATGCTGTATTAACACCAAAAATACTAACATCTTCACCTGTAATAGAACCATTCTTCAAAGTAACATTTAATGTATCAAAAGCTTGGATGAATTGTCGGTCAGAGGCGCTAGGTGTAGAATCCATTTTAAACTCAAACCCATCAATTGTAATTTGGTCGTGTTGAATATCTCCATTAGTCTTATTTCTTAACTTGATAACTGCTACTGCTCGTTGACTGTTAGATGAACCGACACCAATGTTCTTACAATACAAATGATTAAATCTTATATCCTTAACGTTAGAACCACCAAAATAAAATCCATGTTCTCCGATATTTTCTATTTTAACATTGTTGAAAATGATATGGTCTAAATTTCCGTCAGAATTAAATGCACTTTCAACTGTATTCATGATTTCTAATCCATTAATAATTAAATCAGATGAGTTTGATATATTTAGTAATGATTGCGTTCCAAAATTGTTGCTCTCTCCGATATTGCCTCTATTTCCATCCAATTTTAATGAATTAATTGTGCTCTGTCTTAGATTATTCATTGTCACAGTCCCGATGAGTGGAGTTTTATCAGCTACTGGTTGAATAGTACCACTACAATTAATGACAATACCGACTTTATCTTCTAAGGTCACCCTATTTTTAATGAGGTATTCACCATCAGGAATCAATAAAATACCACCATTTTTTAAATCATTAAATGCCTGCTTAAAGGCATTATCCCATACAATGGTATCATTATATCTTTCGGTTAAGGATTGGTAGTTAGCTACATTGACTGTTAATTGTGACAGTTGTGCATTCATTTTAGCCACTTCATCATCGATTTTAGCATCCATTTTTACAAAATTATTTTTATACTGTTGAGCTTCAGCAAGTACATTGACTAATGTTCCTAACTCATCTGATGATGTAGTTTTAGTTCGAGATAGAGATTTACTAACCTCAATCGTGAATTGATTCGTTGTAAATAAGGATTCGTTCTCTCCATAAATTTCGAATTGAGCGACCACATCTCCCGCTACGGCATTCAGTTGTTCCGTTAGCTCTAATTCAAATCGTCCTATGGAGGCATCAATTTCTCGTAAATCATTAAATACCTCCGTCTTATCTGGTTTAATGGCACGGATCGTCGCTCTATGCTGTCTTAAATCAACGGATTGTGAGCTTTGTAGAAAATTAATTTCTATAAAGCGACTATTCTTATCGAACTGGACTGAATGGATGGTATCATCCATTTTTTTATTGATATCAAAATAATAAGCTTTAGGCTTCATCTTCTTCACCTCTCAAATTTTCTAAATCTTTCAACCTAGAATTTAACGACTTAACAACTTCAACAAGTCCTGCGATAATCGAGGATTGATCTATATGCCTGTGTCCACCGATATCTGTCATAATAAGATCATCATCGTTCGGTAAAATCATCATCGTTAAATCGTCTTCGTTATCGACCTTAATCGTTGTTTTTAAATTTAATATAGAATCAACAATATCTGTTGCATTTTTCCCGCAAAAAAACGGATGATCTTCATCCGTCGATAAAACATAAGCAGCTGGTGGAGATTCAGTATTTTGAAATAGTCCGCCTTTCATGATCCATCTACCTCGTCGTGCATCAGCATACATATTAGTCAATCCATTGTTATCTTGAATGCCTAGAGAATTCCAACATAAAATCGACATATTATGATATCCATACTTATCTGATCTATCATCATTTCCTAAAGCTAGACCATTAACACCAACATTTTGACCTGGGCGTTGACTCAGTAACAATCCACCGCAAATATCAACGGTTGCATTCCCATAAGATAAATCACGATCTACATCTATTGATAATATTTTTAAATCATCATTTCCCGCAAAAATTGAGAACGTGTTGGCGCCAAATAATTGCACTCTTAAATCATCGTCAACCGTCCCATAATACCCCATAAACTCACCAGTTCGAGAATTATAGACATTCATGACTCCGCTATTTAATAAAATTGTCATAATTTCATTATTGAGAACTCCAAGACCTTTATCGTTGAGCTTAATTCCATTCGAATTTTGACCATTATTGATAGCCATATTTACCGCATCAGAACGTACCTCAATTTCTGCCGATAAATCTTCTTTTGCAACTTTAAGATTAATCTCATCAATTAACTGTTCAATCTTACTATACATATCTTCACTTAAGTCCGTGATAATACTTTTGAAACTGTCAACTTTAACGTTAATATTAGCAACTGTCTTTTCAATTGTGACAGTATATGATGGAGAAGCACTACTAATTGTGATATCTGTATACTCACCTTTAACAAAATTATAGTTGTACTCCATCATTCGAGCTTCAGTTCGTTGTCTCAATCCTCTTTTAATCGCAATAACAGAATCTCCAATATCAAGCTTTAAAAGCTCCTTTAATTCATCAGATATCTTTGGATTATTCTGTCCATCGTCAAATGTGATAGTCCAACTTAAGACTGGAAGGTCTATTTTACTCTCGGTAAATAGCTTCATTCCGGCTTCTCGTAATAGATTGATGGCATCTTCTTTCATGACCCCATTCGCTTCATCAACGCCGATTTCCGGGAACTCAACGTGTTTATAATAAACCTCTGAATACATAGCAATATTCGGACTATCTAAGAAATACTCGGGCAACAATAACTCATTAGCTCCCTGTGGTATTATCCGTGTAGCCACTGGCTTATAGTCAAGATCACGAAGAAACCTTTCCATATTCTTGTCATCTCGAATTACAAATCCTGTATCCTCTCCCACGCGATTTTGAATTTGTATTTCAAAATTATTAAAATCAAATTCGACATTACTATATCGATTCAAGATTGTATTCTCTTTATTCCCCATCAAGGCAACTAACGGATTATATCTCACAATTTGAAGGTTTTTTCTTTCCTCTGAGGGTTCTAAGTCAACAACTGTACAACGATGAGGTTTTGTATCCTGTGCCTTATCTAAGATGTACTGTGCTGCCTCCAAACGTGTCTTAGCAACACTATTTAGGTGTGGGATAAAACCATTTGATAGTTCCCCCCACACACACTGATAAGCTGTAAATGTAATTCCTGTATCGTCATCACTCAAATCAAAAATTTTGAATAATTGATACTTATTTTTTTTACTTGGTGTTGGAATCTTTACGTACATGAGTGGTAGCAACTTATGTATATGACGGTCTGTCAAACTGACTTTAAATGTGGCATAGAATTGACCATTTAACTGTCTAAATATATTGTTTTCATTTTCATCTACAAAAACTTTAAACTCTCCGTTATGATCAAAATTCGTTTCATTTTCATCATAGCAACTAATATACATTATCTCACCCCTTTATAAAACCCAACGCGGTACGATAGTTACCTTCGTCAATGAATTTGTCGTACTACTAACACTAATTCGGTTTGATCCATTATCTAATACCGGGAACTCACCATACATATCCCTATTTTTCAAAGAGATAGCTTGATTAGAATAACCTTCGTAGCATTCTTGAATTTCGCTATCCAATGTTACAACACCATTCACATTTTCAATCATACAATAAGTGAACTCATTAATCGTAATATCAATATTCCCGCTACCTTCAATCGTGATTAATGGAAGCGATGAGTAATTTCCTTCATTAAAAATCATCAGATTATCAAAGTTATCTTTAAAAACAATTGGCATCATCTTAATGGGACAATATTTATCCACCTCAAATATGATGTTAATGATAGTGAAGGTTTTATTTTTGCTGTACTCAGTGGCAATAATATTACTAACATTAAAGGTACGGTCATCATAACTAAATTTTAATTGCCCTTCATTAATAGATAACCATCTTCTGATTTTTAGAAGTTTTTTTTTATTTGTTTCAAACCCTAGTACACATGTGATTTGAGGGTTATTTGTTTCAGATACGCTCGCCAATGGTAACACTGGTAACGTCTCAAAATAAAGATCATAATCCTCTAGGCTATTCTCATCATTAAATACAAAATAATTCATCCTGATTGCAGCCCTCCAAAACTCATCTGTTTATTTCTCTTAGCTAATGTACGATCAATGAATGTCACGTTTTTCTTAATGATATAGTTATCGTCTAAAACGATTGAAACTTGCCCCTCAAATTGAGGAGTTAGGTTAATATTTTGATTTGCATAATTATGTCGTTGACTACCTCTAAATCTAGCCAGTGTTTCAAGTTGGCTCATCATAGAGCGCTGAAGTTGATTATACATTGCATCATTTAAGGCTTTATAAGTTGATTTATTTCCACTTTCAGAAACCCTTCGAGTCATCACTGTATTAATCGTTTTATTTTCAATGACAGTTGTTTTTTTCTTTGGCTCCCACTTATCCCAGGTTCCGAATAAACGTTGCCATTTGGTAATGATATCTCCCGTGGTTGCATCAATATCCGTCACTAACTCTTTGTTCATCTCAAAAATTTTATCAACGGATTCATCTCGTGTCTTTTGTGCAGCTGCAATGGTTTCGTCACACTGTTTATTCGCATTTTCAACCAACTTTTCGTATTGCTCATCTGAAATTGAACCAGTTTTGTCTCTCATGTCGATATAAGCTTTAACTTTTTCATCACGTTCTGTTTCAGCTGCTTCAATCACTGCATCTCGTTGTTCATTCAATGACTTAATTTTCTCACTTGCCATTTCTGCCGTAATTTCAATATCTTTGTCTTTCATTCGACTTAAAATAACTTCTGCCTCTGCTGCCTGTTCAGATAAGGCAGTCACTGCATCATCTCGCATTTGATTTTGTAAAGCTGTAATCGTATTAACCTCTGTCTCTGTTAAAGCTCTTTTCTCATTAGCTGCCTGTTCATAAATAGCTGTAATCGCCGTTTCGTTGGTCTCAATCATTTTAGCTTTATCCTCATAATAAGTTCGAGTCTTCTCTAAAATATCTACTTGTTCCGCAGCACGAATTCCTGAATGATTTCTAAATGCTTCCGTTAATATTGCCAACTCATCCTCTTTATCTTTCTGTAATTCTTCTTTAATCATAGTCCCCATCTCACTATAAGTTTGAGTAATCGTCGTAGCCATCTCTGATGTAAGGGTGGTAGAATCTACATACAAATTCATTAGTGTTTCCCTTGTAGCCACATCCATATCCAAATAGGCTTGAACTTGTTTCTGTGTTTCTTCGCATATGGTTTGAGTCGTATAAGTCGTGATTTCTCCATATTGTGTCATAGCTGTTCCTGATGCAACTAAAGTATCCGCAAATAGATCAACCGTTGGAATGACTTCTTGTGACATCTGGTGATGAATCGCAACCCCTGTCCCAACAACTGCCGCACCTGCTAATAACCAAGGACCCGCTGCTACCGCCATAGCCCCTAAGCTTGACACCATCGCTCCCATCCCTGTGGCTCCTGCCGCTGTACTAGCAGCCGTTCCAGCTGCTGCGGCTGTGCCGCCAAATTTACTCGCCCATCCAATAGCAGTCGATAATCCTTTTGATAGTGTTCCTACGGTTGAAACAGTTCCACCTATTGCCTTACCACTGACACCCACTGCTATCCCCATTGCTGTCATATTGACAATAGAGTTGAGAGTTTCTTCGTCCATATCCTTAATGACATCCGTCACTTTATTAACAATCCCTATAAATTTATCAATCATAGGGATTGCAGCTTCGCCTAAATCAATAAAACTATTTTTTAATTCATTCAACGATCGTTGAAGTTCATCCGACTTCGTACTTTCGATTTTGTTTAAGGCAGTATTGGTTGCCCCTGCTGCGTTTTCCATTTGAGCGCTTTTAGATATAAAGTTATCATATTGTTCACCCGTTAAAGCTAAAACAGCGGTTAATGCTTCGGTTGAACTAAAGAGTTCCCCCATCTTATCCGATGAACCCCCTGTTTCTTTTTGTAAAATTTCAAGAACTCCCACAAATCCTTTAGCCTCTAACATGGCCTGTGAGTTCGAATATCCATATTTCTCAATTAACTTCTGCATTGCAGTCGTTGGTTTAATTAAATTACTGAATACCGCTTTTAATTGAGTTGAAACTTCCGCTGTATTCCCTGTCACACCCGTTAATGTCGCCATGCTTCCAAATAATTCTTCTAATGACATATTTAACGTTGAAGACAATGGGAATAAAGCTTTCATACTACTAGCCATTTCTGGGAATGTTGTAACCCCCAATTTAGCCGTTTGAAAAGCCAAGTCCGAAATCTTTTTAGCGGTTTCATCATTAACTTGTCCATACCCTTTCATTCCGGCCGAAATTAAGGAAACAGCATCACTAACTTCCGCCCCTCCGGCTTTCGCACTCTTCGCCATCGTTTCGAATATTTCAGTTGTTTCATCTCCTAAATCACCTAAAGAGGAAATAGCCTGATACATCCCATCTGAAACGGTCCCAATCGCAATTCCTGTCTCATCAGATAATTCTAAGATTTTATTTTTATATTTATCTAAATTCTTCGTATCATCTAGTAACGTATTAATATTAGCTAAATTTTTCTCAAATGACATAGACATAGCAGAACTCGCTCCGATAAGGGTTGCCATACTAGCACTAATCCCAAGCACTTTATCACTAGCGTGACTAATTGCCTCACCCGCACTCTTTGCCTTATCCCCGAATTGATCTAACCTTTCAGCTGCAGTTTTTAAATGATTATTTTGTTCCTGCATTTTTTTGTTTTGGCTACTAATTCGATTTTCTAAATCTTGAATCTCGGTTTGAGCAGAAGTTATTTGTGTCTCAAATTGTGCCACTCGCTGAATATTACTTTTAATCGCACTTTCTGTTCTTTCATAAGCCTTTTCGCTTTCTTTTAAAGATGATTTTACTTCTTTTACTGCTTTGGATTCCTTACCATGTGCCTTCTCAGCCAACTCTAGTGCTTCTTTTTCCTCTATAATCTTTTGTTTTAAACGATCGCGAACTTTTATATTTTCGTCGAGTGTCTGTTTCGTTTTATTCAAAGCTTGACTAAATAGTTCAATTTTTTTTCGGTTGAGTTCGATTTGTTGGTTCATTTTTTCTTGAACCTTTGCAACGGTTGATGAACTGGTTCCAAAGCCTTCAAGTTCTTTTTGAGCTAAGCGGGTTTCAGCTCTAGCTAATTTCATCTGCTTATTAACTCCATCCAAGGTAGTATTATATTTACTCACATCAGCTTCAAAAACGGCTCTTATTCGTTTCACCTCATCTGCCATTTATCTCACCTCCTTATTTAAAAATCAGTTGAATAGGTAACAGGACGCCCCCATTTTTCTAACGTTTCTTGGGATTGATTTATGGAATGTTTTGACTCAACCAACATCCCGTTTTCTTTTAACCAATAACGATGAAGTCGATTAATTCGTCTCAATGTACTTCCCCAAAACTCTTCCTCCGTAAAATTCAAACGAGTTTTAGCCACATATAACAACCACTCATAATCAATTTTCAGTTCACCGTTCGATGTTGATTGAGTTTCTATTTTTTTTGAGCTTCATCCTCATCATCTGCAAAATAGCCAGTCACTAGATCCGTTAAAATGTGATCAATTTGAGTAAAAGTATGATTATTTAATGGAAATAACCGATTAAACTCCTCTAATGTTAAATCCGGCTTTTCAACACAACAGGCGCATAAAATTTCTAATCCTTTTTTATAAAAACAATTGCTTCCAGGTTTAAATAAATCTAAAAAGATTCGAGTTGCTTCAACCGAGCTTCCAACTATATTTTCTAATCTCAACATAGCAGTCATATCCAACCTAAAAGTTAAATAATCTCCTGTTTGGGTTTTCATACGATACGAATTATCTTTTAAATTAACCATAAAATGACCTCCTTCTAATGAAATAGACTAGGTTTGACCTAGTCTATTTTGAGTTGCAAATTTAATTGCTATTATTATTCGAACGTTGGAGTAGGAACTGATGCAAAGAATGATTCAACTTCTTTTAAGCTTTTTAATGTTTTAGAGGCATCTACTGTTCCATCATCTAATGGCTTAAAGTTTCCTGTAATCGTCTTTGGTTGATAGTTAGCAGAACCTTCAGATGTTGCCGCTGTGACTCCTGATGGAACAAATTTTCCATCATAAAAAACATAGCCTTTATAGATACCTCCTGCTTTCTCTACCGTAAACATAATAGCCACATCTGCCGGAACATCATGGATACTCCGAACTAGAAGTCCATTATTGTCTTTTTTATGCCCTAATAGAGCCATTTCATGTTCTTCTTCAATATCTCCGGTAGAAAGTGTAATCGGAACATCACCTAAAACAGAATGAGTAAATTTATTCACCCCTTCTGCATAAAAAGGAGTTGAATTATAACTTTTTTCGATTCCAATTTCTGTTAAGTTAGGCAAGTAAACCGGGGTTCCATATCCCTCCTCTTGCTTGATGGCATAATAAACTTTATGACAGCTCACAATCGGTAACGGATTGTCTGTACTTGCTGCTCTCGGTTGAATAGTTGCACTTTTTGTCATATTATTTCCTCCTTCTAATAATCAAATGAAAATCGTAAGCATTTAAAAAGGAGTCCGGTTTGTGAATCTACATCCTCATAAACGGCTCCCTTTTTCCACCCTTGCTCTTTCGCAAGGGTTCGAATAACATTTTCAATTTCTGTAAAATCAGTGTTGCTGTTAATATCTATTTGAATATAATGACGTGTCTCTAATTCTTTTCCTTCAGCGTAAAAAGCTCCTGACTCATCATAAAATAAGTACGTGCAATACGGGACCTTAACGTCTGAAACAGCTTTTAAGCGATAAACGGTTCGATTAGGTAACAGCGCGGTTAATCTTGAGTCCGATAATATTTGAGTCACATAAGATTGATAGCTCATGACTTCATCTTCCTATCTACTAACTCTTCTCTTAATGATTTAACAAAATCATCTTCACTTTCACGAATGGAACGTTCAAACCATCCGATATGTTTCCCTGATTGACGAACATTTCGAAACTCTTGGAACATAGCCTGAAAATTGTTTAAATAAATCGTTCCGGTACATCCCCCAAATGGATTTCTTTTGACTTTTATTTTAATCGATTTTTTAGTCAATCCACTTAACTTCGGTGCATTTTTATTCACCCTAGCTTTAGGAATGCTTAGTGTTCGTTTCAAGACAACCGCTACCTCTTCATCTTCAATTTTCATATCTGAACATAGGTCAATAAATTCATCAAATCCCTCTAAGGTTGACATATTTTCACCAACTCGCATTTAAAGTCCGCAAAGGCATGTTTATTTTTCACATCATGACAATATTTAATATCATAAACATTCCCTTGGTGAATAATCCGATACTTTTTAGTTTCATACGTTGCTAAAATATCTTTTATTTTTTTACACATTCGAACCGTAAAGCCGACTAGAATTTGTGAATGGGTCGCATGAGCTTTAATAAATTCTTTCCCACTAAATTCTTCTTTCCTAGCCCAACATTTATAATATGGAGTCCACGATTCTACAACAAATCCATTTTCATTCGTTTCGTCTTGATCAAATCGTTCAAATATAATTCGTTCAGTCAGCATACATTCTGCCAATTTATTCACTCCTTTCTTTTGCCTGATGAGAAAGTTGAATTAAAATACTTTGCATAACAGGTTTAAGCTTTTCACCTGCTTTTTCAGTTGTAAGTGATCGGTCTTTATATAATTCATGAATGATCGCAAGACAAACAATTTTAGCCTGACTAGAGTCCGATTTGGTTAAATCGAACCCAGTCATGCCTTTTAATTGTTCTATCGCTGCTTCATTCAATAATGACAGATAAGTATCATCATCTTCATAATCAATGCGGAGGCTTTCCTTTATTTCTTCCAACGATAATTTCATTTTATTTACCTGATTTAGCTTCTTTTAATAAAGAAGCTCCTTTTTTAAGATAAAGTAATCCCTTAGCCCCTACTAATTTTCCTGTTGAGTCATTTCCAGCTGTCATCTTACCATCTACAATCATTAATGTTTTGTAGATCCATTTATTTGTATCTTCATTAAAATATTTTTTAAAATACATCGCTAAATTTGAATTTAACATATACTGTGATAAATCAACCACCACTCCAAAAATTCCATTTTCATCGCATTTATCAAATCCAGGAAAACGATCTGTTACTAAAACTTCACGTCCATTAATGAGTTTTTGTCCTTTTTCATTAATTCGCCCTAATCCAATTTTTTGACCTGTTGAATCAGTCATTCCATTTAAGTATTTCTCCCATGTTTTTTTCGACATCACATAAATGACACTATCTTCTACCTCTTCTGGAATGGCTGCTTCTACAGTCGCCCATTGAGTCACAGTTCCAATATTATCTGATGTAAACTCAACAATTTGGTCTGCCGGAAGATTAGTATACTTTGTAATTCCTAATGGTTGTCCTTCTCCACTCCCTTCGATAATTGCCTTCTCAATCGCTTGTAACATCGCTTTTTTCAATTGCTTAATAATAGTTGCTTCGAAAACAGGTAGGGAAACCGTTGCAGTTAATAATCCAATGGCTACTTTTGCCTCTAATACATGATAACCAAAGCTTAATTTTACTTTCATTTTTGCTTTTTGATCATCACTTGTTTGTTCTTCACTTTCTAACCAAGTTGCAGTCGGATTAATTTCAGAAATTGGAATCTCCACTCCACCTTTAAACGATGTTTGAGTAATACGTGCTAAAATCTTCCCTTCTGTTGTCATATCTTCAATGACTTTATTTAAGACATTAGTTGGAATAACTGCTGCTACATCTCCTACAATTGTTAATTCATTCGAACGTGCCTCATTTGTATTTGCACGAAACTCTTCAGGAATCGGTGTTCCTTTCGTCACATGATTCATGAAGGCTTTACGATACTCTAATGTCCCATAAATATCTTCCTCATCCTCCTGATGACGTTTAGTCGGTTGATTTCCCGTTGAATAGGTTGCGATTGGATTGAATGAACGTGCTTGTGGTTCTTCTGATGTTGGATCCGTTACTTGATTATCTTCATTTGGTAAAGCGGCTAACATCCCACGTAATTCAGCAATTTCATCATTTAATCCATCCATTTCTGCATGAATGCTTCGTAGTTCTACCACATCTTCTGATGTTTTTGATCGCTCCACTAATTCTGCTCTACGTGCTTCTTTCTTTTGTAACATTTCTTCTAATTTCTTTTTCATAGTCTCACTAACCTTTCATTAATATTTGAATTTTTAAACGCTCTATTTCAACTTGATTTTTAGGATTTTCTTTTGCTCGTGCCTCTTCTACTGCTTGTTTAGCACTATCCAATACGGATTTATCCCTGGAACTAATATCCGTTTGATCATAAGCTGGATAATTCACTGCACTTACTTCATAAACTTTCGCAATTTTTAAAATTCGACGTGTTGGCATGTCGGTATCTAAATTCTCCCATTTCTGCTCTTTAATTCGGAACATAAAACTCATACCATCAATGTCACCGCGAGAAATAGAACTATGTAGGGTTTTAGCTTCTGGATTATTCTCAATATCCACATTTGCTCGAATAAAAAGCCCAATTTCATCTACTTCTAACTCCATGGTTGAATTTGTATGACTTGAACGTGATCGAGCAAGAGGAATCTGATTCGTTTCATGATTCACAAATAAAGAAACGTCACTAAAATCACATCCATCAAAAGCCCCTCGTTCAATGATTTCATTAAACCAACCACCAATACTCACCATTTGATTAAATACTGCTGCATGACCTTGGATATTATGACGTTCTTCTGTTGAGGTTTGAAAATCAGACACCGTATAACTTCGTCTAACTGATAGATCATTCATTGAATTACTCATCTTGATTCACCCCTTTCTCCTTTTGAAATTGACTCATTTGATATTGATTAGCAATGTCGCGATCAATAAAGTTTAAACTCTTATTTCGAGTATCTCCGCCTGGAAATGGTGGATATCCAAATAACTCTAATAATTGATTATCTGTTAAAGCTCCCCTATTTCCCAAAATATCAGCTACGGCGATTTTATTTTGAGTATTCGTAAATAGAAGTTTTTGTCCGTAGAAGATAATCTCGTGTCCTGCTTCCAGCTGCTCAATCGAAAATAATGCCTTACTAAACGCTTGTCCGAGTCCAATGATTTCCGGCTCTAAAACTTTCTCATAATAAGCCTGATAATCTTCTTCTGTGAATTTTCCGGTCAGAATTGGTAACGAAGTTCCGTAATGTTTTAATACTTTACCTTCAATAAACTCTAACGTTTCTTTATCCATAATGGTTGGATTGATCGTTAAAGGGACATATTCACTTTTATTGGAAACTGGTAAGATTCCGCTTTGAGAATTAAATATTTTTTGTTCAAATTCTTTTCTTTCCTCTTCCAGCTTCTCCTCATCTAATAAAGCATTAACTTTCAATAATCCGCGAATGGCCAGACTATTTTTTACTGCTTTATCCAATCCCTCAATTAAACTGTGATTAATTTTTAAAATAGGTAATAATGTCTCTGATTTTGCTTTACCTTCATGATTTCCACCCATCAGATCATTATCACTAAACTCTTTTCGCCAATGAATCACTTCATTGTAAGGTAATAGAACAGAATCTGAATTTAAGAAATGAAATTGGACGTATAACTTTCCATGCCCGTCCTCTAAAAAATCAACTTCCGTTGGGTTCAAAGGATAAAATCCTGTGTAATATTTTGTTTTCTCACCATTTATCCATCGTATTTCATATTTCGGATAAATGAAACAGTTATAAGTCTTTTCATGCAACCAGGTACACTTCTCTAAAAAGTCTTTAGTGGTCATGAGTTCATTCGGACCAAACCGTAAAAGCCGATTAATGGAATCTTTTTGAATACTCTGTAACCCATTTTCATCTGTGAAAATATGTTTTGGCTGTAATTTACTGATTTCCGTTGCCTTCGTTCTAATACATGCCTCTACGATATCACTCGCAAACACATCATTTCCGAACTGCGAAAAGACAGGAAGGCTTCCATTAAGCATTTGCGCATAGGATAATTCTTTCTTTTTTCCGTTTTTTAAGCGATTAAATATCGTCTTTAATGCCAATTTATCACCTCACTATCTCTAAATAATCTCTTCGATACCAGTTAAATACGACATAGGCAATAATCATCGTCACCGCACCATCAATATGATTTAACTTAACCCCCTGAACTTTCATCGGCATCATCTTATCCCCCGTAGAATTTAAGTTAAGGGCTGTATTTTTCAAACAAAACACATCAATTGGATTTTGATTGTAATTCACCAAATTATTTTTCAAATCACTTTCTAACATCCTCATCGGGTGACTCATGGTGAAGTGATCTTGATTGACACGGACCATATCAAAGCCGTACTCTTCCATTGCTGCAACAAATTGTTTCGATTCCCATTTATCATAACCGATTTTAAATGCTCTAATTTTGTGTTTTTTCCACAACTCAATGAACCAATCCATCACATCTGTGTAATCAACTTCATCACTACTACAAAGGTGTAAATGACCCGATTTTGCCCATTCTAGATATTTATCACGCTCAGATTTCGGCACTTTTTCTAATTTACTCTCGGGAATGAAATATTTTGATAAAAAATACTTTACCTTACTACCAGGTTTCATAATTAACACTCTAGCACTCGTTAAGTCGAATGTTTCCGATAAATCCACTGCACCTATGGCAATGCTATTATCTAAATCTTCAGGTTCATACGTTAAATCGTTGATAATATCTTGTTCTTGAAGCCATGCAGCACCGTTATTCTGCTTAATATTAAAGTCTTTGGCCAAAACAAAGGCTCTACGACTTGAACTCGTTTTCGCCTCTTCTAGCATATTTCGTAAAAACGACCTTTTTTTGATTTTACCTAGGCCTGGATTGCTCTTCATCCAACTTGATTCATCTTGCCAAACTTCTTGCTCACTATCTTGGGTATATAGCCAAATGAGCCAACGTGGACGTTCAATCTCACCTGCTATAACTTGCCTAGCTTCAATGAGTCGCTTATCTAAATATCCATCATGTGTAAAGCCTTCGGTCGTTAACTCAAAGTATAAAGGCTCATTCTGTGTTGATAAGGCCTGACGAATTGGCATAACTGTACTATCATCTGCCATCTCGAACACTTCATCAACAGCGCCTACCCCAATATTACGACCTTCTTTTGCTCCTGTTTTAGCTGATAGTTTACGAATACTTCCTTTATTCTGTATCGTAAACTTACCTTTTTTCTTCTTTTGCTTTGGATGTCCAAAGAAAATTCCTTTAATATTCTTTCTTGTCACCTTAGACAGGGTCGGACTTTCTTCTCTCATACTATTAATCGCTTGGAACATTAAATCAGCTTGTTCATAGTCATTACTAGCACATAGAATTTTCTTCCCCATCTCACCACAAAACCATTCAGATAAACAAATCGCACCGATTAAAGGCGTTTTACCATTCTTTCGGCCAACTAAAAAAAGCACCTCTTGGTACTTTCTAACGTATTGATCAATCTCTTCATCGTATATTTTGATAGCAAATATACATTCAATAAAGGCTTTCTGCCAAATTTCTAATAGGAATGGTTTTCCGGCATGTGGTGCTTCAAAGTGCCGACATTCTGCTTCAATAAATTTGATTCTTTTATTCGATTCATCAAAATCAATTTTAATATGATTCCGATTCTGATAAATGACATCTGTGATTTCTAAATAGCATTGTTCGACTTGCCATAGAAGTTCTTTTCCAACAATCAGCTCACCGGATTTGATTCGTTGGTAATACTCAACTAGATAACTCATCTTATTCATATCCAGCTAAATCCTCATCATCCTCATCTACAACTGTACCTAGTATTTGAGATAGCTTGTTGATATAACTCAAGTAGTTAGCACGTGTTTTAACAATTAACTTAGAGACCGGTAGCTCTTTTTGCAGCATTGCATTGGATGGATGAACTTGTATTAATCCTGTTTCTTTAATGACTTCATGCATACGATCTAACTCAACTTTACATCGAGCTGCTTCCAGAATAACACCATCCACTAATTGCAATTGGTTTTCATCAACACCATCAAATAATTTTTTGATTCGCTCATATTCTTTTCCTACCATGAATTATCACCACCTTTTTTCAAAATCGGCATTCTTTTTTTATAGGTGCCGAAAGTGCCGAAATCCCGAAAAAAATTCGTCAGAAAATTTTTAAGAAAAAACTCAAAATTACCCTGTGTGTGAAAC
>PPYE01293639.1_pt1 | contig 19855 bp, 20 predicted proteins | sample 1559881 | NCBI WGS metagenome assembly PPYE01 (sample SAMN08240022, study PRJNA423297) | Human gut metagenome, whole genome shotgun sequencing project. | reverse complement strand
AAGTCCCACCGTATCCTTATCCAGACGCCCCACCGGGAACAGATCTTTCCGCTTCTGTCCCTTGATCAGATCAATCACGGTCTTCTCGCGTTTATCTTCTGTTGCAGACACCACCCCCGACGGTTTATTCAGCATATAGTATACATAAGAGGCATATCCGATTCGTTCACCGTCCAGTGTAACATTTGCTTTTGTCTCGTCCACTTTAAGTTCCGGGCGCTTTGCAATCTCGCCATCTACCTCTACTTTGCCTTTTCGAATATACTGCTTCACTTCCTGCCTGGTTCCTACGCCCATCTCAGACAGGAACTTGTCTAACCGGATCATGAATTCAACCTCCATCCCGGCAGATATTTATTCTTCAAAGTTCCATTAGCAAGCTTTCCCCATCCCAGTGGATAACCATCCACGCAGACCAGATACCAGCCTTTTGCTTTCGTCTCTACCAAATCATCAACATCCAGTGTTTCCCCTTTCAGATAACGGCTCACACGATCATCTTCTAGTGGCAGATCAACAATCTTCTCATAATCATCTTTTTTGAGGGTCATGGCAAAGGCCTGGCTTGGCTCAAACCGTTTTTTCTTAAGTTCTCCAAGTAAAAGTCCGGTACGCAGGAACCGAAGTCCCTTAAGATTTGGAAGCCCTGCCGGCATTACATAGACACGCTCGCCGTGGATATCCAGAAGATCCGTACGGATTTCTTTCTTTACATCATTTAAAAATTCTTCCAGTTCCTCTGGTAATTTCTTCTTTCCTTTTCCACCGGTTAGTTCACCTTTCACACGGTCACACGGTTCGCCCTTTTGTACAAGTGCCAGATAATGTCCTTCCCCTTTCATTTTATGTGGGAATATGCGGACAGTATCCGCAAGCGACGGATCCCGTGATTCTGTCACTTCCGGCATTCCCTGAACAAAGCCTTCATATGGCGCAATCTTCAAGATTCTAAATTCCGGATAGGTCTTAAGTAAATGTTCGATGACCTGCTCATTTTCTTTCGGATCAAAAGTACAGGTGGAGTACAGCATCATTCCGCCTTGCTTTAACATACGAGCAGCCTGCAAGATAATGCTCTTCTGAATATTACAGAAAAAGTCCGGCCCATGCTCCTCCCATGCAGATACCATTTTTTTATCTTTTCGGAACATTCCTTCTCCGGAACACGGTGCGTCAATCAGAATCTTATCAAAATACTCTGTAAAATAGCTTTCCATTTTTCCAGGCTCTTCACTTAAAACAAGAACATTGCCAATACCGAACACCTCAATATTTTTCAGAAGTCCCTTGGCTCTGGAATTACTAATATCATTGGCCGCAAGTACTCCTTCCCCTTGAAGCTTTGCTCCAAGCTCCGTAGCCTTTCCTCCCGGTGCCGCACATACATCTAACACCTTGTCTCCCGGTTCCACCGGAAGCCGGTTTGCCGGTGTCATGGCACTTGGCTCCTGCAGATAATAAAGCCCTGCAAAATAATATGGATGTTTAGACGGAGTTACATGCTCCCCGTCATAATAGAATCCATTCTCAATCCAGGGAATCGGCTCGATTTCAAACGGACAGATCTTTTTAAACTCTTCTACGGAAATTTTATTCGTATTTACACGAAGCCCATAATAACGTGGCTCTTCATAACATGCAATATAATCGTCAAAATCTTCTTTCAGAAGATCTCGCATCTTTTTTTCAAAATTCTCTGGCAATCTCATTGATTTTTCTCCTCCAGCACATAAACATACATAATGTAGTATAGCATATCTGGGTGTATAACTCTAGAAATATGAATAGATTAATTTTTTATTTTCTAAAAACAAAAGCACTTCATACGGATTAACGCTGATTTCTTTCCCATTTTCATAAAAATAAATCCCAAAATGTAAATGTACGGGAAACTGTCCCACCGTTCCTTCTGCTCCATAACCGCTGTCTCCCATGTACCCAAGCAATTCTCCTGCTCTTACATAATCTCCTATTTTCAGGTTTGTATAAGAGTCCAGATGCGCGTAGTAGTAATATGTACTACTATCGCTTATGATACCAATCCGCCAACCCCCTTTTTCAAGCCAGCCCTTATTTTTCACCGTTCCGTCACTGACGCTCACCACCGGATACAGCCCCCGTTTATTTTCAGCCGCCATAAGATCTGTTCCTTCATGCACCCGCTTTCCGCCATAATTACGTTCCATATGCCAGGTGTCCACAAAACTTACTTTCAAGGATTTATCCAAATCAGACTCTGGAATCGGGAAATACAAGGCCTCTTTTTCCACATTTTGCATCGCCTGCCTGCATGTTAAAGACAGGTATTTATTCTGACGCAGTTCTTCCGAAAAAAATTTATCTCGAAATTGCTGCGCAGCCAACGTCAGCATTCGATCTGTCATGTGTTTTCCGGACGTATATGAAATTGATATTCCAACAACATCCAGTAGCGCTATCACAAGCAGAATTACAAACAGCCTCAAGCTTACCTGCCAGGTATACACTTGTTTATTTCTAAGATTCCTGTTTTTCTTCATTTCAGTTTTATTCTCATTTTCCGCACATTTTTCTTCTACTATATGACTATATCAAATGTAAAATAACTCCCACCTCTGCAGATGGTAAAAATATAAAAGTAGAACATACAGATTCTTTCTCCATATGTTCTACTTTTATATCAGCTGGGAGATGACGCGCACCTCGCAGCAAGAATGCCGAGGCATTCTTGAATTTCTTATTTTTCAAACTGCCATGATGTCTGTAGATTTTTTTATACTACACACCACATTATCCTATTTTAATTTTGCAAGAACTCCTTTTAAGTATTCCCATGTTCTCTGTGTAGAGGCAATATCCAACTTCTCATTAAAGGAATGAATATCCAAAAGATCCGGTCCCATAGATACACAATCCAAATCTGGTTTCTTTCCAAGGAAAAGTCCACACTCCAGTCCGGCGTGAATGGTAGATACAACCGGTTCTTTTCCATACTGCTCTACGAATGTCTCTACCATTACTTTGCGAAGTTCGGAATCTACTTTGTACTCCCATGCAGGATATCCACCCTGCACCTTTCCGTTAGCTCCGACAGCCTGTGCACAAGTATCCAGGATTTCTTTCATATCTGCTTTCTTACTCTCCATAGAACTTCTTACAAGACTTTCAAGTTTTACAGCGTCCTTAGTCGTTTCTACAATACCAAGATTCAGGGAAGTTTCAACCAGCCCTTCCAGTTCACGGTCATAACACTGTACTCCGTTCGGGCAGATTACAAAATATGTGATCACACGTTTTGTACTCTCCGCGTTCATAACTGCCACACCAGATACACTTTCTTCTTCAACATCCACAGTAAGTCCCGGTTCTTTTCCAAGGAACTCCTTGTCCCATGTTGCTTTCAACTCTGCAACAGAAGCTTTTACTTTATCAGCATCTTCTTTCGCCACAAGGATCTCTGCCTTACACTCACTTGAAATAACATTGTTCTTTGTTCCTCCTGCAATGCTGATCAGGCGGATGTCAGTCTCCGAAGATACGTGATTCAAAAGTCTTCCCATCATTTTATGTCCATTTCCACGCTGTTTGTGAATCTCCGCTCCGGAATGTCCTCCAAGAAGTCCGTGGATACGGATACTGATTTTCTCTCCTTCTGCGTTCTCGCGTGTGACTGGAATCTCAGTATTATATCCGAATCCGCCTGCACAGCCAACTGTCAGGATTCCCTCTTCTTCAGAGTCAATATTAATAAGCTTCTTTCCTTTAAGTACGGACAAGTCAATATTCTCTGCTCCACCCATTCCAATCTCTTCATCTACCGTAAACACAGCCTCAATTGGTGGATGCGGAATATCCTTGCTGTCCAAAATCGCCAGTGCCATAGCAACTGCAATACCGTCATCACCGCCAAGTGTAGTGTCTTTTGCTTTTACATATCCGTCTTCTACATACAGTTCAATCGGATCTTTCTTAAAATCATGATTTGATTCCGGACGTTTCTCACATACCATATCCATATGTCCCTGAATAATGACCGGTTCACTGTTCTCATATCCCACTGTTCCCGGTTTGGAAATGATAATGTTATTCGTCTCATCCTGTATGCATGCAAGTCCTCTTTCTTTTGCAAATGCTACGCAGTAATCACTGATTCGCTTTGTATCGAATGTACCATGAGGTACCTGGCAGATTTCCTCGAAAAATCGAAATACTTCTTTTGGTTCTAAATTTTCTAATACCATGTTTATAACCCTCTCTTTGAAATAATTTTTGTGGTCACCCCATATCTGCGCAACCACGAATTTTTTTCTCTATTATGTATCATTTGTCATAAAAAATCAAATATTTCCATATGGTTAATTAAGTTTTAAGATTTTGCTCAGCAGGAGGCTTGTTCCATGAAAAATCATTTTTTTCAGTTTTTTCTGATCCTATGCTTTTTTGTGATGCTTTCATTTCCTTCTGAAGTATTTGAAGGCGCAAAATCCGGACTTCTACTTTGGTTCCTTACTGTTTTGCCAACGCTTTTTCCATTTCTTCTCATTTCACGCCTGCTTCTTGACTCTTGTGCCTGTTCACTTTTAAACAAACTCCTTGCTCCTGTGATAAGCCGTCTGTTCGGCATTTCCGCCCAAGGTTCCTTCGCTTTTATTGTAGGATTTCTGTGTGGTTATCCTATGGGGGCAAAGATTACCGCCGATCTCTTTCATGCAAGGCAGATTTCAAAAGCAGAAGCTTCTTATCTACTGTCATTTTGCAATAATACAAGCCCTGCATTCCTCATCCATTATATTGTTCTCGGATATTTTCAGAACCCCAGACTCATTTTCCCATCTGTGCTGATCTTATACGGAACGCCAATCCTACTAACTTTTTTCTTTCGCATAAAGAAACATTTCGCATCATCGAACACTACAGACATTACATCTCCATTTACTATTTCAAAAATTCCTTCATGTTCTCTCGATTTCTGTCTTATGGATAGTTCTGAGGCTATCGTTAAAATCGGCGGATATATTATCCTTTTTTCCGTCATTTTAAATTTACTCCAAAAGCTCCCGATTTCACACCCGTTTTATCAGTTATTTCTTCTGCCATCTTTAGAACTAACTAACGGCTGCGCTCTCTTAAACAAAACAATAACCGCCCAGACCATCCCTCTGTCTTTTCCTATCTATTATAGCCTCTGTATGGGACACACTGCTTTCGGCGGCTGGTGTGCACTTTTTCAGACAGGCAGCATGATAAATGGAAGCGGACTTTCTCTCAACTCCTATGCAAGAAAAAAACTGGTCACCGCTCTGGTGACCAGTCTGTTTGCTTATCTTTATATACGTTCAACCTAAAAACTGTGTTTGCACTCACATCTGTAGCAATTCCTGACTCTTAATTGAGAATCTGTAAACAAATCTTCGTACAGGATAAAGAATCTACTCCTCACTGTCCAGGTCAAAATCCGGGAATGCATCCTCTGCTGGTTCTTCTTCCTGCTCATATCCCTGATCTTCATTCTGTGCTGCTACCGGCTGATCCGGAATATCCAGCTCCGCACGGTTATTACGAACCATGTCATAGCACTCCTGAAGAGAATTCACAAGACTATCATACTTGGTTGTATAACTGTCCAGTGTATGTCCGATGATTCCTTCTGCATTCGCCATCAGATTATCTGCATAACGCATAGCTCCGATACGGATTTCATTCGCATCGCTTGTTGCATTATCAAGAATCTCCTGTGCCTGCTCTGTGGCAGCAGTCACAATCTCATTCGCCTGTGCGTATGCCTGCTGCATAATTTCATGCTCGCTCACCAGTTCATTCGTATGAATCTGCGCTTCCTCCAGCATGCTGTCCGCTTTTGCCTGTGCATCAGCAAGGATTGCATCTTTATTTGCAATGATCTTCTGATAACGCTTGATTTCATCTGGTGTCTTCATACGAAGCTCACGAAGGAGCTCGTCCATCTGATCTTTATTTACAATAATTTTTGATGTAGACAGTGGCTGAAACTTACAACTGTCAATATATTCCTCGATTTCTTCAATGATCTGCTCAATACGGCTGCTCATTATCTACACTCTCCTTTTTGATTCATTTTCTCCCTTATTCTTTCTCGCACAACATCGGGAACAAACTTTGAAATATCTCCATGATAGAAAGCTACTTCTTTTACTATGGTAGAGCTCAGATAAGAATACTCCAGGCTTGTCGTTAAAAAAACTGTCTCAACACTTGGCTCCAGTTTATGGTTCGTCTGAGCCATCTGAAGCTCATATTCAAAATCTGTGATTGCCCTGAGTCCTCGAACTATCATACAGGCATCCATCTTTTTGGCAAATTCTACCAGCAGCCCATCAAATGGGACTACGATTACATTTGTCATATCCCGTGTTACCTCATTTAACATTTTAACACGTTCCTCTACGGAAAACAACGGGGTTTTTGCATTATTATTCAATACTCCGATGACCAGCTCGTCCACAAGCGGTGCGGATCTTCTGATAATATCCAAATGTCCATATGTAACCGGATCAAAACTTCCGGGATAAATTGCTCTCTTCATAACTGCTCCTTATTCTTTCTCCAGGAAAATGTGTTTATTTGTCTTATACATCTTTTCTTTTATTATGGAATAGCCCAGTTCTTCTGCATAAGACAGATCTGTCTCCTTCGATGCTTCCACGATAATAATTCCGTCATCTGCCAGCAAAGTCGTATCAGTGAGAAATTCCAGCACTTGCTTTTCCCATTCGTGATTATACGGTGGATCCATAAATATATATTCAAACTTCCACTCACCATTCAGTCTCGAAAGCGCCGCAAATACGTCCATCTGCATCGTCTTTGCCCGGTCTTTTAATTTTGTAAATTCCAGATTCTCCTGTATGCACTTCATAGCTTTTGGATTCTTCTCTACGAATACCGCATTTGCCGCCCCGCGGCTCAGCGCCTCAATCCCAATCCCGCCGCTTCCGGAAAAGAGATCCAGGAAATTACTATCATAGAGTTCTGCCGAAATCATATTAAACAATGTTTCTTTTATCCGGTCTGTTGTAGGTCTTGTATCCATTCCATCCAGTGTCTTAAGCTGCAGACGTCTGGCTGTTCCTGCAATTACTCTCATATCACATTCCTCTTTATCTTTATCAGTTCTTTTTTATACTATTTCATCTATTTTTATCTATATTTTTCGTAAATTTTTCTTAGTTTCTCGTTCATTATAAATTTGTCCCATGGAAATGTCAATCCGATTCCCCGATGTACTGTATTCTATGCAAAATTCTGACACAGGCTCCATGAAATTAGGGATACAACTTTTTCTTGTCATATCCCCATTTCATCTTTGTTCTGTTACCGTTAAATATTATTTACCGGCCATCTGTTTTTCCTGCTGTTCAATCATCTTTTTTACCATATAACCACCAACTGATCCATTCTGTCTGGAAGTCAGATCACCATTGTAACCGTCTGTTAATGGTACTCCAAGTTCTGTTGCTACCTCATACTTGAATTTGTCCAGTGCTCCTTTTGCCTCTGGAACTGCTGCTTTGTTAGATGAACGATTTGCCATTTTATACTCCTCCTTTTGTAACTTTGTTTTTGTTACGTTGTTAGTATATGGAGGATTTAAATTATTACACTAGAAGTTCCTTCATAATCTGGAATTTGCTGGACATATTCAGGATTATTTTTTAAGAGCCATTCTGCGGCTTCGTTCGCTTTCTGCAAAATTGCCGCGTCCTGATAAATGTCTCCCAGTCCAAAATCCATAAGTCCGCTTTGACGGATTCCAAACAAATCTCCCGGACCGCGAAGTTTTAAATCTTCGCTTGCGATTTTAAATCCATCGTTCGTTTTATTTAAAATTTCCAGACGTTTTTTTGTTTCTTTTGCCTTTGAGCCGGTCATAAAAATACAATAAGACTGATATTTTCCTCGTCCAACACGACCGCGGAGCTGATGAAGCTGCGCCAGTCCGAAACGCTCTGCATTTTCAATCATCATAACGGTTGCGTTAGGCACATCAATTCCAACCTCAATAACTGTCGTTGACACAAGGATCTGGATTTCATTACGTCCAAAACGCTCCATAATCTCGTCTTTTGCTGCCTGCTTCATTTTCCCATGAAGATGATCAACTACAATCTGAGTCCCCATTTCTTCTTGCAGCATTCTGGAATAATCTGTCACATTTTCCGCCTCCATAGCTTCACTTTCTTCTACCATCGGGCAGATAATGTAACACTGTCTTCCTTCTGCAATCTGCTTTTTCATAAATGTGTAGGCCGTCTGCCGGTAACTGGTGTCTACCACACAATTCTTAATAGGCAGACGGTTCGCCGGAAGTTCATCTATCACAGAAATATCAAGATCTCCGTATAAAATGATTGCAAGGGTTCTCGGGATCGGTGTCGCACTCATAACAAGAACATGCGGAACACCGCCTTTTTTTGCAAATGACTCTCTTTGTTTTACCCCAAACCTATGCTGTTCATCTGTCACTACAAGTGCCAGATTATCATAATAAACTGCGTCCTGAATCAGTGCATGCGTCCCCACGATGATCTTCGCAAGTCCGCACTCGATCCGATCGTAAGCTCTGCGTTTTTCTTTTGCCGTCATCGAACCTGTCAAAAGCACTACTTTTATCGGAATATTATATGCTTCAAAAAGACTGGTGATCGATTCATAATGTTGTCTTGCCAGCACCTCTGTCGGTGCCATCATTGCCGCCTGATAGCCTTTTAATGCGGTATTAAGAAGCGCTAATACTGCAACGATTGTTTTACCTGACCCTACATCTCCCTGCACAAGTCTTGACATGGCATGCTCAGATGCCATGTCCTGCTGGATTTCTCTCCATACGTTCTGCTGCGCCCCGGTCAGTTCAAATGGTAACGCTTTTTGAAACTCCTCTGTCCGTAAATCCAATGGAATCACATATTCATTATCCATGCGGCTATTGCTGTCTTTTAGTTTCCGGATTGCAAGTATAAACTGTAAAAACTCTTCAAATACAAGCCGTTCTCTTGCATGATAAAAGACTTCTTTATCTTCCGGAAAATGAATACCACGAATGGCATAATTATATTCTGCCAACTGATAATGCAGACGGATTTCTTCAGGCAAATGCTCTTTTGTAAGATCAAGGCTTTCTACGACCTGCTTAACAGCTTTTGAAATCGCATTGTTCGTCAGGCCTGCTGTCAGATTATAAATCGGTTGTAGTGTATGCAGTTTTTCTTCATATTTTTCACTTGGATAAAAGATTTCCGGATGTTCCAGTACAAGTCCATCCCGCCGATTCACAGCCCGGCCGCGCAAGGTAATCTGACCACCACCTGCCAGCGTATTTTTAAGAAACGGCATACGAAACCAGACTGCTTTGATCGTCCCCGTCAGATCTTTTACGTAAATGGTCGTCACCTGTAAGTTACGACTTCCACCCACCTGCACACGCCCGAAAATCATTCCTGTTACAGTAACAGTTCGACCGTCCTCTACCTCTGCGATAGGGACGGCCTCCTCATACACGTCGTAATTTCTCGGATAATACCTGAGAAGGTCACCAACTGTATAAATTCCCAGTTTTGCAAACAGCTTCTCCGTTTTCTCCCCGACGCCTTTTATTTCATGAATCTTACTCTGTTCAATCATATCTCTTATTCTACAGCTAATACATAATAATAGATTGGCTGACCACCACAGTGCACATCAACATCTATATCTGGATAGAGTTTTTCAACTTCCTGTGTAAAGGCATCCGCCTCTTCCTCAGTCACATCCTGTCCATAATACAGACTGATCAGTTCCGAATCATCATCTACAAGCTGTTCTAACATTTCCAGTGTAGTCTCTGCAATATCCTGTCCTACAGAAAGGATTCCTGCATCACCAATTCCCATAATGTCTCCCTGATGAATCTCTTTGTCATCAATGTGTGTATCACGGACTGCATAAGTAACCTGTCCGGTTTTCACATTCTTAATTTCATCAAGCATTGTCTCTTCGTTAGACTTTGCATCTGCATCCGGAACAAAGTTAATAATTGCAGTAATCCCCTGTGGAACAGTCTTTGTTGGGATTACAATGATTTCTTTATCTTCTACAAGGTCTTTTGCCTGATTTGCTGCGAGAATAATATTCTTGTTATTTGGAAGAATAAAAATTGTCTCTGCATTGACCTGATCAATGGCTTTTAACATATCATCTGTACTTGGGTTCATAGTCTGTCCACCCTCAATGATATAATCTGCTCCAAGTTCACGGAAGATTTCGTTCATTCCATCACCGATAGATACTGCAATAAATCCCATTGGCTTCTTCGGCTCTGCAATCTTTTTAGCTTCTTCGGCTTCTGCCTGTTCTTTTGCAAGCTTCTCGGAATCACGAATCAGTTTTTCCCTATGCTCCTCACGCATATTATCTATTTTCATGCGTGATAACTGTCCATAAGTCAGTGCTTTCTGAATCGCAAGTCCTGGATCATTCGTGTGTACGTGGATCTTCACGATTTCATCATCTGCTACACATACGATAGAATCACCAATTGATGACAAGTATGCTTTCAGCTCATGCTCGTCGTTCTCTGTAAATTCCTTTTCGAGAAGAATGATAAACTCTGTACAGTAGCCAAATTTAATCTCTTTTTCTTCCTCGACTCTGACTTTTACTGCTGTACTATTTCCAGCAGCCGGTGCAATTGCGCTATAATCAATCTCTTTCCCAAGAAATGCATCATATGCTCCGCGGATAACTTCTAAGAGTCCCTGTCCACCAGAATCCACTACCCCTGCTTCTTTCAAAACCGGGAGCATCTCCGGTGTCTTCTGAAGAACTTCATCCGCATGCTCAATAACTGCCGGGATAAACTCCTCAAGATCTTCTGTCTCAAGAGCAAGCTCTGCTGCTTTATCTGCGATTCCACTTGCAACAGTAAGGATTGTTCCTTCCTTCGGCTTCATAACCGCCTTGTATGCTGTGTCTCTTGCTCTCTGGCAAGCTGCTGCAAGGGCTGCAGTGTCAATCTCTTTTTCATCACAGATTGACTTTGTAAACCCTCTTAAAAGCTGAGAAAGAATAACTCCCGAGTTACCTCTGGCTCCTCTTAAGGAACCGGAAGAAATTGCTTTTGCCAGGTTCTTCATATCAACATCTGCAAGCGCTGTCACTTCCTTAGCTGCTGACAGAATTGTCAAAGTCATATTAGTTCCCGTATCTCCATCCGGAACAGGGAATACATTCAGTTCGTTGATAAATTCTTTCTTTGCTTCTATATTCTGCGCGCCTGCAAGAAACATCTTCGCAAGCATATTTGCATCAATTATCTTTGTAGCCACTTCTTATGTCCTCCTTGATTAATCAATGACGCGTACGCCCTCGATATAGATATTAATCTTATCTACCGGCATTCCGGAAAACTCTTCCACACGATACTTCACATTGCTGATCAGGTTATCCGTAACCGCTGAAATACTTACGCCATACGCAACAATGATATGAAAGCTCAAGCTTACATGGTTATCCTCAGAGATACGCACCTTAATTCCACGAGTCAGGCTCTCCTTTTTTAACAGATGAACCAGACCATCCTTCATATTCACTGCAGCCATTCCAACGATTCCAAAACACTCTACCGCTACAGTTCCTGCATATTTTGCTATCACTTCAGGATCAATCGTAATAATTCCGAGATCCGTGCTCATACAACCTTTCATATCCGATACCTCCATATCCGTATATTTAACATATGTATTATACTCTGTTTCATTATATATTACAAGGCAAAACAAGCATGTCCCGACTGTTCTGCCTGATCATCATTTTCACATAACGAAAAAAAGCCCAGATTCCATTTCTGGAATCTGAGCTTTTATACTATTATGCTCGCTCAACTTTGCCAGATTTCAAACAAGAAGTACAAACATACATTCTCTTTGTAGCTCCGTTCTCTGTCTTAACACGAACAGATTTTACATTAGATTTCCACATTTTTGGGGATTTTCTATGAGAGTGGCTTACGTTGTTTCCAAAGTGAGCACCCTTTTCACAAATAGCACATTTTGCCATGACTGCACCTCCTAACGCTCATAATAAGTCTTTTTCAGACTCGCAACAATAATATACTAGCAGATAATTCTCACAAAAGCAAGTATTATTTTCAAGATTTTTCCGACATTTTTCAATCAAGATTTATATTTGCCTTTTTTGTTATTTACAGCAAAACAAATTATATCCAGCCAGCAGGCATAGTATGACACACAGAACAGTTACAAATGTATTGGGCAAAAGCATGGCGATCACAAGTCCGATTGCTATTCCAAACAGCGCAAATCCCACTACCCGTTTCATTTTTTATCGACCCTTCTCTTATAATGTATCTTACTCTATTCTATGCTTCACACAGACCGGACATTACAGATAACTACTGTACATCTACGCTATCAAGAATATCCTTCACATCATTCTCGTCAAGTTTTGAATCTTTACCTCCTGTAAATTTGTCGACCATGTCAGGCACCATATCAAGAATCTTTGTGATCGTATCCTGGTTCTTAATATTTACCAGTCTTGTGTGTCCATTCTGGATCACAAGAACTGCGCAAGGTGTCATCTTGCCGCCAACACCTCCGGCTCCTTTTTCCTTCTTGTCCGCATTAAACGCTCCGGCTCCAATTGCAAAAGATACATCCACCAATGGAAGAATGATTGTGTCCCCGATATGGATTGCATCTCCTACTACTGTCTTCGATGAAACAACTCCATCAATTCCTGTGAACAATGCCTCCACAGTCCCTTTAAAATTATTATCTGCCATATAAAAATCCTCCTGTTATTTTATTTTAAAATTACGAATATCACGATAAGTCTGACGCACATTTCTATTCCAGATCAGTTTCCAGCCGCTCTGAACAAAATGCCACAGATAAATCTTTCCTTTTAAATATGCTGAACCTTTCAGCACCTGATGTTCAAAATCAGGTGTCACACTTATACATCCTCCAACAAATGGATATAGTACGCCAAACACTGCCAAAGCCTGTCCGGTATGATACGGATCATCAAATCCATAAATAATCCTCACATCTGCCTTTTTTGGCTTTAAATATTTCATAAGCCTGAAAAGTTCTTTTTTACATTTGTGATATGCCCCTTTATGCACCTCATCTCGAAGAAATTCTTCCAACTTTTCTTTCTTTCCCGACAATGCTTTTATTTTATCACACAATTTTCCAAAAGTACATTTTATCTTCTGAATCCACGAAAGAATCCTCTGATAGAAGCTTCCATTCTTTTCACTGTCCACGGATTTTCTTTTTCAGGAATTCCTTTTTCAGTTTTCCATTTTTCAGATTCCGGAGCATGCGCACTCTTTTGGCGTGTCGTCTGCGACGTCGCCAGATTCTCTTCAGATTTTTCTGTAAATTTTTCAGGTTCATTCTTTTCAATCTTGTCTGTTTCTGTAATACTCTTCTCATGATTCGATTTCTCCTCTTCTTCTATTTCTGAAATCTCAGTTTTCTCCTCTTCTTCTATTCCAGAAATCTCAGCTTTCTCAGCTTGTTTCTGCAGCGTCTGTACCTTTTTCTGTTTCTTTCCGGCTCCTGTATTTCCTCTTTTTATCCATGCAAATCTAAGCCGCCACTTCATTTTTCCATTCTTATACAAGATGTCCGCCCGAACAAGCTGCAAAAGCCAGGTAACTTGCACTTTTCCCTTCAGAGAATCCAGGTCACCATCACACCTTCCCTGTACCTCGTAATGAACCGGCACAAAAAGAAAAATAGCAATCAATAGCAATAGGATTCCCAGTATTACAGCGATTATTATGCCGATTATTTTTAATATCAAAATCAAAATATGTAGCATCGCATCTTAGCCTTCCTGTTCTCTTTCTAACAGATATGTGCGGATATCCGCCGCTCCTGTTTGTTCATACACTTTCCCGGCGATCTCTTCTACCAGCTCCAGAGCCGCCTCGTAACCTCTTACAATTCCTACAACAAAGAAATCATCATTTGGAAAATCCGGCTGAAGAAAAAGCGCTGCATTATAAATTTCAAGCTGATTCGACCCATGTTCCGGCAATACCAGTACATAGATATCTCTTTGAAGTTTTCCCGTATTCAGTCTTCTTATAATCTTTTCTTTTTTCTTTTTCAGGTCTTCACCCCAGTAAAGTCTGCGATAATATCTCATGTTATCTTTCCATTTTCTCAACTATTTACCAATTATTACCTGCACATATCACAGAATCTTCTTTATTGATAATATGCATCAAACACTTTTTTTGCAATATTAACTGCTTTTGCAGAACCGTCAGCCTGCTCAATAATCACACTGATCACAAGTTCCGGGTTGTCAACATTAGCAATTCCAACGAACCAGGAATGATCTTTTTCCTTATCTGAGCTATATTCTGCCGTTCCGGTCTTTCCTGCAGCCGTGTAGTTTTGTCCACCAAGTACAGATGCTGTTCCATAATCGGTAACAGCCGTCATATAATCTTTGAGCTGCGCCGCCTCTTTGGAAGTCATCAGATCTTTATATTTCTCCGGTTTTGTCTTCTCGATCACATTTCCTGCATTGTTGGTAACAGAATCTACCAGATATGGTTTCATCAATGTTCCGCCATTGGCAATTGCTGACGTGATCAAAGCCATATGATATGGGCTTACCTGTGTTTTCCCCTGTCCCATGGCAGTCATCATCCGCTCTGCCTCCGTGTCCGATGAAGTCAACGTAAACTGACTCTTGCTGTACGGCAGGACAGACGGAAGTTTCTTATTAAACAGAAGCTCTTGCGCAGTATCCTTGTAAGTGTCTGCATTCAATGATCTTCCGATATTGGAAAATGAAGTATTACATGAATACGCAAGACTATCCCTCAAAGTCACCTGTCCGTGTACGTGTCCACCATAGCAATGAATTGTAACATCACCACTTTCAATAGAACCTGTACAGTTATAGGAATAGGAATCAAAATCTGCATTTTCACGCATGAATTCCAGTGTTGTTACAAGTTTAAACGTAGAACCAGGTGCGTACTGCCCCTGCGTTGCACGATTCAGAAGCACACTATCCTCACTTGTGCTGAGTTCATTCCAGTTTTGGCTGACTGTATTCGGATCAAAATCAGGTTTTGAAACCATAGCTAAAATCTTTCCTGTACTTGGATCCATAACAACTACTGCACCTTTATTAGAACCAAGTGCATCATAAGCTGCTTCCTGGAGATTTGTATCCAGTGTCGTTACTACATTATCTCCCTGGTTTTTCTTATCCTGGAATTCATTTTTTAATTTGTCTACAAAAAATGCATTGGAAGTCAGAAGTTCAAAGTTAGAAACAGACTCCAGACCAGATTTTCCCTGAGCAGTATAACCGACCACATGAGCAAATACATTATTGTACGGATATTCTCTTGTCTCTGTCCCATCTTCTGCCACATTTGTCTGAGCCAGCACATTTCCATTTCTGTCCAGAATCTTTCCGCGGATCACACGGTCCGCATAAGAATCCTGCCTCTTATTATAAGGGCTGCTGATGATATCTCTGCTTTTCACAACATTAAAATAAGAGATATAACCCATCATAGCAATAAACAGTGCTACAAAAATATATGTGACTCTAGCGAACTCTTTGTTGCGGGCGCGCTTTTTCTTTTCTCGGCGCTTGTCCTGCCGGTCTGCTTCTTTTCGCTCTCTGCGGGACATCTGCCGTTTTTCGCGCTCTCTTTTTAACCTCTCCTCTGCCTCTCTCTGCTCGTAACCTTTCCTTCTTTTTTCTTTCAAGATTCTCTTCCTCGTCTTCTCTTAAAATATAAAGTCCCTGAATAATTGCAAACATGATCAATGTACTGAGTATAGAACTTCCTCCGTAACTGACAAGCGGAAGTGTCACTCCAGTAGATGGAATGAATTTTGTTACTCCTCCAATATTCAAGAACACCTGAAAAATGTAACAAGTTCCAAGCCCCAGTGCTACCAGTTTATAAAACATATTGCGAAGCTGCATCGCAATGTTTAAAAACATTACATAACAACTAACACATACCAACGTCATGCATAATCCGAAAATCAGCCCCATCTCCTCGCAGATTGCAGAAAAGATAAAATCTGACGATGCAACAGGAATCGTATCTGGCTGTCCCTGGAACAGTCCCATACCGAACCAGCTTCCTGTTCCAATTGCAAATAAAGACTGTGCTACCTGATATCCGCTTCCGCTATATGAAGCAATCGGATCTTTCCAGGCGACCACACGGTTCCTAACGTGATTAAACAAGTAATAAGCCCCCACTGAAGCTACACTTCCGGCTCCTAGTCCTGCCAATACATACAAGGGCTGTCTGGTTGCCACATACAGCATAACCAAGTACACTACAAAAATAATCAGTGCAGCTCCAAGATCCTTTGACGCAACCAAAATCAATACATGAAACGCTGCTAGTGCTGTCGTCACAACGATATCTTTAAATGCCATGGACTGTTTAAAACTGGAAGCCACAAAAAATACAAATACAATTTTCACAAGCTCAGACGGCTGAACGTTAATTCCTGCCACCTGAAAACCAAGCTTTGCTCCATAAGACACAGAACCAATTACAACGACAAGAGCCAGAGATACAATACCAATAATTGCATAAACCTTTCTCCATTCCGAAAGCTTTTTCACCTTTCGGATCACGACTGGTACTACCAGACTGATTGCCACACCACCTGCTGCAATAACGAACTGTTTTACTGCATTGGAATAACTTAGTCTCGTCAACATGATCATACCGATACATAATAGCATACACATATTATTTACGACCAATCTGGACACTCTCGGATAAATAATCGTATATAGCAATATAGTAGCTCCAAACAGTACTACCTGCATTAGATAAAATGCAAGAAGCTTGACATCCTCCTGTTCCAAGTACATGACCAAATATGCAATAATATGTATCATGAACATCAACACATTCTGCTGCCTTAAAAGACTCTTCTTTTTATCCGGATCTTGATATCCAAAAATACTGAAACACAAGAATGTGTACGAAGTCATCAATATGATCATCAGATATTTTGACAATTCAACAATAATGTTTACCAATTTTTCACCTACTTTACTCCCCGCTTAAAATGTCCTCTGGTAAAACTGATATCTGGCATCGGTATCTCTTTATCCTCCAGAAAAACATTTTTATAACTTTCTAAGATTTGTTCCATCTCCCGTTCTTTTTCTAATGTAAAATTCAGACGGATTCCAGATGGTTCCAGGCTCCTGATTTCATTTTTCTGATCCAAAAGAACAATCGGAGCTGAATTATATATTATATTATAACAGTATTTACAGTAATTTTTAACAGGAAATTTATTTCCAAGGCGATCTGTAATATATAACATACTATCCTTTCCAAGACAGCCCTCCGTCGTCCTTCTGATACAGTTTGCTGTAATCATTACAGGCTGATACCCGTAGACAATCAGATTACCTCCCGTAGACAGTTCACTAAGCTCCCGGAAATTCAATTCAACGGAAGACGTATACTGATCAATTCCAAGTTCTGACAATTCTTTTATTGCCCTGTTATTCCATCCGTACAAATTATAATCTGACAGAATCTCCCCTTTATATCCTTTTAATTTCATCCATTCTAAAGCTTCCCAGTTCCGAACAAGAACACCTTCATAATACTGGCTGATCTTCTCAAAATATACCTTGTAGATATTCATTGCTCTTTCCCTGAAAATGTATGGCATCGCCAGACAGATCTTTGATTCATGTTTTTTATCTCTCATGTTTAAGCGGTATTCTTCTAACATGTCGATAACTGTTTCATCAAATGCGATTGCATCAGATATAAAGATGCGATCAACATATTCCCTGGCTAAAGCCAGCTTTAACTGTTCCACTGTCTCTACTGAAATCTGAAACTCATAATTTCTTCTGCTATTTTCAAACTTATTATCAGACATGTCTTCTGCCTGAATCTCCGACCAGATTATATGCCGGCGATATTCTTCTGTAATCTGCACTTCCAGATCCGAGAGCGCTGCTCTACGTAGTTCATTCAGACTCTGCATCGGCAGAAACAGATTCCCAGACACATCGATATACACCTCTTCAAATACAAACGGAGTATTTCCGGTTTTCCGTATCTGCTTTTCGATCCGTTCTGCCGCAAGGGGTTGATTTTTTGCAGTCTGGACCATATCTCCTGTCACAGTTACCGTCATTTCCGGTCTGTCATGCAGCCATACAGTCAGTTCTGAGACAGTGCCTTCTGCAAGATTTAAGGTTCCGTCAATTCTTTCCTGTAATATGTAATCCATTTTTTCTTTCTTCGGTTCCGTCTCTTTTCCGGGACGCTTCAAAGAAAGCATCTCTTTTCCGTTCTGCTTTCTGTAGTACCCATCACAGTACCCTCTTCGGCGGTAACAATTTTCCAGCTTTTCTTTGTCCTCCTTTGTGACATGGAACCCTTTTTTCCCTTTTTGCAGATAAATGTCTGTATATTTCCGATATATCTGCGCCACCGTATATACATAATCCGGCTGTTTCATGCGCCCTTCAATCTTAAAAGAATCAATTCCGGCCTCAACAAGTTCGGGTATCATATCGATCGTACAAAGATCTTTCAGGCTCATTAGATCTGCAGATTTTCGATTTTCAACTCGATATGGAAGTCTGCATGGCTGCGCACATTCCCCGCGGTTTCCACTTCGCCCGCCAATCATACTGCTCATTAAGCACTGTCCGGAATAGCAGTAACACAAAGCACCATGCACAAAACATTCTATCTCTAGACCAGTTGCATTTTTCATGTTCTTAATTTCTTCCAGAGACAACTCTCTTGCCGGCACAATTCTCTCTGCTCCCATTCTCTGAAAAAGTTGTGCGCTCAGTGTTTGTGTCACAGTTGCCTGAGTACTTACATGAAGCGGAAGATCCGGAAACGCTTCCCGAATCAGGCGCATAGCCCCGATATCCTGCACAATCACTGCATCCAGCCCTTGTTCGTAATATGGGCGGAGATAATCTACAAGTTCTCCCAGTTCCTGCTCTTTCAATAACGTATTGACTGTCATATATAATTTACGTCCGTGCAGATGCACATAGTCAATTGCTTCCAACATGCGTTCCTCATTCAGATTATCCGCATGCGCCCTTGCCCCGAAACGGCTCCCCCCTATATATATCGCATCTGCTCCGGCACAGACCGCTGCTTCCAGGCATTCCCATGAACCCGCCGGCGCAAGTATCTCAACTTCTCTTTTCATTCTGATTTCGTCCTTAAATTAATTATTATTCAAGAATACCAGGATGCAGGAGTTTTTAATTCTCTGTCATTTTCTATGATTTTTCTGTCATTCCGGTATCTTTATCTTTAAAAAGGGCCGTCAATCCGACAGCCCCTCTCATATTCTAATTCTCTTTATTATTCTTAATCTCTGTCTCCAGTTGAACAATCTTCATCTGAAGTTCCTTGTTCTCTTCCTTTAACTTGTCCAATGCTTTATCCGCATTCTCTAATTTGATCTGTACAGATATCAGTTCATGCTTCAGATCATACATCTCTTTATCTTTCGCTTCAATATCACTTTCCAGTGTACCACCCTGTTTTCGTGCTTTAAAATAATCATCCGCAATATTAAGTGCTAGCAGAACACTTCTTGTCTCTGCACTCTGCTTACGATATCCCTCACTACTGCTGCATTCGTCAATCTTATGATTCAAATATGTAGATACCTTCTGCAGATATTCTTCACTTTCAAATCCACTTAAAGTGAATACTTTTCCTCCAATTAAAACTTCTGTAAAATTCTTTGATGATGCCATAAAAGCCTCCCACAAACTCTGCTATTTCTTATGAATATAATTT